>Ga0137372_10006141_pt1 | contig 11666 bp, 11 predicted proteins | sample SagtaG_6_FD_104911 | JGI IMG/M metagenome (GOLD analysis project Ga0137372, IMG submission 104911) | Vadose zone soil microbial communities from Sagehorn Ranch, Mendocino, California, USA - Sage1_R_60_16 metaG | ecosystem: Environmental > Terrestrial > Soil > Vadose zone | place: USA...
AGTCGGAGGCGGGGTCATCCTGCATGGAACGAAGACCCCAGTCCGTGCTGTTGGTCATAGGATCGTTTGGAATGCGGCGCAGAAAGCGCACCTTCTTGCCGCCAACGTCCACACCATCAACGAGCGTTTGCAGGTCGGGTGGATACCCTTCTGTGCCCACTTTGATCTGGAAAGCGCCGCGATCGGCGGCGTCTTTGTAACGGTCGATGGCATCGCGCATTTCCCATAAATCGTGGCGCAGTTCGTGCTCTTTCTCCCGTTTGATCGTGACTCGTGCCAAGGGAACGGCGAGGCCGGTCAGAACGACCAGAATTGCCGTTGCCACGATCAACTCGATGAGCGTGAATCCCCTGGACTGATTGTGTTGCGCTTGATTCACAGTTCTAACACCACCATTTCCTTTGGATGCGGCGGGAGAATTTTTTGGGTTTTGAGCCAGGCACTTCATAGAGCTACGAATTGCTAATCGGCTTTTATTGTCCCAGGCTTGAATCCTGAGTGAATCCACTACCACCCACGACGCACACTGCGGGCTGCATTCTCCTGCCGCTTCGCGGCTCAAATATCTCGAGGGCGCTTCCCGCTTTTCAACTATGAGTTTACTGCACCGTTATCGTCGCCACTGCCCCCGATACCGGCAGCGATTGCATGTTTGGATCTTTCGCGCCACCTTTTGAAATTGTCAAAGTTGACTGACCGCTCGCCTTGGCCATGAACGTCAGAGTCACAACTGCGCCCTGGCCGGAAATGCCCGCAGAACCGGGCGGGCGCGTCGCTGTGATTTGAAGCGCGCCGCTCTGGTCGTCATCGCGATGGACCAGGGCCACGGACTGGCCATCCTGCGAAAGCAGGCCGCCGTTTGAAACATTCACCACTTGCAAAACTTTGGGATCATAACTGACCTGTAGCGGAACGGAATATACGTTCTGCGCGCCCGTGAGCAGCACATTAACTGCGAACGTTGAACCCGCAGGTTGAGTGACGTTTGCCGGATCAAACATGAAGCTGGCGGCTCCGCCAGCCGATCCCTGTGAAGGTGGAGGCGTCTGAGCGGGAGGAGGCGCTGATTGTGCCGGAGGCGGAGTTGGCGTGGGTTGCGTGGGCGCGCCGCCATCGCCGGGCGCCGGCCGGCTCACTCGCCGCAGCTCGATCGCACTGGCTGTTCCCACTTGCAATGCCCTCTGATTCAGCTCGCTAAGATCTTGGGAACGCACAATGTGTGGGATAAGGGCAAACACGATTTCATTTTCCCGGTGCTCGGTGTTCGTCTGGCCAAAGAGATAGCGCAGAATCGGAATCTGTGACAAACCTGGAATGCCGCTCAAGGATTTCGTCGTGCTGTCTTCGAGCATCCCGCCAAGCAGATTTACTTCACCTTCTTTGAGCCGAATCTCGTGCTCAATCTTTCTTTGTCCGATAATCGGCTGACTTATACCGCCGATGTTCGACTGCCCAGTGACGTTGGAAATATCCATTGATATTTTCAATGTCACTTCCCGCGCGGCATGTACCCTGGGCGTGATGTCAATGTTCACGCCTACATCCAAGTACTGGAATTGTGTATTAACGAGGGGATTGATGCCAACTCCACCAATACCGGGCTGGAATGAACCGGTAGCCACAGGAACGCGATCACCGATTTTCAGCGAGGCTTTTTGTCCATCCACAGCGCGAATTTGCGGGTTCTGAATGATCTTAGTGGTGCTGTCATTGAAGAGCGCCGTCGCAGTGGCCGGATTAATTGTGACCGTGAAATCGGTCGCGTTCAGATTGCCGAGACGATTGAGGTTGATTTGATTCGCCGAGCCGGACGTGCTGCCGGTGTTTCCGGTCGTTGTAGTTGTGCCCCCTGTGGTGGTAGCGGGGGTGGTTGTATTGATGTTGTTTTGCAGCGCTACTGTGGCACTGGTGGGCGGGTTAATGCCCAATGTCCGCGCTTTGTCGCGGCTCACCTGCATGACAGCAACATCTACGATCACTTCGGAGCGGGCTTTATCCAGATCGCCAACGAGTTTCTCTGCCAGCGCAATCTGGTCAGGCGTGCCGCGCACCACCAGCGCTCCCTGGGATGGCAGCGGCTGAATACGGGATATTTCCAGAATCTGCCGAAGTGCGTTTACAACATCCTGTAATTCTGTCGGCTGGGAAAGATTCGCCAGGTAGAAGGTTTTGATGACGCTCTGCTCCACGTCCTTGCGTTTGGCAGGTGTATCGCTAGCGACAAAAATCGTGTTCGGAGTCACGGGCCGCCAAAAGGTCTTGGATTCCAGTGCGATGATCTGGAGCGCCTGCTCGAGGGTGACTCCGTTCAGTTCGATTTTGACCCGGCGCGAAGTGTAATCCGGATCGAAAAGCACGTTAATTCCGGCCAGCTTGCCGACTGTTTCGTAAATAACTTTTGTATCTTCAGTGAGCTTGAGTGTGATTGGGATATTAGAGATCGCCGCCAACTCGACGGGGCCTTGCGCTTCCTGAACCCGCTGCTGAAGGCCACTAGGCGCGGGGGCGGCGGCCTTTGGACCAGGGGCTTTGGCAGCGTCGATCATTTGCTGCGTCCGCCGTATTTCCTGTTGAGCAATGGGGCTGGAAGGATCGACCTCAACCGCTTTTTGGAACTCAGCCAGAGCTTCGTCGAGCTTGCCCGAATCGCGCAGCAACTGGCCGCGCTTCACGTGGGAAGCTCCGGCGTAAAAACGCAGCCTCTCGTAAGCGGCGCGGTAGGCAAGATCTTTGGGTTTCAGATCGTAAGCCTGTTTGTAGTACTCGTAGGCTTGCTCGTAATTCTGCCGGGCCTCAGCGTCTTTGCCCTTCTTAAACAACGAGTTGGCGCTTGCGGCAGCAGACAGGCTTATGGCCACGACGAGCAGAATGATCGCCGCTGGGCGAATCAAGCGTAGCATCACTGGTTCCTCGCAGGCAGTCTTCTCCCAAAGGTCGGCCACGACCCTTGGCTGGGTTTTCGATTTGCTCCGATTGAAGACGTAAGCTGCGTGATTATAGCATCGCTCCATTCATGGGAAAGTGACTGTTCTGGTTGCAGTTAACTCGCAGGTTCTAATCCCCGCATGCTCTTGGACAAGGTCTCATTCCAGTCGTTCAGGGAAGGATTCTCCCTTTACCGGTCGGCCGCCCAAGGCTAGAGCAGAAACAACTCCTTAGCATGAAGAATGCTTTTGCCGACCCTGACATACGCTTGATTTCACTGCGGCCTGACACTCCCCGCGCTCCTATGAGATAACTGTGGCATGGCGCGCCAGCCGGCACATCAAACCAAACCGAATCCGGAGAAAAATCCTCGCCGGGATCCGACTGCCGCTGGTCAGCGTGATGCAGCTGTAAACAGGATCGCTTCCCACAACTACTTCTTGCTGGAAAAATTTGAGGCGGGGGTGGCCCTAACTGGAACGGAAGTCAAATCGGTACGAGCTGGCCGGGCCAACCTGAAAGATTCCTATGGCTTGATCAAAGATGGCGAACTCTGGCTGCTTAACTGCCACATCGGGCCGTACGAGCATGGCAACATCTTCAACCACGCTCCGCTGCGTACCCGCAAGCTGCTCATGCATAAAGAAGAAATTCGCAAGCTGATCGGTAAAACGCAGCAGAGGGGGCTGACGCTCATCCCCACGCGTTTGTACTTCAAAAATGGCAGAGTAAAGGTTGAACTCGCGCTGGCCAAAGGCAAGCAGCTCTGGGACAAACGCGAGACCGAGCGGCGCCGAACCGCGGACCGCGAGGCAAGAGAGGCTGTCGCCCGGGGAAGAAGGAGATAGTTCGGAATCCCGTCCGAAGGTTGGTAAGGGAAAAATCTGAGCGGCACGGACCCCGATCCGCACCGCTCATTAGCGGCCTCTCACTGTGCAGTTGGCGTTGTTGTCGCTGACGCAACTGGAGTCTCCGTTCCAGGCAGCTCAACTTGCTTAATCTTCACCGTGGCTAGAATCTTCTCCAGCCGGCTGAAAACCTTCTCGCGATCAACCTGGGTTGTGCCGTCCGTTTCATCTCCCGAGGTGCCGAGACCCAGAGCGAATTCGTAGCAGGCTCCGTTCTGGAAAACGTGGTAATACTTGGCATCAGCCTGCTTCGGCGTTTCGCCGTTGATGCTTTCGATTTCGTTAAACTCGAGCGCGCCAACTTTTGCCTTCGCCGCCGAGGCCGCGTCCGCGCTCACTTGCGGAAACGCGAACTTGGCGCATTCGTCGGACGTCACAGCGTGGTTCACGCTCACGTTGACGAACGCCGAAGCGAAGTCCGTGTCAGGATACAAACTGGCGGGCAACTCCACCGCTGCCAGCATAACCCCACCTGGCTTTACGAAATCAGTCGGAACCGGACCCAGTCCCGGCCAGGACAACTGCGCCTCATCTCCAAGCTTCAAGCCATACTTCCTTGGATACGTGATCGAGACGCCATATTCGCTATTCACGTAAGTGGCGGTCGTTGGCCGATGCTTCTTCACCTTTTTCGGAGCTGTCGGGATCGGCGCGATTGCTGCCGTTGCTGGGGCCGGCGTTGCCATCGGCGCAGCCGGAGCAATCGACGCGATCGCAGCCGGTTCGCTGCTCTTCCGCGAACAACTCACGACAGCGACGAAAACCGTAACCATCACCAAGCCTGCGAACAGCGCTGGCAAACGTTCGGTGCTCCAAAACGGCGAGCGCTGATCTGAAGAATGCTGCTGAGACTTTCTTTCCTGATTGTTTAATCCACTTAGCTGTGTCATATCTCCCTCCCGGTACTGCTTTCGGGGGAGAAGTCGCACGGAGCAGGCCAAAGCGGAATTCGCTGAAGGGAAGGAACTTGTCAAAAACCGCGTCGAAAAGATTTGTGGGGGAGAAGACACAGTGTGGCGTGGCAGACGCCATGCGAGCCTGGCATGCAGAACGCCGAGGGCTGGGGCTCTCGTGTTCTGCACTGCGCTTGCGCATTTGCACATCTCCCAACGATACTGTTCTGCATAACATGAAAACGAATCTTTCTTTTTCCACTCCTGCGGAAGTTGAAACCGAGTGCCTCGTAGCGGTCGCTCTCGATCGTGGCGAGAAGGAAAGGACCGAAGCCTTCGTCGCTACGAACGACAAAGCCGTACAGGATGCAGCCGCCGACGTGATCGCGAGCGGGGAAGTCACAGGCAAGAATTTCGAAACTACGCTCTTGCACAAACCCGCCAAAATGAAAGCCAAACGGCTGCTGCTTGTTGGCGGCGGGAAAGCCAAGCAATTTTCTTCAGTGGAGCTGCGCAAGCTGGCTGGAGCCGCGGTGCGCACCCTGAAGGCGAAGAGCTTGCGCAGTTTTGCCTTCCTCGCGTCAGAAGGCATACTGGCGGATGAGGCGGTCAAAGCCATTGTGGAAGGTGCATTCGTCGGCAACTTCGATCCCGACACTTACAAGAGTGACCGCAAGGACCAAACAATTGACGCACTAACCGTCGTAGCTCGCGGCGACCAATCCACACTGCAAAAAGCGGTGGACGAGGCTCGCATCCTCGGAGAATCGCAGAACTTCACTCGACAGTTGGTCAATGAACCGGGTAATCGTATGACGCCGACCATCCTGGCCGATCATGCCCGCAAAATGTCGCAGGAAGTTGGGCTGAAGTGCGAGGTCTACGGCGCGGAGAAACTGAAAGAGCTCAAGATGGGCGCATTTTGGGGCGTGGCGCAGGGCTCCGATGAGCCGCCCGCGCTGATCGTCATGCGCTATGAACCGGTAGGCGCACCGGATAAGCCTGTGCTCGGGCTCGTAGGCAAAGGCGTTACGTTCGACACTGGCGGCATCTCTATCAAGCCCGCTGATGGCATGGAGAAAATGAAATACGACATGGCTGGAGGAGCCACCATGATTGGCGCAATGCGCGCCATTGCGCTACTCAAACCCAAGGTAAAGGTCATTGGTATCGTCTGTGCCACCGAAAATATGCCCTCCGGGAAAGCCCAGAAACCCGGGGACATTCAGACTGCAATGTCAGGAAAGACGATCGAAATCATAAACACCGACGCCGAAGGCCGCCTGGTGCTGGCCGATGGACTCTGCTACGCACGGCAGCTCGGCTGCACCCATTTGGTCGATGCCGCTACTTTAACGGGGGCCGTTGTAGTCGCATTAGGTTATGCCAACGCCGGCATATTCGCGAATGATGATGCCATGTACGAGCGCTTCACTAAGGCACTGGCCAAGGCCGGAGAGAAAATGTGGCGTCTCCCTCTTGATGACGAATACAAAGAACAAATCCGGTCAAACATCGCTGACATAATGAACACTGGCGGGCGCTATGGTGGCGCAATCACGGCCGCGATGTTCCTGAAAGAATTTGCTGAAGACACTCCCTGGCTGCACCTAGACATCGCCGGCACCGCCTGGATGGAAGACAACAAACCCTGGATCGCCAAAGGCCCGTCCGGCATTGCCGTACGCAGCCTAGTCGAATTCGCCAAGAGTCTCGGATCGTAGCTCGGAGCAGCCGATTCGACCTTGGATGCATCCCACGGCGGTTGGACGGAGGCTTTCATGAGGACCTTGTTTGTAGTCGGGCTGGTGGTACTCGTCCTAGGTATTCTGTCGTTCTTTGTTCCGATTCCACATTCGGAGAACCACGCGCTCAAAGCTGGTGACGTGAGCATCGGGGTGCGAACTGAACACAACGAGCGCGTCCCTCCCATTGCCAGCGTCGTAATGGTAGCCGCCGGTGCAGGAATGATGATTGCCGCCCGTGGCAGAACGTAGTGCTTCAGTTTTCTTCTCTGAGAGCGCACTTATGCGGCATCGTGAAAGATGATCCCCAGTGTGTAGCGCTCACCGCTGAGAACTTCGCTGACGCCGTGTCGGAAATTCGTGCGGTAGTAGCCGCGCGATCCTTTTGCTGGACGATATCGCGTGGTAATGACTACGGCTTCGCCCTGTTCCATTCGAATGGCATGACCAATGGATTGCGCTCGCGGCCGCTGGTCGACTAAAAGCAAGTCGCCGCCCGTGAATTCGTCTTCCGGCCTGCTGAGTGCAAAGATCACCTGAAACGGAAACACGATCTCACCGTACACATCCTGATGCAGGCAGTTGTAATCGCCTTTCTCGTAGCGCAGCAGCAGCGGGGTGGGCCGCTTCTGTCCGCGGCGATGGCATTGCTTGAGAAACGAATCCAGATTGGCGGGGAAATCCGCTGGGATTCTCAACGCGGACATCCACTCGTTCGCTGTTGGAGCAAGAAAACGATAGAGCTCTTCACGAAGCTCGGCGACGAGCGCCGGCAGGGGATTGGCAAAATACTGGTACTCACCTCGGCCGAAGCGATAGCGTTCCATATCGATGCGGCTCCGAAACAACGATGCATTGGAATACAGCGATCGCAGTTCCTCGCACTGAGCACGGGTTAGGAGTTTTCCCATGCGTCCGAATCCACGCGTCCACAAGCCACTTCGGATTTCCGTCCAGGGAAGGTTAGGGATAGCAGATGAAACCATAACGCTGACAAGAATACGGTGTCTGCAAGTGAACGATCTATCCGGTTTTTGCGATTAATTCGACAATGTCCTAATTTCATAAACCACGAAGGACACGAAGTTACACAAAGGGCGGCTTCCTTCGTGTTTCTTCGTGCCCTTCGTGGTTAAATCCGGAACTACCATTAATTCGGTAGTGGGTCCGTTTGATTTCCACAGGGGGGAATGAACTATGCGGCGATTGGAACGGCTTCGACTCGCCATTTATGGTTTTCTAACCATGTGGCAGTAATGCGCTCGTTGCCGCCTCGACCACGGATGGAGGTAAGCCATTTTTTAATTTGATCTCCATCGGAAAAAGCGTTCTTAAGTTTCATGTCACCCGATATATCCCTGTAGAGGAGACGAATGTATTTGTCGCGACCTGGCGCAATAGTCCTCGTGTCGCTTGTTTCAAGCGTGCATAGGCGCTGTGGTGTGAGGCCGATCACCATTGCGAAATCAATTTGCCGCAACTTGAGCCGTTTCCGCAAATATCTGACTTCGGCACCTGTGAGAGGGGACTGCTTTTCTACAATGGTTCGGCCTATTGCCGCTAGTAGATGCTTAAGCGCAGGAATTTCCGCTGCCTGTTGATCGCACTGTTCGCAAATCCAATATTTCACGCCAACAAGGTATACATTGCCAAGACCAGAACCGACGTAGTGGTACGGTCGTTCGGGCGTGGCTATGTGCTCGGTTGCGGATGCTACGCAATCGTGCATGTGGGTGCTCATGGCGCGATTCAATATTTTGTAATGATCTCGACTATTCCGGTCGCGGTAAAGGGGAGGATGACTAAATGCAATTCATCACCTTCAATATCGGCGGTGCGAATTGTGTACTTGAACAAGCCTACTTCTCTCGCGGACTCGGTTTTTTCAATGACCCAACTGCTGAGTTCGAGGCCGTGCTGAATGTCGTCGTCACTGATATTCCGGTATGCACGATCCACATCCGAGTGCGGTAGTTCTCTAACCCAGCCCTTATCCAGCAACAGCCGCAATCCAGCGGGGGATAACGGCTTCTTCTTAGAACTTAACATAATATTAAGTTGCTCGCCTTCATTACGCAAGTGCTGGTTCTGGTCATAACGGAGTGCAGATTGTATTGCAGTTGTTAATACAAAGTCAAGTTTTTTCTTGACATGTACTGCATGATGTATTACATTTGGGCTGGTGAATAGGCTTCCAATAGTCCGCAGGGCACAGATTCTCAGCCTTATGGTAGAGGGCGTTTCGCTCCGAGCCATTAGCCGCCTGACCGATACTGGCAAGAATACCCTCGCAAGGCTGCTTTCGGAGTTTGGGTCCGTTTGCGCGGCCTACCACAATCGCACTGTTCGCAATGTTCGCGTTCGCCGTCTGCAATGCGATGAAGTCTGGACCTTCATAGGTGCGAAGGCCAAGAATACAAGCCCGGAAAAGAAGGCGGCGGGATGGGGAGACACTTGGACATGGACAGCGATTGACGCCGACTCTAAACTTTGCGTCTCCTACTTTGTTGGTGGACGCGATCTCGGATGGGCGAAAGAGTTCATGGAGGATTGCGCTAGCCGCATCCGTGGGCGCGTGCAAGTAACGACGGATGGCCACAGGGCATATCTTGAGGCTGTCGAAAGCGCGTTCGGAATGGATGTGGACTACGCGCAGTTGCAGAAAATTTATGGTGCTCCATCGGACGAAGAGGCCCGGCGTTATTCTCCAGCCCGTTGTATCGGAACTGACATGAAAGTTGTCAGCGGGAATCCAGACCCCAAACACATCAGTACCAGTTACGTCGAACGGCAGAACCTTTCGATGCGAATGGGGATGTGTCGATTCACTCGGCTCACAAACGGATTTTCAAAGAAAATCGACAATCATATTGCTGCTGTGGCGATCTACTTCATGCATTACAATTTTTGCCGCATTCACCAAAGTCTTAGAATCACTCCAGCGATGGCGGCGGGCATAACGGATCATGCATGGTCCATCGAAGAGGTATGTGGACTTGCGCAAGGCCCGACAAACTCATGCCGAGACATTGAAAGAATGATGGTTATCAAAGCTCTGGGAGAAAGGTCATCTCTAGAAAACGGACATGAAGCCTAAGACTGAGATCCTTCAAATCCGCGTTAGCGATTCCGAGAAAGAAGGCTTTGAACTGGCCGCTGCACTCGCAGGCATTTCCTTGTCGTCTTGGGTTAGAGAACGGCTCCGACTAGCTGCTATTCGTGAACTTGAAGGCGCAGGCAGGCGGGTTCCCTTTGTGCCAGAGATTCCCTTGGGCGGTGTGCGATGAGTGATAAAGGGCAGATCGGCGTACAGCAGATCGGAATCGGCGGGCTGTTAAAGCAGCACCGATTGATCGTTCCTGCAAATCAGCGTGAATACTCATGGACAGACAAGCAAGTTGGCAAGCTGCTGGAAGACTTGGCTAAGGCAATTTCAGACGAGGAGTCGGAATACTTTCTGGGGACCATCGTCACGATTCCCCGCCCGCCAGAGCTACTAGAGGTTGTTGACGGGCAACAACGATTGGCCACTACTGCGATCTTTCTCTCCGAGATTAGGAACTATCTGCGCGAGAAAGACCCGCTCATTTCTGACAGTATAGATCGTGATTTTCTTATCGCCATTGATCGCGGCAAGCGGGAGCATGTTCCCAAGCTCAGGCTTAACGTCGATGACAATGAATTCTTCCGTGCCCGCATAACGGTGAAGGTAGCAGGCGACATCCCCGAACCATCGCGGATTTCACATCGCCTTATTAACGGAGCGTTTGAGAAGACGAAGGCACAAATAAAACGCATTGTCTCGGCATACGACGTCAAAGACCACGGCGATGTTCTAAATAAATGGATTGAATTCATTGAAAATCGGGCTCAAGTAATCTTGTTAAAAGTTCCTACCGATATCAATGCCTATACGATGTTCGAGACGCTTAATGACCGTGGTCTCAGGACTTCGCAGGCGGACCTTGTGAAAAATTATCTCTTCGGGCAGTCTGGCCAGAGACTCCCAGAAGCGCAACAAGCATGGACTCGAATGCGCGGGTCGCTGGAGTCGCTTGAGGAAGAGGACATAACTGTTACATTCCTCCGCCAAGCTCTGATCGTGATCCGTGGCTATTTGACAGCCGAAAAAGTCTACGAGGCCGTTCAAACTAAAGCAAAAGGCCCTCGGACAGCTATCGAATTGCTTGTGGAATTGGAAAAGCTTTCTGCCGTTTACGTAGCCACGTTGAATTCTGAAAGCGAGAAGTGGAATACGTACCCCGAGTCTATGCGTCGCGCAGTCCAAACATTGGATAAGCTCAATATGCGAATATTGCGACCTCTGATGCTAGCAGTAGCGTCTCGGTTCTCGCCGAAGGAGGCTGGTGACGCATTCCGCTTGTTCATCTCTTGGAGCGTCCGCTTGCTAATTGCGTCCAGTACTAGAAGCGAATCTATAATCGAGCCAATTGCGACAGCCGCTCACAAAGTGTTTATGCGCGAGATTCCAAACGTGAAGGAGCTAAAAAAGCATTTGATAGACGTAATTCCAGTGGATGAACAATTTAAGCAAGCTTTTGAAACGGCGAGCGTATCGAAAGGTGTTTTAGCTAGATACTATCTACGGTCATTGGAAATGGCAGCTAAGAAGGAGGCTAATCCGTGGTTCATACCGAATGACGACATGCAGGTTATCAACCTTGAGCATGTCTTGCCAGAGAACCCGGAAGAGAATTGGCCAGAGTTCGGGGAGGAGGATGTGCTCATCTACTCCAAGAGGCTTGGCAATCTAGCCCTCTTGCAAGCTAAGAACAATTCAGATTTGAAGAGTGCTCCATTTAAGGTTAAGAAAAAGGTCTATGCACAAAGCCCCTATGTGCTCACAAGCCAGATTTCAAAGGTTTCCGACTGGAATTCTTCGCAGATCGTTTTACGGCAGAAGGGACTTTCCGAGCTTGCTTTGACAGCTTGGCCTCTCTAAGGGATTCGTCATCTCTAGGAGCTTGGCCCGTTGCCATGTCCCCAACGAGCTTAGCCAGTTCCATCGGATCGGTCGGTCGTTTCGGAGTTTTCGCTTTCATGGGCCGATGTTAGGGAGACTCTGATTAAGCTCTCCGCTTTCCACAACCGGTCAAGTTAGAGTGTCTGAGAAATGAAACAGAGGACCCTGGCGATGATGACTGGCTTTGAGCAGTACACGAGGAAGACGCGGC
>Ga0137372_10006142_pt1 | contig 11665 bp, 9 predicted proteins | sample SagtaG_6_FD_104911 | JGI IMG/M metagenome (GOLD analysis project Ga0137372, IMG submission 104911) | Vadose zone soil microbial communities from Sagehorn Ranch, Mendocino, California, USA - Sage1_R_60_16 metaG | ecosystem: Environmental > Terrestrial > Soil > Vadose zone | place: USA: California...
AACAGCGCGCCCGGCGCCGCTGAGGAACGCTCGGAGACCCGTCCCGTAGGTCAGCCCCGAGGCTCGCATCAGACGACGGTTTTCAGCCTCGCGCTGCACGTCCTGCAGGCGCTGCCACATCACGTCCTCGTTCATGTACTCACCCGTGACCTCTCGTAACCCGCGATTGTTCTATGCCAGTTATTATAACCGATGTTGCAGCTTTCCCAGTTATGGGTAAACTGAGACACCATGGCTGATAGGGAGACGGCGACCGGCGAGCTCGGCCTGGTCCAGGCGTTCGTCAACACGGTCGACATACAGCCCGGTGCCGAAGAGCTCAGGGATGCAAACACGCTGCAGTCCTGGCTGGTTGCAAGGGGCTTGCTCGACGCCCGCGACCCCGTGGACGAGTCCGACCTGAAGCACGCCATCGCCGTCCGCGAAGCGATGCGGGGTCTGATCGGAGGCAACTCAGGCCAGCGCGTCTACCCCATCGACCTGGCGACCCTCAACCAGGCGGCGGCCGAGAGCCGGCTGCGGATGCGCTTCGGTCCCGGAGGCAAGCCGCGGCTCGAGCCCGAGGTCGGCGGTGCCGTCGGGGCCATCGGCCGCCTCGTGGCGGCGCTGTACTCGGCCGTTCAGCAGCACGACTGGGAGCATCTCCGGCTGTGCGGCTCGGACGCCTGCCGTTGGGCTTTCTACGACCGGTCGAGGAACCAGTCCAGCCGCTGGTGCTCGATGGCTGCCTGCGGCAACCGCGAGAAGGCCCGCCGCTTCCGCGCCAGGAGCAAACAGGCTAGCTGACGCCCGCGGTCTGCTCGAGCGCCGGCTCATAGGCGTTGACGAGGTAGCCCTCAGCTGGTATCAGCCTGCTGACCATCGCGATCGCCTTGTCGGTCGCCTCGTCGCCGGCGACTGCGGTGACTCGCGGCACGCCGATGCGCATCTTCGGCGAGCCATCCACCGGCTCGACGGTGAACCCCGCACCCACGAGCGCTTCCAGGACCTTCGGGTCTCCTCGCTGTCCGGGCTCGGGCTCGATCGTCAGGCTCACGTCATGCTCGCGAGGAGCCGGTGCGGCCGGGACGGCGGCCCCACCGCGCTGGCCGATCGGCCGGAAGCGCCTGTCTTCGGCGGCGTCGAGCAGGGCGTCGAGCTCGCTGGTCGTCCTCGGCCCCGTGAACCGCGACGCCAGGGAATAGAGCACCGGGACCAGGATGAGCGTGAGCAGCGTGCTGGTGAAGAGCCCGCCGATGACGACGATGGCCAGCGGTGCGCTGATGAACGCGCCGCCGACGCCGCCACCGCCACCGGTTACCGCCAGCGGAAGCAGCGCGAGCATCGTCGCGAACGCCGTCATCAGGATCGGCCGCAGCCGATGCCGCCCGCCCTCGATCAAAGCGTCGTGCAGGCTCAGCCCACGGTCGCGGTACTGCTCGACCAGGTCGAGGAGGACGATCGCGTTGGTGACGACGATGCCCGTCAGCATCAGGATGCCGATCAGTCCCGGCAGCGACAGCGAGGTGTTGGTGACGACCAGGGCGATGATGGCGCCGGTCGCCGCAAACGGAATCGACACGAGCAGCACGAGCGGCTTGAGCAGCGAGCGGAAGGTTGCGACCATGATCAGGTAGACGAGCGCGATCGCGGCGAGCAGGGCGAGCAGGAACTGCGTCAGAACCGTCGAAAGCTGCGCGAAGACGCCGCCCGTCGTAACTGTGGCTCCCGCCGGCAGCGTGACATCTCGCAGCGCCCTGTCCACGTCGGCCTGGACCGCACTCGTGTTGTTGCCGGTGATGGTGCCCGTGATGGTCGCGTCGCGGTCGCCGTTGACGCGATTGACCGACTGCGGACCGGTGACCTCCTGGATGGTCGCCAGCGTGGACAGGGGAACGATGCCCCCGGCGGTGGGAATCGGTAGCCGCGCGAGCGCGGCCGCGGTGTCCGCGGTTCCGGGAGGCAGCTGAACCCGAACGGTCACGGAGCCTTGCGGAAGGACGGCCTGCGTGGCGACGAGCCCGTTCACGTCCTGCGCCACGAGGAGGCCCAACTGCTGGATGGTGAGGCCCGACGACGCCAGTTTGTCGGTCGGCACCAGCTGGTATTGGGGCTTCGACGCCACGAGGTTGGACTTCAGGTTGGCGACACCGCTGACGCGCGAGAGGGCGGCCAGGACGGCGTTGTTGGCTGTCTGCAGCGTGGCGGGGTCGGCTGCCCTGACGTCGACCTGCATCTGGCTGCTGCTGGCGTTCGAGCTGTTCTGCGCCTGGCCGGCCTCGACCTTTGCCGGTCCGGTGTAGCCCCTCAGCGCGCGCGTCACGCCGTTCAGCGCGGTGTCGTACTCGCCGTTCGCGACGAGAACCAGCACCTGCGCACGGGTCGGATCCGCCGGCACCGTGCCGGGAGGCGCGAAGGGATCGCTGATGCCGCCGACCGTCGCCTGGTAGGCCGTCACTCCGGGAACGCCGCGCATGAGGCTCTCCACCTTCGCCGTCTCGGCGTCGGTGTCGGCCAGGGTCGCGTTCTCCGGCATCGTGATCGCGATCGGGAACTGCGGACTCGACGACTGGTCGAGGAGGTTGATGCGCAGGAACGGAATGAGGGCCATGGAGCCGAGGAACATCGCCGTCGCGATGCCGATGGAGATGAGCCGGTGGCCGGTCGCCCAGCGGATCGTCGGCACGTAGATTCTCTGCATCCAGTTGTACTGGAGGCGCCGTTCCGCACCCCTGGCTTCGACGGCGGGAAGCAGGCGCCCCGCGAGCAGGGGAACGACGGTCACCGCGACCACCAGCGACGCAGCCAGCGCCACCACCACGGTGAGAGCAAAGGGCCGGAAGAAGCTCCCGGCAATACCGCTCAGGAACGCGATGGGCAGAAAGACGGCGACCGTGGTCAAGGTCGAGGACGCGACGGCGGTCGTGATCTCCCGTGCGCCGGTGTAGGCGGCGACGATCGGTCGCTCGCCTTCGCTCACGTGCCGGCTGATGTTCTCGAGCACAACGATCGAGTCGTCGACGACACGCCCGATGGCGACCATCATGCCGCCGAGCGTGAGGATGTTGAGAGTGATGCCCTGCCACCACAACACGATCAGAGCCACCATCAGCGACAGTGGTATGGAGACGGCGGCGACCAGCGTGGCTCGAGCGCTGCGCAGGAAGGCGAAGATCACGAAGACTGCAAATGCGGCTCCCAGCAGACCCTCACGCAGGATGTCGCCGATCGCCTGCGTGATCGGCGTCGCCTGGTCCGAGATAGGTTGCACGTGAACGCCGTGACCGATCGCGGATTCGATCTCCGGCAGCGCATCCTTCACCTCTTTGGCGACGGAGACCGTGTTGGCGTTGGGACCCTTCGTGATCTGGAGGCCGATGGTCTCCTTGCCGTCGGTGCGGGTGATCGTGTCCGCCGGCACTGACACCAGCTGGACGGTGCCCAGCTGACCGACCGTGACCGGCTTGGCGGAGCCTCGGGAGCCGGCCGGGACGGGGACGCCGGCGATCTGCTCGAGGCTCGTCAGAGAACCGGTGACCTGAAGCGGGATGGTTGCGGTGCCGTTGCGCAGGGACCCCACCGACTGGACGACACTGGCCTGCTGCAGCGCCGAGGCGACCTGGGCTGGACTCACGCCGGCGGCCGCGAGCTTGAGCGGGTCGAGCGTGACGTCCACCTCGTCGGTAGGCGCGCCGGTGATCAAGACCGACGAAACGCCGGCCAGGCCCTTCAGCTTGGGCAGTGCCTGGCTGCGGAGCCGGCTTGCCAGGTCGCCCAGGGACTCGTCGGCCGAGACCGCATAGACGAGGATCGGGATGCTGTTGGTGGAGAACGTCTGCACCGTCGAGGCGGGCGCTTGCGCCGGGAGAAAAGGCCGCGCCCTCGCGATCGCGCCGTTGACGTCCTGCTGGGCGGACTTCAGGTCGATCCCGTCTTTGAAGAGGATGATGACCAGCGAGACACCCTGGCTCGACGTCGATTGGACGGTGTCGACCCCGTTGATCCCCTCGAGGGCGTTGACCGTGGGAAGCGTGACCTGGGTGTCGACGATCTCAGGTGACGCGCCGGGATCCGGTGTGATGACGATGATCGCGGGGATGGAGATGTCGGGCAGCAGGTCCTGCTGGACCTGGGTGGCGGCGAAGATGCCGCCGCCGAAGAGAAGGACCACTCCGAGCAACACGACGACGCCGAGATGAAGCGAGAGGCGGGTTATCGCTGACACGCGGAGCCCAACACTATAGGCGGCCGGCGACGAAATTCAGCTGGCGCTACAGATCGAGTGCGAGCCGCAATCCGGCCTCCACGCCGGCCATCGCGAGACCATCCAGGCTGCCGCTCCGTTCGGTCAGATCGTCCTTGTCGAGCGTCACAACCTGGCTCACGTTCACGACGGAGTCTCGATCAAGCCCTGCTGTTCCGGCCAAAAGCGCCACGTTGCCCGGCGCCGCGGCCAACCGGAGATTCGAAGTGATCGCGACAACAGTGACGGTTTTGATCCGCGAACGACTGAATGCATCTGCGGATACGACGAGGACTGGCCTTCGCCACGCCGGCGCAGACCCCCGACGTGGGCCGAGGTCTGCCCACCAGACCTCGCCCCGGGCTACCAACTTTCCGCAGTCGCACGGCGCTGCGCAGCGGCAACTGAAGGGTCAAGCCCTGACTCCTCGGCCGCATAGACACGCTCGAGAGCCTTTGTGACGTCCGCGTCCGGCTCCTCGCTCAGCAAGCGCTCCAGCGCGGTCGCGTAGAGCTCGCTGCGAGAGACCCCGAGCTTGCGCCTTCGGCGTTCCGCCTTCTGAAACAAGGGTGTTGGAATCGAGACTGCAGTTTTCATCCGATATCAGTATGACTCAGTTATACCAGCGCACATCTTGATCGGCATCGGTGAATTCCCATTCGAGCTGCCTCAAATGGATGGCTCTCGGCCAGCTATGACGCGGCTTTGACCTCGCGCATCCCCGCGCCCGTACCGCCGAACCTCACCGCGGTGATTTCGGCCAGTATGCCGAGCGCAGTTTCCTCCGCCCCGCGGCTCCCAAGGTCCAGCCCAATCGGACCGTGCACGCGAGAGAGCTCTACTTCCGTGAAGCCCTCCTTGCGCAGCGCGTCGAACCGGTTCGCGTTGGTCTTGCGGCTGCCGATCGCGCCGATGTAGCCCGCGTCCTTCTTCAGCACCGAGCGCAGCGCGGGAAGGTCGAACTTCGGGTCGTGGGTCAGGATGACGACGTAAGTCGAGTTGTCGACCGCGATCTTCGCCATCGCTTCGTCAGGCCAGGCAACGATGAGCTCGTCCGCCTCGGGAAACCTTTCTCTAGTCGCGAACTTCGAGCGCGCGTCGACGACGGTGACGCGATAGCCCATCAACTTCGCAAGCCGGTGCAGCGGGATGGCGATGTGGATGGCGCCGATGATCACGAGGTGCGCGGGCCGCCGGAACGGTTCCACGAACAGGTCGCCATCGCGTTTCGCCAGCTCGGTGCCCGGCGGGGTGCCCTTGATCACGTCCGCCTCGCCGTTTACCAGGTTGGTCTTCAACGTCACGGGCTCATCTCGGTTGAGCATCCCGACGACCTGTCGCTGCGCGCCACCGAGCGGTTGGATGAAGACCTCGATGTGGCCACCGCAGGCAAGGCCGACCTCGAACGCGACGTCATCAGCGACCCCGAACGCGGCGATCTTAGGCCGGCCGCTCTTCAGCACCTTCTGCGCCTCTTCGAAGACCGCGCCTTCGATGCACCCGTTGGATACCGATCCGGCCATCTTGCCCGACTGCGTGACCAGCATCTTGGAGCCGAGCGGTCGCGGGCTGGAGCCCCACGTCTCGATCACGGTCGCGATGGCGATGTCCTCGCGACCGTCGATCCATTCGTTCAGCTCGTGGAGAACTTCTCTCATGTCCCCACCCGGCGGCCTGCGGCCGCCGACCTCCCCACACGGTGAGGAGGTGAATCTTTCCGGCTGTCCAGGCCCGCGAGCAGCCGGCCCAGGTCTTCGAGCGCCTCCACGTTGTGCGCGGCGAGGAAGTCGTCGCAGTGCGGCAGGGCCGCGGCCATGCCCCGCGTGAGCGGCTCATAGCCCTCCGAGCCGAGCAGCGGGTTGAGCCAGATCAGGCGATGCGCCGAGCGACGCAGGTGCACGAGCTCCTCGGTCAAGTGCGCCGGGTCGCCGCGGTCCCACCCGTCGCTGACGATGATGACCACGGCTCCGTGGCCGAGGACCCGGCGCGCCCAGTGGCGGTTGAAGTCGCCCAGCGCGTCGCCGATTCTCGTCCCGCCGCTGAAGTCGTGCACGCCCTTGCTCACGGAGTCGAGCGCGCGGTCGAGGTCGCGCTGGCGCAGCAGACGCGTGATCCTGGTGAGGCGCGTCGAGAAGACGAATGCCTCGAGGTCCTCGCGGCGCGCGATCGCGTGCGCAAAGATCATCAGCAGGCGCGAGTAGCGCTCCATCGAGCCGCTGACGTCGCAGATCAGCACCAGCGGCCTGCGGCGCACACGCGGCTTGCGGCGGAACAACGTCATGAGCTCCCCGCTCGAGCGGATCGCGTGACGCGCCGAGCGCCGAAGATCGATAAGGCCCGTACGTGAGGCGCGAAGGCGCCGCGTGCGTTTTTCGGCCACCCGCCATGGCGCCTGCTCCAGCAAACGCTTGACCTGTTCAGTCTCGGCCCAGGTCATCTCCTCGAAATCTTTGTGCCGCAACAGCTCCTCCGCGCTGTAACCGCTCGAGCTGGCGGGGAATTCGGCCGGGTTCTGCTCGCGGTTCATCTGCGACGTGTTGAGGCCCAGCGCGTCTGCCCAAACCTTCGCGCGCTCCGGCGGGAGGGGCAGGGCTCGGCTGCGCCCGGGAATCATGCCGGCCGAGGCGCGGGGATCCGGGGGTGCCCAGAAAATGTCGAAGGCGGCCTCGAACGTCGGAATGTCCTCCTTGCGGCTGACGAAAACCGAGCGCAGAGCGTTGCGAAAGTCCTCTTCGGCTTTGAGATCGATGTAGCCGAGGGCTCGGGTTGCGTCCGTGAGCCGCCTCGGTCCGGCTTCGAGTCCCGCGTCGTGCAGCAATCGGGCGAATGCCCCGAGCCGGGGCAGGAGGTCGACGGAGGAGTCAGGCACGCTGAGCCTTCTCGACCAGGGCCGGCACCTGCTCGCGCACCCGCTCGAGGTCTTCCTGGTACTTGAGCGCCGCGCCCATCGTCGCGCTGACCAGACCGGCGTCGATGCGCGTCGCGCCAAGCGCCGCGAGCGAGCGCGCCCAGTCCAGCGTCTCGGCCACGCCGGGCACCTTGTAGAGGTCCATCCCTCGCAGGCCCTGGACCAGCGCGGCGACCTCGCGGGCGAGCCCGTCGGCCGCTTCCGGCGCGCGCGCCCGCACGATCTCCACCTCCTTATCCAGGTCGGGGTAGTCGATCCAGTGATAGAGGCAGCGCCGTTTGAGGGCGTCGTGCACCTCGCGCGTGCGGTTGGACGTGATGACCACGAACGGCACCTGCCGCGCCTTGATGGTGCCGATCTCGGGGATCGAGACCTGGAAATCCGACAGCAGCTCGAGCAGAAACGCCTCGAACTCCTCATCCGAGCGGTCGATCTCGTCGATCAGCAGCACGGGCGGGGTCGCGTCGTCGTTGTCGATGGCGTCGAGCAGCGGGCGCCGGAGCAGGAATTCGGAGCTGAAGATCTCGCGCTCGGCGGCGCGACGATCCTCACCTTCGCTCATGAGCCGGATGTGCAGGAGCTGGCGCGGATAGTTCCACTCGTACACCGCATGCGCCAGGTCGATGCCCTCATAGCACTGGAGCCTGATCAGCCGCGCACCGAGCACTTCGGCCATGACCTTGGCCGCCTCGGTCTTGCCGACCCCGGCCTCGCCTTCGATGAAGAGCGGCTTCTGGAGCTGCAGGGAGAGAAAGATCGAGGTGGCAAGGGACCGGTCGCCGATGTAGCTGCGCTCGCGCAGCCGGCGCTCGACGTCCTCGATCGTCGCAGGAGCGGTCACGGTGAGAAAGACTACGTGGCCCGGCTGCGCAGCCGGGCCACGCGGTGTCTTACTTGCCTTCCGCTTGCTGAACCGCCCGCTTGGTGAGCACGCGGGCCAGGTGCTTCTTGTACTCGGGTGATGCGCGCAGGTCGCCGGCCGGGTCGAGGCCGTCGGACGCGTGCTCCGCCGCCTCCTCCGGCTTGGCGCCGCCTTTCAGCGCATCCTCAACGGCGGTCGCCCGGACCGGCGTCGGTCCGACATTGGTGAGGCCGATGCGCCAGTCGCCGTTCATCTTCTGCGCCGCCACGCCGACGATCGCCCAGTCGAACAGCCGCCGGCGAAACTTGACGTACTTGTGCGGCCCGTTCGCGACCGGGAACACGACCTCCGTCACCACCTCGTCCGGCGCCAGCGCCGTCGTGAACAGGTCCTTGAAAAAGTCGCGAGCGGGAATCGTGCGCTGGTTGGTGACGATGTCGGCGTCGAGGATCAGGGCGAGCGTCGGGTAGTCGCCGGCAGCGTCGGCGTGCGCGATCACGCCGCCCATGGTGCCCATGTTGCGGACCTGGTTGTCACCTACCTCGCCCGCCACCTCGGCGAGCAACGGCAGCTTGTCCTTGACGACGGACGAGTTCTGGATCGTGACGTGGCGCGTCAGAGCGCCCACGTGAAGCTTGCCGCCGCTCTCCTTTATGTGGTCGAGCTCCTTGATGCCGTTGATGTCGACGAGCGCCGCCGGTTGCGCGAGGCGCAGGCGCATCAGCGGGATCAGGCTGTGCCCGCCCGCCAGCACCTTGGCGTCCTCGCCGAACTTGTCGAGCAGCCTGGCCGCCTCGTCGACCGAGGAGGCGCGTGCGTATTCGAAAGCGGCTGGAATCACTTGCTCGCCCCCTTCATCATGTGCCAGAGCCTGTCTGGGCTCGCGGGCATGTCGACGTGCTTGATGCCGAGCGGGCTCAGCGCGTCGCAGATCGCATTGATGACCGCCGCGCTGGCGGCGATCGTGCCGGCTTCGCCGATGCCCTTCACCCCCAGGTCGTTGGTCGGGCTCGGCGTGACTGTGTGGTCGAGATCCATCTTCGGGATCTCGCCGATGCCCGGGATGCTGTAGTCGAGCAGGGTGCCCGTCTTGAGCTGCCCGGTCTCGTCGTCGTAGACGACCTCCTCGTAGAGCGCCTGCGCGATCGCCTGCGCCACGCCGCCGTGGATCTGGCCGTCGACGATCATCGGGTTGATGATGTTTCCGCAGTCGTCGACCGCGATGTACTTCTGGAGCTGCGCATTCCCGGTCTCGGGGTCGATCTCGACCGCAGCGATGTGCGTGCCGAACGGCCATACCAGGTTCGGCGGGTCGAAGTAGGCCACCGCCTCGAGACCCTGTTCCATCCCCGGAGGAAGGCTCATGCCGTAGCTCGCGAAAGCGACCTCGCCGAATGCCTTGGCCTTGTCCGGTGAGCCCTTGACGTGGAAGCTGCCGTTCTCGTAGACGACGTCCTCCTCGGCCGCCTCGAGCATGTGCGCCGCGAGCTTCTTGCCCTTGTCGATGACCTTGCCCACGGCCTTGCTCACCGCCACGCCTCCTACCGCGAGGCTGCGGCTGCCGTAGGTGCCATAGCCGAACGATGTTCCCTCGCCCGTGTCGCCGTGATGGAGCTCAATGCTTTCCATGGGCACGCCGAGCTGGTCGGCCACGATCTGGCTGAACGTCGTCTCGTGTCCCTGGCCGTGCGCGTGGGTGCCGGTGTAGACGATGACCGAGCCGGTCGGGGTCACGCGCACCTGCGCCGACTCCACGAGCGCGATGCCGCCCGTCGCCGGCGCTGTCGCCGCGCTGGGGCCGAAACCGCACAGCTCGATCCAGGTGGAGAACCCGATCCCCAGTAATTTGCCCTGTTTGCGTCCCTCGGCCTGCTGCTTGCGCAGCTCGTCGTAACCGGCGAGCTTCAGCGCGACATCGAGCGCCTTCTCGTAGTCGCCCGAGTCGACGACAAGCCCGAAGTGCTGCGTGAATGGAAACTCGTTGGGCTGGATGAAGTTCTTCCTGCGGATCTCGACCGGGTCCATCTTGAGCTCGGCGGCGACGAGGTCGACCATGCGCTCGACCAGGTGCGTCGCCTCGGGCCGGCCGGCCCCCCGATACGGGTCCGTCGGCACGCGGTTCGTCAGGATCCCGATCGTCCGGGCCGAGATCCCGCCCGGCCACCTGTACGCGCCACCGGCCATCAGGCAGGCCACCGCCTGGAAACCTCCGAACGTGCCGTGGTAAGCGCCCAGGTCCAGGTACTGGGTCATGCGCATCGCGCTGAGCGTGCCGTCCTTCTTGGCCGCGACCTCGACGTCGTAGAACTGGCCGCGGCCGTGGGTCGCGTTCTGGATGGACTCCGTGCGTGTCTCGATCCACTTGACCGGGCGCTCGGCGATGCGGGAGAGCGCAGGCACCAGGTAGTCCTCCGGGTACGGGCTGATCTTGCTGCCGAACCCACCGCCCACGTCGGGTGAGATGACGCGAACCTGGCTCTCCTTGAGGCCCATCGCGCCGGACACAAAGAGGCGGATGAAGTGCGGGTTCTGGCTCGACATCCACATCGTGAGCTTCTTGTCGAAGCCCTCGTACTCGGCCAGCACGCCACGGGGTTCCATGGGCACCGGGGCGAGGCGGTTCTGGAGGATTCGCTGCTTGACGATGACGACGTCGGCCTCCTTGAAGGCGGCTTCGGTCACCTCGGGGCCTGTGTAAGGGATGTCCCAGCCGATGTTGTCGGGTCCATCCGAGTGCGCCTTCGAGCTGCCCTCCTTCAGCGCCTTCTCGAGGTCCATGACCGCCGGCATCTCCTCGTAGTCGACCTGGATCATCTGCGCGGCGTCGGCCGCCTGGCCTCTGTTCTCGGCGAGCACGGCCGCGACGATCTCGCCCTGGTAGCACACCTCGTTCTCTGCGATCGGGGAGCGCTCGGGCACGTACTTCTTGGCGGCGGTGAACGCGGGCGCGGCCGGGTGCGTGCCGGCGAGCTGGCCCTTGAAGTCGCGCGCGGTGTAGACGCCGACGACGCCGGGCGCCTTGCTCGCGTCGGTGACGTCGATGCTTTTGACACGCGCATGCGCGTGCGGGCTTCGCACGAACGCCGCGTAGGCGGTGCCCTGGCGCGTGAAATCGTCGACGTAGTGGCCGTGGCCCGTGATCAGGCGCGGATCTTCGCGGCGGTGGATCTTCGCCCCGACGAGCTGGGAGACGGCCATGTCAGTTGCCTCCGGCGGCTACGGTCGTCTTCGTGGCCTGTGTGCCGCTCATCGTCCTCGCGGCCGTCTGAACGGCCTTGATGATGTTCACGTAGCCGGTGCACCGGCAGAGGTTGCCTTCCAGGCCCCTGCGGATCTCGTCCTCGGTGGGGTTCGGGTTGGTGGACAGCAGGTAGGCCGCGGCCATGATGAAGCCCGGCGTGCAGTAGCCGCACTGCAGACCGTGCTCGTCCCAGAAGGCCTGCTGGATTGGGTGCAGCTCGTCGCCTTTGGCCATGCCCTCGATCGTGGTCAGGCTCTTGCCCTCAGCCTGGAGCGCGAACATGGTGCAGCTCTTGACCGCCTGGCCGTCGACCAGGATCGTGCAGGCTCCGCACTGGCTGGTGTCGCAGCCGATGTGGGTGCCGGTGAGTCCCAGGTTGTCGCGTAGATGGTGCACGAGCAGCAGTCGGGGCTCGACCTCGTGCTCGTGCCG
>Ga0137372_10006148_pt1 | contig 11660 bp, 10 predicted proteins | sample SagtaG_6_FD_104911 | JGI IMG/M metagenome (GOLD analysis project Ga0137372, IMG submission 104911) | Vadose zone soil microbial communities from Sagehorn Ranch, Mendocino, California, USA - Sage1_R_60_16 metaG | ecosystem: Environmental > Terrestrial > Soil > Vadose zone | place: USA...
AGAGACACGGGAAATCTTACGTCTGCGATTGCTTCCTTCCGTGAGGCCGTGGCTGACTATTCGGTACTCGGGTTTAGGACGAAGGTGGCGTATATAAGAATGCTCCTCGCGGAGACGTTGTTGCTCGCAGATCGCCCTCGTGAGGCCGAAGTCGAGATCCTGGCTGCACTGCCGACCATAAGAGAACAGGAGATGTCAGCAGAGGGAGTAGTTGCAGTTTCTCTGCTTCGGGAGTCAATCCGCCAGTCGCGTCTCGACGGAGAGGCGCTGAGACAGGTTCGTGAGCATTTGAAGGAAGGCTGGCGATGAGGGTCTTGCGTGCCTTGTTGGCCGAGAGGCTGTTTGCGTTCTGGGTTTGAGGATCAGCGGAAGGATTGGGTGTAGCGAGCGCGTCGGCTACCGGCGGACGAGGAGCGACTAGAGCTAAATTAGTGCTGGCCGAGCGGTCGCGGGTCGAGGCTCTCGCTTTCGCGATTTAGAGCCCGCGATCGAAGGCCTTCAAAGTCTGCGTTGAAAGAGTGGCGCCGCCGGCTTCGGTTCACACGAACCAAGGCCCTCTCCAAGGGGAAAGGGAACAGGTAGAATGGCCGGCTCTTTATGGCGACCAATCCGCGGAAGTCTTTGTTCCGGAAGGTGGAGAGGACGATCGAGGCGATCGAGAGGTCGCCCGACGTGGGATCGACGATTGCCCAGACGGCGAACGCGATCGTCGAGAACTTCCGGGAGGACATGGGGGTGCGCGGGGGGCGGCTGTACGAGAGGCGAGACGGCGGGTACGAGGTTACTCGCACCTTCGGGGCCGTGAGCTCCGCGCCGATCGGGCTCTTTGTTTCAGACCAGTATCCGCCGGTGCAGAGAGTGGTGGATGACGGCGTCGTCGTGATGGATCTGACGGCGCCCGGAGTGGATCCGGAACTGGAGAAGCGGCTGGACGCGGACCGGTTCGCGGCTATTGCGGTCGGAGAGGACCAGTACATCCTGTCGTTCTCGGTGGATCCGGGCGCTCCAGATGAGGATCTGATGGCCTCACTCGGGATCCTGCGGCACGCCGTGGACCAGAAGTTGCGGCAGGAGAGGTTCGTCTCGGCCTTGAACGAGGCGCGGCAGATCCAGATGTCCATCCTCCCCAGGCGCGCGCCGCGCGCGGGGCCGTTTGACATGTCGGGGTTCACGGCGCCGGCGGAGATCGTGGGAGGGGACTTCTTCGATTTCATAGAGGTCTCCGAGCGCATCTGGGGCGTGGCGATCGCCGACGCCTCGGGGCACGGGTTGCCCGCCGCCCTCCAGGTGCGGGACGTCTACACCGGCCTGCGGATGGGAGTCGCGCGGGACTTCAAGATCGTGCGCACCGTCGAACGGTTGAACCGGATCATCCACCAGTCGCGCATGACGACGAAGTTCGTCTCGCTCTTCTACGGGGAGATCGAAGAGGCGGGGAATTTCATCTACGTCAACGCGGGGCATCCGTTCCCGCTTCATTTCCACACGAAGGGCGCCACGCCGCTCAAGCAGACGGGCATGGTGCTCGGCCCTTCCGGAAGTGCAGCCTACAGCCGCGGATTTCTCTCCTTCGAGAGGGGGGACGCGCTGCTCCTCTACACCGACGGGATGATCGAAGCCACCGACGGCAAGGGGAAGGAGTTCGGCATCGAGCGGTTGAAGAAGGCCTTCCTCGCGATTCGTGACCGGCCGGCTGCGGAGATCACCCGGGCGCTCATCGATCGGTTGAGCGAGTTCACGCAAGGACGGCCGCCCGAGGATGACCGGACCGTTGTAGTGGTCAAGTACTTGACGGAGGGGGCACCGACGCCTCCGACGCAGCGATCGACAGATGGCGCACCGAAGGTGACACCGGTCTCGTAAACCGATTTGTCCTTCGAAATTGCGCCATCGCCCCTACCCTCTTCCGCCGGGAGAGCGGGGTTGAACGTCCTAGAATAGAAGCGATGTCTACGAACGAGCCGGTCGCGGCGGCGCGGGATGAGGACCTCTTCTCGGCGGAGGACCGGATTCGGTACGCGCGTGTCCTTGTCGAGATCGGAGAACTCTACGACGCCGAGATCGAGGTCGCGCACGTTCTCGAGCAGCGGCCGGAGGACCTGACCGCCCTCGACCTGCTGGCCAAGATCAAGCATATGCGCGGCGAGCTCTCCGCGGCGATCGCGTGCTGGGCGCAGGTCCACGCCAAGTCTCCGGCCACTCTAACGGCGCACGTACGCCTAAACTCGATGATGCAGCTCGTGCAGGAGTCCGAGCGGGGCCCTGGCCAGTTTCTCGTGCTCGGCCCCTTCCAGCTCTGGCGCAAGCCGGCGGCGCACTTGGAGCTGGAGGAGGTCTTCAGGCTGTTTCTGGCGCGCCGCCCCGACGAGGCGAAGGAACGCTGCGAGCAGCTCGCCCGGAAGTACCGCGGCAAGGACGCGGACCTCTACAAGCTCGCGGTTCTGGGCGAGGCGTGGATCGCGGAGCTGACGGGGGACTTCGACCAGGCACGTTCAATTCTGGAGAACCTGGGCAACGAACGGGGCTTCGAGACAGATGGCGACCGGGTCCTGGCACTGGCGCGCATTTACGAGCGGATCGGCGAGCACGAGCTCCTGGAAAAAGCTGTTCACATCTATAAACATCTGGACCGCAGTTTTGAGCGGGTCTCAGTCCTCGGCCACCTTGCCTCGCTCTACGCCAGGCTCGGAGACCCGGAAGAAGCCGCCCACCACGAGAAGCGATTCCTGCGTCTCTTCTGTCTGCGAATGCACCGGCCCACTTTCGCCGACGCGGTGCACGTCGCGACACGCCGATACGTACCGCTTTCAAAGCTGTCCCGGGTCCGGTTTGCAGAAGTGGACGGCCTGTCCGAGCCGACGCCGAGGGAAAGAGCCATCGAGCTCTTTCTAGCGGGAGATTCCAGCGGCGCCCGGGAGCTCCTGAACGGCTGGAACGAGGTCCTGGATCTGAAATACAGGGCGGACCTCGCCGTGCTCGCGGGTTCGCCTGCGGAAGGCGTCAGCCTGTACCTCCAGAGTCTCGAATCCGACCCCGACGACGTCCGCGTTCTGGAATGGTTGTTGAACGATTACGAGAGCTCCCGCTCGGCCCGGATCGAAGAGTATTTCAAGCGGCCGGGGGTATCGGAGCGTGCCCTCGAGCGCTTGGATGCCTCACTCCGAGCAAGCCCGCTCCGTCCGAGTCTCTGGAGGCAGGTGGCGTCCTTGCACCAGATCCTGGGACACGGCGAAGAGGCGGGCCGGAGTGCGCAGAGAGCGGAATCGCTGGAAGAGGCGGCCGATCGCCGGCAGAGCACCGTGGGCCGTGTGCTCGCGGATTCCGTGTATCACTTCGTCGGAAGGGCCAAGGGGCTGATCCACGAGGTTTGGGCGGCACGCCGCCCCGCGGCGGCCGGGAGGGGAGGGTTCCTGGAAGAGATCCTGGGAAACCTGACGCCGGAGTTCTCCCAGGCCGTCCGCAACACCTTTCTCTCGGTGCGCGAGTACGCGCGCGCCAAGTGGCCGCAGCAGACGCGCGACATCCTCGACTACACCTACACCTACAAGGTGACCAAGGAAGACGAAGCCTCCGGCGGCCTCTCGGCCGGCCTTCCCACGGCGCTAGCCTTTCTTTCCGTTTTCCTGAACCGTCCGGTGCCGCAGGACATGGCCTCGACCGGAATCCTGATCGCGGACTCGCACGACGTGCAGGTTCTGCGGGCGGTGGGCGAGCCCGAGTACAAAGTGCGCGGGGCGTACAACCGCAATCTGCAGAAGGTCATCCTGCCGGAAGCGAACCGGCGCGACCTGGAAGGAAACGCCTGCGTGCCACGAGTGATCTGCGGGGAGATCGTTCGCTACGCGTCCAACCTCGATGAAGCGGTCGTGCTGACGTTCGGCTCCGACGTTTGGATCAGCTAGGAAACTTCGCGGTCTCCCGCGAAGATTCCTGGTTAGTTGATCCGGACTGTCCTTGGCGTCGTGACCTGGCTCGACTCCTTGTGGATGCGGATCTCGAGAACGCCGTCTTTCATTTCGGCTCGCGGCTCCGTGTCGCGCATGCCTCCGGGAATGAAGACGGTGCGGCGGAACGGCCCGATCGGCGCCTCGCTCGAGTGCAGCCGGAAGTCGTCGCTCTTCGGGGCGGAACGTGTTCCGCTGATCGTGAGTAACTTGCCCTGCGCCACCACCTGGACCTGGTCGCGGGCAACGCCCGGCAGATCCACAGTAATGCGGATTTCCGTGTGGCTCTCCCAGACGGACATCGCCGGAGTCCAGGAAGTCTGCGGGACAGGACGGACTCCTCCGCCGAGCTCGCCCAGCAGTGTCAGAAGATGGTTGAGCTGCTTCTCGACGTGCTCGGCCGGGTCCTTCTCCGCGGGGATCGGGGCGTAAGGTGCCTCGGTCCGCGCAAGTGTCTGTCCGGTCAGTGCCTGATAGAACTGCTCCACCCGTCCGATCGTTTCTTCAATATCCGTGGTCCCGGGGCTCTGTTCGGCTTCTGTCATCGGCGAATTCCTCCTTTGGTTTCTTCTCGTTCTTCTCGCCGCGGTAGTCCCGCCGCGATGAGAGAGAAGAGGGCGAGGCTCCTGACGAGCCCCGCCCTCGGTCACGCTGCTCCGTCGTCTCCCGATAGCCGTCTGCCAGCTTCCTGCTAGTAGATCGTTACCACAGGCGGGACGGGGAACTGCGCATAGGGGAAGGTCTGGGTGATTCGAGCCGTCAGGATGGGATCAGCCCAGATCGGGCGCATGGACGCCTCCAGAGCTTCGGGGCCCTGCGCCGAGAAATACGGATTCACGCCCTGTGCGAAGGGCGACAGGCCGCTCGAATGCGAGAGACCCGGAGTGAAACCCGGGGTCACGGGGACCTGACCGGCCGGCACCTGGCCGAAGCCTGTCTGCCCGAGACCCAGAGGACTCACGCCGGCCTGCGCGAAGGGGTTCTGCAGGGGGCCGGCTCCGAAGCCCGAAAAGCCGAACCCGTACGGTGAGCCCGCGTTGATTCCGGCTTGCGGGTTCGTGTGGGTCAGCCCCTGCGAGAGCCCGTGCACGGACAGGCGGACCTGATTCAGCGCATCGATGCACTGATTGATCCGATCGTTCAAGAGTTGAAGCTTCCGAATGTCTACCTTGGCGGTTTCCATCGAGTCTACCTCCTTAGGTTTAGGGTTACCGGACACGCGTGTCATTGAAGTTCGACCGTAGCGCTCGATCGGCGGTTGAGCAATCCGGTGAATCCCGGCATTGCGTGCAGGGAAATCCCTGCAACATCCGGCGCGATTCTTGCCACCCTTGCCTGGCGAGCCGGCATCTTCCTGTCATTCCGAGCGTAGCGAGCTGCCCTCGTTTTCCTGCTCCCCAGAGCAGATTCTTCGTCGCTCAGCTCGCGCCGTCGCCATAGCGGCTCTGGCGCGTCGGCGACCTCAGCATGACAGGAGATCCGCCCCGCCCCTCAGAATGACAAGGAAACCTACGGCTGGATGAGGCCCTGGCGGATCGCGTAGCGGACGAGTCCCGCGGTCTCGTGGATCTTGAGCTTCGTCATGATGCGCGTCCGGTGGGACTCGGCGGTTTTGGCGGTGACGCCGAGGAGCTTCCCGATCTGCTTGGTGGTCTTCCCCTCGGCCACGAGCTGCAGGACCTCGCGCTCTCGGCCGGTAAGCGGATCCGCCGGGAGCTTCTCCTTGTTGAGTGACGCGTCGACGACGGCCCGGGAGACGCCCGGGCTCAGGTAGACGGATCCGCGCGAAACCTCCTTGATCGCGCGCACAAGCTGTGCCGCCGCCTGCGACTTCAAGACGTAGCCGCTGAAACCGGCTTCCAGAGCCGCCAGGACATAGTGGTTCTCGGTGTGTACGGTCAGCGCGATCGTGCGCACGGTCGGGCAGCCGCGGGAGATCACGCGTCCGGCCTCGATTCCGTTCAAGAGCGGCATGGCGACGTCGAGGATCGCCACGTCCGGAGAGAGATCGTGCGCCAGCCGGCTCGCCTCGTGTCCGTCCGAAGCCTCGCCGACGATGTCGAACCCCTCGCGCTCCAGCAAGGCCTTCAAGCCCTGCCGCACGACCACGTGGTCGTCCGCGAGCAGGATCCGGCAGGCTATGAGCGCCTCTGAAGGGGAACGGCCACGGAGAGCTCCGTGCCCGTGCCCGGCGCTGATCGGATCTGGATTCGTCCACCCAGAGCATCGAGCCTCTCCCGGACGCCAAGGAGGCCGAGGCCCTGGCGGCCGGCGTTGCCGCGATGCAGGAGATTCGCGTCGAATCCGACTCCGTCGTCGCGGATCGTGCAGCGCAGGCACTCGCGTTCGCGCGTGAGCTCGATCGAGGCGTCGCCGGCGGAGGAATGGCGGGCGATGTTGGTCAGCGCCTCCTGGACGACCCTGTAGATTGCCGTCTCGACCAGAGGGCTCATGCGTCCCTTCGCGGTGCCCCCGACGCGAATGGGGATTCCCGTGCGCGCCGAGAATCCCTCGGCCAGGAACTCGATCGCCGGCCGCAGACCCAGGTCGTCCAGGATCGTCGGCCGCAACTCGTGCGAGAGACGCCTCAAGCGCTCTTCGATTTCGTCGAGGTAGGCCATCACCTGTTGGAGCCGATCGCGGCCGGAGGCCGGCAGGTCTCGGCCGATATCCGCCAGCGCCAGATGAATCGACGCCGTGATCTGGCCGGCCTCGTCGTGGAGCTGGTGGGCGATGCGTTTCGCCTCCTCCTCTCTGGCGTGGAGATACCGAGCCGAAAGAGTGCGCAGAGTGTCGCGATGAGCGAGCATTTCCCGGTAGAGAGAACGGTACTGCCGCTCGCTCTCTTTCAAACGCCGCTCGATGCGCTTGCGGCGCGTGATGTCGCGGATGGCGCAGAGGAATCGTGGGCGGCCGGGAGCGGCGGCCCCCCCCATAACGGGCGCGATCGCCAGGGCTGTCTCGATTGGCTCGCCTGCGCGAGGCTGCAACCGGACCTCCCACTCCTGGATTTCGCGGCCCCCTCCCGCGCGCAGTCTCGCCAGGCGCGATCGGAATGGCCGCCGCTGGCCGCGACTGACGAAGACGGCCAGGGACCGGCCCACCAGATCACCTTGAGACAAGCCCAGGAGCCGCGCCGCCGCGCGGTTGGCGTCCCGGATGTTGCCGCGAAAGTCGGTCGCGAGGAGACCGTCGGGCGCCCAATCGAATAACTGCCGATATCGCCGCAACGCCTTTTCCGGACGATGCCCGGAATCGGCCTGCTGGCGGAAGGCGATTTGTAAGATCGTCCCACCTCCCATGGACAAGCGGCGGGGCCAGCGCCCGACCGCGGACCTAATGGTTCTTTCTTAACTCCCCGGCGGCCGAATTGCAACCCTGAAGGGCGGCGCGAACGTCCTAACTTCTGGACGCTCTTCGGAAGAAATCCGCGGTGATCTCGAGCCCATCTTCGAGCGCGGTGTAGGGGGGCAGATCGAAGGCGCGTGAGGCGGCCGAGCCGTCGAGGACACTGCGGCGCTGCTCGCCGGGAGGAAGAGCGACGTGCTCGGGTTGCTCGCGGTATTCCAGCTGATTCGCGATCAAATCGAAGAGCCGATTGACGGAAGTCTCCACACCCGTGCCCAGGTTCCAGGTGCCGCTCTTTCCGCTGGCTGCTGCCCGGGCCGCAGTTTCAACGAGGTCACCGACGTAGATGTAGTCGCGCGTCTGCTCGCCGTCGCCGCGGATCTTTGGTCTCCGGCCATGCAGGATGGCTTCCGCGAAGATCGCGACGACGCCCGCCTCGCCAGTGCCGTTCTGTCCCGGCCCGTAGACGTTGGCGTAGCGAAAGACCTGGGTCTGGAAGCCGTGGATGACGCTGTAGTAGTGCAGATACTTCTCGATCGAGAGCTTGGCGCAACCGTAGGGAGAGACGGGATTGGTCGGATGGTCCTCGCCCGCCGGACGCCCTCCCTCGGGCTCCCCATAGAGCGCGCCGCCGGTCGAGGAGAAGAGGACCCGGCGGACAGCCGCTCGTCGGCACGCCTCGAGGAGCTTCAACGACCCAAGGATGTTGGCGCGTGCGTCGTACAGGGGATCGGAGACACTGTGACGCAGATCGATCTGCGCGGCATGGTGAGAAACGAACTCGATCTTCTCTTCGCGAAGAAGAGGCTCGAGGTCCGTCTCCGCGATGTCGGCCTGGACGAACCGGGCCTTCTCCGGGACCTTCTCCCGGCGCCCGGCGGACAGGTCGTCAACGACGACCACGCGATGGCCGTCTTCCAGATGCCGTTTCGCCATGTGCGACCCGATGAATCCCGCGCCCCCGGTCACGAGAATGTTCATAATTCTGGCCACGCATGATACCCGCTCCCGACAAACGCCTGCGATTCGATCCGCTGGCGCTCGATCTCGAGGACGCACCGCGGTCATTCTTCCGCCGGGACACGATCCTCGTCGCGAAGGATCTGATCGGAGCATGGTTCACCCGGCATTACAGAGGAGCCTGGTATGGAGGCCGCGTCGTCGAGACGGAGGCATACCTGGGCACGGGAGACGCGGCGGCGCATTCCTGGAAGGGGAGAAGGACACCCCGTGTCGAGCCCATGTACGGCGACGGCGGCCTCCTGTATGTCTTCTTCATCTACGGGATGCACTACTGCGCCAACGTCGTCACTCGCCTTCCTGGCGACCCTCAGGCCGTTCTCCTCCGCGCGGCGGAAGGGCCGGAAGGAGCACCCGTGCGCCTGCTGTCGGGGCCGGCGAAGCTCTGCGACGCTCTCGGCGTGACGCGATCGGCGAGCGGTTTGGATCTGGTAGCCGGCGGTCGGTTCCGGATTCTCGTCCCCGGCGGACGGCGACCGTCGATCGGAGTCTCGCCACGGGTCGGCGTGGATTACGCCGGAGAAGCCGCCGCCTGGCCGCTCAGATTCTTCGACCGCACCTCCGCGGCCGTCTCAGTCTCGAGAGGTTAGCGACTCGGTCTCCCGTCTCGATCCCGTCTTCTTGGGGCACGGGGACGGCTTCGTTTCAAAGTCTCCTTGAGGGAGTACGTCATCACTCGTAGCTCATCGCTGAAATCGGGCCTCTGCGATCCGAGCTCAGCGAGGATCCTCGGTCGCCACCTCCGGTAGTTTCGGTATGAACGCAAAACGAACGCCTCGCTGGGATGAGGAGGTGCGGTGTTGGCTACCAGCCACCGGCGCACAATACGTACGACGTTTTCGGGGCCATCGGAATGCGCCTGGATGTCTTGACCGCTGATGTCGGAAAGGAACCGCTGGTACCGGTACCTTCTCCGGTCCATGATCAGAGTCTTCTTTTTTCTCTGAAGGGGCGGGCCAAATCCCTTCGCGCCCAGGAAGAAGCCCAGCTCGAAGGGCATGTTGAACCGCGGTAGAGGCGAGCACTCCGTTCGCGAGATGTCATGGATACCGAGATCGCACCCCGCTATCAAGCGTCGAAGGCGTTCGATACGCGTATAACCCGCGTCGGAAAGCTCGAGCGCACAGCGTGCGATACGCCCGCGCGCGAGAACTGCCAGACAAAGGGCACGAAAGAGCGGTAGGTAGCGGTCGTCGAAGGGACAGTTTATGAAGACGGACTTTGCCGGGGGCTTCCTCAACTCGGTCTTTAGCGCTTCTTCGCGAATTTTGCCTTACGGAAGGCGCGTTTTCCGTCTTGGCGCGTCTTCGGAGCTTCGGTTGCCGCTCGTTCAACGGCGACCCGGAGCTTTTCGGATCGAAAATGACCGCCCGGAATCGTCCGATCAATCTGCTTGATCAGCCCACTGTAAGTCGCAGCCTGGCCAGCACTCATAGAAACAATCTTACTCCTTTCGGGTGGGAAAAGGATGACCTGGCCAGCCAATCATTTCTTCTTCCAACGGATGACGTCGTCTTTCCAGAGGCGCTGGAAGATCATCAGAACCTCCAGCTCCTTGATCGGCGAGATCTTCGTGATGGATTTGACGTCCCACTGCCCGTTGATGCGCGAAAGGACGAATCCCTCGTGGGGGGAGAAGGTGCGCTCCGTCAGCTCCGGGATCGAGATCGATAGCTCGGGAATCTTCTCGCCGGTCACGCCGTCGCGTTCGAGGGCGGCGCGGATCTCGCGCTCCGCGTCGCGCACCGCCTCCGTGGCGCGGCCGTCTGCGGGATCGAGATCCGAGGCCACCTTGAACATCCGGTAGGCGGCCTGCGGGTTTTCCTTCAGCGAAGCCTGGCCCCGCTGAAGGAAGTGCTCGACGTCCGTCTCGACGGATCCGCCCGCAGCCGCGACGACTTCCCTTCGCCGCGGCACAGCCTCCGCGAGAGCCATGCTGCCATCGCAGAGACACTCGTAGACGAAGCGGGAGACGGCGAACTCGGCGTTGTGCGTCTGCAACGCGATCTCCTCGATCGAGCGCTGGCCGTCGATATGGGGAACCATCAGCCTCTCGCGCTCCAGGAGCGCGTCGAGGTTGAGAGGCCGCGTGATCACCGGAACGACCGAGGCGTCGGGTACTCGCTCGCGGATACGCTTCCATTCGTCGTAGCGGTGGAGCCCTTCGAGGATGATGCTCGTCACGTCGAGCGACAGCGGGACCATCTTCAGTTCAGGCTGCGCGCCTTCGACGAACTCGAAGGTGCCCTCCTCCCAGAGGAAGACGTCGTAGATGGACTCCTCGGCCTTTCGCTTCATCAGGCGCAACAGGTCCGTCTCGGAGATGGCGTTGATCATGAGGAGAATCCTGCCCAGAAGGATCTTGGACTCCTCCTGGACCTCCATCGCCTTCTTCAGCTCATCCTCGGTGATGTAGCCGTGCGAGACGAGGAACTGGCCGAGGTACTCACGCTGGTCCGAGGAAGAAGTGAAGTTGATGCGGCCGCTCTGAAAGAAGAGGCGTTTCTGGGTGTCGCGGCCTGTGATGACGAGGGTGCCCGTCTTCTGGCTCAGGGCCAGCCACTGCAGCAGCTCCGAGAGCTGCATCGTCTTCAAATTGCCGGAGATCCCCACCTTTTCGGCCTATCTTAGCCGAGATTGCTGTGGGTCAGCAGTTTACGCGGCTCCCGGCTACCTTGGACCTTGACCGTCCTACTCCATGGGCGGGTTGTAGGCGGGCACGCCCGTCACGGCCTCGCCGATGATCAGCGTGTGGATGTCGTGCGTGCCCTCGTAGGTATAGACGCTCTCGATGTTGGCGAGGTGGCGGAAGACCGGGTACTCGTTGACCACGCCGTTGGCGCCCAGAGTCTCGCGCGCGAGCTTGGCGCACTCGCGCGCCACCCAGACGTTGTTGCGCTTGGCCATCGAGACATGGTGCGGCCGTATCGTCCCCGCGTCCTTCATCCGGCCGAGCCGCCAGGCCAGAAGCTGCCCCTTCGTGATCTCGGTGATCATCCACGCCAGGCGCTCCTGCACGAGCTGGTGGGCGGCGATCGGGCGATCCATCCACTGCTTGCGGGTCTTCGCGTAGTCGAGCGCGGCCTGGTAGGTCGCCATGGCGCTGCCGAGCGCCCCCCAGGCGATGCCGTAGCGGGCCTGGGTCAAACAGGAGAGCGGCCCTTTCAACCCTTCCACGCCGGGCAGCATGTTCTGCGCCGGAACGCGGCAGTCCTCGAAGGCGAGCTGGGAAGTGACCGAGGCGCGCAGCGACATCTTTCCCCTGTGCTCGAACGTCGAGAAACCCTTCATGCCCTTCTCGACGAGAAAGCCGCGGATGACTCCGTCGAGCTTGGCCCAGACGACCGC
>Ga0137372_10006150_pt1 | contig 11656 bp, 9 predicted proteins | sample SagtaG_6_FD_104911 | JGI IMG/M metagenome (GOLD analysis project Ga0137372, IMG submission 104911) | Vadose zone soil microbial communities from Sagehorn Ranch, Mendocino, California, USA - Sage1_R_60_16 metaG | ecosystem: Environmental > Terrestrial > Soil > Vadose zone | place: USA: California...
GGAGCACCCACCAACCCGGACTGGTACCACAACTTGACCGCCGCCGGTGACGGCAGTGTCGAACGCGGAACCGAGACATACAAGGTGACCGTCCGCGAATTGACCGGCGCTGAACGCGACCGCGTCTACGCCGAGCAAACGCGGCGCTACCCAGGCTTTGCCGAGTACGCACGCCAAACTGCTGGAGTCCGCACCATTCCTGTGCTCGAACTTAGGCGGGCGTAGCCCAGCCCACCGGGTGGCGGGCCGGCGGCTGGCCAGCACCGCCCCGACCGTGGCCACGCTCACCGCCGCAACCCCAGGGCGTAGGTCCCACTGCGTCAGGTCGGGCCGGCCAGCCTGGCGCAACCGGTCGTCCAGCCAGGGGATCACCAGCCAGACCGCCATGGCCAGCGCCACAGCGTCCAGGCCACCACGCCCGGCCAGCGGCGGGGCCGGGCGAGTCGGGCGTCAGGAGTCACTGGCATGGTCCTCGACGCATCCAGGCCCTCCGTCTCCAGGCATCGTGACAAGCCTTGTGGGTGAGCTGCCAGCGTGGCCGCCATCCGTCTCGATAGCGTTACGGACAGGGGATCATCCGAATGCCTGGTCGCCACCTTCGGCCTCTTGGACCCGGCGCCCCCAAAGGGAGCGAAACGGCGTCCTATAATAAGTACACCGCAACAGAAGTACGGCCACGTAAGGTCTGGGCCCTACCCTGCGATTTCCGCGACGACCGTTCGTGACCGCGTCCCGCTCCCATGTCGTCGACGCGCCACCCAGAAGCTGTGATCACCGGCGGACTCGCCCGACCTCGTGGTCTGGCGGCGGTGCCAGCGGCTGCGTGCTCAGATCGAGCGGATGGCACCGCCATCAACCGGGATCATCGCGCCCGTGATGAACGACGCGGCCGGGGACAGCAGGAACGCGGCGGCCCGCCCGAACTCCTCGGGCTCGCCGTACCTGCGCAGCGGGATGCGCGCCGACTGGCGGGCACGCTCCTCATCAGGATCGCCGCGGAGGGCATCAAGCTCACGGACCCGGTCGGTGGCGATCCGCACCGGCAGCACCCCGTTGATCCGGATCCCGGCCGGGCCCACCTCGTCGGCCAGCATCTTCACCACCCCGGCCAAGCCCGGGAACAGCCCGTTGGAGATGGCCAGGTCCGCCAGCGGCACCCGCACCGACGAGGCCAGCACCAGGACAATGGCGCCGCCCGTCCCGGTCATCGAGCCAGCCATGCCACCATCCCGGCTCTCCGCCTCCAGCTCTGCCGCGAGCGTCCGCACCAGCCGGACCGCGCCCAGGAACACGCTTTCGAACCCGGACCGCCACGCCTGGTCGGTGGTGGTCGCCACCGTCCCGGTTGGCGTTCCGCCCACGCTGAGCAGCGCACCGTCCAGGCGGCCAAACCGCTCCTTGGCGGCGGCGATCAGCCGGCCTGGGGTGGCGGGGTCGGCGTTGTCGGCGGCGACCCAGGCGGCGGTGTCAGCCGCGGCGGCGTTCTGGGCGAGGCGGGTCGCGGCCGCAGCGACCGTCGCCTGGTGGGGAGCGCTGAGCACGACGCGGGCCCCGTCGGCGACCAGTGCCTGGGCCGCGGCGAACCCAAGGCCGCGGCTGCCGCCGGTCACCAGGTAGACCCTGTCGCGCAATCCGAGGTCCATGCCGCCATTTTGCCCTGGTGGGCGGGCCGAGCGCGCAGCCGGAGGTCTGCCGTTGCCCCGTTCCGTCACCGATTGGGACCAGGACAAACCGCACGACCAGCGGGTTGCTCGCCGAGCTGAACGGCAGGCTCACGCCGCTGCTCGACGTCGGGCTCAGCTACCTGACTCGACCAGCCCGGCGCCTTGCTGTCCACGCTGGAGCGGCAGCGGATCGAGCTCACCTCGACGGTGCGCGCCAGCACCACCGGCATGCTCTACGTGCTGGACGAGCCGTCGGTCGGGCTGCACCCCAGCAACGTCCAGGGGCTGCGCAAGACGATCACCGCCCTGGCCGGGAACGGCAATTCCGTGGTGGTGGAGCACGAGCGGGAGCTCATCCGCTCCGCGGACTGGGTCATCGAACTTGGCCCCGCGGCCGGTGCCATGGGCGGAACGGTGATCGCCCCGGGCACCCCCGGCCAGCTGGAAATCGACCCGCGCTCGATCATGGGCCCGTTCCTGGCCGGTGCCGCGGCCGTGCGGGGCGACCGTCCGGCGCGGGCCGACCCCAGCGGGCAGATGGCCATCGAGATCGGCGACCTGTACAACCTGCCAGGGTTCGCTTCCGCGCCGCCGCCTAACCTCACCCGTGGGCGGCTCCTCGACCCGGCCCGCACGGACCTCAACCCGACCCAAGTCCTAGAGGAACAGCACTGGCGACCCAACGTGACCCCAGGTCGAGCTGCGCCAGGGAACGGCAGCCGGTGGCAACCCAGAGCAGCGAGGTTCGCTTGCCTTGGCTGGGCACGCCTGCCGGGGTACAGTCGCGGCATCGGCCAAACCGTCAACAAAGGAGCGGTGGCGACGATGGCCGCTGAGACCCCGACGATCGTCCTCGTCCACGGTGCCTGGGCCGACGCGACCGGCTTCGACGCCGAGGTCCGCGCCCTGCAGCGCCGAGGGTTCCGTGCGATCGGGTTCGCCAACCCGCTTCGCGACCTCGCTGGCGACGCGGCCTACCTCGCCGAGTTCCTGCACAGCCTGACCGGTCCGATCGTGCTCGTCGGCCACTCCTACGGCGGCAACGTCATCTCGAACGCCGCGACCGGCAACGACCGGGTGCGGGCGCTCGTCTACCTCAACGGCTGGATGTGCGACGAGGGCGAGAGCCAGCAGCAGCTCCTCGAGCGGTTCGAAGGCAGCCTCGTGGGGCCGGCGATCCGGCCCGTGCCGTTCACCGGCCCGGACGGGAGCGAGGGCGCTGACCTGTTCCTTGACCCCGAGTTGTTCCGCGAAGCCTTCGCCGCCGACGTCGACCCCGAGACGGCCGCGGTGATGGCCGCGGCGCAGCGGCCGTACGCCGCCGCCGCGTTCGCCGCCGCGCCGTCGGGCCCGCCGGCGTGGAAGACGCTGCCGTGCTGGTACCTGCTCGGCACCCAGGACAAGGCGATCCCGCCGGCGCTCCAGCGGTTCATGGCCGAGCGCGCGAACGCGACGATCGTGGAGGTGGCGGCCTCCCACGTCTCGTTCGTGTCGCAGCCCGAGGCCGCGACCCAGCTCATCCTCCAGGCCGTCGAGGCGACGGCCGCAGCGCGGCCATGAACCGGTGACCACCGTCCCCGAGGGGCCGCCGGCCACCGGGTTCGAGCCACGCGCCCGTTGCAGGTTGGGCAGCGGTTCGCACCTCCAGCACCTCACATGCCGGCGGGTCGGCGGTCCAGGAGCGGTACGGCCAGCTGCCATCGTGACCACGGGATCGCCGTCAAGGCGACACCCAAGGCCGTAAGAGAGCATAAGGACGCTCCTACCGGCCAAACCGGAGCGGCACCGCGGCCAGTCCGATCACCACCGCCGCGACCAGCACCGGGAGCGCGACGTCGACCCGCAGCAGCAGCGCGCCGGCCAGCGCCCCGGCGGCCATGAGCCCCACCGTGGCGACCCGGCGCCCCGCCCGGGGGCTGTGGCCGCCGGCCAGCCGGGAGTCGGCGGCCAGCCCGGTCAGGGTCAACGTCAGCACGGTGGTGGTGAGGTCAGGGACGGCCAGGCGGCGGACGGTCGCGTTCTGCAACCCCAGCCCGGCGGCCAGCAACCCGATCACCACGTACCGCCGGGCGCCGCCACCGCCGACCGGCAGGCCGGCCGCCACCGCCGCCGCCAGGGCAACCAGGAGCAGCTCGGCCAGCAAGGCGACGGTGACCCAGCGGCGCCGCACCGGCTCGGGGACCTTGGCGCCGGCCGGCCCGGCCATGCTGGCCGCCAGCCGCCCACCCGCGGCGGCGCCGACCAGGAACACCACCAGCGACACCGTCGGGGCCAGCACTGGTAGCCCCTGGGCCCGGGCGGCGCCGAAGGCCAGCAGGACCACGTTGCCGGTCATGTTGGCGGTGAACACCCGGCCCAGCCCGAGGTAGCAGGCGGCATCGACCAGGCCCGTGACCAGGGTGAGCAACCACAGCGGGAACAGCAGCGGCTCCTCCCGCCAAGTCTTGTCGAAACGTTGCGAGATGGTCGCCAAGGTTCCGGCTGCCTCCTGGCTGCCTTTGTGGGTACGCCGCTCGGAGCGAGGGCTGGTCGTGGGCTCCACGATCGCGGATGCCGGCCACGCTGTCATCAGGGGGAGGCCACCGAGCGCTTCATCGACTGGGCCATCCGCGCGCGCGCCGCAGGACCCCCACGGCCTGGTCACCGCTCTCGATAAGGGAGGGGGCAGGGCCGCGCGGTAGCATCGGTTGGCGTCCGTCCAGGCGAGGAGGTCCCGGTGACGGTGGAGCCCCCCGCTGCGGGTGGAGCGCCGGGAGGAACTGCTCTGGCTGCTCGTTCAGGCCTGTGAGCTGGAGCACGGGCTAATGTGCGAGTACCTGTTCGCGCAGTTCACCCTCAAGCGTGGCACCGACGAGGGCCTCACCGACGAGCAGCTGGCCAAGGTGGCCGCCTGGGAGGCCGTCATCGTCGACGTGACCAAGCAGGAGATGCTCCACCTGGCCCTGCCCACCAACCTGCTCACGGCGGTCGGCGCCCGCCCGACGTCCAGGCCGACGTGGCCACCATCGGTGACCCGCTCACCGCCCAGGTCGCCGACCTGTTCAACGCCGTCTACGAGACCACCCTGCAGGCCCTGAGCCGCTACTTCGTCCACGGCGGCGAGACCGCCGAGCAGGTCACCGTGCTGGCCAGGACGGCCAAGCACCTGATGAACTGGGTGATGCGGCCGCTCGGCAGCATCCTCACCACCCTGCCCCTGGGGCCGGAGCGACCCGGGGTGCTGGCCGGGCCGGCCTTCGAGATCGTGCAGCCCTCCTTCTACGTGCTGCCCCACCGCCAGGCGGCCTGGCGGATCCTGGCCGAGCGGCTGGAGGAGCTGGCCGACCGGGCCGAGCAGCTCAGCGGGACCAGCGGGCTGGGAACGCTGGCCGAACTGGCCGACAAGCTGCGCGGCATGGCACACGACATCCAGACGGCCTGACGACCCGCCCGCTGCCTGGTCTCACGCAGCTGCTGGGTCAGGGCGCTCAAGGCCGGGCGTCGAGCGTGATCGTAGGGGCGAGCTAGCCAGCGCCCTCCCAGACGATCCAACGCCTGGCGCGCCTACTCGCCGGCGGCCGGGTGCCGGGCTGGCTGTTGACCGGCCTGGTCGATGAGGTCGCGGAGCTGGTTGCGGCCGGCGATGCCGAGCTTGGGGTAGGAGCGGTACAGGTGGGACGCGACGGTGCGGGGGGACAGGAACAGCTGGTCGGCGATCTCTCCGTTGGTCAGGCCACGGCTTGCCAGGATCACGATCTCGCGCTGTTGGGCGGTCAGCTCGGCGAGCGCGCCGGGTACGGTGGGGGCGGCTTGGGTGGTCACGCCGCAGGCGCGCAGTTCCGCCTCGGCGCGCCGGGTCCAGGGGGCGGCGCCGAGGCGGCGGAAGGTGTCCAGGGCGGCCGCCAGGACGGGCTTGGCGTCGTTGATCCGCCGCTGCCGCCGCAGCCACTCCCCGTAATCCAGCTGCAGCTGGGCCCGCTCGAACGGCCACGCGTCCCCGGCGGGGTCGGCCAGGGCCTTGCCGAGGTGCGCCTCGGCGCCGCCGGGGTCGGCGAGCAGGCCGCAGGCCCGGGCCGTGAGCTGTTCCAGCCGCGGCCCGGGTGCCTGGTCCGCCTGGGCCAGCGCGCGCTCCACGAGGGTGCGGGCCTCAAGGGGACGCTCGGCGCGGACCCCGGCGGCGGCGAGGTCGGCGATGCCCAGGTAGGAGACGTGGTGGTGCAGCGGGGCGCCGTCGGTGCCGAAGAGCTGGCTGAGCTGCGCCCAGGCGGCAAGGTAGCTGCCCGCGGCCAGCGCGGCGATGCCGCCGGCGTGCCGGGCCCTGGCGGTGAACCCGCGATACTCGGCGGCGTCGACGCTGGCGAGGGCGCTGGCCAGGAGCGGCCGTGCCTGGTCATGGTCGCCGCGCATGGCCAGCACGGTGGCCGTGGCCAAGTCGGCCGAGGCGGCGACGGTCTCCATCCTGTATGCGGCGGCCGTGTCGCTGGCCTCGCGGGCGGCGGCGAGCGCCTCGTCCCAGCGTCCGCTGTCGATGCAGGCCCACTGCAGCGCGGACAGGGCGGCGCCGCTGCCGCCGCGGACGCCGGGAGCACGCAGCCGGCTGAGGGCTTCCCGCAGGAGCCTGACCGCGAGCTCGGTCTCGTCCAGGAGCCAGGCCGCCGCGCCGATCTGGGCCACGTCGGTGACGGGTCCGCTGGCGATCTGGTGCAGGTAGGGCACCGTTTTCGCCCTGTTGGCGAATGGCTCGGTGCATGCCGCGATCCACACCCGCTGCTCGTCGGCGTGGCCGGCCGGCCAGTCCACCGGTGCCGGCGGCGGCGGCTCTTCCAGGCGGTCCAGGGCGCTGAGCACCGCCTGGCGGTCGTCCGGGAGGCCGGTCTGGTAGGCCACGGTGCCGGCCAGCCCGACGGCGTTCCAGGCGACGACCGGCAGCCGCGGCGCTGCCTCCTCCGCAACCGCGATGAGCGTGGCCAGTGCGTCGGCGTGCTGGTTCGACCAGACGAGCGCCCAGCCGATCTGCAGGCGGGCGGCGGTGCGCAAGTCCGGATCCGAGGTCACCAAGAGCACTAGGGTGGCCAGTTCCTGCACCCAGTCCGCCTGCCCGGCGGCCAGCGCCAGCGCCGCGGCGGCCAGCAGCCGCCGCGCCTGATCACCTTCGTCAGGGCTGAGTTCGGCGGCGCGCTCGAGGGCACGCGCCGCGGCCGCGGCGCCGCCGCGCCGCTGGGCCTGGGCGGCCGTCTCCTCGAGCAGTAAGGCCACCCGCTCGTCGGGATCGATCGCCGCGGCCGCCAGGTGCCAGGCGTAGCGGTCGGGCTGGTCGCGGACCGCGTCCGCGGTCCGCCGGTGCGCCGCGGCGCGCTCGGCGAACGGAACGGCGTGGTAGACCGCTGCGCGGACCAGGGGGTGGGTGAACCGTGGTCCCGACCCGTCCACCCTGATCAGTCCCGCCGTCTCCGCGGGAGCCAGCGCGTCGGCGGTCAGCCCGGGCACCCCCGCCCCCTGAAGGTCCGAGCTGTCGGCGACCGCCGCGAGCAGCAACGCATGCTGGGCTGACCCGGGGAGGGCGCTGAACTGGGCGGCCATGATGGCGGTGAGCCGATCGGACAGCGGGAGCGGCTCGGCGGCCCAGCGGCGGCCGGCGGCCGGGTTGACCGCGATCACCCGGGACAGCTCGATCAGCGCCATCGGGTTCCCGGCCGCCTGGGCGAGCACCTGCTCCCGGGCTCGGCCGCGCGGCGGACGCGGCTGCGCATCCAGCAGCCGGCCGGCGTCCGGCGCGCGCAGCGGCCGCAGCAACAGCTCCAGGAAGTCACGCGCAAAGCCCTGGGGAGGGAGGTTCCCCCTCGCGCCGACCAGCAACACCAGCGGTTCCGTGTCCAGGCGCCGGGCGGCGAACGCCAGCGTGCCCAGGGAGCCGCGGTCCAGCCACTGGGCGTCGTCGGCCACGACCAGCAGCGGGCCGTCCTCCGACAGGCCAGACAGCAGGGTCAGCACGGCGATCCCGGTCACCAGGGCATCGGGCGGCACCGGGTCGGCGGACAGCGCGAACGCTCCCAGCAGCGCCTTCGCCTGCCGGTCCGGCAGCCCGGCCACACGGTCCAGCACCGGCCGCAGTAGCTGGTGCAGCCCGGCGAAGGCAAGGTCCTGCTCGGACTCCCGGCCGGCTACCGACAGCACCCCGATCCCCTTCGATCGGGCACGCCGGGCCGCGTCGGCCAGCAGGACGGTCTTGCCCATGCCCGGGTCGCCGAGCAGGACCAGCACCTGAGTTCCGCCCTGGCTCCGGTCCAGGAGTCCCCGCAGCCGCGACAGCTCGCCATCCCGGCCGATCAGCCCGGCGTCCGTGCTGGCCATCCGGATACCCCCCTCCTCCGGGCACTCACTCACTATAGGCGGCCGGTTTCCGGACATGAGATGCAGTCAGGTTGCCGATACCGCGCGCCCATGACAGCAGCGCAAGGTAACCGGGTGATGCCATACGTCACCGTAGGCCGGGAGAACTCCGGCGCCATCCAGCTCTACTACGAGGACCACGGGCAGGGCGCTCCCGTCGTCCTGGTCCACGGCTACCTGCTGGACGGGCACTCCTGGGAGAAGCAGGAGGCGGCCCTGCTGGCCGCCGGGCACCGCGTCATCACCTACGACCGCCGGGGCTTCGGCGCCTCGAGCCGGCCGAGCGTGGGCTACGACTACGACACGCTAGCCGCCGACCTTCGCGCGCTGCTGGAGCACCTTGACCTGCGAGATGCCGTGCTAGCCGGATTCTGCGCGGGGACCGGGGAGGTGACCCGCTACCTGGGAACGTACGGTCAGGGACGGGTACGCGCGGCAGCGCTGTTGGCACCGCTGCCGCCTTGCCTACCGAGCGCCGGTGACAACCCGGACGGGGTTGACGGCCGCGTCCTCGACGAGTTCACGCGCCAGCTCATCGCCGACCGTCCGGCTGCGACCAAGACCTACCTGGACCGCTCCTACAACATCGACCTGCTCGGCGGCACCCGGGTCAGCGACCAGGCGTGGCAGAACAGCTTCCACGTCGCCATCGGGGCATCCGCCGCGGCGGTGCTCGGCGGCGCCGCCGCGTGGCGGGAAGACTTCCGCGGCGACCTTGCCCGGATCACCGTCCCGGTCCTGGTCGTGCAGGGCGGCCAGGACCGGATCATGCCCCCTGAGGCCACTGGGAACCGGCTGCCCGGCCTGCTGTCCAGTGCCCGGCATGTGGTGCTACCGGACGCCCCGCACACGATCACCTGGACGCACGCCGACGAGGTCAACCAGGCACTCCTTGGCTGGCTATCGACGACCTGACCGCAGCTGCCCCGGGGGCGAGTGCAGTCAACATGCGGATACCCCGCCGTCGCCAGGCAGGCAAGCATGGCCAGCGACGACCACCGTCCCGGCACGGAGGAAGGACCGACATGGATGCTCGACCCAACATCGTTCTCGTCCACGGCGCCTGGGCCGACGGCTCCTGCTGGAGCGGGGTCATCGAGCGGCTGCAGGCCGGCGGCTACCGCGTGACGGCCCCGCAGTTCCCGCTGACCGCGCTGGCCGACGACGTCGCCCGGCTGCGCCAGGTCCTGGACCTCCAGGACGGCCCCACGATCGTGGCCGGGCACTCCTACGGCGGCCAGGTCGTGACCGCGCTCGGCACCGACGCGCCCAACGTGGCCGGCCTGGTCTACGTCGCGGCCTTCGGCCTGGAGGAGGGGGAGTCGCTCGGCGCCCTGCTGTCGCAGGGACCCACGCCGCCGGCGCTGGAGCACCTGTTCACCGACAGCCACGGCTTCGGCTGGCTGCCGCAGGACGACTTCGTCAACCACTTCGCGGCCGACGTCGACCCGGTCCGGGCCAGGGTGCTGCACGCCGTGCAGCAGCCCCTGGCCGGCTCCACGTTCTCGGACGTGATGGGCGTCCCGGCCTGGAGGTCGCTGCCGTCCTGGTACCTGGTCGCCACGCAGGACGAGGCGATCCCACCGGACGCCGAGCGCCAGTTCGCCAGCCGCATGGGCGCGACCACCGTCGAGGTCCCCGCCAGCCACGTCGCGATGGTCTCCCACCCCGACCAGGTGGCGCAGCTCATCAAGACGGCGGCCGAGACCTTGGCCGCGACGGCGCAAGAACCGGCGGGCCGGTGACATCCAGACCTCCGGATCCTCCGCGCGCCACAGCCCTATCTGCCGAAGGAGCATCGCCATGCCCATGATCGACGTGTACGCGACCACCGGGACCTTCGCCGACAAGCAACGGCTCGCCGCTGACCTCGCGGCCGCGGTGATGACCATCGAACAAGTGCCGAACATCCCCATGTTCCGGCAGAACACCGCGGCCTTCGTCCACGACCTGCCGGACGGCGGTCTCTCCAACGTCGACGGCGACACCAACTACGTGCGGATCCAGGTCCTCACCAACGCGGGCGCGCTCGATCGGGGCAAGCAGCTGGCCGTGGTGGAGCAGTTGACCCGCATCGCTGCCGAGGCCGCCGGTGACCCGGGGCTGGCCAGCCGGACGTGGGTGCTGCTGACCGAGGCGCCAGACGGAGGCTGGGGCCTCAACGGCCACGCCAACACCAACGAGGAGTTGGTGGCTGCCGCCCGGGCGCAGATGGCCAGCCTGCAGGCCGGCCAGCCCTCCGCCGAATAGCAGAGCTACGCGCTCCGCCGACCGGCGCGGCCTTGGCCACGACCTAGCCGGAGTTTCCTGGCTCATCCCGTCATAGTCGGTGCGACCAGGCCAAATGGCGTCTTACCCAAGTGCAGCGAGCGTCGCGGCCCAAGGACCCTGGCCGCCGCCCGTCCGGCTCGACGGGCGAGACAGCCAATGAAGGGACTGAAGGAGGGGACAGCCAGATGAGCGCCGAAGCGGTTTCGCCGATCAGTACCTACTTCCGAGTCTGCGACGGGGTGCGAGTGAGGTTCGCCGATACCAGGGCAGACTCCGACGTCACCGTGCTGCTGCTGGCGCCGTGGCCCGAAAGCCTCTGGGCCTTCCGTCGCATCTGGGGCCGCGTTTTGGCAGTCGGGCGGGTGGTCGCCATCGACCTGCCGGGATTCGGCCACTCCGATGGCCGCCCGGAACTGATCGCCCCGGACGCCTCGGGAGCGTTCCTGGCCCGCCTGATCGACGAGTGGGGCCTGGGAGTTCCCCACGTCGTCGGCCCCGACGTCGGCACGGCCGCGGCGCTGTTCCTTGCCGCGAGGGCGCCGGAGCGCGTCACGAGCTTGACCGTCGGCGGCGGCGCGGTCCGCTTCCCGATCGAAGCGGGCGGTGCGCTCAAGGAGATCATCGAGGCGCCGAGTCTGGACGTCGTGCGCGGGCTGGACGCCAGGACCAACATCGGCCACGCGGTCGAGCCGGGTGCCGCGAGCGACCGCGAGCCCGACGTCCACGAGGACTACGTCAGCGCCTACGACCTCGGGCGCTTCGCGGAGTCGGCCCGGTTCGTGCGGCATTACCCCGAGCAGAACCCGGTGTTGCGTGACCTGCTGCCGACGATCACCACGCCGACCCAGATCGTGGCCGGGCGCGACGACGACCTCGTGCCGTGGTCGAACAACCAGTACCTCGACGACCTCCTCCCCAACAGCGAGATCCATCCGCTCGACGCCGGTCACTTCGCGTGGGAGCAAGCAGCCGAGGAATACGGCCGCCTGGTCGTCGACTGGGTCAGCGGCGGGTACCGGCGCGTCGCAGCGGGCTAACCCCAGCGCCGCCGCGGTCGGCGACGCACCGCGGCGAGACGTGGTAGTGAGCATCCGATCGAGCACCTCACGCCGAACGGTGCCCACCCACCGCTCCGCGTAGGCATTCGCCTGCGGCGCCCGCACCGGGGTGCGCAGCACCTCGATCCCCTCAGCGGCAAAGATCGCATCGCACACGGCGGTGAACTTGGTATCACGATCGCGGAGCACAAACCGGAACCGACCGAGACCCTCCTCAAGGTTCATCACCAGATTCCGGGCCTACTGTGCCACCCACTCCCCCACCGGATGGGGCGTCACCCCGAGCACATGGAC
>Ga0137372_10006151_pt1 | contig 11656 bp, 9 predicted proteins | sample SagtaG_6_FD_104911 | JGI IMG/M metagenome (GOLD analysis project Ga0137372, IMG submission 104911) | Vadose zone soil microbial communities from Sagehorn Ranch, Mendocino, California, USA - Sage1_R_60_16 metaG | ecosystem: Environmental > Terrestrial > Soil > Vadose zone | place: USA: California...
ATTAGCGATCGCGTTTAAGCTCTGGAGCGCCGCATCACGTGGCAGACCCAGATACTCATAGCGCAAACCCAGGTTGAGAGTGAGATGGGGAGTGACCTTCCAATCATCCTGAGCGAAAGCGTAATACTTCTTCTGGTTCCCGGTAAAAGCCGCCGACCCAACGCCGCGAATATCGACATTGGTAGGAATGGCATCGGTGATTAACTCATCAAACGTCGAGTAGTTGTAGTCACCCCGGCCGCGTGGCAGGAAGAAGCTGGTAAAGATCAGGAACCTCACCTCACCACCAAATTTGAAGCTATGTTGGCCCCGCGAATAACTCAGGGAGTCGTAAAGCTGGTATGAGTGGTTGAGCCCTCCTTGCGGCAGATTCCCATTGGGACCGAGGCCCAGATTTAGCGGTGCCACAGTAATATTGGGAAAGGTGTTGAATGCCGGATCACTCAATGGGTAGTCGGTGACGAACTGCTTATAAGCGAGCCGCACTTCATTCACCAGTTGAGAATTGATCGTATTAATCCAGCCTGCTGAAAACAGCCGGGCGATAACATTCTGCTGGTTGTTGAATTTGGGGTTCCCGTTGCCGGGTTGCGTGTTGCCGATCTTGTCTGAGCTGAATCGGTAGCGGAACTGGTTCCTGGTTCCCAATAGATGATCAATGTTGATCTGGTATTGGGTTTCCAGCGAGCCTCCTGGAGTAACGAGTGAGACAACACCAAAGGGAATTCCTGACTGGCCCAGCACAGTCTGGTTTTGCGTGGCCGTGGTGGGGAGAATCAAATTATCCCGCAGCAGGCTAACTACGAAAGGACTTGACCCTGATAGTGAAGCAATCTGCGTCAGGCCGGCGGCAGTGGGGGCCACGTAAGCTACCCCACTCGCTTGTTGATTTATCGGTTCCCGTTGATAGGCACCAAAGAAGAACAACTTGTTCTTTAGTATTGGCCCGCCAAGCGTCCCGCCGTACCGCGTATCGGTGAAGGCCGGCTTTTCGCTAATCACTCCGGTCTGAATATTGAATTCCTCGCTGGTCGAAGTGGCATTAAGGTGCCGGTTCTGAAGGTACGCAAAGGCGGAACCGTGAAAACTGTTCGTGCCGCTCTTGGTGACCGTATTGAACTGACCTGCGGCGCCCGTACCAAACTCCGCGTTGTAGTTATTCGTCAGGATCGCTACCTCTGAAATGGAATCCTGAATGATATTGACTTGCTTACCTGTGAGGTCTGGCGAATTGTTATCCACGCCATCGACGTTAAAAGCATTCGCGTGGGGACGCGTGCCTCCCACCGACCCGCCGTCTCCGGATATACCCACACCCTGGGCCACAACTCCGGGGGAAAGCAAGGCGAGCGCTCGCGGATCATTGAAGATCGGCAAGTCCTGAACCTGACGCGTCTCGAAGTTTCTGCCAATCTGCGATGTGTCGGTCTGCACAAGGGCTTCACCGCTTGATGTGATCTCCACAACACCACTAACCCCCGCGGCGTTTAGCACCAGGTTCACGGTACTTTCCTGGTTGAGCAGTACCTTTACCTTCTGTGATGATGCCGCGAAGCCCTTGGCTTCAGCAGTAACCGTGTAGTCGCCGCCGAGCGTGTTGGGAAAGCTGAAAGTGCCACTGCCTGTGGTTTGGGTCGTAAGAGTTTGGCCGGTGGCCTCATTTTTTAAGGTGACAGTTACGTTTTCAATTGCTGCGCCGTTTTGATCGAGTGCTTGTCCATTCACGGATCCGCCCGTCGCCTGGCCAAACGCCGCAGTCGAAATCACTAGCAGCATTGCGAAAACGGTTAATACTAGGCCCGCTGGTTTACGCATTTGAATCATACCTCCAACTTCTGTTTGAAAAAGACCGTCCATAGTTGCCGGTTGCCGAAGCTAGTCGTGCAAACCAGGTCAGTCGGTACATCCTTAGGCCGATTCAGACTCTCCATGGATACTGGGGAGTTATGGTCCAGTCCGATGCTTCCCGCTTCCACTCAAACAGCTTCTTAAACCATCCATCTCAGGGCCGGCACGGTTGGCCCACCTGGGCCGACTTTACGTTCCGAGAGTTCGGACGGCCGTTGAAGCTGGCGCATTCTTAATTGGCAACGTGCGTGCCTGTTCGCGCGCATGATCGAAAAGCCATCTCGTCACTCACTTGGGCCAACTCACCACACAGTCGCAAAAACTGGCGTTGCGGAATTTGGATCCCTGGGAAGGTGAGATTGTGGTTCTTGGATTTCTTGCGTCTAGCGGCTGCCGATGGGCCACTTTTTCGTAGGGGTTCGCTTGGCGTGGAGTGACAACGGAATCGACGGCAATCGTGGCCGTATCGCAAAAAATCGCATTAACCAGAAATTCCATGTCTCGCTGGGAGGATGAGTAGGACTATGAGCTTACAGGCGAGATCTGTGCGGGCCGAAAAAAAATCACCCAGCGCACGATTGAGCTGGGTGACCAGTGTGAGACGAACAAGCGAACTCGACTAGGCGTGCTGGCGGTTTTCGATTTCACTGGTATCGACAAACGGATAACCGTTGACGAACCCGTTGAGACTGATTTTGTAATGCTTGATCTTTGAGTTCAATGTTGTCACTTTCAAATTTAGTAGACGGGCCGCGCGTCCCTGATGTCCGGAGGTATGAAGCAACGCTCGCTGGATTAGCTCGATTTCGAAGCGACTGACTTCGTCATAAAAGTCGAGCCCTTCATTAATGCTCACAGTATGAACTTCGGTGAGCGACTGCACTTCTCGAAGGAGCCTGACCGTCAATTGCTTCAGGGCCTCAAGTTTACTCTGAGCGGTCGGTTCAGGCGTATGGTCGGTTTTTGAACCTGAGCTAACCATTTCTGCCTTTCCGTTTTCCCACATGTCTTCCTTTTTTATCCTCTTTGTAGTCGCGGGCTCTCCACCTTGCATCGAACACCCTTAATACTTCGGCTCGGGATCTGTGCTGACCCTGGCGAGCGCCTCCTGCGGTTGTGCTTGTTTTGAATGTTTCCTGCTGGCAACACTCCTGCCGAGTTCCCTAATTTGATCTCCACAAACGTCGTCGATTTTTTGCGAGTTGGCGATGCTCAGCTCCGTATCGTTACCATCATCAGGAAGCAACCAGTTTCCTTCGGCTCCTTTGATTAAATGACCGAGTTCGTGCAGGAGCATCAGAACCCGAACCTCCCTCGAGTTTGGACTAAACCTCCCAATGCGCGGGATCGTAGGTTCGGATTTGGAAGCTGTACCCCGATAGAAGGGGCCGTTCGCATTGATCGAGACCCTATCGAACAGCCGGTAAGCTGTTTTGGTGTTGGTATTAACCACGCTCGTGATAGGGCCAGACATGCGCATGCCAATTGTGACCGGTAAGTGGTCCTTCTTTACCCTGCCCATGAAGCTGTTGAAAACGTCGAGCGATACTGGCGATCCTCCGAAGAAGTCACTGCAGGAATTACTCGCCATCAGGATACCTAGAACATCGTAGTAGGCCGAACCAACGATTCGATCTTCGATAATCATCGGGGAGGGCAGTGCCGGAATCGGCACTACCGTAGACGGAACACTCGCATGCGCTTCAGTGTTCGGCTTAATATCACCGGTAGCCCATGGCCACATTTCGTCTCCAATGCCAGCGACACAACTGTTGTCGGGTATGGGGGCGGCAGCCACTGTTACTAATGCTAAAGACATAAACGCCGTACCAAATACGAATTCGCGCAGCCTCATCGAAATACCTCCTGTCCAGATCTGAAGGAGTTTTCGTCCGGGTCTTGATTGGCTCGCTAGGGATCGAGCACTTGGAAGTGAGCAACGCGAAGAAGTTCTTAAAGTTGACGGCTAATCAGGTGCTGGTGATACATCGCACCTTGCCGGCTACCCGGATTTAACACGACAAGTTATACGGTAGGCTTCTCTATGAAAGATGGCTTTTGTGACGGAAGGGTATGCACTAGTGACTAGCGGGCTTAAGGGAGTGATAACTGGCTTTTAGGGTAATTTACCCAAAGCTTCCTGCAGCTTGTCGCGATAGTTGCGTGAGAGCGTAAGCTGCATACCGTTTTGAAGCACTACTTTAAATTCGCCGTGAAACCAGGGTTGAAGTTCCCTGATGCGGTCAATCCGCACTATTGAGGAGCGGTGGATGCGTAGAAATTTCCTGGGATCGAGCTGCGCCTCCAGACTGCTGATGTTTTCGCGAAGCAGATGAGACTTCTTTCCAGCGTGGACTGAGACGTAATTCCCCTCGGCTTCAATCCAGTCGATCTCACTTGTCTCAAGAAAGTAAATCCGACCCGCAGCTTTTATTACCAGCCGTTCCAAATACTTGCTGCCGGCCTTCATTTCTTCGAGCAATGCAAGAATGCGCTGATCAACCCCACCGTCTTTATCCTGCATTATCCGTGCTTTGGCCCGTTGCCAGGAAAGGTCGAATCGTTCTCGATCGAATGGCTTCAGCAGGTAATCGAGCGCATGCACCTCAAAGGCGCGGACGGCGTATTGATCATATGCGGTAACAAATATGACGTGAGGAATTTGCTCCTTGCCGAGAGCCTCCAGCACCTCAAAGCCTCCCACTTCCGGCATTTGTACATCGAGAAATACCAGATCTGGGATTGTGGTGTTGATGGCTTCGACAGCCTCGCAGCCATTCACACACTCGCCGACAATCTCCACATCCTGATCGTCCGACAGCATTTCGCGCAGCATCGCGCGCGCCAGTGGCTCATCATCCACCAATAGCACGCGAACGCGGGGAGCTTCGGGCATAAGTGTTCCTTGGATTGGACGACAGTTTAGGGTGGTCTGGGGCTCCCGTGGTTGTTACACCGCAGGTGTACGTTTTCTGGCAGAAAACTTCTGATTATTGTAGTGACTCAGGCTGCAGAACGGCTTTCTACTTCGGTGCCATCAGTCCTGAAAGGAATTTCCAGAGTCACGAGCAAGCCGCCATCGGGATTGTTGGTTAACGCAAAAAGATGAGCAGAGCCGTAAAGTCGATCCAGCCGCGTCTCAGTGTTAGCCAGCCCCAGACCTTTCCTGAAAAGATTGTCAGAAGTCCGATGTTCTGGCATGCCCGGACCGTTGTCTCGCACTTGGATACGCAGGGTGCCATTGTGAGGTTCCGCGCGAATCTCGATGCGGCCTGGTTTTGAGCGCGGCGCTATGCCATGACGAATTGCGTTCTCGACGATCGGCTGCAGGATCAAATTGGGGACTTTCGCGCCGAGCGCTGCCGGAGCCACGTCAATGTGAGTCATTAAGCGGTCCTGAAAACGAACACGTTCGATTTCCAGGTAACACTTGAGAAACTCCATCTCTTGTTGCAGCGTGACCTCCTGGGTTCCCGAATTCTCCAGTGTGAGGCGCAGAAAATCTCCCAGGCGCGTAATCATTTTGCGAGCAGCCTCTGTGTCTTTGTTAAGCAAGGCGGAGATTGAGTGAAGAGTATTGAAGAGAAAATGAGGATGCAGCTGCATCTTTAAGGCCTGCAGCTGGGCCTGTGAGAGTTGGGCCTCCAGCTGGAAGGTGCGTACTTGACCCTCGCGATACTGACGATAGTAGCTGAACGCGTAACTCATGAGGGCAATCAGCATATACATGCCGATTCCTTCGCTGAAGTTTCCCACGACAAATCTGCCCATTCTTTCAAATGAAAAAGGCTTGCCCATTCGCCAGCCCCAGTTTAGCCAAATCGTGACATGTCCAAGGGCTGTCACTATCACGCTAAGAATAACGCTGATCGGCAAATGCAATAGTGAGTTCCATACCCAGTTATTGCGCTCAATGGGAAGCCGAGAGGTAGCCCAAAGTACTAATGGCGTCGCCAGAGCCCAGAGATAGGTCCAGGCCATCTGGACGTAGAGCGACTCGGTGAAAGCTGTCGGTCGTTCAGATCGATAAGAAGTGAAGTAGCCCTGAAGAGTAAAAACGAGCCCCACAAACGTCCAGATGGCCCAGACAAGCATCCAACGTGCCCAACGTCTCTGCCACCAGGCTTTCATGGCAGTCTTGTCCTCGGAACTCTGATTTATTTCTTCCATCATGCAAGATTCAATCGGGTCGTGTCGAAAAGAATTGCCGTTATTTCACAAGTACCTTTTTCCCACGTCTGATCTAGCCGTAGGTGATAATTTGTGAAGTCGAGCAGAACTGGCCCAATCGACAAACGACGCGGCAATTCTACCCATTGATAATAGACTATCAGAACGTGCCGATCCCAGTTGCGGAAAGGTAGCGTGCTGGTTCAGTGTTAGACCTCAGCTTTTGCTTATTTTGCTTATGTAGCGACGATTAGAAAGTTTCCAAAAGTTCGCGGGCAAGGTATTTGTGATGGAGTGGCCCAGGCGAATGATAGAACGGCCTTGAGCATTCTCTGAAATCGATTTCGACGTGAACATGATCATATTGCCGGAATCAAACGAAGACTTGTTGCGACAGTGCGAAGTGGATACCTTTCGTGCGCGCGGCCCGGGAGGCCAACACGTCAATAAGACGGAAAGTGCAGTGCGCATTAACCACCTCCCGACGGGTATTGTCGTCATTTCCAGGCAGGAACGCAGTCAGCACCGAAATAAAGCGCTCTGTCTGCAAAAGCTTCGCGAGAGGGTTGCCAAATTGAATCACCGTCCGTTGAAACGCGTTCCAACCCGGATCCCGATCAGCGCAAAGAACCGCACGCTGGAAGCAAAGGCTCGGCGCTCACAAGTCAAGCGGCTACGCTCAAAGCCATCCACCGAGGATTAGTGTTCACTCTCTAAGAAAGGAAAATCCACAATGATAACTGTTGCAAATCGGATTTACGTGAAGCCTGACTACGCCGAAGCCTTTGAGGAGAGGTTTAGGGAGCGTGCCGGGCTTGTGGATAAGATGCCTGGATTCATTTCTAACCAAATTCTTCGCCCTGTCAATAAAGATGATCCCTATGTTGTATTCACGATTTGGAATAGCCGTCATGACTTTCTCAACTGGGTCAGTTCTGATGAATTCGTAAAAGGTCACGCCCAGTCCGGAACGCTGCCCAAGGACGCCTATTACCGATTAAACGTATTGGAGATGCATGAGGTTATACAGGATTCCTCACGGCCGAGTTTAGTTCCGGAGCCGCACGGTGGTCCTTTTAGCATGCATTAGTCGGAGTTTCTGGGCCCGCGCATTTGCAGAAATCTATAAAACTCTGCTGATAATTGGTATTCCAACGCTCGGGAAAACAGGAACAAATAGGACACTCCGGGAAAAAGCTCGCCGCTTGACTTTATACAGTCCTGTAATAAAGTCGCGTTCAAATCTTCAATCTACATTTACGAGGGAACCATGAAAACGTCCCTGTTCGACAGTTCTTTGCAAGAGATCACGGCGCGACTGCGGGAAGCTAACGAGCAATTTGCCGCAAAGTATCCCGGTGAAACAGGCCGGCGTCAGCCCGTGCATACGGTCTATGGTGGCGCGCATCTCTTCAAAGCCGATTCGGCGCAGCGTCTGGGTACCCTGGCGCTTCGTTCGCTCGATCAGTTTGCACCCGACTTCTTAATCTTCGCGAAAGCACTCGGTTTGCCGGGCGCGGATCAGTTGCCTGAACAGGTCGACGAACATCTCAGCTCGCAATTGGAAACAAATCCGGATGCCCTGCAACAGGAAAACAAACCAGTCTGGCTGGCCCACGCTATTTACAGACGGGTAGGCGAGAAGTTACGGCGCGAGCCAATCGAGGATTTCCGCATTGATTTTGAGGATGGTTATGGGAATCGCCCGGACAATGAGGAGGACGGGCACGCGGCATCGGCTGCCAGTGAAGTAGCAGACGGGATGAGAAAAGGCACTCTTCCTCCGTTCATAGGAATTCGCATCAAGCCGCTGACTGAGGAACTCCGCAAGCGTAGCTTTCGCACCCTGGAGGTTTTCGTAACGACCCTTCTGGACAAATCTGGTGGCAAGCTGCCAGACGGTTTTGTAGTGACGCTGCCAAAGGTCACGATTCCGGAACAGGTGTCCGCTCTCGCAGATTTCTTCGAGGTGCTCGAAAAAGAAACTGGACTCGCTGCGGGCTCCCTCAAACTCGAGTTGATGATCGAAACCACGCAGTCGATCATTGACGATCGCGGAGAGGTCAACCTGCCACTTCTGCTCGCAGCTGCCCGGGGCCGTTGCAGCGCGGCGCACTTCGGAACCTATGATTACACTGCCAGTTGCAATATCACCGCAGCCTACCAGCACATGATGCATCCCGCTTGCGACTTTGCTAAGCACATAATGCAAGTTGCCTTCGCGGGAACGGGTGTCTGGCTATCGGATGGCGCCACGAACATCATGCCGGTCGCACCGCACCGGTTTGTGGAAGGCGGTCCGCCTTTGACGTCGGAGCAGATTGAAGAGAATCGTGCGGTCGTTCATCGCTCCTGGAAGCTGCATTACGATCACATACAGCATTCACTGGAAAATGCTTTTTATCAGGGCTGGGACCTGCATCCGGCACAACTGCCCACCCGCTACGCAGCCATCTATGCATTTTTTCTCGAGAGCCTGGATGCTGCTTCCGAACGCTTGAAAAATTTTGTCGCGAAGGCCGCTAAGGCAACACTAGTTGGTGATGTTTTTGACGATGCCGCGACGGGACAGGGCCTGCTCAACTACTTCCTGCGCGCGATCAATTGTGGCGCTTTATCTGAAGAAGATGCCGTTGAGTTGTCAGGTCTGACCATTGCTGAACTACATTCCGGTTCCTTCGTGAAGATTCTAGCCAGCCGCCAGAGTTCTTAAGTAGTAGGATTATTGTAACGAACCGAACTTTCAAACTGAACCAGTGTTTTGGGCAATCCACTTCGTCGCCCTCTATATCTTCCATGTGCTAGTATTCCGGCATCTCACCGATCCACCGGAGCTTTGAATGGCAACAAAGATAGAACCCCTCATGACCGTCACGGACCTTGAGGCGATGCCTGAAGACGGCAACCGCTATGAGGTTATCGAAGGAGAACTATTCGTGTCCTGCGCAACGGACCTCACCCATCAGCAGATTTCGATGAACATTACTTTCCTCATCAGGAGTTACCTGGAGAGCTACCCAATCGGCCTCGTTTTTGCAACCCCCGGCCTCATCCTGACTGAGTTGAGCGGCGTCATTCCCGACGTCGTTTTCTTCCGGCATGAACGGAGTAACGAGATCGTCTCGGGCGAGCGGTTGACGGGTGCTCCTGATCTGGTGGTCGAGATTCTCTCGCCAGGCGCCGAAAACATACGGCGAGACCGAATCGCCAAGCGCCAGCTGTATGCCCGGCACGGCGTCGCAGAATACTGGATGGTCGATCCAGAGAAGCGAGCCCTGGAAGTCTATCGCTTGCAAAGTGGTTCTTTGGAATTAGTCGCTACGCTGAAGGATGAGAATGAGCTCAACTCACCATTCCTACCTGGATTCAGTTGTGCCACTGCTGCCATTTTCCGGAAGTGAAGAGCGCCAAAAGGATCAGGACCGGACTTGCTACCACGATTCTCCTTTATCAGAAAAACACCCCGCACATAAGACACTAAGAGAGGATACCGATGAGATTCTGGAAAGAAACTATCTCGCTCGCGCTCTTGCTGGGACTCCCCCTGGCTATTTCTAGTGGGCAAAAGAGGCGTAACGCAAAGGCTACTGATGATCCTGAGCTTGCCGGAAAGATCCGGCGGTTCTCTCCGACAGTCTTAACAGCCGATACCTCTCGCCTTTCGGCGGGCGATCGCAAAGCTTTGAAAAAGATCATCGAGGCGGCAATGCTGATGGACCCGCTTTTCCTGCGTCAGGTCTGGAGCGGTAATGAGGCGCTACGTCAAAAGCTGGAGGCCGATCAGAGCGTCGTGGGACGCCAGCGCCTTCATTATTTTCTGATTAATGACGGCCCGTGGTCACGACTGGACAGTAACGAGCCCTTCATCGAGGGTGAACCGCAGCAAAAACCGCCGCAAGCTAACTACTATCCTGACGACATGACCAAAGATGAATTCAATAACTGGGTGAGCGGCCTACCTGAAGAAGAAAAGCATAAAGCGACCGGCTTCTTCTATTTAATTCGACGTAGCGAAGACGGAAAACTAAAGACCGTGCCTTACAGTGGGGGGTACGCTGAGTTTCTGGTCCCGGCTGCCAAACTACTAAGCGAAGCTGGCGAGCTGACAACGAACACGACACTCAAAGATTTCCTGGCTAAGCGCGCCGCTGCGTTTGCTTCTGACGATTATTATGCCAGCGATGTCGCCTGGATGGATCTTGACGCGCCTATCGAAGTAACCATCGGGCCGTACGAAACTTATGAAGACGAGCTCTTCAACTACAAGGCAGCATTTGAGGCTTATGTAACGCTGCGTGACGAAACAGAGTCCGCCAAGCTCGCCCGGTTCAGCCAGTACTTGCAGGAGCTGGAAAATAATTTGCCGCTGGATGCGCGTTACCGCAATCCAAAACTCGGTTCGGCTTCTCCAATTCGCGTAGTCAACGAGGTGTTCGGCGCAGGCGAAGGCAACAGCGGGGTGCAAACCGCTGCCTTTAATCTTCCTAACGATGAGCGCGTGGTGAAAGAGAAGGGCTCGAAGCGCGTGATGCTGAAGAACGTGCAGGAGGCCAAGTTTAATAAGACGCTGATCCCTATCTCGCGCGTTGTGCTTGCGGCTTCGCAGCAACCGCTGCTCTCGTTTGAATCGTTCTTTACCCACATTCTGGCCCATGAGCTTATGCATGGACTGGGGCCGCATAACATTACGGTTGGTGGTCAGGAAACAACTGTACGCAAGCAGTTGAAGGAGCTCTATTCCGCGCTTGAAGAAGCCAAAGCCGACATTACGGGTCTGTGGGCTCTCCAATACCTAATAGACAAAGGCGTAGTCGACAAAGGAATGGAGCGCTCGCTCTACACAACCTTTCTCGCCAGCGCGTTTCGCTCGGTTCGCTTTGGGATCACGGAGGCACACGGCAAAGGAATCGCGCTGCAATTCAATTATCTGACTGATCAGGGCGCTTTCGTTGTCAATGAAAAGAGCGGGACATTTAGCGTCGATCATTCGAAGATCAAGGATGCCGTAACGAAGCTCACCCGCGAGATTCTGACGGTGCAGGCTGAGGGCTCTTATGACAGGGCGAAAGCCTTGTTGGATGAGTATGCCGTGATCCGACCGCCGATGCAGAGAGCACTTGACCGATTAAAAGATGTGCCCGTGGACATTGAGCCGATCTTTCCTCTGGCGAATTCTCAAAGGTAGTTGCGTCAGAAGTAGAGCGCCGGGAACTCGGACCGCCTTTGTTAGACCAGGATAAATTCTGTCTTGTACAATTATTCTGTACAACGGGAGTAAGGTAGGACTTATGGCGCATCAGACAACTCATACCGCTGCCCGGGCAGAAACGGCTCACTTATTGCGATCGTCAAAAAACGCCAGACGCTTGCTGTCCGCTTTGAAGCGGGCTAAAGCTCGAAAGGGCAGGGCTCAACCTCTGGACAAGCTACGCCTTGAACTGGGCCTTGCCTCTAAAAAGTAGAATTACCTCACAAGGCCATGGAACGTGAGGCTTTTTTTCATCGGGAATTTCGAGAGGAACTGAGGAACTGGGTTCGGACGGATAGGAAGCGCTTTTCTACTAAGCTCGGCGAATGAATTTCGCTGCCACCCAGCCAACCAGAATCAACACTACGAGGTTGACCCAGTTGAAGGCGC
>Ga0137372_10006158_pt1 | contig 11650 bp, 11 predicted proteins | sample SagtaG_6_FD_104911 | JGI IMG/M metagenome (GOLD analysis project Ga0137372, IMG submission 104911) | Vadose zone soil microbial communities from Sagehorn Ranch, Mendocino, California, USA - Sage1_R_60_16 metaG | ecosystem: Environmental > Terrestrial > Soil > Vadose zone | place: USA...
CGAACCCCGACTGCTTCACGCCCCCGAACGGCCCCGCCGGGTTCGAGACGAGCCCGCGGTTGAGCCCGACCATCCCGGACTCGAGACCTTCGATCACCCGGAACGCGCGGTCGAGGTCGCGGGTGTAGGCGTACGACACGAGGCCGTACGAGGTGTCGTTCGCATCCCGGATCGCCTCGTCGTCGGTCATGAACGTCGTGATCGGCGCCACGGGCCCGAAGATCTCCTCGCGCAGCACGCGTGCGTCCGACGGAACGTCTCCCAGCACGGTGGGTGCGTAGAAGTAGCCCGCCCCACCGAGCGGCTCGCCCCCGACGAGCGGCTTCGCGCCGCGCTCGCGCGCGTCGTCGACCAGCTCGATGACCTTCTCGCGGGCCTTCGCCTCGACGAGCGGCCCGACCTGGACGCCGGGCTCGGTCCCCCGCCCGACACGCATGCCTCGGAGCCGCTCGGCGAGGCGGGCGGCGAACTCGTCGCCGACGGACTCGTGCACGTGAAACCGGTTGGCGGCAGTGCACGCCTCGCCGATGTTGCGCATCTTGGCCAGGACCGCACCGTCGACGGCGGCGTCGAGGTCGGCGTCCTCGAACACGAGGAACGGCGCGTTGCCGCCGAGCTCCATCGACGCCCGCAGGACGTTCGGCGCCGCCGCCGAGATCAGCTGCCTGCCGACCTCGGTCGAGCCCGTGAACGACAGCTTGCGCAGCCGCGCGTCCTCGATCACGGGGCCGGTGGTCGCGCCGGCGCTCGTCGTCGTCACGATGTTCAGAACGCCCGGCGGGAGGCCCGCCTCCGTGAGGATCTGGGCCAGCGCGAGCATCGACAGCGGCGTGAGCGCGGCCGGCTTGATCACCATCGTGCAGCCGGCGGCGACTGCAGGCCCGATCTTGCGCGTCCCCATCGCGGTCGGGAAGTTCCACGGTGTGATGAGGAGGCACGGACCGACCGCCTGGCGCAAGACCAGCAGCCGGCCGTGGCCGGCGGGATCGATCGTGTAGCGACCGTCGATGCGCGGCGCCTCCTCCGAGAACCAGCGGAAGAACTCCGCCGCGTAGCCGATCTCGCCGCGCGAGTCGTCGACCGGCTTGCCCATCTCGAGGGTCATCAGGAGCGCGAGGTCGTTGGCGCGCTCGGTGAGCAGCTCGTAGGTGCGCCGCAGGATCTCGCCCCGTTCGCGCGGCGGGCGCGCCGCCCACGACTCCTGCGCGTTCACCGCGCTGTCGAGCGCCGCGAGCGCGTCCGTCGCGTCGCCGTCGGCGACCTCGCACAATGACTCTCCCGTCGCCGGATCCTCCACGGCGAACGTCTTGCCCGACGCAGCCGGCCGCCATTCGCCGCCGATGAACAGATCCTTCGGCACCGCGTCGAGGACCGCCTGCTCGTGCGGATCAGTGGTCATGTGTGGTCGCCTCCCCTCCACCGGGTCGGCTCACGACGTGACCGCATAGAGCCGCCACCGGTCCGGAACACCTTTGAGCTCATGCTCGCCTCGGTCACCGAACGTGATACCCGATCCGGCGACCAGGTCCACCACCGTGCGCGACGCGAGCACCTCGCCCGGTTCTGCGCTCTCGCAGACGCGTTCGCCGATGTGCACGGCAAGCCCGCCGATGGCGTCGCTCATGACCTCGACCTCGCCCGTGTGGAGCCCGACGCGCACGTCGAGGCTCAGCTGCCGGGCGCCGTCTCGGATCGCCTGTGCGCAGCGGATCGCGCGGGCGGGGCCGTCGAACGTCGCGAGCAGTCCGTCGCCGATGGTCTTGACCTCGCGCCCGCCGAACCGCTCCAGCTGGCGTCGGATCATCGCGAAGTATCCGTCGAGCACGGCGTGCCATCGGCGGTCGCCGAGCTCGCTGACGAGATCGGTCGACTGGACGATGTCGCAGAACAAGATGGTCGCCAGGACGCGGTCCGTCTCGACGCGGCGCATCCCGGTGAGGAACTCCTCGATCTCGGCCACGATCGCGCCGCTGTCGCCCACGTACGGGAGGTGCTCGTCGCCGGGGAGCTCAACGTACTTCGTCGACGGGATGTGCTCTGCCAGGTACCGCCCGTGTCCGACGAGGGCGGCTCGATTGCCTCTTCGGTGGACGACCAGCGTGGGTGCTTGGATCGCGGGCAGAACCGGTCGGAGATCACTCTGAAAGCGCGTTCGAGCCAGGGCACGCGCGGTCGCAGGGCTCGCGCCACGATTCCCCGCGCGCTGCCACCACTGCCGAAACCTGACGTCGGAGGCCACGCTCGGAACGAAGATCTCGAGGTCGGCAAACGTGCCTTCGCCTCCGTCGTCGGTCATGACCGACTCCGCGAAGCGCTTTACGAGATGACCGGGGAGGCCGTGGGGATAGTCGACATCACGGATGAGACGTGGATACGCGTTCAAGAGGATCAGGGCGGCAGTCCGGTCGGGATGCGTCGCCGCCGTCAGCATTGCGACGAGCGCGCCCTCGTCGGCGCCACACAACGCCGCGCGTTCCGATCCCGCTGCGTCCAGGACGGCCAGCGCGTCCCCGACCCATTGCTCCAGCGCGGGCGGGACGGACAGGTCGATCGGGTCCGACAAGCCGACACCCCGAAGATCCATCCGGATGAGCCGGCTGAACGACGCCAGATCCCGATGGAACCGCGCGAACCCCGGCTCATCGTCGATCGAGTCGATCGAGATCGTGCCCGACGACAGGTACAGGATGTCGGGCGGGCCCTCGCCGAGGATCTGGAACGCGATGTGCGCGTCGCCGCTTCTCGCATATCGAGTCGCGGCATTCATGGCACCGAGCGTTGACGCTGACGCAGAAGCGGTCAAATGCTCGACCTATCGCGCCTCGTTCGCGCGGCGCTCGAGGAGCTCGAGAAGGAGTGGTTGCTCGGCCTCGACGCACTCCCACATGCGATCGGCGGCGCGCACGATCTCCCAGCGGTCGACGAGATCGGTGTCGATCGGACGGTGTCGTTCGTATGCGCGCACATAGAGCCGGTAGAACATGCCGCGGCCGTGCGCCTGCATGCGCTGGGCGAGCGCGGGCATGTGCTCCTCGACCGCGCCGTGGCGCAGCAGCAGACGTGTCCGCGCAAGGTCGGCCGCGGGGTGACCACGCGACGCGTCGGTCCAGTCGATCACCGCCGGCCCGCGCGGGCCCAACAGGACGTTGCCGGGATGGAAGTCGCCATGGCAGAGACGATCCCCGTCGGGGAGCGTCTCGAGCGTCGCGAGCGCGAAGTCGGCGAGCTCAGCCGGGAGCGCGTCGGCGGTCTGGATCTTGAACCGCACCATCTCACTGAGACTCCGGAGGCCGTCCGGCGCCACGACCTCGTGCATGGCGGCCTGCGCGCGCCCGACGATGCGGGCGACCCGCGGCACCGTCCACGGACGTCGACTCATGAAGGCGATGAGGTCGGGCCCGTCAACCCGCTCCATGACCAGGCCCGGACGGCCGTCCTCGATTGTGGTGCCGAAGACGCGCGGGACCGCGACGCCGGACGCGTCGGCGGCGCGCATCGCCGCTTCCTCGCGCTGCACCCGTGCGGGGTCTGCAGACGAGCGCAGGAGGCGCAGGACCGTCCCTTCGTCCCACGCGTAGATCTCCGCCTCACGACCCTGGCCTACGCACGCGCGCCCTGCGAGCCCGCCGTCGTCGGCCACGGACCCAGAATCTAGGTGACGGGCCGCAGCAGCATCTCCTGCGCGACCGAGACCGCGACGCGGCGGTCCGGCCCGTATATGGTCCCGCGGAGCACGCCGCGCCCGCCGGTGTTGACGAGTGAGTGCACGTCGTAAAAGAGCCACTTGTCGGCTCGGAGCGGTCGGTGGAACCACACCGCGTGATCGAGGCTCACCATCCCGGTGACGTCGCCCTCGAGGTGCAGCGGCCGGCCGCCGGTACCGGTGATGTCGGTGACGAAGGCGATCAGCGCCGCATGCAGGTGCGGATCGTCCGGTAGCGGGACCGGGATGCGCGACCACGCACGATGCGTCGAGCGACGCGTGCCGTCGGCGGCCGGTGGGGTCGGGCCCAACCATGCGGCTTCCCACGGACCGGGCCCGATCTCGGTCAGTAGCTCCTCCGGGGGCGGAACCCCGGGCGTCATCGGCAACTCGTACTCGTACCCATCGGTGTCGGCGGTGAACGAGCACATCATCGAGAACACCGGCTTGCTGTCCTGCACCGCTTCGAGCTGGCGCATCACGAACGTGCGCCCTTCACGGAGCGGGACAGCGCGGTACGAGATCGGCAGCCCCGCCACGACGGGACGGAGGAAGTACCCGTGCAGCGAGTGGATACGCCCGCCTTCCGGCGCAGTTCGCGTTGCCGCGTACACGGCCTGGGAGACCACGAACCCGCCGAAGAGCACCTCGCCGAACCAGTCGGGCGCGTCGCCCACCCAGCCGTCGCCGTCGGGACGCACGGTGACGAACTCGATCGTCTCCTGCACGATCGACTCGATGTCGATCTCCTGCTCCGCCACGAGCCGGAGCGTAGAACAGCGTCAGGATCGCTTCGCGTGGTTTCCGCTACGCGAGCAACACCGAGGGATCGGGCCACGCGTATCGAAGCTTCGGCTCTCGGCATGGAGCGCGGCGACGGCCTCGATGTCCTGCGGACTCGCGTTGCGATAACCCGTTTCGATGCCCCGGGTCTACACGCGCCCCGGGCTGGGTCCTCTCGGATTTCTTGGGTCGCCGAGCCGCGCGCCTCAGTCAGCTGTCACCACGTAGACGCTGTCGTGCTCTCGGGCGCGCTCGGACACCTTGATGCCGACACTGTCGCCGACTTTCGCGGAGTCGACCGGCGCGTGCTCGAGCTCCATGGACGCCACCTTCTGGGTGAAGTCCGACGAGTGACCGGTGACCCGAATGTCGTCGCCGATATTGAGCTCTCCCGCGGTGATCTCCACGATGGCGACTTGAGGCTTGCCGAAGTAGTGCGTCACGGTTCCTACGAGTTGCTCCCCCATTACGTGCTCCTCTCGGCTCCGAGCTCCACGGCCGGGTTGCCGAAGGCGTGTCCGACGAGGAGGCTACAGACACGCAAGCGCCGGGTCGCTGGGTGTCGCAGAGAGGGGTCATCGATCATGCTCGATTCAGTCGTCCACCTACCGCTGCTGGCGGTGTACTTCGGCGATTGGAAGTTCACAGGCGACTTCACGGGCTTGGACCTCATCGCGGCGTCGACGAACGCACTCGCCGGCGCGCTCCTGGCGCGCCGGCCGGACCACTCCAAGAGGTTCACGGTCGTCGGGATCCTGCTCATGGCAATCCTGGGAGGCATCGGAGGTGGTGTCGTGCGGGATGTGATCCTGAACAGGATCCCGGTCGCGTTCACGAACCCTGCATATCTCGCGCTCTGCATCGCGTTCGGAGTGCTCGGGTACTTCCTTGCCTTCGGGGACGGCCGGCTGTTCCGTGAAGGTCTGTTCCAGTTCGCCACCGCGTTCGCCCTCCCGTGGTACGCGATCGTCGGCGCCTACGCCGCCCGCCAGGCGGGGCTCCCAATCTTCGCGGCGCTCGCACTCGCCGTCATCATCCCGACGGCCGGTCGTTATCTCATCGACGTGACGTGCGGAGTGCCGCCGAAGCAGTTCGTGCGCGGCGAGTGGTTCGTCGGCACCGCCTTGCTCACCGGCGTTGTGTGGATCGCCTGCTACGACGGCGGCCTCAACACCTGGGTGGCGTCCGCCATCGCCTTCGTCGTCGGGTTCGCGTTCCGCGTGACGGCGCTGTACCGCGGCTGGGAGGAGCCCCTGGCGACCGAGCCGAGCGGCGTGTACCGGCACGCCGACGGCCGCCCGCTGCTCGGACGCAAGCTGCAAGGCAAGTCGGCCGAGGAGCTCCAGGCGCTGGGCCTCGTCCCCGAGGAATTGACGCTCGACTCCAGCCGGTAAGCCCGGAGGCGGCTCCGGCAGCGAAGCCGCTTCATCCGTTGGGGATGATGACGAACGGCGACGCTCCTCTTACTGTCCGGGTGAGACGAGGAGGCAGAGATGGGCATGATGTTCCGACCACGGCGTCCATTGATGCGCGTGGCAGCGGGAGCAGCCACGGCGACCGTGGCCTACAAGGCCGGCCAGCGCCGCACGCAGCAGAACCAGGCAAACGAGCAGGCGCAGGCCGCGCCGCACGCGGCGGCGGCGGCGCCCACCACGGACTCCACGGCGGAGCTCGAACGGCTGGCCAAGCTGCACGAGTCGGGCGCGCTCAACGACGAGGAGTTCGCGGCGGCCAAGGCGAAACTCCTCGGGATCTAGCGTTGCTGCTCGGGAATTGGGAGACGTGATGGGATCGAGTGCCGATCGGGCTGCGGTGTTGGTGCAGGCCATCGAAGCCACGGTGACCGGCGATAGCCGCGTGGTGCGCCAGCTCTATGCCGACGACGTGCAGGGTTGGTCGCCGGTGATGACCGTGTCGTCGGCAGCCGAGCTCGCGGTCGAGCTCGAAGACCGTCAGGAGGCGTTCTCCGACATCGACCTCGAGGTGACACCGCTGGACGTCGGCGACGAGCAAGCGTGCGTCGAGTGGGTCGCGACCGCGACGCACTCCGGGCCGCTGATCGTCGACGACGACGTCGTGATCGAACCCACCGGCGGGCGCTTCACGCTGCGCGGCGTCACGGTCGCCGACTTCGAGGGCGACCGCATTCGGGCGTTCCGCCAATACTGGGACGAAGTCTCCCTGCTCGAGCAGCTCGAGCTCATCCCGTCGGAGTGACACGCAGAAATTTCATTGATCGAAGGCTTGTTCCCCTTTGCTCCGCGCGCTCGGACCGGTCACGCTGGTCGGAGTGGCAGGTCGAGCAATGCAGGAGACGCCGGATTTCGGCGTGACCAAGGGGGACCTCCTCGAGGGGGTCCTCCGGTTCGTCCCGAGCGAGATCAAGCTTCGACGGCCTGAGCTTCGCCCCGGCGTCGTGTCTCGTCCGGATCTCACGGCGCGCCTCGGCGACAGTGACGCGACCGTTGCGCTGGTCGTCGCACCGCCGGGGTACGGCAAGACAACGCTCGTCGCCCAGCGGACACACGCGATCGAGCAGCCGTACGCATGGCTGACAGCCACCGACGCGGACAACGATCCGTCAGCGTTGCTCGCGTACCTCGCGCTCGCGCTCGATTCCGTCGAGCCGCTCGGTCCCCGAACGTTCGCCTCGCTCGCGATGTCGGAGGCCGACCTCGCCAGCATCCGCCTGCCTCGTCTCGGCAACGTGCTCGCCCACCGGTCGGTGCCGTTCGTGCTCGTCATCGACGACGTGCACGTGTTGCACGAGCCCCGGTCGGTGGCCGTCCTCGAGCTGCTCGCCGAGCAGATGCCGACAGGGTCGCAGCTCGTCCTCGCGGGCCGCAGCGACCCGCCGCTCTCGCTCCCCCGCATGCACGCCAACGGGGAGCTCGTTCGCATCGGTGCACGTGACCTCGCGATGGGCGAGGAGGAAGCCCGCACGCTGCTGGCGCACGCAGGCGTCGAGCTCGACCGGCGGCCGCTCGAGTCCCTCCTGCTTCGAGTCGAAGGATGGCCGACCGGCCTGTACCTGGCTGCGACGGCGCTGCGCGAGTCATCGGATCCCGCCGCTACGGCCGAGCGCTTCGCCGGGCACGATCGCCTCGTCGCCGAGTACCTACGCGACGAGGCCTTGCGCGCGTTCTCGAGCCCGGTGCAGGAGTTCCTGATCCGCTCGTCGGTGCTGGATCGGCTCTCGGCCCGGGTCTGCGACGGCGTGCTCGAGCGCACGGACTCGCGTCAGATGCTCGAGGAGATCGAAGCGTCGAACCTGTTCCTCGTGCCGCTCGATCGGCGGGGCGAGTGGTACCGCTACGAACACCTCTTCCGGGACATGCTCCGAAGCGAGCTCCACCGACTCGACCCCGAGCTCGAGCAGGCGTTGCACGAGCGAGCCAGCGACTGGTGGGAGAAGCACGGCGACATCGACGGCGCGCTCGACCACGCACGCGCCGCCGGCGACATCGATCGCATGGCCGCCCTCGTCTGGTGCAACGCCCCGACGTACCTGACCCGCGGCCGCAGTGCGACGGTGAGTCGATGGCTCGAGCCATTCGCGTCCGACGAAGTCGCGGCACATCCCCCCCTCGCCCTCGCCGCCGCGTGGTGGTCGTTGACCGCAGGTGACACCGGGAGCATCAGCCACTGGGCGTCTTTGGCGGAGCGCGGCGGCGACGTCGTGCTCCCCGACGACACGCCGCTGCGCTCGGCGATCCTGCTCCTGCGTGCTCTCGCCGGCGGCGAAGGGCTCACGAGCACACGAGACGACGCGGCGCGGGCATTCGAGCTCGATCGACCGGACAGCCCGTTCCGCCCGCTGGCGCGGCACCTCGAAGGCAGCGCATTGCGGCTCCTCGGTGATCGACAGCTCGCCCGGGAACGCCTTGAAGACGGAGTCCGCCTCGCCGGCGTGCTCATGCCCTCGATCCACGCGCACTGCCTCGCTCAGCTGGCGATGCTCGCGATCGAAGAGGGGGCTCTGTCGGAGTCCGCATCGCGGGTGGACCAGGCACTACGTGTGGTCGAGCGATATTCCCTGGGTGAGCGACCAGCGATGGCGTTCGTCTTCGCCGCCGCGGCGCTTTCACACGCCCGAAGGGGCGAGACCGCCGACGCTCGAAGCGCGTCGAAGCACGGACTGTGGCTCCTCGAGAAGTTGGTCGACATCGGGCCGTGCATGATCGCCGATGCTGGACTCTCGTTCGCGCGCACCGCTCTGTTGCTCGGCGACGTCGGCGCGGCGCGCATGCTCGTCCGCGAGGCGCACGGCATCCTCGCGAGAAACCCGGACTCGGGCGTGCTCCCGGAACGGCTGCGCGAGGTCGACCGCATGACCGACGCTTCTACTGTGCCGGTCGGCCTGGCCGCGACCCCGTTGACCCCCGCCGAGATGCGAGTGCTGCGCTATCTCCCGACGCACCTGAGCTTCGAGGCGATCGCCGAGGAGCTCATCGTGTCGCGCAACACGGTCAAGACCCAGGCGATCGCGGCGTACCGGAAGCTCGGCGTGAGCTCCCGGGCAGAAGCCGTCGAGCAAGCTCGCGAGCTGGGATTATTGGACGACTAACGTCCCGGTCGGGCAGTTCGAACGATGGCGAAGACAGAGACGCCGAGCGGCGCAGCACCAAGCGCAGTCGAGACCTCCACCGCCCCGGCGCGCGCAGGGCTCGTCCTCCTCGCCCTGATCCTGGTGGCGGCGGTCGCGAACCTGAACCTCTCCGTCGCCAACGTCGCGCTGCCGGACATCGGCCGGGCGTTCGACTCTTCGCAGACCTCGCTCGACCTCATCGCCGTCGGCTACTCGCTCGGTCTCGCCGCATCCGTGCTGTACCTCGGCGCGCTCGGAGACCGCTACGGGCGCAAGATGATGCTGGTCCTCGGCATCTCGCTGTCGATCCCGGCCTCCGTGGCCGCCGCGTACGCGCCCTCCGACGGCTTCCTCGTGCTCGCACGCATCGTCGGCGGCGTTTCGGCCGGCATGGCCTTCCCGACAACGCTCGCGCTGATCACCGCGTTGTGGGTGGGCCCCTCGCGTACGAAGGCGATCGCGCTGTGGTCGGCGATCGGCGGCGCACTGTCGGCCCTCGGTCCCCTGGTCGCCGGCGGGATGCTGCAGCATTTCTGGTGGGGCTCCGTGTTCCTCGTCACCTTGCCACTCGCCGCCCTGGCACTGGTGCTGGCCGTGATGCTGGTACCGAGCCACGTCAATGAGACGAGCGACCCCGTCGACAACCTCGGCGGCATCTTGGCAGCCCTCATGGTCGGAGCGCTCATCGTCGCGATCAACTTTGCTCCCGTCCCCAACAGGGGCGCGCTCGCTCTGGGGCTCGGGGTCATCGCGGCCGCGGCAGCGATCGCATTCGTCATCCGGCAACGCCGCGCGAGGAATCCGCTGTACGACCTCCACGTGGCTGCGCGCCGCGTCTTCTGGGTCGCGGCATGCGCCGGGATCATCGTGTTCGGATCGCTGATGGCCGCTGCGTTCATCGGCCAGCAGTTCCTGCAGAACGTGCTCGGCTACTCGACGCTCCAGGCAGGAGCGGCGATCCTGCCCGCTGTGGTCTTCATGGTTGTCGTCGCGCCCAGATCGGCGAAGCTCGTGGAGGCGAGGGGAGCACGGTTCACCCTGCTGACCGGCTACGTCTTCGTGCTGCTCGGCTTCCTCACGATGCTGGTGCTGTGGGACGAAGGCACCCCGTACTGGGAGGTCGGCCTCGCGTACGCGTTCGTCGGCATCGGGGTCGGCTTCGCCGGCACGCCCGCGTCGCACTCACTCACCGGATCTGTCCCGGTGAAACGCGCCGGCATGGCCTCGGGAACCGCCGACCTTCAGCGCGACCTCGGCGGCGCCATCATGCAGTCGATCCTCGGTGCACTCCTCACCGCGGGCTACGCCGCAGCGGTCGCCAGCGCGATCGCGGCCGCGCCGAACGGCAACCAGATCAGCGACACGACCGAGGCCCAGCTCCAGCAGTCCTTCGCCGGCGCCGAGAACATCGCCAAGCTGCACCCGCAGTACGCGAACCAGATTCTCGCCGGCGCAAAGTCGTCGTTCGTCGACGGCGCGAACTGGGCCTACGCGGCCGGTATCGTCGCGATCGTGGTCGGCGCGGCACTCGTCTTCTTCCTCTACCCGAAGAAGGAGCAGGAGCAAGCGCTGCTCGCCGAGTACCAACAAGCGGACAAAAACGTCCAATGACGACCGACGGCGGAGATGACGCCGCTCGAGAACAGGAGCACCCGATGCAGGACGGGTCAGGCCCCATGACTCACCTCCGGCGACAGCCGCTGGCCCGAGCGCCCTTCTGGGTGTTCCTCCTCGCGCTCTGGGCCGTGCTGGAGCTCGCATGGCGCTGGCGGAGGGCGCGCGCCTGGATCTCGTGAGGACACCCGGTCGGGCCGCGGCCCGGGGCAAGACGCGTGTGCCGGCGTACCGTTTCGGCATCGTCCTGCTCCTGCTCTTGGCGACCTTCGTCTTCCTCGCGGTCGGGCCGACCGGCGACTGGGTCCCGCTCGTTGCCGTCATCCTCCAAGGCGCCACCCTGCTTGCCGCGCTGTCCGCGTCCAGCTCGAGTCGCAGGGTGTGGCGGGTCGCCGTCGTCGTGTTCGTCATCAGCCTGGTGTCGGCGACGATCGGCCTGTTCGTCGGCGAGAGGACCATCACCGGGTCGCTGTTCGTGCTCAACCTGCTGGTCGTGGCCGGGGCACCCGTGGCGATCATCCACTCGTTGGTACGACGTCGTGTTATCGACATTCACACCGTGCTGGGCGCGTTGTGCGTCTACGTCCTCCTGGGGATGCTGTGGTCCTTCGCCTACGCGGCGGTCGGAACGATCGAGTCAGAGCCCTTCTTCGCCGAGCAAGCCCGCGCGACGGTCGCCGATTACCTGTACTTCAGCTTCGTGACCCTCACTACCGTCGGCTACGGGGACCTCACGGCCGCCAACGGATTGGGACGCGCGCTCGCGGTCCTCGAGGCGCTGATCGGGCAGCTCTACCTCGTCACGGTGATCGCGCTCCTCGTCAGCAACCTCAGCGCCCGACGCCGGCGGGCCCGGGAAGACGACGAGACGGTCAGCCCCGAGCACCTCGGTTGATGACGTCGACGCGGCCCGCGCCGTGGTCGAGCTGATAGTCGAGGTTGATCGCGGCGTTGATGAGGGC
>Ga0137372_10006160_pt1 | contig 11647 bp, 12 predicted proteins | sample SagtaG_6_FD_104911 | JGI IMG/M metagenome (GOLD analysis project Ga0137372, IMG submission 104911) | Vadose zone soil microbial communities from Sagehorn Ranch, Mendocino, California, USA - Sage1_R_60_16 metaG | ecosystem: Environmental > Terrestrial > Soil > Vadose zone | place: USA...
CCAGGTCTCGGCGACGAACTTGCCCGCCGCGGCGGCCGCGCACGTCCACAGCGGCGCGGGCGGCATCGCCGGGCCGGTGGTGATACCGCTGAAGACGCCGAACCCTGAAGGCAAGTCGAGCGGTTGCGCAACCGCGGCGCGCACACTGATCGGTGCGATCCTCAACACACCGGCGGCGTACTACGTGAACGTGCACACCGCCGAGTTCTCCGGCGGCGCGATCCGCGGCCAGCTCAGCGGCACGTCATCTGACACGTTCGGCTGGATCGTCGCGGTCGATCTGAAGGGATCCAGCGAGCCGAGTGCGAAGGGCACCGCAGTCGTGCGGATCCGCAAGGACGCAGGGATGGTGTGCTACCGGCTGCACGCCGAAAACATCACGCTCCCGGCGACCGCCGCGCACATCCACCGCGGAGGGCCGACCGTGAATGGTCCGGTCGTCGTCCCATTCCAGGCGCCGGCGGCGAACGGCAACTCCGCCGGCTGTGCGGCCGCGACCGCAGCGCTCATCGACGAGATCCTCGCGAATCCCGCGAACTTCTATGTCAACGTCCACACGACGGAGCATCCCGGCGGCGCGATGCGCGCGCAGCTCGGCTGACGCGAGAAGTGCGGGGGGCGCGGCCTCGGGGCCGCGCCCCCTCTGCGTGGTGACAACCCTAAAGCCGCGCCGAGCTGAGGCCGACAACAGCTCTCAGTGGCGATAGCCACGTCCTGCCGCAAGGACAAGGGGGCTCAGCGTTGGTCGTCGTAGGGGTTGCGCGGACACGCGCAGTACGGGTTCGACTCACCGCCGTTCGCGCAGGCGTGTTGATCGGCCTCGGGCTGGGGCCTGCAGTGCTGATCCTGCTGTCGCTCACCGTCGCGCCGGGACGGAGCTTCGACTTGCACGCCTTCTGGGGCGCGGGCAGGGATGTGCTCGCCGGCCGTTCGCCCTATCCGGCGCTCGACGCCCTCCCGGCGGTGGCCGACCGGCTGACGTTCCGCCCGTTCGTCTACCCGGCGCCGGCCGCGTTCCTGATGGCGCCGTTCGCCGCGCTTCCGTTCTGGCTTGCGAACGTACTCTTCGCCGTCGCGACCGTGGCGGCGATCGCAGGTGCGCTGCGCCTCCTGGGCGTGAGCGACTGGCGCTGCTATGGCGCTGCCTTCCTCTCCTGTCCCGCCGTAGCGGCAATCGGAGGGGGCACGGTCTCGCCGTTCCTCCTGCTCGGAGCGGCCGCGCTCTGGCGCTGCCGGAGGACGTGGTGGAGCGCCGGGCCGCTGCTCGCCTTCCTGCTCGTCATGAAGCTCTTCCTCTGGCCGCTCGCAGCGTGGTTCCTCGCGACGCGCCGTTACGGCGCCACGCTGGCCGCGGCCGCGCTCACGCTTGCGACCACGCTCGGCGCCTGGGCCGCGATCGGATTCGCGGGCCTCCGCGAGTATCCGGCCCTCCTCGACCGGCTCACCGGGCTCGTGGGGCCGAACAGCTTCTCGTCGTACGCGCTCGCGCTCGGGCTCGGCGCACCGGCGGGCGCGGCGGGGCTCGCGCTCAAAGGCGTGAGCGCCGTCGCCTTCTGCGCGCTCGTGTGGGCGGGGCGACGCCGTCTCGACGAGCGCCAGGCCTTCCTTGCCTGCCTCGCCGGGGCGCTGCTCCTGACGCCGATTCTCTGGCCGCACTACCTCGTGCTCGTCTTCGTGCCGGTCGCGCTCGCCTCCCCCGGATTCTCGGGGTTGTGGCTCGCACCGTGCCTCTTCGGGGTGGGCGCCCAAGCGTGGAGCTACGGGAACCCCTTGCGCATCGTCCCGCTGCTCGCCATCACACTCTTCATCTTCGCGAAGGCCTTCGATCGGCGGAGCGCGTCACCGCGAGCCGAGTGAAGTTTGCGAGCCGAACGGCCGATGAGTGAAGCGTGGACGCCGACGCCGCCCGGCCGACCATCCGTCTGACGTGGATCGCCGCAGCCTTCGGCTGCGCCGCGACGGCTCTTGCGGCCGGCATCGGCGCCGATGCGCGCTGGCTCGCCGCCGTCGGCGCCCTGATCGTTCGCGCGGGAGCGCTGCCGCACTCGATTCCGTATGCCGCCGCGCCGTCGGAGTGGCGGGACGCGCCCGCCCTCGGCCAGCTCGTCTTCCACGGGCTCGAGTCGCTGCTCGGCGACAAGGGTCTCGTTCTCGCCCAGACCGTCGCGGTCGCAGTCGCGCTCGTCGCTCTCGCTCTCGATCTGCGGCGTGCAAACGCCCGCGACGGACTGGGCGCCACGGTGCTCATCGCCGTCGTCGTCGCTGCCCCCGCCACGTTCCTGGTCGTGCGAGCTCAGCTGTTCTCGCTCGCGCTCTTCCCGGTGCTCGTCCTCCTGCTGCGGAGCGAGGCGCAGAGGCCGTCGCGCCGGATCTGGCTCGCCGTCCCGCTCCTGGCGCTCTGGGCAAACCTGCACGGCGGCGTACTCGTCGGGTTCGGGGTAGCCACGGCGTACCTGGTGCTCCACCGGGCGCGGCACGCGCCGATCGTGGCGGGGATGCTCTTCGTCGCCTGCACCGGGGCCCTCCTCGCAACCCCTGCTCTGCTCGGCACCGCCCATTACTACGCCGGTGTACTCGGTGGAGTCGCCGCCTCCGCGCGTTACGGGCTGTGGGCGCCGCTCTCGCTCCACGAGCCCTTGGACCTCATCTTCATCGCGGTCGCGCTCCCGCTGCTCGCCGCCGCCGTGCGGCGCCGACCACTCGCCTGGGAGGTCGCGCTACTCGCCGCGCTCGTGGTCATGTCGGCCGAGGCGCGCCGAAACGGGATCTGGTTCCTCATGTTCGCGGCGACCCCTGCCGCCTGCGGGCTTCGCCGCACCGCCGCGACGAGGCCGTTGCTGTCTCGCCGGCTCGCTCTCGTCTGCGCGTGTGTCCCGGCGCTGATGCTCGGCCTGGGTCTTGCGAGGCAGCCGGACGATGCGGGCCCGAGCGACCGAATCCTCAGCCGTGCCGTCGCGCTCGCCCACCGGACGCCGATCCTCGCGGAGCCGCTCGCGGCCGAGCAGCTCGCGCTCGACGGCCAACGGATCTGGATCGGCAACCCGCTCGAGGCGTTCGCCCCGTCCGACCAGCAGCTCTATCTCGACTGGCTCCAGGGCAAGGCCGCCGGCGACGCGATCCTGCGCGAGCCGATCAACGTGGTGCTCGTCCGTGTCGGGAGCCCCGCGCAGCGCCGGATCGCCGGTGCGCCTGCCTTCCGCGAACGCGCACGCGACGCGAACGGCGTCCTCTACACACGACGCGGTTAGCGCACGACGGCGGCGGCATGCGCCGGCGCCGGCTCGGCGTGCACGTGGTGCACCGCCGTTGCCGCGTGTGCCCCATGCACGCAGAAGAAGTACGCGAGCGCTGCGAGACCCTGAGCCACGAGTACCCGCTTGCGGGTCGGATCTGCGTCCATCAGCTCACCTCCAGTCGAAGGACGTCCCCGGCGACAAGACCAACGCGCGCCGCCTCACCGGAGGCGAGCTCGAGAACCGCGCGGGAGTGCTTCGCTGCGGCCGCACGCCAGGGCCGCACACCGGACGCAACTCTCAGGACGCGGCGGTCGCCGTCGAGGAACACGGCGTCGATCGGGAAGCGCATGAAGAACGTGTGAATGGAGCCGGCGGGCTGCAGCAGCAGCCCTTCACCCTGCGCGAGTCCTCGACGACCGAGCAGACCGCGCATGCGAGTGAACGGGTTGCGCGCGAGCGTGCAGCGTTCGCAAACAATGGCGCCGCTCTTGCTGTGAAGCGTCCCTTCCATCCGCATGCACCTCTGAACTTCGTTCGTCTTCGAGGCGCCGGGCCGCAAACACGGCGCATTGGATGATGCACGCAAGATCGGCGCGCGAACGCAGGTGCGCCGTCACCCCTGTGAGTGAATTGAAGCTCGAATCCCCAAATCAGGGGATGGGTCTAACCGCCCAGCGCTCGATAGTTGTCGCACATCGAACGCACACACGGCGGTTTGCGGCCACGCCGGAACGACTGGGGGATTCACACCGTGGCCGGTTGTTACATCGCCGATATGCAGCAGTTCGAACAGATCGGAACGTCACACCCCTCCAGCAGGCCCGAGCCGTTTGCGTCGACTTCTGCCCGCGCCCACCGCTCGAAGGGAGGTGAACCGACATGACGTTCTCCCAGTGGCTCGAGTTCGCACGTGCGAACTACCGCAAGGAGGAAGGCCAGACGATGGCCGAGTACGGCGTGGTTCTCGCCGTGATCACACTCGGCGTCGTTGTGACGCTTGGCCTTCTCTCTGGGGGCATCAAGACCGCCCTCACCAGCGTGATCAGCTTCCTGTAAGCCGCAGGGCAAATGCAATCCCATAACCGAGGGGGAAAGTTGCCGCCAACGTTTCGAAGGCTCGAGTGTGATGAGGCGCAGACCATGGCCGAGTACACGGTCGTCCTGGGTGTCATCACGCTCGCAATCGTCACGACGTACGCACTCATGTCGGGGGCGATTCAAAGCATCTTCGAGAACGTGACGAGTTTTCTTTCCTGATGTGAACCGCAATGGGTGGGCCGTTGCATCCGGCCCACCCAAAAGCGGAGAGGGACACGATGACCAGACGAACTCGCGCACATAACGAGCATGGCCAGACGATGGTGGAGTTCATCCTCGTGCTGCCCGTGCTGCTCATCGTGCTGTTCGGGATCTTCCAGTTCGGCATCACGTTCAAGAATTACATCGCGCTGACGGACGCTGTTCGTGCCGGCGCGCGCACCGCCGCAGTTTCGCGCTACTCCGTGGACCCGGTCGCAGACACCAAGGCCCGCGTCAAGACCGCATCCAATCTCTCTGGAATGGTCGACAGCGACGTCCAGGTGACGTCGACGTGGTTGCACGGCGCCGATGTCGTCGTCACCGCGAAATACCCGTACCGCATCAGCTTACTCGGCGTCGTCGTGGCGTCGGGGGATCTCACGAGCTCGACCACCGAGCGCGTCGAATAAGAATCGAAAGGCGAGGGACATGAACACCACCAATAGACTCTGGCACGTGGTGGCCGCCGTCGGTCTGGCGCTGCTCGCCGCGATGCTGACGACGTTCTACGTCAGCAACTACAAGCGCAACGTCCAGCACGACGAGGCGAAGGTCACCGTGCTCGTCGCGTCCAAGGACATCCCGGTCGACACGACGGGCGCCGAGATCCTGTCGCGGAACTTCCTGACGAAGGTCAGTGTCGTCCGCCGCCAGGTGGTTCCGGGCGCGATTTCCAGCCCGGAGCAGCTTCGCAACCTCATTGCCACCCAGCCGGTCTACGCCGGCGAACAGGTGACGAGGAAGCGCTTCGGCACTCCGGCTGAGCGTGGTGTTCGAGCCCAGATCACCGGCAAACAGCGCGCAATCGAGATCGACGGGGACGCTCACCAGCTGCTCGCCGGAACGCTCCGCGTCGGCGACCACGTCGACGTCGTCGCCACCTGGGACGCTGACGACATCTACGCGTCTCCGGGTGCGCTCGGCAGGGGCGGCAAGATCTCACGGGTGGTCCTGCGAAATCTCCTCGTGATGGCGGCTCCCAGCACTCCGGCAAAGGCCGGCGGGATCGCTCCGACCACAGGTATCGCCGTCCAGCTCCGCCTTACGGATGCAGAGTCCCAGCGCATGGAGTGGATCAAGGCGAACAGCGCCAACTGGCGGCTCCTGATTCGTCCGCCGGCCGACTCGGCGAACAGCCCCCGCTGGTACGACAACGCCCAGACGCTTCTCAAGGATGGAGTTGGTATGCGATGAGCGACGCAATCCGCATCTACCTGACGGGTTCCTGCGAGGGCTTCGAGAAGCTCCGCGACGCCCTCGCCCAGCAGCCCGGCATCGAAGTCGTCGGCTCCGCCGAGCAGGTCGCCGAAGCATCGGGCGCACTGCAGGGCGGTCACCTCGACTGCGTCCTGCACGGGACGAGCTCGTCCACCCTGCCGGCGCACGAGATCGCCACGATCCGCGAGCACACGCGTGTCCCGCTGCTCGTGCTCGCCTCCGGCGAGGCGTCTGCCTTGCTCGACGACGCACTCGGCGCCGACGTCGCGGACGTCGTGCTCCTGCCTGCGCTGACCGAGAACATCGTCTTCGCAATCCGGAAGGCGACGCACGCGCCACGCCGTACCGCGGCTGCCGGCAATCGCGAGGGCCGCATCATCACGGTGTTCTCGCCGAAGGGCGGGACGGGCAAGACGGTGATCGCGACGAATCTCGCGGCTGCTCTTGCAAAGGCCGAAGGACGGCGCACGCTGCTCCTCGACCTGGACCTGCAGTTCGGCGACGCGGCGATCATGCTCGGGATCGAGCCGGAGAAGACGATCTACGACCTCGTCTCCGCTCCGGGAGAGCTCGACCCTGACAAGCTCGCCGGCTACACGACGAAGCACAAGTCGGGCTTGGACATCCTGCCGGCTCCGCTTCGGCCGGAGGACGCCGAGCTCGTCACGGAGGCGAAGCTGGGCCGGCTCCTCGAGGTCGCAAGAGTCTGCTACGACGCGATCGTCGTCGACACGTCACCGTTCTTCCATGGGCCGATGCTCGCGACGCTCGACCGGACGGACGAGCTGCTGCTCGTGTGCAGCCTCGACGTGCCGACGCTGAAGAACGTCCGTCTCGCGCTCGGAACGCTCGAGATGCTCTCGTTCCCACAGGCGCGGGTCGGGATCATCCTCAACCGCGCAAACACGAAGGTGGGCATGAAGCAGCGCGAGGTCGAGGCCGCCCTCGAGCAGAAGGTGCGGTACGAGGTTCCCTCGGATCGAGCCGTCCCGCTGAGCGTCAACCGCGGCGCCGCAGCCGTGCTGTCCGAGCCCGGCTCGGACTTCGCCAAGGCGCTCGAGGCGATGGCGAAGGGCGTCTTCCCGACCGGGGAGCCGAAGCGCGGCTTCCGTCTGCGCCCGAACTTCGCCGCCAAGGCTGCCGCGTAGTCATGGGCCTACACGATCGTCTCAGCCGCGCCGACCAGGCCGCACCCGACCTGCGCCTTGCGCACAGCAGTGAGGAGTTCACGCCGATTGCGGCCCACGATCCGTACGCGGAGCTGAAGACCCGCGTCCATCACGCCGTCATTGCAACGCTCGGAGCGGAGCTCTTCAAGCAAGAGGCGAATCAGGACCTCTCCGAGCGCGTGCTGCGCGCGGTTACGGAGCAGCTCACGCTCGACCGGACTCCGCTGACTCGCGAGGAGCGCCGCCAGCTCGTTCGCGAGATCACCGACGACATCCTCGGCTACGGCCCCCTCGAGCCCTTCCTCCGAGACGACAGCGTCACCGAGGTCATGGTCAATGCTCACGACCGGATCTACGTCGAGCGTCACGGCAAGCTCGAGCGTACGCCTGCCGCGTTCCTCGACAACGCGCATCTGATGCGCATCATCGACAAGATCGTCTCGCAGGTCGGAAGGCGCGTCGACGAGTCCTCACCGATGGTCGACGCCCGCCTCCCTGACGGGTCGCGCGTGAACGCGATCATTCCGCCGCTCGCGCTGCGCGGGCCGACGCTGACCGTGCGGAAGTTCGCGCGCGATCCGTACACCATGAGCGACCTGATCGGCTTCGGAACGATCACCGGCAAAGCTGCCCAGTTCGTCTCGGCCTGCGTACGCGGCAAGCTGAACATCCTCATCTCCGGCGGTACCGGCACCGGTAAGACGACGACGTTGAACGCCCTCTCCGCCTTCGTCCCGAATGACGAGCGCATCGTGACGATCGAGGACGCTGCCGAGCTTCAGCTGCAGCAGGAGCACGTGATCGTGCTCGAGTCGCGGCCGCCGAACATCGAAGGTCAGGGAGAGGTTCGCATCCGCGAGCTCGTGCGGAACGCACTGCGCATGCGCCCCGACCGGATCATCGTCGGCGAGGTTCGCGGCGCAGAGACGCTCGACATGCTCCAGGCGATGAACACGGGCCACGAGGGCTCGCTCACCACCATTCACGCGAACTCCCCGCGTGACGCGCTGTCGCGCCTCGAGACGCTCGTCCTCACAGGCGGCGTCGACCTGCCGCTCCGCGCGATCCGCGAGCAGATCTCGAGCGCCTTCGATCTCCTCATCCAGATCTCACGTCTCGTCGACGGCTCCCGCCGCATCACGCACGTCACCGAGGTGCTGCGCATGGAGTCCGACGTGATCACGCTCCAGGACATCTTCAACGCACGACCACCCGACGAAGAGCACAATCCGGGCGCCGGCCGCAGCCGGCTGCTTTCGCCGCTCGGAGCGACGGGTCTGAAGCCGCACTTCCTCGAGAAGCTGTCTACGAACGGCGTCGTCTTGCCGCCGAGCTTCTTCGGCTCAGACCAGGAAGGCGTCGCGCCGCGTCCCGGCTTCTCCGCGACGAGCTTCGACGGGGCGTTCCAGTGAGGCGGTGCAAGTCCCTCGCAGCCGCCTTGGCAGGGGTCACGGTCGCGCTCGCCGCCTCGGCGGCGAGCGCAGGCCCCGGCACCGTCCACATCGCGGGCTTCAGTGCCGGCGATTACCCGCACCTCGTCGTGAAGGTGCTGACGCAGACCCCGGTGGCGAAGGCGCCGCGTCTGAGCGAGAACGGAACCCCGATCGCCGACCTCACGGCGGTGAACCTCGGGAATGCAAAGAGCGTCGTCGTCGCGATCGACACCTCTCGGTCCATGGGAACGGCCGGGCTGAGAAACGCCGCGGCCGCAGCTCGCATCTTCGTGCACGGCAAGCGCCCGGACGACCGGGTTGCGGTCGTCTCGTTCGGCCGCCGTGCCCTCAAGCTCTCGGACTTCACGAGCTCGGCGGCCGACGTCGACTCGGTCCTGAGCGGTCTCGCGATCGACGGCCGCTCCGGCACAGCCCTCTACGACGCGATCGTCGAGTCGGCCGGCGCGCTCCGCACGAGTCGCTTCTCCGGCCGCGTCATCATCCTGCTCACGGACGGCCGTGACGTCTCGAGCAACGCGTCGCTCGAAGCCGCCCTCGCTGCAGCGCGCAAGACGGGCGCGGCGGTGTACCCGATCGGCATCGAGAGCCCGGACTTCCACGCCGGTGTGCTGCGATCGATCGCGCGCGAGACGAACGGCACGTACTACGGGGCCGGCTCAACGCAGTCGCTCGAGCGGGTGTACGCCTCGATCGCGGCAGAACTCGACCGAACGTGGCAGCTCGGCTACGACACGACAGCTCGCCCCGGCGACCGGCTGCGGCTGCACGCCACATTGCCCGGCTTCGGCTCCGCGGACGAGACGGTGGAGGTGCCCGCCGCGTTCGCGACCTCCGCGCCGGAGCCGGCATCCGCCCTGCTCCCGAAGATCTTCTACTCACCGCTCGGGACGTTTCTCCTCGCCATGCTCGTCGGACTCTGCGCGCTCGCGGCCGTGCTGCTCTTCATGCAGATGGGCCGCGGCAGCTGGGTCAAGCAGCGGCTCTCCGCGCACATCGGTGGAGCGAGCCGGAAGCGCCTCAGGCGCAGCGAGCGAATGTCGTTCCTCGCCGCGTTGTTCCGCGCGACCGAAGGCGCACTTGGACGGCGTCAGCAGTGGCGCGTGATCGAGAAGATGCTCATCCGCGGCGACGTACCGCTCCGCCCTGCCGAGTTCGTCTGGGCGAGCCTCGGCTGCGGTGCCGGCGCAGGGCTGCTCTTCGCAGCTGCCGGGCTTCCAGCGCTGGTGATCCTGGTCGCGATGGCCGCCGGCACCCTGCTGCCGTTCCTCTTCGTGGGCTTCCGGGTGCGCCGTCGGGCGAAGGAGTTCGAGAATCAGCTGCCCGATCTGCTGACGACGATCGCGGCGTCGCTCAAGGCCGGCCACTCGTTCAAGCACGGCCTCCAGTCCGTCGTGGACGAGAGCCAGCCGCCGGCGAGCATCGAGCTGAAGAGGGTGCTCACCGAGGCAGGCCTCGGCCGACCGATGGACGACGCGCTCGCAGAGATGGCAGACCGCGTGGGATCGGAGAACTTCTCGTTTGCCATCACCGCCGTCACGATTCAGCGCCAGGTGGGCGGCTCGCTCGCGTCACTCTTCGACATGGTGTCGGAGACGGTCCGCAACCGGCAGCAGTTCGCGCGGAAGATTCGCTCACTCACCGCGATGGGCCGAATGTCGGCCTACACGCTCGTCGGCATCCCGTTCTTCATCGCCGGGATGATCTCGATTGCGAACCCGACGTACATGCATCCGCTCTTCCACTCGCACCTCGGACACATCCTGCTGTTCCTCGGCCTCGCAATGATGATGGTCGGGTCCTTGATCCTCAAGAAGATCGTCTCGTTCAAGGGGTGACCGCATGCTGATCCTGATCGTTGCCTCCGCCTGTTTCGCCGGTGCCGCGCTCGTCATGACGCGGGTCGCGACGCAGCCCGAGCGGGACCGCCGCGCGCTCGTTCACCACGCCGCGCGTTACGGCGCAGTTCGGATCGCGGCCGCACGTGAGGAGCGCCTGTCGCTGCGTGAGCGGGTGCTGTTGCCGGCCACCGGTCGGGTCGCCGGTCTCGTGCTTCGGTTGAACCGACGCGAGAGCCTCACTCACGTGCAACAGCGGCTGCTCGCGGCGGGCATGAGCACCGTGTCCCCGAGCGGCTACCTCGCGGCAAAGGGCTTCCTGGCGGCTTTTGGTGCGCTCGTGGGGCTCATGGGCTGGATCACGATCGGCGGGCTCAAGGGCTTCGTGTTCACGATCGGCCTCGGCGCAGCCGGCTACATCGCTCCGGGCTTCCTCGTCGGTTCGCGCGCCCGCAAACGGCGCGACGCGGTCCAGGGTGCGCTGCCGGACGCTCTCGACCTCCTCGCCGTCAGTGTCGAAGCCGGCATGGGGTTCGACGCAGCGATCTCCAAGCTGACCGAGCACATGGAGGGCCCGCTCATCGACGAGTTCTCGCTGGCGCTGACCGAGATGCGGGTCGGCGAGTCGCGCCAGGACGCCCTGAAGAAACTGTCGGCACGCGTCGACTCGCCCGAGCTGTCCGCGTTCGTACGCGCGATCATCCAGGCCGACCAGCTCGGCATCTCGCTCGGCAAGATCCTCCGGGTACAGGCCATCGACACGCGGCTGAAGCGCCAGGCTGCCGCCGAGGAGCGCGCGATGAAGGCTCCGATCAAGATGCTCTTCCCGACAGTCGTCTTCATCTTCCCGGCGATGTTCATCGTCGTGCTCGGCCCGGCACTCATCCAGCTCGGCGACCTCTTCGGATTCTGATGGCCGGCGCGACGGAAAAAGGCTTCGGCACCGGACTTCGCGCACAGCTCGAAAAGAAGCAGGGCGGAGGCGAGCCGCCGGAGCCGACACAGGTCGATGCGGACCCGCGGTCGGTCAGCGAAGCGATCGCCGCTGCGACCCTGCAGGCGGCCGGTGTCTCGGAGCTTCGCGCCGAGCTCGACGCTGCGCTCGCGCGGGAGCGAGAGCTGCGCGCGTCGCTCTCCGCGCAGGTCGAGGCAAACGACTTCGAGCAGCAGAACGTCCGGAGGATCGAGGAGCTCGACGAACGCGACGCGCACCTCGCCGCCGCAGAAGCAGCGGTCGCCGCGCGCGAGCGGTCGGCTGCAGAGCAAATGGCGGAGGCCGAGGCGCTGCGCGCACGCATCTCCGAGCAGCACGGGGCGCTCGCCGACACGGAAGCGCGGAGGGAAGAGCGGGAGCGCCAGATCGAGCAGAAGGTGCAGGAGCTCAAGGCTGCGGACGCGGCACGCGCAGAGGCAGTCGCCGAGCTGAACGCGCAGGC
>Ga0137372_10006162_pt1 | contig 11647 bp, 10 predicted proteins | sample SagtaG_6_FD_104911 | JGI IMG/M metagenome (GOLD analysis project Ga0137372, IMG submission 104911) | Vadose zone soil microbial communities from Sagehorn Ranch, Mendocino, California, USA - Sage1_R_60_16 metaG | ecosystem: Environmental > Terrestrial > Soil > Vadose zone | place: USA...
GGCGAGCGAGGTCGCGGCTCGAATAGGGTTGACGTTGCAGAGATCTGCCGCAGTGAAGACCGCGACTTTATACTCGTCGGGAACGTACAGGTTGCGAATGCGGCCGTGCGCCACCGTGCTTCGCACGCAGGCAACTTCGTGCGCACCGGGAAGGCGGAAGTCAGCGACGTATTGGCCGCGCCCGCGCAGAAATCGGTCATCCTCCTTGCGCGGAACGGAAGCCCCGACCCCTTGGCCAGACATGCCTAAACTCTGCTTGCGGTTAAGAGCGGGTATGATAGCACGATGGGGAGGTCTCCGCGCCAACTCGGCAACGAAGTCGCTCGGCGTGCGCGGTTCAAATCAACGAGCATGACTGCCGACAGCGGGATTGAGGAGAGCGATGCGTTGCGATCGGCAGCCGCCTCGCCGACGCCCGGCATTGCCGCCGGCTGGCCCCACGGCGGAGCCATTGTGCGCATCGCAGCTCTCAAGAAGACATTCGGCGACCTTGAAGCGATCCGGCAGCTGTCCTTCGACGTTGCCGACGGGGAGTTTGTCAGCGTGCTCGGGCCGAGCGGCTGCGGCAAGAGCACGTTGCTCATGATGATTGCGGGACTCATCAATCCCAGCGCCGGCGAAATCCGCATCAAGGACGCGAAAGTCGCGGGACCTCGGCGGGAAATCGGCGTGGTTTTCCAGAGCCCGGTTCTGCTGCCATGGCGCACGGTCTTGCAAAACGTGCTGTTTCCCATCGAGCTGCTGAAGCTGCCACGTCCACAATACCGCCGGCGCGCGATGGACCTGCTGCGCATGGCGAAAATCGACGAGTTTTCCGGACTGCTGCCGCGTCAGCTCTCGGGCGGCATGCGCCAGCGCGTCGCGATTTGCCGGGCGCTCGTGCACGATCCCAGCATCCTACTGATGGACGAGCCGTTCAGCGCGCTCGATGCAATCACGCGCGACGAAATGGCGGTCGAGCTGCAGCGCATCTGGCAGGCCCACCGCAAGACGGTAATTTTCGTCACCCACAGCATCCGCGAAGCCGCCTTTCTCTCCGATCGCGTGCTGGTCATGGGTCGCCGACCCGCCACCATCATCGACGAGCTGGCAATCGAGCTTCCGCGACCGCGAGCCATTGCGGTGACCGAAGATGAAACGTTCAACCGCTTGGTTCGCCATCTGCGCAAAGCGATCGAGGCGAGCCATGCCGAATAACATTGCCAAGCACGCGGCCGCGATCGCGTGGCCGATCCTCGTCACGGCGTTTCTGCTCTTGATCTGGGAGGTCAGCGTCAGGGCATTGGGCATCCGCAGCATCATATTGCCGCCGCCCTCGGCGGTTTTCGAGGCGATGGCGCAGCGCCATGATCTGCTGCTTACGCATCTGTGGCCTTCGCTTTATCTCACCGTTCTCGGGTTTGCACTTTCCGTTGTCGGCGGCATTCTCGTCGCCGTGTTGATCACCTACTCCAACATCGTCCGAAAGGGCTTCTATCCGGTCATCATCGTCTCCCAGGTGATCCCGAAAATCTCCATTGCGCCTTTGTTCATCGTGTGGTTCGGGACCGGAACCATGTCGAGTCTGCTGCTGGCGTTCCTGGTCGCGTTCTTTCCCATGACGATCAACGCGGCCATGGGTTTTGAATCGATCGACGAAGACATTCATCGCATGGCGCGCACTTTCATGGGCTCGCGCTGGCAGATCTTCTGGAAGATTCGCATGCCGAACGCCTTGCCCTATATCTTCGGCGGCATGAAGATTTCGATCACGCTTGCCATCATCGGCGTCATCGTGTCGGAATTCGTCGCTTCTCAGGAAGGCATCGGCTACCTGATCAAGCTCGCCGGCGGCCTGCTCGACACCCCGCTGATGCTGGCGGCGATCGCTGCGCTCAGCATCAGCGGCCTTGCGCTCTACGCGATCATCGCCGGCGTGGAGAGCTGGGCGGTGTACTGGCAGCCGCCCTCGGATGCGGTGGCAGCCGGAGGAGGATGAAGCGCCGGATTGGACTTTTGCATTATCGAGCGAGATTGAGAGCCGAAGGCTGCTCGTGAAAACCCCGACATCGTCCGGTATCCTCACCCAGCACAGAGGAGTGACTTCAATGACAATGCATCGCAGTTCTTTCCTGAAGCTCGGCACCGCCGTCGCATCGGCGGGCGTGGGCATTGGTGTACCCGCCGTTTTGCGCGCCGCGACGCCCGTCAAGATGACGCTGCCCTGGCTGCCGCTGGGGACCTTCAGCTACGCGTTCGTTGCGAACAAGATGGGCTTCTGGGAGAAGCGCGGCCTGGAGGTGACCATCGACCGCGGCTTCGGCTCCGGCCGGGTGTGCGTGCCGGTGGATCAGGGGCAGTATGATTTCGGCATCCTCGATCTGGCGGTGATGATGAACTGCGCGGCGCGCGGGCTCGACCTCGTCGCGATCGCGGGAATCTGGCCGCGCTCTCCGGTCGGGATTTTCTCGCTCAAGGAATACGGCATCACCAAGCCGCAGGACCTCGAGGGTCAGACGGTCGCCTTCGACGTCGGCAGCGGCGATTTCCAACTCTGGCCGGCGTTCATCAAGGCGACCGGGATCGACGACAAGAAGGTCAACAAGGTGACCATGGATGCGGCCGCGCTGATCAAGGCCTTGGTGGAGAGGCAGGTCAAGGCGGAAGGAAACTTCTTCGGCAGTATCGCGCCGAGTCTGTGGGCGCAGGGGCTCGAGATCAACAGCATGTTGTACGAGGATTACGGGGTGAAGATGTTCAGCAACGTAGTCGCGTGCAAGCGCAGTACCATCGAGAAGAAGCCGGATCTGTGCGAGGCGTTCGTCGGCGGCCTGATGGAAGGGCTGAAATACGTCTATTTGAATCCGGAAAAATCCGTCGCGCTGCACCTCGAGAGCGTCAAGGAGTTCCAAGGCGGCAGCGTCGCCAACCAGAAGGTGATCGAGTACGGGCAAGCGGTGAGCACCGCGCTCGGCGTCGTGCCCGCGGTGCGGCAACACGGGCTCGGCTACATGGATCCCGATCTCGTCGCCACCACGGCGAACACGGTCGAAACCTATATGGGCGTCAAGAATGCCCCGCCCACACAGACACTCTTCACCAACAAGTTCGTGGGCACGGTGAAGCTGACCGAGGCGGAATGGACCGAGGTTGAAAAGCGGTCGGAGAAATACCTGCCGCGCAAGAGCTCATAGCGGCGGTCGTTGGTACCGGCCCCGCCTATGCCTTGACGCCGGCCGCGGCCAGGATCGAGCGCGCCCGCGCGCGCTGATCATCCGAGATCGTCAGCCGCTCGGCAAATTCGCGCCCCGCGGGGCGGGTCGCGTCGATTCCCATCTTCGTCAGGGTGAAAGTCTCCGGGTCGGATGTGGGGTCGAGGATCGCGCCCTTGGCCCCCGGGATGAAGACGATGTCCTTCTCCGCCCGCATCCGCGTGGCGAGCGCCCACATGACGTCGTTGATGTTGAAGATGTCGACGTCGTCGTCCACGACGATCACGTACTTGGTGTACTGCTCGGTGCCGAGCGCGGCCATGATCGCCATCTGCGGCTCGCCTTCGGCAATCTTCTTCATGGAAATGAAGGCCATGAAGGCGCCGCAAGTGGTGTGCGGCACGTGCACCGCGCGCACGTTCGGCAAATTGCGCCGTAGCGCGTTGAGGATCTCGCCTTCCCGGGTGATGCAAGAAACCAAGATATGGTCCCGTGACATTCCCGAGGTGACGCTGTGGAACATGGCGTCGCGGCGCATGCGAATCCGGTGCGCGACGAACACGTTCTGGGTGCTGCGGTAGGAGGCGTAACCGGTGAACTCGCTGAACGGACCTTCCGGCTCGCGCACATTGGGTAGGATTTCACCCTCGATGATGATCTCGGCGCCGGCGGGCACTTCGAGATCGGCGACCCCGCAGCGGGCAAGCCGATATGGTTCGCCGAACAAGCCGCCGATGATCTCGAACTTTCGCACGTGCGGCGGATAGGCGTAGACCATCGAGCCCATATAGTGCAGCGGATGGGTTCCGAGCGTGATCGCCGCGGGGAGCGATTGCCCCCGCTCCTCGGCGCGGCGATAGAATTCGTAGAGGCGACGGCGCGAATGCAACGACACGCCAAGTCGATTCTTGCCTTTTAGCATCAGGCGGTGGAAGCCGGTCGTATCGATGCCGGTCACCGGATCGCGCGCCACGATCTGGCCGGCGGTGATATAGGGCGCGGCGTCCACTTTGAATTGCAGCGGAATCGGCAATTTGGCGAGGTCGACGTCGTCGCCTTCGAGCACCACCTCATCCCACGCGCCGCGGTCGACGACTTCGCAAGGGATGTACTTTTGGCAGCGCTCGCGGAAGGCGCTAGGCAGATCGGCGGGTTCTACGCCGAGACAGGCGGCCAAGAGCTTGCGATTGCCGGCGACGTTCGTCACGAGCGGCATGCCGCTGCCGCGCACGTTCTCGCACACGACGACCGGACTCTTGCCGGCATGATCCAGCTCGAACACCAAGGCCGTGGCATCGAAGCGCAAGTCGATCGGCTCACGAACGCGCAGCAATTCGTCTGGATATTCGGTTTCGACCAGCCGCAAGAAGCCGCGTAGGCTCTGATTGTCGTTGTCGAGATTTCGTTGCACGATTGTCCCCTACTGCGCCCGCGCGCTGCATCATCGTATAGCTGGTTGAGGCCGGCAAGGCGATTGCGAACGCAAATCGAGCACTGCGCCCGCAGAATGGGCTTGAACCGATCGGCCAATTACGCTTGAACGCAGCAGAGTCTTTCCGAGGGGAATTCCATGACACGTTCGCACCTTCTGCACGTGGCCGCAGCCGCCGTCGCAATCCTCGCTGCACCGGCATCGGCGCAAGCCTATCCGACACGGCCCATCCAAGTGATCGTTCCCTTTGCCGGTGGGAGCGCGAGCGACGTGGTCATGCGCATTCTGCTCGATCGCATGGCGAAGTCGATCGGACAGCCCTTCATCGTCGACAATCGGCCGGGCGCAGGCGGCAATATCGGCACCAGCGCGGCAACCAAGGCGGCGCCCGACGGCTACACGCTGGTGATGGGCTCGACCGGTCCGATGGCTGCCAACAGAACGCTCTACCGCGACCTTGGCTACGACCCGGACAAGGATTTGGAGCCGATCTCGCTGTTCGCGTATTTCCCAATTCTCATCGTGGTGAGTTCGAAGCTGCCGGTGAAATCGCTCAACGAATTCGTGACCTATGCGAAGTCGCGGCCGAAACAACTCAACTACGGCTCGGTCGGCATCGGCAGCTCGCAACACCTTTCCGGAGTGTATTTCGAGCAGGTCGCGGGACTGGAGCTGACCCACGTGCCCTACCGCAATATCGCGCAATACGTGCCGGACCTGATCGCGGGCACGGTGCCGGTCGGATTCCAGTGGCTGCCGAACGTGAGCGCGCCGCTGCAGAGCGGCGACGCGAGGGTCCTCGCGGTGGCGGCGAGCAAACGCATGACCGCGCTTCCCGACGTTCCCACGGCTGCTGAGGCGGGAATGCAGAATTACGAGGCGTCGGGCTGGCTCGCGCTATTGGCGCCGCACGGAACGCCAAAGCCGATCATCGCCAAGCTCAACGAGGAGGTGGTCGCGGCGATCAAGGATCCGCAGGTCGCCGCCAAGATCGTCGAGCAGGGCGCGGAAGGGGCTTCGACGACGCCCGAGGGGCTCGCCAAGTTCATCAGTTCCGAAGCCGTCAAATGGCGCGAGATCATCGTCAAGGCCGGCATCCCTCCGATTCAGTAGCGATCTTCGCAATTCGGGGATGAGTCGGGAATAGGCCCGCTACTTTCCCGACCAATGCACGAATTGGCGCTCGACAAGCAGAAACATGAGGTTGAGGCCGTAGCCCAGTGCGCCGGCCGCGAAGATTGCCGCGTACATGTCGGGCATGGCGAAGAGCTGCTGCGCCTCGAACACGCGCTGGCCGAGACCATCGGTCGAGCCGATGAACATCTCCGCCACCACCACGATCACGAGCGCCAGCGACACGCCGTTGCGCAATCCGACGAAGGTCTGCGGCAGCGACTCGAGCAGCATCACGTCGATGAGCACGCGAATGCGCGAGGCGCCCATCACCTTGGCGGCCAGAAGCCGCGTTTTGCGGGCATTCATGACCCCATAGGCCACGTTGAACAGAATGACGAGTGCCGCCCCGAATGCTGCAACCGAAACCTTCGTCTTGTCGCCGACCCCGAACAGCACCAGGAACAGCGGGAACATGGCCGAGGCGGGGGTGGAGCGGAAGAAATCGATGACGAACTCGACCGAGCGGTAGACCCTTTCGGAGGCGCCGAGCGCGACGCCGAGCGGAATGGCGATCGCCGCCGCGATCAGGATGGCGAGGATGGTGCGCTCCAACGTGCGCATGAAATCGAAGCCGAGCCGGCCGCCCGCCATTCCCTTCCATAACGCGCGGAAGGTATCGACCGGCGAGGGCAGCAGAACGGGATCGACGACCTGGTACCAAACCGCCAAGTACCAAATGACGATGAGGCCAACGACCCCGATGATCGGAAGATAGGGATCGAAACGAATCGGCTTCATCCCTTGCGCACCTCCCGCTGGAAGACCTCGAGGCAGTGCGCCTTGATGCGGACGAAGTCGTGCTGTGACAGCGTCGCGTCGGTGCGCGGCCGCGCCGCGTCATAATGCACGTAGTCGGCGATGGACGCCGGACGGCGCGAGAGCAGCAGAATGCGGTCGGCGAGGTAAACCGCCTCCTCGAGATCGTGCGAGACGAGCACCGTCGTCGTGCCGGTCTCGACGAAGATGCGCTGAAGCTGATCGCGCATGAACAGCGTCATCTCGTAATCGAGCGCCGAGAACGGCTCGTCGAGAAACAGGATTTGTGGCTCCACGACCAGCGCGCGCATGATCGAGACAAGTTGCTGCTGGCCGCCGGACAGCTCATAGGGATAACGCTTGAGGTCGATCTTGACCCCGAGGCTCGCGACCATCCGCTCGGTACGCATGCGGCGCTCGGCCTTCGGCAGCTTCATCAGCTTGAGCGGATATTGGATGTTGTCGATCGCACGCAGCCAAGGAAACAGCGCCTCGCGATAATTCTGAAACACGTAACCGAACTTGATGTCGCGAAGAGGCTTGCCGTCGAACAGGATTTCTCCCGCATCGATCGGGATCAAGCCGGTGATCATGTTGATCAGCGTGCTCTTGCCGCAGCCGTTCGGGCCGAAGATCGAGACGAGCTTCCCACGCGGAATGTCGAGGTCGAAGCGATCGTAGACGACGGCGTCGGGGAAATGCTTGGTCAGGCCGCGGACGGTGACGTGGGCGGATGCCGCAGCGGCGCCGTCCTCGCCCATCGGCGCTCGACCCTGATGCGCTCGCGCGACCGAGCTTTCCCGCCCCACGACGATCCTCAGAACGTCTGCAGATATTTGGTCACGGCCACGTTCTCGTAGCGCGGATTTCGGTCAAATGGAATTAGCGCGAAGCGACAACCCGGTCCCTTCCCTCCCCTCGTGGGTCGCTCGGGGGGATGGCTGGGTAGAGGGTGACTTGCCCTACTCTCCCGCCTCGATGATGGCAATAACCGGTCCGCCGCCCTGCGGTCCCTGGTGCATGGCATCGACCGAGACGAACACCGCCGGATCGCCGATCGCCGCTGCCGCCACGCCGCCGACCGCGGCCTTGGCATGCCGATGATGGTGCACGTCGGAATCGTCGAGCATGATCTGGCGGCGTCCACGCAAAGAGCCGCGGCGGTCGGCTTCGCACTTGATGAAACAGTTGACCACTCGGCCGCCGAGGTCCTCGGCGCGCGGCCGGGCCGGCAAATCGAGCCCGGCGTTGCGGATGGCCTCGTAAATGCCGTCCATATCCAGCGCATCCCGCATCACCGCATGCCCGATGCGGTAGCGCCCGCCAGCGCCGAGCTTGTTACCGAGCAGTACGACCTGCGCTCGCGTCAACTCGACACCCGAGGAGCAGGAGGCGACCGAAGAGTAAAGGTCGAGATCTCCGCAGATTTGTTCGGCGCGCGGCGGCTTGATCTCGCCGAGGGCGAGCGCGATCCCCAGCGCGGCGGTGCCATTCGAAACGCCCATCGAGTCATGCACCTCGCAGGCGACGTGCCGGCCGCGGGCCTCCGCATCGCGGACCGACTCGATGGTGAGCAGCGGCGTCTTGGTCTGCACGTAATGCACATCTTTGGGATCGTCGATGCCGGCATCGCGCATCGCCGCTCTGACCGCGTCCGCGACCTTCTCCACCATCGCCGGCCGCCCGATGTCCTCAGGCAGCAGCTCGGCGCTGATCGCGGTTCCGATCGCTAAGCACGATTTCGATGGGGGGCCGGTCTTGTCGTTCGTGGCAAACACGGTCGCGTGCGGGGTAATGACGCCATCGCACCCGCCCGACCAGACCATAGGAATCGCGGCAATCTCCGCTTCGCTTCGCTTGCCATGTTTTTGCAACACGCGGCGAAAGGCCTGGTCGGCCAGGATGCGCGTGAAGTCGTTCACGCCGCCGTTGCCTTCGGTTTTGCCGATGACGGCGATCACCTGGTCCGCAGCGAACTGCCCGCGCACGATGCATGCCTCGAGCCCGGAGGCGTCCTGCACGTTCTTGAGCTCGATTTTTGCGACCTCGACTGCCATCACAATCTCAAGCCTCGCGTATGCGCGCGCTGTATCACTCAATCGTATGCTGCTTACGCAGCCCGGCCCTGAATTCCGCTCGAGTTTACCCCGCGAAAGCGAGGGCGGGAATGAACGGAGTTTTGTTGCCCGGCCTCACCTAAAGAAAGCCGAGATCCAGCTTCTAGCTCCCGGCATCAGTCACTGCCCGGGATGAGGCCCTTCGGCAGCGAGAAGCAGTATTTCGCGATGTCGCCGGCGCGCGTGTACCAGACGCGATCCTTGTGCTTGTGCTCGACGCAATGCTTGATCGCCTGGCGCACCGGCCGCAGGCGGAACGGCTGCCCGACGATGAAGCCGTGCAGGGAGAGCGCATAGACGAGCGGCTGGCGTTCCGATTGCTCCAGCATCTCCTCGAACTGATCGACGATCATCTCGGCGAACTGGCGGCCGGTGTGGTCGCGATGCGCCTGAGAGCCGGCGTCGTTCAATTCCATGGGATAGGGAACCGAGAGCAGCGGCCCCGCGCGCGTTTGCATCCAGATCGGCTGGTCGTCGACCGGCCAATCGAGCAGATGCGTGTAGCCCGCCTCTTTGAGGAGATCGGGCGTGAGGTTGGATTCGAGCGCGCCGGGCCCCATCCACCCGGTCGGCCGCACGCCGACGTACTTCTCGATGATCTCCGTGCATTCCTGAATGGCACGCACCTCGTCGTGCTCCCACATCCCCCGCAGCAGCTCGGCATTGGTGCGGCCATGGCCGAGCACGTCGTCGCCGCGGGCTTTGATCTTCTCCACGATCTGCGGGTAGTGATAGCAGACGCTGCTGTTCAACAGGATCGTGGCGGGCAGCTTCAGCTCGTCGAGGATTTCGAACAGGCGCCAATTGCCGATCCGGTTGCCGTAATCGCGCCAGGCGAAATTGCGCGTCGTCTGCTGCCCGCTGCGGACCGGATCCATCCCGAGCCCGGCGCCGAAGGCAAAATGCTCGATATTGAGCGCGACATAGAAGGCGAGCCGCTTGCCTCCCGGCCAACTGTAGTCTTTGCGTTCGACGATCGGCGAATAGGCATATCGGCTGTGGCCGGGGAGTTTCAGCATGGGGGTGCTCCGGGTTGGCACTTCACGCGGCGCATAAGTTCTGTAGGTCCTAAGGCGCGGAGAGCGCCGGATCACTCCGAACGTCGACATTAGGTGTATTGCGGACCGCCTGTCTTTTCCGCCCCCGCCCTTCCCCGCCCGTCGCCGCCCGCCACGAGCCGCTCGAAGCGAATCAGCGAGAAGTGCCCGAACGGCGGCATGGGGCGGCGTTCCAGCACGCGCACGCCGCCGTGGCGCTCGGCCCATTGCGCCAGCCGCTGCCAGCGGAATTCCGGCCGCCAGCCGAGCCGACGCGCGACCGGCGCAAAGCTCTGCTCGAACACGCGGCGCGGCCCCGCCTCGGCGCCAAGATGGTTGACCAGGATGATCTCGCCGCCCGGCTTCGTCACGCGGGCAAACTCGTTAAGCGCGGCCTCGGGGTCCGGCACCGTGGTGATGACGTATTGCCCGACCACCGCATCGAAGAAAGCGTCGGGAAAGCCGAGATGCTGCGCGTCCATCACCGCCAGCGCCTCGACATGGGCGAGCTTGTACTCGGCGAGGCGCTCGTGCGCCTTGCGCAGCATCGGCTCGCAGTAGTCGACGCCGACGACCCGCAGGGTCGATGCATAGTCGGTCAGCGAGATGCCGGTGCCGATGCCAACATCGAGGATGCGCCCGCCGACGCGCTCGGCGGCCGCGATCGAGGCCTTGCGGCCGGCGTCGAACACCGCGCCGAAGACAAAATCGTAGACCGGCGCCCAACGCGCGTAGGCCTTCGCGACCGTGTCGATGTCGATTTCGCCCGCCATCGCCCCCACGTCAACTCACGCCACGCCGCACGGATCAAGCGATGCGGCGAAACTCACATATGGCTGGCGCCCGAGGCCACACGCGTCTCCCGCATGAGTGGAAGACGCGTCGCCGCGACCGCGCTTTGGATAAAGCCGCCGCCGAGCACGCGCGCCTGTCCTTCGGCCGCGTCGTAGAACACGCAGGCCTGGCCCGGCGAAACGCCGTCCTCTCCGTCGAGCAGATCGACCTCCACGCCGTGGGCTCCCCGGCTCAGCCAGGCCGGCTGCGGCGGCCGCGTGGAGCGCACCTTGACGAACACCTCGTGCCAGCCGGCGCACAGCGCATGGTCGATGGTGTCCTCGCCCAGCCAATTGACCTCGCGTAGCCGCATCCGGCTGGTGCGCAGCGCCTCGCGCGGTCCGACCACCACCCGGCGCGAGGCCGCATCGAGCCGCACCACGTAGAGCGGATGCCCGGCGGCGATGCCGATGCCGCGGCGCTGGCCGACGGTGAAATGGATGATGCCGGAATGACAGCCGAGCACCCGGCCCTCGAGATCGACGATGTCGCCGGGCTCGGCGGCGCCGGGCTTGAGCCGCTCGATCACCTCGGTGTAGCGGCCCGATGGCACGAAGCAAATGTCCTGGCTGTCGTGCTTGTCGGCGACCGAAAGTCCAAACCGGCGGGCAAGCTCCCGCGTCTCCGCCTTGGTCTTGTCGCCGAGCGGAAAGCGCAACACCCCGAGCTGCTCGCGCGTGGTGGCAAACAGGAAATAGCTCTGGTCGCGCTCTTCGTCGCGCGCGCGGTAGAGCGCGCGGCCGCCTCCCGGCAGCGGCCGCGAGGCGACGTAATGACCGGTGGCCAGCACCTTGGCGCCGAGCTCGCGCGCGGTCGAGAGTAGATCGCGAAACTTGATCGACTGGTTGCACTCGATGCACGGCACCGGCGTTTCGCCCGCCACATAGCTCTCGGCAAAGCGGTCGATCACCGCTTCCTTGAAGCGGCTCTCGTAGTCGAGCACGTAATGGGGAATGCCGATCCGCTCCGCTACCGCGCGCGCGTCATAGACGTCCTGCCCCGCGCAGCAGGCCCCCTTGCGATGGGTGGCGGCGCCGTGGTCGTAGAGCTGCAGCGTGACGCCGACGACGTCGTAGCCCTCGGCCTTGAGCAGCGCCGCCGTGA
>Ga0137372_10006167_pt1 | contig 11642 bp, 12 predicted proteins | sample SagtaG_6_FD_104911 | JGI IMG/M metagenome (GOLD analysis project Ga0137372, IMG submission 104911) | Vadose zone soil microbial communities from Sagehorn Ranch, Mendocino, California, USA - Sage1_R_60_16 metaG | ecosystem: Environmental > Terrestrial > Soil > Vadose zone | place: USA...
CAACCTCGACAAGATCATCACCGCCCTCGAAGCCAACGGCGGCGAGGAAGAAAAGCAGGAGGCCGCCGGTGTGTCCTGACCCGCTCTCCGAGGCTGCGGCCCGGCGGCACGAGCTGACCAGGTCCAAGGCCATCCAGGCCCTGCGGGAACTCGACCGGGCCGGCACTCTGGTGACGTTCGCCGGCGTCTCACAGGCAGCAGGGGTATCCTGGTTGTGGCTCTATACCCAGCCCGACATCAGCAACCAGATCCGCAGACTGCGGCAAAAGACAAATGGCGCCGACCCTGCCGGCGCCATCCCCGCGGCCCTGCGGGCCACCGATGCGTCGCTGCGCGCCAGGCTCACCGCCGCCCTCAACCGAAACAAGCAGCTCGCCGACGAAAACGCCCGGCTCCGCCGCCAGCTCGCCCGTGCGCTCGGCGACCAGCGGTCAGCCCGAACCCGATCAGGTAACAATCCAGCCCCGTGAAACGCTGCAGCGTCAGGCTGCGAGCGTCCCGTCAACGACACTGTCCACGACGCGACGCCGCAGGTCACGACCCCGGCTGACGCGAAAGCTCAAGATAACGAAGCGTACAGGCTGATGATCACCGCGTTGAGCCCGTCGCTGCGGGTCGCCTGCTTCGGCGCCAGCGCCGGGACGAAGCTGCCGTCCCGGTCCCGCGGCACCGCCAGCCGCACCGGCCCCACCTCGGTGCTCAGCGTCTTGGCGCTGGACCCGTTCCGCCGGTTCCCCCCGGCGTTGCCGCCCGCGTCCTCCAGGTGCGCGCCGAGCTCGGCCGCCAGCCCTGCCTGCAGCACCTGCCCGATCACCCCAGTCAGCAGCCCGCCCGGCCCCGTCAGGACCACCGGCTCCCCCGGACCCGGCCCGCTCGGCCAGCTGCCCCGCCAGCGACGCCACCACCTCTTCCGGCAGCACCAGCCCCGGCGCCTCACCCCTGTCCGGGGCCGCCGGCGAAAATCCCGCCGCCGGGTCCTCGACTTCCCCCGCCGGAATCTCTACTGTTGTCATCTTGACCTCCCCATGGCCCAGGCCACCCCCTGTGGCCTGCGGAAACGCTCCTGTCTACCACCCCCCGCACAAAATTTCTGACAGACTCTCGTTCAGCGCGGATCCTTGCCGCTGGTCATGCCTTCGTGCAAAAACTACGTCGCGGGCACTACGAGATCGCGACCGACGCCCCCAGCCGCGGTAGGCTCCGTATCGCCTTTCATCGCCTCGCAGCCGCAATCTGACAGCCGAGTACGCGGATCATTCTCCGACGTTGTCCAGGAATGCCACAACGCAACAGTGCCGTCGCCCCCGCCCGCCGCTCCGCCCACGCCACCGCCAAGGCCGCTGTCCACGCCAGCGCCGACGGCCACGCCCTGCGCAGCTTCCGCGGCCTGATAGACCACCTTGCCACCCTGACCCGGGCCACCATCACCATTGGCGGCGCCAGCTTCGAAAAGATCAGCGACCCACGCCCACCCAGCGCCGCGCCTTCGACCTCATCAAGGCACCAATCCCGCTGACCCTCAGCCCGAAGTAGACAAGACCCAGCCCCGCCCCGGCAGCGAAACCGCAGCCCAGCGTCCCACCGACTCACCTCAGCAGACGAAACTTCGGCTTAACCTGTGGGCGGCACCCGCCCCACCCGGCATCCGCGCAGGTCAGCCCCAAACGTGAAGACCTTCCTTATCCGTGAGGTCTTGAGGCATCGGGATGGCCCCGAACCCGCGTCAGGGTTCGGGCCATCGCTTCAGCCAGCACCGAAGCACACGAAACCGGCTGGCTGCCGAGCGGCGCGGGCGAGGGCGGCCGCGGGAGGGCATCCCGCGACGATCGCCCGGTGGAAGCCGACCATGGTGTCCGCGGCGGTATCGTCCGCCACCCTGGCAACGCTGGCCACGACGGTCGCTGAGCCCGCGCTGAGCAGCGCGGTGACCATGCCCAGCGTCTCGTCGCCGGGCCTGATGTCGGTCAGGCCCAGATCGCAGGATGACAGCACGACCATCGGCGGAGTATGCGGAATCTGCTGCAGGTCGTAGCCCAGCAGCGGCCCGGCGGTCAGCTCCAGGGTGGAAAAGAGCGCGTTCTCGGCCTGGTGCCGCCCGTGGGCGGCGAGGTGGGCAACGCTGACCTCGCTGAGCGCCGCGAGGGTGGCGGCCGGGGTGGCGCCCGTTCCGAGCAGGACGGCCGCCCGCGGGCGGAGGGCAGCAACCGCCTGTACCTCGGCTGGGCCGCGCGCGTTGCCTGGTCCCGCCACCAGCAGGGTGGCCGCCTGGGGGCCCAGCTCGCAGGAGCCGAGCCGGCGCCTGGCCGCGAGCCAGGTGGTGGCCGACGGGGCGACCGTCACCGGGCGCCCGCCGCAGCCGGGCAGGACCGACCAGGGCACAGTCATCAGGATGCCGGTGGGCACCACCACCAGATCGCGGTCGCCGATGACGCTCAGGAATGGGCCGAGTATGGCGCCGCTGAGCGTGTGCGCGTCGCGGGAGGTGGCGGCGGCGACCGCGGTGGCGAGCCGGCCGGAGAGCGCATGGCCGGCCTGCGCATCGAGGTCGGCACGCAGCCGCAGCGCGGCCTCGGCCACGGCGGCGAACTCGCCAAGCGTCACCAGCGACGCGGACCCGCCGGCCACCACCAGCGCCCGGAGCGCGGGCCCGTCCCGCAGGTAGATGACGAGGGCGGCATCGCCGGCCGACTCCTTGACGGCGGCGAGCGGGGCGGGCGCGGGCGCGGCCGCGCCCCGCTTTCCCGGGGTGGACCAGGTGTGCTCGCGGATCGTGCGCTGAAGCGACTCGGCCCGGGAGCGCAGGCCGGCGGCCGGCCGCCCGGCCAGCTCCGCCGCGCGCAGCGCATGCCGGATCTGGCGCAGCTCCTCCAGCGCGGCAGCGGCGGTGGGATCGTCGGGCGGCAGCACCGGCGGAACCAGCAGTGCCTGCGCCCTGACGCGTTCTGACCACCGGTAGATGGCGGCCGGCGATCCGCTGGCAAGGGCCCGGGCGAGCGCGACCCGGGCCAGGTCCCGGCCGTGAACCGCGGCGCCGGTCTGCAGGTCGAGGCAGCCGAACTGGGTGCGGTGCCGGTGCAGCGCCGCCATGCCGGACGCCAGGTGCCGGGACGCCTCGGCGGGCCGCCCGGCAGCGGTGGCGAGTTCGGCCCGGGCGAGCCGCCAGAGCAGGCGGGTATCGAGGCGGTCCACCCGGCCAGGTGGCCCGTAACGATCCGCGATCTGCCAGGCGCGGCGCAGCTGGCCGGTGGACACCAGGGCGCGGGTGGCCTCCAGGGCGGCGGCGCGGGCGTCTTCTGCCAGGCCCAGCCGGTGCAGCCGCACCGCCAGGGACTGTGCGCGCACGGCGATCTCCGCTGGCGGGGCGCCGGCCGCCTGCTCGGCGCGCAGCTCAAGCAGCGATGCCAGGGCAGCCCGCCGTGCGTTGTCGCGGCCGAGGAACCGGCTGCGCGCCTGCCGCGCCCACTGCGCGGCCGCCTGTGGATGGCCTGCGAGCAGCGCGGCTTCGGCACGGACCTGGAGGGCATCGGCGCGGGTGTGGCTCATCCGCTGGTGGGTGGCCTGCTCGATGGCGGCGGCCAGCTCCCGGTCGGCCTCGGCAAACAAGCCGGCGGCCACCAGGGCGCGGGCCCGTTCAACGGCCAGGCTCGGCAGCCGCCCCGGCGCCAGCCTCTCGTAGTCGCCGCGGGCCGCGGTGAAAGCGCCGAGCGCGGCCGGCAGGTCGCCGGCGAGAACGTCCAGGCAGCCGAGATTGACCCGGGAGAGCGCGACGTGGAGGGCCAGCCCATGCCGTGCCGCGATCTGCCCGCACCGGCGCAGGTCGCCGCGGGCGAGCCGGACGTCGCCGGCCTCCAGGTGAACCAGGCTGCGGTTGTTGAGCGCCTTGACCAGATCGAGCGGGCTGTCCTCGCTCAGCAGCGCTACCGCGGCGTCGTACTCCCGCAGTGCCTGATCGTTGCGGCCGGTCCGCTTCAGCAGCAGAGCGCGCTGGCCGTGCAGGACCGGCCGCTGGGCCGCCGGGGTGATCCGCTCAGCCTCGTCGAGCAGCCGGAATCCGGCCTCAACCCGGCCGCGTTCAGACTCCGCCCAGGCGAGGCTGAGCAGCAGCCGACACCGGAGCTCCAGCAACGCGGGATCATCGCGGGCGGGGCCGCTGTCGATGAGCCGCAGGCCCGCGCGCAGCTGCCGGACGGCGAGCGCCGGCCGACCGTTGTCGCTGGATGTCACGCCGACCGCGTGCAGCCGGGCAGCCCGCGGCCTTACGTCCATGTCACAGGGTGCTCAGCGCCCCTGGCGATGTCATGCATCCGCCTGAACCCGGCTGCTCGGGCGGGGGTAAACACGCAACAATGCTATGGCCCGTCACCAGCTATCCGCTGCGCGGCGCGGGCGCCGGTTCGCTTCGCGTGTCGTTACGGCAAACCGGAACCCCGTTGCGCTGCCAGTTCCAGATCGGCACCAGCCCCGGCTTGGCGCCAAGCACCGTGACGAGCAGCCGCAGCTGGCTCTCCAGGAGCGGCAACGGCTGATCTTGCGGTGGCGGCACAAAGACGCGCTCGGGCAGGGAACCGCACTGCCGCTCTGATCCCCGCGAGAACGCCTTGAGCAGGTCTGTGGCTGTCCGGATGCCGGCCCGGCGGGGATTCAGGCGCGCCACCGCTCCCGATTCCGCGCACGGCCCGGCGAGGGCGGTGGCCCCCTCGTGCTGTCCTTGCCGCCGCACGCCAGATTCCCGCCGAAGTTCGCCGCGGAGCTCGTTCAGCTCCGCCCGGTCCGTCCTGTCCAGGTGGATCAGCAGGAAGGCCTGGTCGGCCCAGTCGACGAGGCGCCCCGGGGGGCACACGCGTGTGCAAGATGACATCCACCAGGTTCATGGTGGTGAGGTTCTGCATGTCCTCGACGCCTTCCTCGGTGAGCCGTGCCTCATACCAGAGGTTGAGCCCATCGAGCTGGTCGAGGGGGTATTCCGAGGTGATCGGGGGAACCACCAGGCGGAGTGCCCTGGACGTCACCCGCTGCAGGAACTGAACGCCCACGAGCGGGAAGAAGCCGATGAGGAAGGCCACCGCCAGCTCAGCGTGGTTCGCCATCGGCGCGGTGCTGCCGGTCACCTGATGAAGAACGGCGACGATGAGCAGCACAAGGATGATCCGGAACACGGCGCTCGCGTAGGCGCTCGGCCGCAGGTCACTTTGATAGAAGCGGCGGATCAGCATGCCGCTCACGAACGCGTAAGCCCCGATGAACCCGTACTTCAGGACATCCCACGCACCATGGGGGGCGCTGACGAACCGGGTGTCCCACAGCACCGCCGACCAGCCGGCTGCAAGCAGCGTGGTGGCGAGAAACACGGGGAACAGGGACTCGCTGCTGACTCTGTACCCGTCGCCGCGCCCCCTGACCGCAGCCGCTTTCATCCGGCGCGGCGGTCGGCCGGTCCTTCATCGCGGCCCGGGGAACGTCGCGGCCGTAATATGCCTCGAACTTCTGGTGGTAAATGCCGTCGCCCGGGAGCCGGGGTCGTTGCCTCTGCTTCCACGGGTCATGAAACTCAGATGCCAGCGGGGGCTCCGGCAGGTTCTCCGGCAGGTCCCAGCCAAGCCTGTGCAGGCTGAGGACGTACTCGTTCCAGAGGGCCTTTGCCCGCATCCCGATGAACCGCACGTAAAGCCACCCGGGCAGGAATGACAGGCACCAGAGCGTGAAGAGCTTGAGTGCCGCGACACCCCAGGTCTGCGGGTACGCCAGTGGTTCTCGGCCAGCAGCCTGGCAGTGGCGGCGGCGACCCCGGCGGCGGCGATTATCAGGATGTTCATCCACGTCGCGACCGCTTTGCGGCGTAGCCACACCCGGGCCTTGTCTCTTGCGAGCCAGGCAACCGCGTTCCCTGGCCAGCGGAATGCCGTGCTCAGCGGGCCAAGCGGCCGCTCAGCTTGAAGATCGATTGTTCCGGGACTGATGGTCATCGGGTCCCCCGCCTCCCTGGGCTCGCGGCGGCCCGCCTGGTCAGGCCGGGGACTGCGGGCCTGATCAGCCGACGCCGGGTGTCACGAGCACTCCTAACGAATCTCGTTCGCGACGGCTGCCACCTTGGTGGCGTAGTCGGGATCCTGGGCCCATGTGCCGGCGAGCCCCTGGAGCGTTGGTGCGATGCCGCGGTACTTGTGGTCGAGCGGCCGCGCCGCCAGCGCTTCTTCGATCAGCTGGCGCTGAGCCTCGCTCTCGACGCCGCTGGGCAGCGCGAATGCCAGCAGCCGGCCGGTGTGCGCACGGACGGCCGCCTTTAGCGTGGGGAACGAGACCCCCGCCCCCGGCTCGCCGGTGACTCCGATGCCCGCGAGGTTCCTGCGCGGGCGCTGGGACCAGAACGAGGTGAGATGACCGGTCTCCTCGGTCATCTGCGCGACGGCCAGCAGCGGGTCAAGGCCCACCGCCTCCGCGGTCGTGTAGTAGAGGCCGACGATGCGGGTGACGTCGTCCGCGCTGTACCCGCCGTGCGGCCGTGCGAGCAGGTACTGTTCGGCCCGCGCGGCCGGCGCTCGCGCGGGTGCCAGCAGCCGGCTGTCTGGCGTGACGCTCTGCTTCCCCGGCCGCGGGTGATCTCCATTGGTCTGGGCGGGGGGCTTGAACGGGTGGCCGAGGAAGGCACAGGTGCCCTCGGCGAGGGCCTCTCCCTGTTTCCGGTTCAGCTCGTCCGGCCAGTTGCGCACGCGGCGGATTTCCGGGATGAGCGCCGTCATGGTCGTGCTGTTCAGGAAGAAGAGCTCGGGACGGCGCACGTCGGCCGCCCGCGGCATGCCCCGCGCGCGGAACGCCCTCCCGATGTGCTGTGCGAGAGAATGCCCGTCCTCCGCGAAGTAGAGGCCGGAAAATCCGTCCACCCCCTTGGCGAAGTCGAAGTGGACCTCGATGGCGACCCGGGGGTTGAGCTCGTTGGCCCGGTGGGCCGACCCACGGTAGTCGGGGTCGTGCGAGGCGCCCTGGGCGGTCTCACTGACCACCGTGAGCCCTGACCGCCGCATCGCGGCGAGGGCGTAGGTGCAGACCTGGAACGCCTCCAGGTGCTCCTGCCGCCCGTCGTCCCCGATCGCACCCGGGTCGAACACCCCCGAGGGCTCGACCCCGTGGCCGACCGCGAGATAGACATCGAGCCTGTTGTGGTGCTGCATGTCGCTTGTCCTCCCTACTGGCGCGTGTGCCGCGCTGTGCCAGCTATGGGGGCCAGCGCCACGGCCAGATACATGGCCGGGGCACAGTGACTGGCCAGCGGACCGCAGGAGGCTGGACCATGGATGTATTTCGGCGAGCCGTGCGGCCCCCCAGTCATAGGTGGCAGCCGCCGCCCAGGGGAGGGGACTCGCGACATGGAGGCAGCAATGACGGTGGACTACCGGAAAGACCGCATCCTCGTGCCGGCTTCGGAACTCAAGCCCGGTGCCGTCGACCTGCTGAACAAGATCCTGGAGGACGCTGGGGTTGGCCAGCCGTTGCAGCAGCCCGAGGTCAGCGTCCCGGCGGCCAGCACAAGCGCTCTGGTCGCGCTGCCCGTCACCGGCGCCGACCCGATGGCCATCCGAGACATTGTGCAGGCACACGCCCAGCGGGAAGGTGCCGCCGCTCCCACGGTAGCCCTCGACATCCCCTACAGCGCGGGCACCATCGATACCGGCACGTTCTATGCCGCCGGAAGGAAGAGCGGGCACGGGGCTGCTACCTGGCTCCCGGCTCCGGCAGACCAGATGCCTCCCAAGCCGCCGTGGCCGCAGTCCACTAACTATCCGGTGATCGCCCTGCTGGACAGCGGTGTCCAGCCGCACCACTGGCTGCCCCCTGGGAATCATCCACCGTTCTTCGTCAATGCCACCGCGTATGGCTGGCACCAGCCAGAGCTGCCCCAGCCTCCCAAGCCGCCCACCCAGCCGCCGCTGGGCACCCATTGGGGCCACGCCACGTTCATCGCCGGGCTGATCCGGATGACCGCGCCGAACGCACAGATCCTGTCGATGCGGGTGATGAACGCCGCCGGGCAGGTCAACGATGAGCAACTCGTTGATGCGCTGAACTGGCTGGCTGACAACCATGGCAGGGTCAGGGCCGATATCGCGCTGATGGCCTTCGGGCGGTGCCGGGACGAGCCTCATGACCATCCCTTGGACCACGTGAAGAAGGCCATCTCCCGGCTCGCCGGCTGCGGGATGAAGATCGTCGCCTCGGCCGGCAACGACGGCTCCGCTCTGCCGGTCTATCCAGCGGCCTTCGCCGCCGACCCTGACCTGTCTCACTCGGTGGTCAGTGTCGGTGCCCTCGGCTCACCCACGCAGTGGGCACCGTTCAGCGACTACGGGCCCTGGGTCCGCGAGGCGCGGAAGGGCACGGGCATCATCAGCGTTCTGCCACAGACGGCCGTCGGCCTCGGCGAGCAGCAGGTGTCAGAAAAGGACCCCTTCCATGACCTCGTGATGACACCGGCCCCGGATGGGTTCGCGTGGTGGAGCGGCACCTCGTTCGCCGCCGCCATCTACGCGGGGCAGTATGCCAGCACGTTGCCGGGAAGCGAGGGTCTCCCGGAGCCAGACGCCCGGCCATAACATGGCGGCTGTGACGCTCGGCAGCGGGGAGGCCGGCACCGGCCAGGCCAGGGCTGACCGTGCGGCCCGGGTCGGCGCGTGCCTCGAGCGGGCCCGCAGCGGCGAGACCGCCGCGCTCAGCGAGGTCGTGCGGGAGCTGAACCCGCTGCTGTGGCACGTGGCCCGGGCCGAGGGCCTGACCGCCGAGGACTCCGCCGATGTCATCCAGACGACCTGGCTGGAGCTCCTGCGCCGGCTGCATGAGATCCGGTCGCCGCTGGCGCTGACCTCATGGCTGGTCACCGCGACCCGCCGGGAGGCATGGCGGGCGCGTGAGCGATCCCGGCGGCAGGCCCCGGATGGTGCGGAGCAGCTGGAAGCGATCTTCGATCCGGGCCCTGGCCCGGGCGAGCAGCTGCTCTTTGACGAACGCGACCAGGTGCTGTGGCGGCACTTTCAGCGGCTGCCGGAGCGCTGCCGCGTGTTGCTCCGTATCGTGGCTTACGTTGCCCGGCCTGACTACGCGGCGGTGGCCGAGGCGCTGGGCATGCCCACCGGCAGCATCGGCCCCACGCGCGGCCGCTGCCTGGCCAAGCTGCGCGCGATGCTGCTGGCCGACCCTGGCTGGAGCGGACGATGACAGATCCTGCCGACCTGCCCCTGGATGACGAAGACCAGGCGATCCTGGACCGGCTTGCGGCGGTCGAGGCGCTGCTCGACCCGCCGCCGGCCGATCTCGATGAGCGAGTCAGTTTCGCGATCGCGCTGGATTCGCTGGACGCGGAGGTGGCGCGGTGCGCCGAGCAGCTGACCGTCGGGTCTGGCGCTCGCAGCAGCGAGCGCATCCACACGATCACGTTCGACGCCGACAGCCGCGCCGTGATGATCACCATCGTGGACCGGCCGGACAGCCTGGTCCGGGTGGACGGCTGGATCGCACCCGCCGCGCCGCTGCGCGTCGAGCTGCGGCTGCCCGAGCCGGCCCCGCCCCGGACGGTGATCGCGGACGCGGCGGGCCGTTTCGCCTTTGATGATGTTCCGCACGGGATCGCGCAACTACTGCTGCACCCTCCGGAGGGCGACGCATCCCCGCGGGTCGTCACGCCAGCGTTCACCCTCTGACACCGGCGGCGGGTACCGCCATCACTAGGCCGGGGCGCGGCACGCTGGTCCCGGGAGCGCTGGTCCCGGACAGTGTCAGCGGAACCGGAAACCGCGCCCAGGTAGCAGAACATGGCGACGGCGGTGGCCAGCGCCATGCTGAGTGAGGTGCCGTCGTCTCCGCTGCCCACAAACGATGCCCCGGCGAGCGCGGCGGTGAGAATCGCCGCGAGGCCCACGGAGGTGTACGCGATCACCCTTCTTGCACGGACGGCGCGGATCAGGGCGCTGACCGCGGCTCCCATGAGCGCCAGCGACACGATGGCGTGGGCGGCGAGGGTGGCGGAGCCGAAAACGGCCGGGAAGAAGGACGTGCCGGCCGGCACGTCCACGTCCTGTGCGTGCCGAGAACCCCGTCCATGGCTCTGACCAGCAGAGTTGCTCTCCAGCCGTCCGGCCGTGATGATCACCGATCATGTGCCTGCGGTTCGTCTTCCTCCTGATCACGCAGGTGGCCGCATGGCTGCGGCTGTCGCGGCGTGAGCAGGCGTGGAAGACCGCCGAGATCTTGATCCTGCGCCATCAGCTCGCCGTACTGCAACGGCGGCAGCCGCGCCGCCCGAACGTGAACTGGGCGGACCGGGCCCTGCTCGCGACCCTGCTTGGAGTGATACCGAGAACGCGGCGCCAGGGGCTGCGGCTGCTGGTCACTCCGGACACGATCCTGCGCTGGCGCCGCGACATCGTCCGCCGCCGCTGGGCCGCCAGGTCCATGCGCGGTAAGACCGGCCGTCCGATGACCCGCCGGAACATCAGTGCCCTAGTCCTCCGGCTGGCCCGTGAGAACTCCGAATGGGGGTACCGCAGGATCCACGGCGAGCTGGTCGGCCTGGGAGTGAAGGTAGCGGCGTCGACGATGTGGGAAATTCTGAAGAAGGCCGGGATCGACACCGCACCGCGCCGTTCCGGGCTTGCCTGGTCGCAGTTCCTGCGCTCCCAGGCCGAGGCGATCCTGGCGTGCGACTTCTTCACGGCTGACCTGCTCGATGGCACCCAGGCTTATGTCCTGGCCGTGATCGAGCACGCCACCCGGCCCATCCGCATCCTCGGAGTCACCCTGCATCCCACCGGGGAATGGACCACCCAGCAGGCCCGCGCGCACCAGCTTCGCGAGCATCGGCCGGATCAGCCGCGGAAAGCCCCCATGTTGATCCCCCGCCGCAGGAATACCCACTGAGCTGCGAAATTACGTCAGCAGGCCTGCCGGTGAAGATCCGTGGCGGCACGGCGCCAGCGCCTGCCCGGCGCGCCAGGCGGCCCAGCACAGCCGCGACGCCAGCGGGGCCCGGTCCAGGTCGTCGGGGTCCAGGCCGCGCATCGCGGCCAGGAACCCGGTCAGCACCTCGGTCTGCAGATCCTCCACCTCGCCCCGGTAGGCGGCGGACGGGGCCGCGACGGCGCGGCGCAACCCGGGTAGGGCGACCCCGGTCAGCCCGACCACCCACGCGGGGGCGCCGGTGCGGGCGCGGCGCACCAGTTCCGCCCACACCTTGTTGCGGGCGGTGGCGGGGGTGGCCGGGTGCAGCAGCAGCGCTTTCAGCTCGCCCAGCGGCACGAGGCGGTTGGGCAGGCCGGGGGCGAGGCGGGCGGGGTTGAGGGCCAGCGGCCGGGGGCCGGTGGTGAGCGCGCGGAACGCGGCGTCGGCGGCGTCCAGCGGGTGAAGCCCGTACCCGTCTGGCCCCGCGGTTTCCGGGGCGGCCGGGTCAGCGGCCGGGCCAGTGGATGCCATTGCTGCGGGATTTTCTGTGTGGCGCATGAGGGGCTCCTCGCGGTGAATGGCGGATGTTCCCGCCCATGCAGCCACACGGCATTTACCTTTGATGGACCCGCGATATCCCTGGCACCGGCCTTTCATCTACCTGGCGTGGACCAGGCGTGGACCTGCGATGTACCTCGCATGTACCTGGCTCGGATCTG
>Ga0137372_10006176_pt1 | contig 11633 bp, 9 predicted proteins | sample SagtaG_6_FD_104911 | JGI IMG/M metagenome (GOLD analysis project Ga0137372, IMG submission 104911) | Vadose zone soil microbial communities from Sagehorn Ranch, Mendocino, California, USA - Sage1_R_60_16 metaG | ecosystem: Environmental > Terrestrial > Soil > Vadose zone | place: USA: California...
GCGCTGCTCCATGACATCGGCAAGCCGGCGACAGCCGCCGACGGACATTTCTACGGCCACGAGGCTGTCGGCGCCGAGCTGGCGGCAAAGCTCCTTCGCCGCTGGCACCTGCCACGCGAGACCATCGAGCGAGTCGAGCATCTCGTCCGGTTCCACATGTTCGCCTACGATGAGTCGTGGAGCGACGCCGCCGTTCGGCGGTTCATCGGGAAAGTCGGGATCGAGTCGCTCGACGACCTGTTCGGCCTCCGGGAGGCAGACAACATCGGCAGCGGCGTACCTGCGGCGGCCGGCAACCTGGCCGCCCTTCGACGTCGCGCCGCCGCGGAGCTCGCCGCGCACGTGGTCCTCGATCGAGCCGGACTGGCGATCGACGGCAACGACCTGATCGCAGCGCTTGGCCTGGCGCCCGGTCCGGCGATCGGGCGGGTGTTGGATCGGCTCGTCGAGAAGGTCGTCATGGAGCCGCAGTTGAACGAGCGGGGGACGCTCCTGGCGCTCGCCAGGAGCATCGCGGAGGACGGATGATCGAGATCATGCTCCAGGCGGAAGGCGCCCTCGAGACTGGACGGCTGGACCAGGCCGAGAAGCTGTACTGGCAGGTCGTGGAGTTGGACGCCCGGAACGCGATCGCGGTGGTCGGCCTGGCTCGCGTGGCGATCGAGCGAGGCGACGAGCAGACCGCCCGCGAGTTCACCCGCCGCGCGCTGGCGCTGGACCCGGAGAACGCCTCGGCGCTTCGGTTGGCCATCAAGTTGACGAACAGCGGCTGATATGCGCGTCCTCGTCACTGGCGGCGCCGGCTACATCGGATCGGTGAGCGTCGAGGCGCTCCTGGCGGCGGGCCACCAGCCGGTCGTCCTCGACGACGCCTCCACCGGACATCCCGACGCCGTTCCGGCGGGTGTGCCGTTCCTCCGCCAGGACTACACGGACGAGCGCGCCACCACCGCAGCGCTCGAGGCGCATAGGGTGGAGGCCATCCTGCATTGTGCGGCGCGATCGCTGGTCGGAGACTCCGTCCAGGACCCGTCTCGCTACTTCCGGCAGAACGTGGCCGGGGGGATCGGACTGCTCGAGGCCGCCCGAGCGGCGGGCGTCCTGCGGTTCGTCTTCAGCTCCACGGCCGCGGTGTACGGCACGCCCGAGGTCACGCCGATCCCCGAGGACGCGGCCCTTCGGCCGATCAACCCGTACGGCGAGACGAAACGCATCCTCGAGTCGGCGCTCGATTGGTACGGCCGCGCCTACGGCATGCGCAGCGTGAGCCTGCGCTATTTCAACGCGGCCGGCGCTTCGCAGGCCAATGGCGAGGACCACGACCCGGAGACTCACCTCATCCCGAACGTTCTCGCGGCCGCCGCAGGCGGCGGGCCGGTGACGCTATTCGGCGACGATTACCCCACGCCCGACGGCACGCCGATCCGGGACTTCGTCCACGTGCTCGACATCGCCGATGCCCATGTCCGGGCGCTCGAAGCAACCGGCGGCGAAGCCGGCCCCGGGCTCCTCGCCTGCAACCTGGGCAGCGGGTCGGGCTTCAGCGTACGCGACGTGCTGGCGGTCGCCGAACAGCTGGTCGGCCGGCCCATTCCCGTGGAGGTCGGGCCGCGCAGGCCCGGCGATCCGCCGATCCTCGTCGCAGCGGTCGCCCGTGCTCGCGACGCATTGGGCTGGACCGCGCGGCACGGCACGCTCGAGGCGATGATCGAGTCGGCGTGGGCCTGGCGCCGCGGCCACCCGCGCGGGTACGGCGACATCATCAAGTGATCGCCCCCAGGCTGACCGACGGCGTGGTCACGTTGCGGCCGCCGGACGAGCGAGACCTCGACGCGATCGAGCTCGGGATCCACGATCCGGACGTCGCGCGCTGGTTCGGACAGCCGAGCGGTTCAGCCGCAGATGTGCTCGCGCTGAATCGTTCGCGCTGGGCCCACGGATCTCCCACGTTGTCGATTTGCGAGGCGGGCGAGGTTTGCATCGGCCACGTGTGGGTGAACCTTGGCACCGAGGATCCTGCGATCGGCTACCTCGGCTATTGGCTGCTCCCCGCCGCGCGAGGCCGCGGACTCGCGACCAGGGCCGTTCGCCTCATCTCGGGCTGGGCGCTGCGCGAGCTAGGGATCGATCGGCTGCAGCTCCTTGCCGAGCCAGCGAACGAGCCATCGCAGGGAGTCGCTGAGCGGAGCGGCTTCCGGCGCGTCGGCCTGATCCCGGGCAACAGTGCGATCGGTGGCCGAATCGTCGATCAGGTCGTGTTTGAGCTGCCGCCCGAGGCCTCGATCGGAGGCTGAGTCCACGGCGATTCAACAACTCGACGAGGGCTCAATCGCTGGACGAGTGTGTCGATCGGGTCCCTAAACGCGATCTGGGCATTCGGCTGTGCCCGGGCCCCTGCCTCGAGGGATCCCGGGCCAGATAACCACAACGTGGTTCTTAGGCCGGTTCGGCAGGCTTGTGGACGGCCATGAAGGGCTCGAGATAGCCGATAGCGGCTAATTTCGACTCAGTCAAGCGCCGGGAGGGCTGCTCAACCGTGCCTAAGAACCCTGGCATGGATATTTGGCCAGTTGCCGCCCGACCCGGGCCGGGTGCCGGGCTTTCGCCTAATGGAGTGGCGCGAGGCCCGGGGTCACGGGCGGAACGGCCTCGTCGAGGAGATCGTCCGTGGTGGCGGTTCCCCACCGGTCGCTGACCGGCCAGATGAGCCACAGGCCCACGAGCATCGTGACGAGCAGTGACAGGACGGCCAGCTGGTAGGCGCCATTGCCGATCCGGTCGACGAGCAGGAACACGATGACGGAGTAGAGGATCTGTCCGATGACCTGGGAGGCCTTGCCGACAAGGCCGTAAAGCCCGAAGAACTCGCCGATCTGGCGTCGGGGCGACAGCCGCAGCATGAACACGCGGTCGGCGACCTGAACTCCGCCGAGGCCCGAGCCCAGGATCCCTCCCGCCACGAGGAACAGCAGAACGCCAGGGAGCGTGCCCGGCAACGACAGCGCGGCGGCGCCCAGCACGAGCCCGACGGCCCACGAGGCGAGCACCCAGGCGAGCGTCCGGCGCGGCCCGAACCGGTCCACCAGGCCGCCCCATCCGAACGACGCAACGATCGCCACGACCGTCAGGCCGAGGGAGATGATCAGGAATTCACCCGTCGAGAAGCCCATCCCCCGGACGGCCACAACGCTCATCACGACGATGATCGTGTTCACGGCGTCGCTGTAGAAGAATCGACCGAGCAGGAATCGTCGGAGGCCGGGCACCGTGCCGGAGTCGCCCAGCGTGCGGCCCAGCTGACCGATCGCCGCCGGTACCTCGGCCAACCGGAAGCGGTCGCTGCCCGTCGGCGTCTCGCGAACGATCAGGAAGATCGGCGCCGCAAAGATTGCGAAGAGCACGGCCGAGACCGGGAACATCGCCTCCGGTGCCTTGATCCCGGTCGCGACGAAGAACAGGCCGACGAAGATCGTGCCCATGTAGCCAACCGCCACGCCGGTGCCCGACAGCCGGCCTCGCGATGCCGGCGTCGAGACGACGGACAGCGTCGCGTCGTAGTAGATGAGGGCCGCCTGATAGGCAAAGTTCGCGATTGCGAACAGGGCGGCGCCGACCAGCGCCGGGCTCGCCCCGATGACCGCGGTTGGAACGATCGTGAGAGCCGTGAAGAACAGCAGGAACGGCAACCGCCGGCCGCCTCGATCGCTCATCGCTCCCAGCACGGGTGAGATGAGCGCGTTGATGCCCACGCTCGCGGCGATGGCCAGCCCCTGGACGAGCTGCCCGGTGGCCTGACCGAACCGCGTGTCGTCGGTCAGCCACAGGCCGATCGCGACGGAAACCACCGCATAGCTGAAGATCGTGTTGGCGAAGTCGTACAGCGCCCACGCTGCCGGGACGCGCGCCTTGCCTTCCGGCGTCATGGCCGCCAGCAGGCGAGCGGGGCTCTCCATCGGCCGATGATACCGGCCGCCGAAACGCTGCCGGGGCCCTGCTAGGATGCGTCGATGACCGGCCGTCTGATCGGAACCGAGCTCCGAGCGTGGCGTCCACAGCCCTTCGGTCGGCGGCCCGCGCGCGACGTGCGCGAGCCCGTCGTGGAGCCGCTCTGGGCGGGCGAGCGGATCCTGCTCGTGATGAACAGCCCGGACGCCGAACCGGAGTTCTATGACGCCGAGGGTGAGGCGCTCGACGGCCCCGCCCTGGCGCCCATTGCCGCGGAGCTCCGGGAAGCGATGCGGACGTGGTCCTTCGTCGTGGATGGCTACCTGACCCGCCAGGCGACCATGCCCGAGCAGGGCATCGACGCGGGCATCCCGACCCCTTCCGCGGGCCAGATGGTCGGCCAGATGATGTTCGGCAGACGACTGGCCGAGGCCGTCTCAGCCAAGACCTCCACACAGGAGGCGGCGACAGACCCGAGCCTCCCGGTTTGCTTCGTGGCGATCGACCTGCTCGCAATCGACGACGACACACTCCTCGACGTGCCGTTGCTGGAGCGCAAGCGGATCCTGGATAGCGCGTTCGAGGAACGAACGCTCGTGCGGCGCACCCCGTTCGTCCGGCCGCCGGTGAACCGCTGGATGGTGGCGTGGCGAGAGCTGGGCTTCCGCGAGGTCGCATTCAAGGCGGCCAATAGCCGCTACACGCCGGGGCGTCCCAACGACGACTGGGCGGCGGTGCCGATCCCCCGCCAATAGCGATCTCGCGCCAATCGCGATCTCGCGCCAATCGCGATCTCGCGGCAATCGCGATCTCGCGGCAATCGCGATCTCGCGCCAATCGCGATCTCCCGGCAATCGCGATCTCCCCCAGTTGACCGCTCGCGCGAGGACCTGTCACGCCAAGGAACTGATCTCAATAACAGCGGCGTCCCGCCGGTGGTAGGGTGAACGCGATGCCCGCGACCACACTCCCGCCGGCTATCCGGGACGAGATCGCTCGCCTCGGTCGCGCCGACATCATGGTCGGCATTCCGAGCTTCAAGAACGCGGCCACGATCGGCTACGTCGTGCGCGCCGCGCAGGCCGGCCTCGTCCAGTACTTCCCCGACCTGCGGCCCGTGCTCGTCAACGCCGACGCCGGCTCTCCGGACGGCACCGGCCGCGTCGTGGTCGAGACCGAGCCGCCCGACTACGTGGAACAGATCCTGCTGGTCCGGCCCACCAACAAGCTCGACCGGGTCAGCCTGACCTACCCCGAGATCGATGGCGTCGGCGGCAAGGGCGCGGCCCTCCGCACGATCTTCGAGATCGCCGCGGCTCTGGAGGTGGACGCGCTGGTGGTCGTCGACAGCGACCTGCGCTCGATTCTGCCCGAATGGGTCGAGCTCCTGGCCGGCCCCATCCTGAAGGGCGGCTATGACTTCGTGGCACCCCTGTACGCACGCTACAAGTACGACGGCACGATCACGAACACGGTGACCTATCCGCTGACGCGGTCGCTCTACGGGCACCGGATCCGGCAGCCGATCGGCGGCGACTTCGGGGTCAGTGGGGACCTGGTCCGGCACTATCTGTCGCTCGACGACTGGACCTCCGACATCAGCCGGTTCGGGATCGACATCTGGATGACCACGAGCGCGTTGACCGGCGGCTTCGCGGTCTGCCAGGCCCGCCTGGGCGCAAAGGTCCACGATCCGAAGGATCCCGGCGCAGACCTGGGCCCGATGTTCCGCCAGGTCGTGGGCACGATCCTTCGCATGGCCGCCGCGCACGACGATGTCTGGCTCCCGATCCGTGGCTCGCACGACGTGCCGGCGTACGGCTTCGAGCGGATCATGGATCCGCCGCCACTCGAGGTGAACACGCTCCGGCTGCTCACCGAGTTCCATCATGGCTCCCTGACCATGGCGGACACCTGGGCCAAGATGCTCGCCCCAGCCAGCCTCGACATCGTTCTCACCCTGGCAGCCGAGGCGGGCCAGCTGGCCTCGTCCGCGCAGACCCGGCTCGGCATCGCCGGTGGCGGCGAGGGAACCGGCGGCGGCGCGGCCGGCCACTCCACACAGGAGATGGCCGAGGCACTTTCCGCGTTCCATTTCCCGGACGACTGGTGGGCGCGCATCGTGTACGACATGGTGGTCGCCGCACGCGGGGCGGATGCCCCGGTCGAGAAGTTCGTCGCGGCGCTCGTGCCGATCTATTTCGGGCGAGTGGGCAGTTTCGTGATCGAGAACCGGCAGGTCACGACCGATCAGGCCGAGGAGCGGGTGGAGCGCCAGGCTCGCGAGTTCGAGCTCCTCAAGCCGTACCTGGTCGAGCGCTGGAATGCGGTACGGACCGATGAACCGGCCGACTTGGCTCGCCGCGGGACGGCCCCGGCGGTGAGCGCTCGTGTCGGCGGCGACGACCGTGGCGGCAACGGCCGTCGCGACAACGCACCCGCACGATGATCATCCCGTGAGCAGCCGGCCCCCGCTGCCCGCCCGGATCCTCATTCCGGTCGCGAATCCGATGACGGCAGAAGAGCTCGTCCGGATCGGGGCCGGGCTGCTGGACCGCAAGACCGGCGAGCTGACCGCGCTGGGCATCGTGGAGGTTCCCGAGGGGATGCCCCTGTCGGAGGGAGCGACGAGGGCGCGACATGCCCGCCGGCTCCTGCAGCGCGTCCTTGACTTCGCGCCGGAGGGAACGACGATTCATCCCATCGTCCGGATCGGCCGCCATGCGGCCGAGGGGATCGTGGAGGCCGCGGCCGAGCAGGAGGCCGACCTCATCATCTTCGGCTGGGGCGGCAAGGCTCCCGCGCCGCGCGCGGATGGGCACGGCTCGGTCGTCGGTCGGAACGGCCAGGCGACCGTCTTCTCGCCCACGATCGACGAGGTCGTCCGCGACGCGCCCTGCGACATCGCGGTCGTCAAGCAGCGCGGCGCGAACGAGCTGCGGCGCATCCTCGTGCCCATCAGGGGCGGCCCGCACGCCGAGCTCGCTCTCCGATTCGCCGACGCGCTCGCGCGCAAGGACGGCGGCCAGGTCATCGCGCTCCACCTCGTGCCGCCGGGCGTCACGCTGGCGGTTCGTTCTCAGGCTGAACGGGCCCTCGCATCGTTCGTCAAGCAGCACGTCGGTGGCCGCGCCGAACCGCGGTTGCGTGAGGCGGTCAACGTCCGCAACACGATCCTGCGCGAGACCGAGCAGGCCGACCTGGTCGTGATGGGCGCGTCGGCCCTGCCCGGTGCCGATGCCGACGGCGCGGCCCACCTGTTCGGGGCCCTGCCCGAGGCGATCGCCCTGCGGGCGAAGCCGAGCGTCGTCGTGGTCAAGACCCGCTTGCGGATCTCTCACGGCACCTTCGAGCAGCTGGCAACCCGCGCGGAGACGCTGGCGGCGGCCGACCGCGCGGCCGAGGAGGCACGGGCCGTTCCCGCGCGGGTCGAGCGGTGGTTCGGCGAATCCAACTTCCACCATGCCGAGTTCGCCGACCTGCGCCGCCTCGTCCAGCTCAAGGAGAAGCAGGCACTCACGATCAGCCTCGTCCTGCCGACCCTCGACGAGGAGGAGACGATCGGGCCGATCGTGCGGCGGGCGATCCGGGAGATGATGGGGCGCGTGCCGCTGCTCGACGAGGTCGTCGTGATCGACTCGTCCTCATCGGATCGGACCCGTGAGATCGCCGAGGCGGAGGGTGCCCGGGTGATCCAGCACCCGGACGTGCTCAGTCGGTACGGTAGCTTCAAGGGCAAGGGCGAAGCGCTCTGGAAGTCGCTCCACGAAACGAGCGGCGACATCATCGCCTGGGCCGACACCGACGTCCGCCACTGGCATCCGCGGATGGTCTACGGAACGATCGGTCCGCTCCTCCACGAGCCGCGCCTGCAGTATGTCAAGGGTTACTACCAACGGCCCATCGTGGAAGGCGGCGTGCTCAAGGAGGGCGGCGGCGGCCGGGTGACCGAGCTCGTCGCGCGACCCATCATCAACCTGTTCTTCCCGGAGCTGTCGGGCCTCATCCAGCCGCTGTCCGGGGAGTATGCCGGCCGGCGGGCGCTGCTCGAGACGATTCCGTTCTTCACCGGGTACGCCGTGGAGATCGGGCACCTCATCGACGTTGCCGAGCGCGTCGGCCTGGAGGGCTTGGGCCAGGTGGACCTGGAGCGTCGCGTCCATCGCAACCAGGAGCTGGAGGGGCTCTCGCGGATGAGCTTCGTCATCCTCCAGGCCTGCATGAAGCGGCTCGAGGAGCGGCGCAAGGCGCGGCTCTTCGCCGAGCTTGGATCTACGATGAAGCTGCCCCGCTCCGGCCGCGGCCGGCTCAGCCTGGAGGTCATCGAGCTCGCCGACCAGGAGCGTCCGCCGATCATCCGCATCCCGGAGTACCTGGAGCGGCGGCGCGAGACAGGGATCCTGGCCTCGCTCGAGTCCACGCTGCACTAGGCGGCGCCGGTTGACGAACGAACGGTCCATCGGCGTCGTCTTCGCTCCGGACTCGTTCAAGGGATCGCTGACCTCCGTCCAGGTTGCGCGGGCCCTGGCGACCGGTTGGGCGCAGGGCCGTCCGAACGACCGGATCTCACTGGCTCCACTGGCCGACGGTGGCGAGGGCACGCTCGTGGCGATCGAGGCGGCGGGTGGCTGGGAATGGCGAGAGGCGGACGTCGCGGACCCGCTCGGTCGTCCCGTTCGCGCGCGCTGGCTGCGCTCGACCGACGGTGGACGCGCGTTCGTCGAGATGGCCGAGGCGTCGGGTCTCTCGCGCGTGGCGCCCATCGAACGGGACGCGATGCGAGCCTCGACGTACGGAACGGGCCAGCTGATCCTGGATGCGCTGGAGGCGGGTGTGCGGCACGTTGTCCTGGGCATCGGCGGCAGCGCGACATCGGACGGCGGCCTCGGCCTCATCGCCGCGCTCGGCGGCCTGCCGAGCCCCGACATGCCCGATCCGACGGTGATTCCTGACGGAGTCGACCTGGGCGGTCTCGACCCTCGACTCGCCGAAGTGGACATGCGGATCGCCTGCGACGTCACGAATCCGCTGCTGGGCGAGCGCGGCGCCGCGGCCACCTACGGCCCGCAGAAGGGTGCGAGCCCAGGGCAGGTCGAGGTACTCGACCAGCGCCTGCAGCGGTGGGCGGACGTCCTGGAGGCGGCAGGCGGTCGATCGGTGCGCGACACCCCCGGCGCCGGCGCCGCCGGCGGCCTTGGTTTCGGCCTGCTGGCCATCGGCAGTCGATTCCGTTCGCTGGAGCTGGTGGCCGGCGTGGAGCTCGTCATGGACGAGACCGATCTCGATGGCAAGCTGCGCGCTGCCGCCGTCGTGGTCACCGGCGAAGGCCGGATCGACGCCCAGACGGCATTCGGCAAGACGGCGCTCGGTGTCGCGCGCCGGGCTCGGGCGGCCGGGGTTGCCTGCATCGCCGTTGGGGGAGGCGTGGAACCGGAAGGGATCGTCGCCCTTGCCGCGGAGGGCGTGCTGGTGGTGCCGGTCGCGGAGGTGCCGCAGTCCGTGGAGGCCGCGATGGCCGCCGGAATGCCACCGCTGGAGCGCTGCGGTGAGCGCCTGGCGCGACTGGTTTCCCTGGGCGGCTCGATCGCCTGAGGGCGTTTCTCGCTGAAAGTCATCCCTCGAAACCGGTACCCCGTGGCCTCGACGCGCGTCGTTCCGAGAGTTGCGTCCGCGCACATAGGCCGGCGGTGACGAATTGGCGATTACGTTTGGCCTATGGGCGGTGTATTTCTTTACATCGCCGCTGGGTCGCGGCGGACGTCGTGGCCCAGCACCACCGTCACTCGTCAAGAACCGGATCCCGATGCGGGATCGCCCTCCGGTGGGGATCGTCGACGAGCGCCACATCCGGCGCCGCGGCCCATGGTCCGGGCCGCCTCCGTCGACGTCGCCCCCGCCCGATGCGACAGGGCCTGGCCGGCGTTGCTGCCCAACCGGCCAGGCCCGTCGATTCAGGGTCCCGATCACTGAATGCGGCCCGCGCTCAGCGCTCCGCTCGCGTGCATTCCACAATGCCGTCATGCCGAACCGCACCGCTGCTCGCCCGCCCTCGAAGACGGCGCGTGCGACGTCGTCCCGCCGGAACGTGCGCCGGCGCAGACCGGTCGATCGGGCGAAAGCCTGGGCGCGGCGCCTCGAGCGCACCCGGACCGGCCTCGTGGAGTACGTCCTGGAGGGCCTCTCGACGTTCCACGGCAAGCCCGCCTGGGAACGCCGGCTGGACCCGACCAGTGAGCTGGTCCTGACGATCCTGACCCAGAACACCGCGGACGTGAACGCGGAGCACGCGTTCGAGAGCTTGCGAGCGGCGTTCCCCTCGACAGGACCCATCGAGGTCCACGTGCCGGGCGCCGGCTGGGGCGGGCGCGGGCTGACGCCTGGTGCTCCGCCCGACTGGGCGGCCGTCGAGGCGGCCCCGCTGGCCGATCTCATCGAGGCGATCCGGATGGGCGGCCTGGCACCCCAGAAGGCGCCCCGCATCCAGGCCGCCCTGCGGCGGATCCGCGAGGAGCGCGGCGACCACTCGCTCGAGTTCCTGGCCGGCATGCCTGCCCTGCAAGCGCGCGACTGGCTCACCTCGATCGGCGGCATCGGCAAGAAGACCGCCTCGATCATCCTGCTGTTCTGCTTCGGCATGCCGCTCATGCCGGTCGACCGCCACGTCGAGCGCGTTTCCAAGCGCATCGGCCTGCTCCCGGCCAAGGCCACGGCCGACCAGGCGCACGACTACTACCTGGCCATCCTCCGGCCCGACCAGATGCTCGAGGCGCACGTCAACCTCATCCGCCACGGCCGCGTCGTCTGCCACGCGCGCAACCCGGAACACGACCGCTGCCCGGTCGCCGCCCGCTGCCGCTTCGTCGACCCGAAGGCGCCGTAGCCGCGTCCGGCCTCCCGGAAAATGGAACGGCCCCCGCGTAACGGGGGCCGTTCCTGTTGGGCCGCTCTGCGAGAGCCGGCCAACTGTTACTTCAGTCCGAAGTGGAAGTCGATGTTCGATCCGTCATTCAACGTAATCTGGTAGTAGTAGGTCCTGTTCTTGGACAGGCTCTTCGTGGAGATGTTGAAGATCCACTGTTGATCCGTCGAGCTCCAGCGGAACGCTGAGTCGGGCGTCGTGCTGTCCACGGCCTCGTCCACAAAGGTGACGGTCCCGTTGGTGACTTGGACAAGCCTGAAGCTCACGACCAAGCCGGGCGTGCCAATGGAGTTCCCGAGAGCATCGCAGACGCGGAACTTGGCCGGCACCGTGCTGCCCTGCCGGAACACGCTGCTGCCGTCTTCGTTGATCGGCTGCAGGATCGTATGCCCCTCCGATCCAAGGCACGTTCCGGTGCCATACATGTCCTGCAGGTGGTCGTTCGAGTAGCTGATGACGTAGTTGCTGGCCAGGCCGGAGCCGAACACGGCTGCGCTCGGGACGATGGCGTAGCTGCCGACAGCCGCGCCGGCGGCCGCACCGAGCGAGGTCAGGGTGACGCTGCTAATTGAGTCGCTTCCGACGAGAGTACCGACAGTTAACGTGAACTCGGTGCCGCTGAAGGTAAGCGTGTTGCCCAACGTCTTCGTCTGGTCGTTGGCCTTGACCGTGATCGGCCGCGGGCCGATGTCGAGGGTGTTGCCGACGAAGGTCAGGCTGTAGTTGGTGCTCAGGGCGAGCGTGCCCTGGCCGATCGCGTAGCTGCCGA
>Ga0137372_10006177_pt1 | contig 11633 bp, 12 predicted proteins | sample SagtaG_6_FD_104911 | JGI IMG/M metagenome (GOLD analysis project Ga0137372, IMG submission 104911) | Vadose zone soil microbial communities from Sagehorn Ranch, Mendocino, California, USA - Sage1_R_60_16 metaG | ecosystem: Environmental > Terrestrial > Soil > Vadose zone | place: USA...
CCCGTCGTGCCGGATCTCGACGACCACTACCTCCGCCTCGTCGGAGGCCCCGCGCGAGATGACGAAGGTCTCCGCCATCCGCAGCGTCGCCGTCCGGGCCTCGAGCTCCACGCCGATACCTTAGAACCTCGATGGCGGCCGGCTATCTGCGAAAGCTCAACCCGCGGCTGCCGCGGACGGTCTGGCTGGTCCAGGCCGGCGGAGTCGTCAACTCGCTCGGCAACGGAATCGTGTTTCCGTTCGCGGTCATCTACCTCCACAACGTGCGCGGAATCTCGTTCGCGGAGGCCGGGCTCGCGCTGGCGTTCAACGGAGCCGCCGCGCTCGCGGCCGGGTTCGTGGCGGGCGCGGCCGTGGACCGGATCGGAGGCCGGAACACCTTGCTTCTCGGGCTGCTCCTGCAGGCCACGGCGTTCGCCCTCTTCCCCCTGATCCGGGTCCCGTGGCACGCCTTCGCGCTGCTCGGCCTCGACGGCGTCGGCACCGCCTGCTTCTGGCCGGGCCAGTCGACCCTGCTCTCGCGCCTGACGCCCGCCGAGAGCCGGCACTCGGCCTACGCGCTCCAGCGGGTGAGCATGAACCTCGGAATGGGCCTCGGCGGGTTGACCGGCGGCCTGATCGCCACCACCGCCGACCCGGGCAGCTTCACGCGCATGTTCCTACTCGACGCCGCAACCTTTGTCGCCTTTATGGCCGTGCTCGCAATCATCTCGGAGCCGACCGCGGCTACGGAGGAGGCGCAGAGCGAGGAGGCCGGGGGCTACCGCGCGGTCGCCCGCGACCGTAACTTCGTGGCGCTGCTCGGTCTGAACGTGCTCTTCGTCGCAGTCGGCTACGAGGTGTTCGCGCTGCTGCCGCCCTTCGCGAAGAACTACGCCGGAGTGGACGAGCGCTGGGTCGGACTGATCTGGCTCGCGAACACGCTCTTGATCGTCCTCATTCAGCTCCCCGTTTCGAAGGCGCTGGAGGGGCGCCGCCGAATGAAGGCTCTCGCGCTGATGAACCTGCTCTGGGCGGTCGCGGCGCTGCTCGTGCTCGCCGGCGGCGGGCTGCTGAACGGGACTTCCGCGGCGCTCGTCTTCATTACGGCGACGCTGGTCTTCGGCGTCGGCGAGACGCTGCAGGGCCCGACGCAGGCACCGCTCGTCGCAGACCTCGCTCCGGAGCGGCTGCGCGGCCGCTACTTCGCGCTCGGATCGGTGTCCTGGAGCGCCGGATCGATCCTCGGCCCCGCGGTCGGTGGTCCGCTACTCGGCTGGCACCCGCTCGCGGTTTGGCCGATCGCCGCCGCGGTCTGCCTCTTCTCCGCCGCCGGCTGCCTCGCCCTCGAGCGACGACTTCCGCCCGAGGTCAGGCGCACTCCGAAGCCGGAGCCGGTCACCGTAACCCCACTCGAACCACCGCTAGACTTGGCCGCCGAGCGCCTGTAGCTCAGGGGATAGAGCGCGCGCCTCCGGAGCGCGAGGTCGCAGGTTCGATTCCTGCCAGGCGCATTTCAAGGGTACGCCTGTCGGGCAAACCAGCATGGTTGCGTGGGTCAGGTGTGACGGGGATGCCCCGCAAACACGATCGGTGCTGTCCCCGGTGCTGTCCTCGGGAATTGCCACCAGGGGCAACGCCGCCTATGGGGTACGTCAGCGACACAGCTAGTAGGGTGCCGAGGCGCGCTCGCGGCGAATCCCGTATGCGCCTTTTCGTGTCACAAAGTCAGGCGGTTTTGGCTTGGTTGAGCGGGTTATTTGTGACAGACGTGCCGGGAATGAGCGTCGCGTGCAGACCCCGGTGCATACCTCGGTGACGTGAAAGATCGGAGCAGCGCCGAACCGCCTGCTCCCTGCTCGAAGCCCTGCTTACAAGGTGCTGGCCCTGCAACTCGAACTCTGTTTGCCTAGGCTCGTGTCATCTCCCGCGCCCGGAGGCTCGATCGACGGACTTCGGGCTTTCAGCCGGAATCCTGGCCGCAGGGCCAATCCAGCCACTCTACTCCTCTCAGGCGGCCGGGTCGAGGGGACAGGTTGCGTTGCAGCGCCCGGGCGTTCGGCTCGCCGCCCCGCCCGCGGGCATTCCCGCAAACTCCGCCAAGTCCCGGTCGACAACAAGGCGCATCGCGTCCGGCGGCTATACGGTGGTTGGGCTCTCTCAGATGAGTCTGTTCGAACCCTCGTGGGGAACTCTGATCAACCGGTGGATGAAGCGGTCCTAGGCCGGCTGCGGCACGCGATCACATCCGATGGAGGCGAAGAGGAGCAGCTAAACGGGGTGCTGCGGATGCTCGGCGCGGAGGCCCCCAGCAAAAATCAGCTCCCCTTGTTCGGCGAGGCACCCGCCGGCCAAGCGCCAAAAGCCACGACGAAGACGGTCGACGGAGCGTAGAGTCTGCCCATGGTCGGCCTCATGGCAAAGATCCGCAAGTGGCTCGGGCTCGGCAAGAAGTCTTAGCACCGGGAGGGGAGGCGAGGCACGCCGACAAGGGACCTCGCTTAATCGGGAAGAGGGCCCATGTCCTCGTCAAGCTCTTGCACGTACGCCACTCTCGAGCTAAAGACGGCCACTCGGACGAGGCCAGTCTCCCACAAGCCGGTTAAATAGGCCGGGACCATGCTGGCTGAGGTGCTGGTTCACGCGATCAAAGTTCTCTGCGACCACGAAGGGCTCAATGCTGCTGAATTGGATCAGCGTCGGCATGATGACCCCTTCCTTCGACTAAAACCCGGCGGCAGACCGGACGCTAACGAGTGCGCCTCAGTCGCGCCGCGAATGAGCTTGCGCGAGCCGCGCGGAGCAATGAAGGGGGCCCACCCCGAGAGTGGCAGGCGACTCCGCGCGGTCAGCGGTAACGCCTCCCTTAGAACTGAGGGAGCTACCTAGAAAGGCTGAGGGGGCGGCGCGAGCCGTTTTCAGCCGCCTGTTCTAGTGTTGCCGCAACCGAACAGGAGACGGCCATGGCACTCGGGGACGAAGTCGACCAGATCTTTAGACGCGAGGTGAAGTCTCTGCCCGCTTACGCGAAGGCGCAGGCTGCGAGTGGTTCCGGGCTCGCACCGCCAGTCGACGAGATGAATCAGCTGCTCATGGGCCTGGCAAACGCGGCGCAGCGCTCGTTTCACCTGCTTGCTGATCGCATCGAGAACATGCAGAAGGCCTGAAACGTTCTGTCGATTGTCTCGGCTGCCCGGGCCCACGACTCCAGGCCGGTGCGCCTGGTTCCGAACTGCTAGCCACTCGGCTTCGATGACGCCATCGAAGGGTCCGTGACCGGGCTGTATGGCCAGTACCCGCTAGGACTCAGAGTCCTGCTCGAAGATGTCACCGTCAGCGAGCGACGCGGCCCGCTCGATCGTGAACCGTTCGCTGCTGCTCGAGTGGACCAGTACCTCGTAGACATCATGTCTGCACGGTAGCGCCCGTGCGTTCGGTCCGCCGCCCGGCTTTACGCCCGCCCTGCCGGACCTGATACGGACCGCGCTCGCGGCCGGTCAGCCGACGCTCGCGGAACGGGTGCTCGACGGCGTCGACCCGATCACGCCCCGGCACGAGTACGCCCTGCAGACCGCGAGCGCACTCCTCGCCGAGGCCGCAGGCGAGCTCGAGCAGGCCCGCCTCGCTCTACGCCGGGGCCGCCGAACGGTGGCAACGCTTGGGCGTCCTCGCCGAGTCGCGCAAGTGCTTCTCGGCGAGGGCCCGCTCGGGCTCGGCCGCTCCATTGCAGCCACGATGCTCCGCGCGAGCCGCTCCGAGCGCTCGTCGCGCGGCCACTCATCGCCGAGGCCGACGAGCTACTCGGGAAGGCGGTCGCGCTGACCTCATAGCTCTCCGGCGTCTGCGTCAACGGAATACTGACGCCGATGGTTGGAGCGACGATACGCGTGGTCGCGAGCTACCGCGTAACGCCCGCTCCGGCGCCTCGAGAACTCAGTCGTTGCTCGTACGTGAGTGTCGCGCTTCGAGAAAATTGGCGTCCGCGCAGGCGATCAGTTCTTGGAGACCGTCGGCGGGCCCGGCCTCGGCAAGACCGAACGTGATCGAGTGGTCCGCGTCGGCCCCTGCCAGTACTGCGGCGATCTTCTCGAAGCGTGCCCTGGCCTCGCGCACCCCAAGGTTCGGCATCGCGCAGAGCAGCTCGTCGCCGCCGTAGCGCACAATCACATCGTAGGGGCGGACATTCGCGCGAAGGGTCTCGCCGAGGAGCCGCAGCAGCGCGTCGCCCGCCAGATGACCCTGACTGTCGTTGACCGCTTTCAGGCCGTCGACGTCGACGAATGCAAGCACGAGCCTGGCGCCCGTGCGGTGCGCACGCTCGAGCTCACGCGACACTTCCTCAAGACCGAGCTTACGCATCCACCCGCCCGTCAATTCGTCCGTCGTCGCGAGCTTCAAGCTGTCTGCAGATTTGGTGCGATCCCGACGCGCCTCGGCGCGTTCACGGGCTGCCTCCTCCCGGTCGGCGGCCGCCCGTGCCCGGTCGTCGGCTGCCTTGGCGCGATCGGCCGCCGCCCGCGCCCGGTCACGCTCGGCCCGCAGAAGAATGTCCTCCCGACTCGCGTCCGCGTCGTCCTGCAGATCGTGCAGACGAGCCAGCGCATCACGACCCTCCGCGCCACGATCACGACGCTCGGCAGCAAGATCACGATCCGCCGCCGATCCCAGCCTCGCCGCGGCACTCTCGGCGCGCACCGCCGACACGGCGTCACGGTCCCGACCCGACCGCTCCCGCGCCAGAGCACTTCGGTGGTAGGTGATCGCGTCGCCACCGGCCGCGAAATCATCGTCGGCAGCGTGCTGATCCTCATCCGCGCTTCGTTGATCGCGCTCACTCGCAGTCTGGTCGTGATCCGACCACGTCTGATCCTGATCACTCGTCGTCTGGTCGCGATCACTCGCCCCCTGGTCGCGATCACTCGCGGCGCGGTCACGCATCTGATCAATCGCACCGGTCGGGAGTTCGGCGCCGCAGGACCTACACCTCGGACCCCCGGTCTCCTCGCCGCAGACTGGGCACTTCACAGCCATCACCTTCCCCCATTCCCGAGCGCTCGGTGAGGTACCGATGGTAGCCGCTTTTAGCCGTCTTTCGGCCGCCTATGGGATCAGTAGCCCAGCTCGGCGTCCGCCAAGCGCCGCGATACATCGGTACACCGCCTCACCGGAGAGCGTGAGCCGTACCAGTTGTCGGTTTGCGGGTTGCGAGCGGCGCTAAGCGAGCGCTACACCGGAGCCGCTCAGCCTGCGGCTGCCGAGTCTCGCAATCACGCCTCGGTCAGATCTGCGACTGTTTGTTTGGGTGCATTCGCCAAGATGAAGTATGTCGGGATCGATTGGGCGAGTAGGCGGGCGGGTTGCGGTGGGTCGTCTCGCTCGCCGACCGCGCCCTGCGCGAGCGGCTGCTACGGCAGCAGGGAGACAGACGATCAAAGAGGGAAGTGCGACCCGAGTCGGGCCGAAATCGCGTGGACCCGCGAGCCAGACGAAGATGCCACGCTAACGAGGAAATAGATCAAGTGACTCTGGCGAGGTGACCAGGCATCGCTCTCTGGCTGCTTGCCTACATCATTCCGCCCATGTCGCCCATGCCTCCGGCCATGCCGGCTCCGGCCATCTCGGGTGGCTCGGCGACGATCGCCTCGGTCATGAGGATGTTCTTTGCGATCGACGCGGCGTTCTGCAGCGCCGAGCGGGTGACCATGGTCGGGTCGATGATCCCTGCCTTGACCAGGTCTTCGACTTCGTTCGTGTCGACGTTCAGGCCCTGGCCCTTGGCGTCTCTATGTACCTTGACCACGACCACCGAGCCCTCGAGGCCCGCGTTGTCGGCGAGCTGGCGGAGCGGCTCCTCGAGCGCGCGGACGATGATCTGCGCCCCCGTGCGCTCATCCGGATCGTCGAAGCCGTCCAGCTTGATCGACTTGACCGCGTTCAGGAGCGCGACACCGCCGCCGGGGACGATGCCCTCCTCGAGGGCGGCCCGGGTGGCCTGGAGCGCGTCCTCGACGCGATGCTTCTTCTCCTTCATCTCCGTCTCGGTCGCAGCGCCGACCTTGACGACGGCTACGCCGCCCGCGAGCTTCGCCAGGCGCTCCTGGAGCTTCTCGCGGTCGAAGTCGGAGTCGGTGTTCTCGATCTCGGACTTCAGCTGCTTGATCCGGGCCTTGATCGCCTCGGAGTCACCTGCGCCGTCGATGATGGTCGTCGAGTCCTTGTCGATCACGACCTTGCGGGCGCGGCCGAGCTGCGAGAGCTTCGTGTTCTCCAGCTTCAGGCCCATCTCCTCGGTGATCACCTCGGCGCCGCTGAGGATCGCGATGTCCTCGAGCATCCGCTTGCGGCGGTCGCCGAAGCCGGGCGCCTTGACGGCCACCGCGCTGAAGGTGCCGCGGAGCTTGTTGACGACGATCGTGGCGAGCGACTCGCCCTCCACGTCCTCGGCGACGATCAGCAGCGGCTTGCCGGACTGGATCACCTGCTCGAGGACCGGCAGCAGGTCCTTGACGGCCCCGATCTTCTGGTTCGCGACCAGGATGTACGGGTCGTCGAGGACTGCCTCCATGCGCTCGGCGTCGGTGATCATGTACGGCGACAGGTAGCCCTTGTCGAACTGCATGCCCTCCGTGAACTCGAGCTCGAGGCCGAAGGTCTGGCCCTCCTCGACGTTCACGACGCCGTCCTTGCCGACCTTGTCGATCGCGTCGGCGATCACATCGCCGATCTCCCGCTCGCGCGAAGAAATGCTTGCGACACGCGCGATGTCTTCCTTGCCGTTGACGTCCTTCGACTGCTTCTTCAGCGCCTCGACGACCGCGTCCACAGCCGTCTCGATACCGCGCTTCAGCGCCATGGGATTCGCACCAGCGGCGACGTTCTTCAGGCCCTCCCGGACGATCGCCTGGGCGAGCACCGTCGCGGTCGTCGTGCCGTCGCCGGCCACGTCGTTGGTTGAGGTCGCGACCTCGCGGACGAGCTGCGCGCCCTGGTTCTCGAATACGTCCTCGACCTCGATCTCACGGGCGATGGTGACGCCGTCATTCGTGATCGTCGGCGCCCCGAACTTCTTGTCGAGCACGACGTAGCGGCCTTTGGGGCCAAGGGTCACCTTGACCGCGTCGGCGAGGATGTTGACGCCCCGCTCGAGTGAGCGCCGCGCGTCCTCGTTGAACTTCAGCTCCTTGTGAGCCATGTCGGCGTTCCTTCCTTGTGTTGTGACTAGGCCGTCGCGCCGGCGCGCTCGCGCTTGCCCTTGCCCTTGGTGGTTGCGGATGTGACCTTCGCGAGCACATCGGACTCGCGCAGGATCAGCACCTCGTCCGCGCCGAGCCTAAACTCGGTGCCGCCGTACTTCGAGAAGATGACCTCGTCGCCCTCGGCGACCTCCATCGGCACGATCTCGCCCTTGTCGTTCCGACCGCCGGGACCGATCGCAAGGACACGACCGCGCTGGGGCTTCTCCCTCGCGGTATCCGGGAGGACGATCCCACTTCCTGTTGTCTCCTCCTCCTCGAGCACCTCGACGATCAGACGATCGCCGAGCGGCTGCAGATTCATCACGTGATTGCTCCCAACTCTCTGACTTGCGGCGGCGAACCTGCAAACCCGGTCCACCCGATGCACTCAGGCCTTTCGTGTAAGTCGGAGAGGGAACTTCGGAGCCCCGGCGGCTTCCGCGCTAGGTCTACGTACCCATCGAGTATAGCCGAATATTGTGCTCAGAGTCACAAAAGCTCGGCGATCAGATCCGGGCTCGCCTCTTGAGTCCGAAGTCGAGGAAGTCAGGGAAAGCGAACTATTCCTGCTCGGCGCGGCGGACGCGGATCTCGAAGTCCACGCCCCTCTCGCTCAAGACCTTGGCGTCCGTAACGATCCAGTGCTCGCCTTCGAGGTTGATGGTGTCGCCGACCTGCAGGACCGCGCCGACGTAGTTCGTCGTTTCGTCTCCGCCGTCCTCGAAGCAGACGCGGTAGCGGTAGCCACTGACCATCCCCGGACTTCTACGCGCGCGACAGATGCTCGTCCATGGGAGCAACCCGGGAGCGACGTGCTCGCCGGCGTGGAAAGCCCGAGCCGTGCAGTGGTCGCCAGCCTCACGGGGGGTAGTTCGGCTCGAAGCGGCCGCTTCGGCAAGCGGGGTCGCTTCCGGGCGACGTTCCGGGAAGCGCAGACCCGGAGCCGGAGTTCTTCTGCGCGCAGGGCCTCCCTAGACTCGGCCCGCAACGATGGGCGCGAGCAGCGAGAGCGAAGTACTTGCTCAGGAACTGAGCAACATCGCGGGCAACGTCGGTGCCCTTGAGACGCGCGTCAAGGAAGTCGAGGCGGTAATCGAGCGTCTGGAGGCAGGCCGCCGAAACGACAGCCCCGGCTTAGAGGAGGTCTCGGCGCATTCGGACGCGGTGTACAGGGCGATGCGCCGCGCAGAGTAGTTCAGCCTACGACGCAACGACTCCCAGGTCTTCGGAGGCGGGTACAGGTTCGTACACGTCGCCCCCCTCGCTGTAGCCTGGCCCAGGCGTTCCTGCAAAGGTAAGGCCCTCTTCCTCGGCCACCTGTTGCGCCGATCGCGTGGTTGGCTCTGCCGACTCGACCGGCTCTGGCTCTGCCACCGCTGCCGTAGCGGTCATCGGGTCGCTCCCGGCCGGCTCAAGGATGCTCGCCCGACCCTGGGAGCGCCACCCACTGCGGTAAGGACGGGCTCGTTCAGGCCGATCGACCGCCCTTTCCTCGGGCGGCTGTTCTTGCGCCACCGTCGGCCGTGCTGGTACGCGTCATAGGCGCTGATCGCGTCTAGGTCGTGTCGACGGCCCCCGGGGAAGTAGCGCGTGGAGAAGGCAACCCAGTCAAGCCCGTCCGGGACAGCCTCGAGGCCCACCGCAGCGGCTGCTCCCCAATCGGAGGTGACGCGAAGACGCCGCTTCGGCCAGCGCGAATCGAAGCGCCCATGCTTCCGCGACGCTTCGATTCTGCTCGTCATGACCGCGGCTGCAGAAGCCGGGGCCGGGATCCGCTCACGCCTCTGCCTTGCCGCGGATTCCGAGCCGCCCCCTCCACGTGCTCCACTTGCCGTTGCTCGGCTTGCTCTGCCGAGTCAGCGTAGCGCCGCCTCTGCTCGTCAGTTCCCTTTGGGTGCGGTCTTCGGCGACGCCCCTGCCCTCGCGGGGTTCTGTGGCTTGACTCATCTCTTTGCTCCTCTCGCGATCGAGGCAAGAGCACCCGGACGGGCTCTCTTGGCACTCAGGCCCGGTGTGGCAGTCGGAGAGGAAGTTCGGAGCCTCGACGGCTTCCGCGCTAGGTCTATGCGCTCAAACCAGCATACACGAGATTTGTGCGCACAGTTACAAGTTGGCTGTGATGGACGTTCCAGCCTCAGAACCAGCCTCGCCGCCTGAAGAAGGCGAGCAGGATCGCGAGCGCCACGAGCTCGGTACCGACGCCGAGGCCGGTGAACGTCTCCCAGCCTCGGATGCTCCTGACCAGGTAGCCGAAGTTTTGGCCGAAGAAGCCGGTCAGCCAGGCCAGGGGCAGGAAGATCGTCGCGATCACCGCCAGCTGCTTCATCACCGCGTTGAGCCGGTTCGAGACCGTTGAGAGGTAGACGTCCATCGCGCTCGAGAGCAGGTCGCGGTAGCTGTCGATCAGGTCGCTGATCCGGATCAGGTGGTCGTAGACGTCGCGGAAGTAGCGCTCGTCCCCCTCCGCCAGCCCTGGCAGCTCGGCGACCCCGCCCATCAGGCCCGCGAAGGCGTCGCGCTGCGGGCTCACCGCCTTGCGCATGCCGACAAGTAGCCGCTTCATGGCGAAGATCTCCTGCAGCTGCTTGTCGCTGGCTTCGCGGAAGATCTCGTCCTCGAGCTCGTCGATCCGGTCGTCGAAGTCGGCCAGGATTGGGAAGAAGCTGTCGACGAGCCCGTCGACGATTCGGTAGAGCAGCAGCGAGGGACGGTCGATCGCCTCGTCGCGCTTCTGGTAGCGCCGCCGGATCTCGGCGAAGGCGGGACAGTCGTCTCGGTGAACGGTGACGAGGAAGCGCTCGGAGTAGAAGCAGTGCACCTCGACGAGGCGGTCCTCGTCCGGTGAGGCGCCGTAGACGACCAGGAAGACGAAGTCGTCGTAGTCCTCGATCTTCGCCCGCTGGTCGAAGTGCTCCGAGTCCTCGACAGCGAGTGGGTGGAACCCGAAGGCCTCGCGCAGAATCTCGAAGTCGTCAGCGTCCGGCTGGTCGAGGTCGAGCCAGAAGAAGCCCCCGCTCGCGAGCAGCTCCGCGACTTTCTCGCGGCTGAAGTGCATCTCGGCGCTGCCGCGATCGTGGACGACGTGGCAGGTATTTGGCGCGCTGCGCTGCGAGGGCGGAGCCTCCGTCTTGCGCGGCTCATCCACGAGCGTCGCCTCGCGGGGCTCACCCCTCGGCGATTTCTCAGCCACGACCCGATCGTACTCCTGACGACGCATCACTCAGGGGAGCGTCCTCGCCAGCCGCGAGAGAGCGTGGGCGCCCGCAGACCCGGCGTACAATCAACACTCCACTGCCTGGCGCGCGATCTCGAAGGGAGAGGGCCATGAATGCAGCCCCGACCCCCCTGCCGCCCGGCAGCCGCGTGCAGCGGGACCCCTTGGCGGCGATCGCGGTACCGCTTGCGCCGGTCGTGCTCGAGGGCAGGTATCGACTGCTGGTTGGAGCGCTCTGGCGGCTCGGTCGTTCGCGGAGGGGCCGCTCGGCGGTCGCCGCCGGGTCGGGGGCGCTCGTGCTCGCTTTGGCGCTGTTGGCCGCTCGCCATTTCGCGACGACTTCCTGGCCGCTTGCGAGCGGAGACCCCGGTCTTCTGGTGGCGGCGGGCCTGCTCCTTCTTCTCGCCCAGGCATTCAAGGCGTATGGGTGGGGACGGCTGTTCACGCCGGACGAGCGCCCCAAGGCGCTTGCGCTCGCGGCCGGCAACGGTGGCGCTGCGCTGATCGGAATCGTCCTTCCGGGCCGCTTCGACGATGCGATGCGGGTTGCCGTCGTCCGCCGCTACCCGGGCTGCCCGGCCGGCGTGCGCGTGCTCTGCCTCTCCCTGGTCATGCTCGGGCTGATCGACAGCGCCGCCCTGGCGCCGCTCGCCTTTGCTGCCGCTGTCTTTCCGGGCGCCGGGACGGCCATGCGCGCCGGGCTTGCCGTGGTGGCTGTCGCCGGGGTCGCGGCCGCCGTTGTCGTCCTCGCCCTGCCCCGCCTGGCCGCGAGCAGACGCGCCTTGCGCTTCCGGCTCGGACGCTGGCTGAGCCCACGCACGACCTCGCGGCGAGCGGCATCGCAAGCGTGGGCGCTCGTGTCGGCCTGCTGGCTCGTCCGGGGAGTCGCGCTCTTTCTGCTCCTGGGCACGCTCGGGATCGGCTTCTCGGCCCCGCTGGCGCTGCTCTTTCTCTGCGCCGGCGCGGCGGCGGCGGCGCTGCCGATCGGTCCGGCGGGCGCGGCCACGCAGGTCGGCGCCGGCGGCGCGGCCCTCGTCGCCTCGGGGGTCGGGGCGTCTCAGGCGCTCGGTGTGGCCATCTCTGTCGGGGCTCTCGGGGTCTTCTCAGGGGCCGCGATCCTGCTCTTCGCCGTGGCGTGGCGCACCGGACTGTCGCTCTTGCCGAGTCGGGCTGCCACGTAAATGGAGCCGAGTTAGCGGGCCGAG
>Ga0137372_10006179_pt1 | contig 11632 bp, 10 predicted proteins | sample SagtaG_6_FD_104911 | JGI IMG/M metagenome (GOLD analysis project Ga0137372, IMG submission 104911) | Vadose zone soil microbial communities from Sagehorn Ranch, Mendocino, California, USA - Sage1_R_60_16 metaG | ecosystem: Environmental > Terrestrial > Soil > Vadose zone | place: USA...
CATATCGGCCCACGCCTCCCCGAACTGCTAGCGCGTAACGGGTTTGACAAGATTCAATTCAATATCATCCAGCCAGCCGGATTGGAGGGCGAGGTGAAACTGTTAACTCCAATCACTATGGAAAACATGGGCGATTCCATTGTGGCGGAGGGCCTTGCGTCTAAAGACGAAGTCGATTCGCTCACTAACGAGTTGTACGAATATGCGCATGCTCCAGGCACCATTGGCACTACGCCGCGAATCGCCGAAGCGTGGGGGGCGAAAACACCAGTTTGATGCCGTTGAATTGGCGGTGAACTCGTGCCGCAGCCAACTTCAACATCGCTTAATGACTGCTCTCGCATCCGAAGCCTCAAGGGTTACTTACGCGTATAAAACTGAGAAAAGGACCGTCTGGCGCCAAGTAGCCCCAAACCTGGGAGACCGATGAAGGCAAACGAGAACGGCCCGAGCATTGATATCACCCTTTATCTGGGTTCTTCTCTGTTCAGTGGAAATGAGTTGGAGCACTTTCAGAACGCTCTTGCTCGATTGGCCCCGGAGTGGGCGTCGAGGCTTCATTTGTACCGTTTCCAAGAACCTCCCCTGGCAATCGACATAACTCGTGAAGGTGCGATTGAGAGAGTGATGTTGAGCAAAGGCAATGAGCCGGGAGAGTTGTTCCGGCGTTTGGAAAAGCTCGCGCCTGTGCCCGACCCCGCGAGGAGAATAGGGTCAATGGAACTCCGAGGCGCCTATCCAGGGCTGACGATCGTCCTCAACCTCGACGATTGGATATTTTGTCCGATTGGCACTTCGTGGATATCCGGAAACACAATCGCGATTCAGGTGCGAAGTAGCCGGATTGAGCAGAGCGACGCTTCTGACTGGGCAGAAGAATGCCTGTCGATATGCTGCGCTGTAATGGATCCACTTTTCGCATTTGCCTGTTCCACGGAGGAGTACGCGGCCAAGAACATGTCCACAGAAGGTGGCGGGTTGCGGGCCATAGGAATAGACATTACAAAGCATCTTCCCGGCCTCTACTGGTTAGCGTTCTTTGGCGCACCATATGCAACCCTCATCGGGCCTGAGACCCTCTCGAGCGCACCCGCCGAACGGGTGGTTGTATGCAAATCGGGCTATCTCATAAGACTTAGCGCGGGTCCCAAACAATGGAATTCTCCCGAAGCCAGAGATCGCGAGGCCGCTGTTCGCAAACACCTGGGGCGACAATATTTTTTCGATCGCGAGTCTTGCGACAGAGACACGGTTTCGCCCTTTTGTCTGCCCAAACTGACCTCCCCCGGCAAGATCGAGGCGGATGTTGATGTCTACGGAGCAATCGAGCAAATCCGGATCAGGAAATCATGAATAAGCTCAAACCCTCTAATGGTGTGTCCATCGTTCAGCAGATCCCAACGCTCTCAAATCTTGAACACCCTACAGCTGGGGTGCCGACAACCGGCAAAGAAGGAACTGGGCAAGGGTCTGATCGCCCTCGTCGAGGACGCTCGCGCCATTGCCGAGTGCGCAGGCGATATGGCGCCCCAATAAGAACAAAGAAACGACAGTAAAGGACGGAGCGAATCCTATGCAAATAAACGCGCGGGAGTTTAGCCACATTCGATGAATTTGAGACTCTCCTTGCCGAAGGAGAGACGACAAAGATCTTCGTGCGCCGATTTGGCCGAGGAGCGCCTGTCTTGTTGCTGCACGGGTTTCCGGAGACGCAATTGATGTGGCGCTCAGTGGCTCCGTTCCTGGCAAGCAAGTTCACGGTCGTCTGCGCGGATCTTCCGGGTTACGACCGGAGTGGTTGCCCCGATTCCACGCCAGACCACGCGCCCTATTCGAAACGATCGATGGCGCGGGAGATGCGGACCATCCGGCACTGACGCTGGATCACATGCCTCAGAAACCCAACCCGCAAACATCATAACGCGCCTGGCGGCGCTGTCTTCTTTGCCGCACTCCGGTCTCCACTTAACGCAGCTCACGCCACGCTCTCTGGCTCGAAATCGTTAGCCCTAGCATTCAACCCGCTCGGTTGGAGCAAGATGGAGCGTTCCATGTGCTTGATCATCTCCAACAGATCAGGAGTGAGCGCATCGTCAAAGTAGTGAATATCCACTTCCGTATCACCAAGGTCAGGAAGACCAGTCTGCATCGGGTCCAAGAGCATTAGACCGGAAGGTACCCAATACGAACTGCGAACAGTAAGTCCGATATTCGCCCTCGCCGCAGCCCAGAGACCGCTGAGACTCGGACTCTTGAATACGATTTCCCACGGAATTTCCGCTTTGTTCAGCATTTCCAGCGCACGCTGCTTGAAACGGCACGGCTGGCTGAATACCACCAAGGGCACGGGCTTACCAATCCGTTCCGCGAACTCGGGGCTCGCTATCCACGCGATTCTTGCACGCTGCAACCGGTGCGCTGACGGATGATCGTGCAAGCCAATCGTCAGGACCACGTCGACGTCCCGCTTGTCCAATGCGTTCAATCCGCGCATGCCTCCCTCCACCTCGACCTCGAATCTAGCTTCTGGAAATTTCCGAGACAGGTCCTTGAGCACTCTGGGAAGAATGTCTTCGCCGAAATCCTGCGATGCAGCGATTCTGAGTCTGCCCGAAAGGGGGCGCTGGGACACTGCGGATACAAGTTCGTCGTTCATGGCAAGCATCCGTCGCGCGTACTGCAGGACACCATGGCCCTCGTCGGTTAGAACCAAACGCCTCCCCAGCCGGGTGAAGAGCTTGTGCTCGAGCAATCCCTCTAGTCGCTTCAATTGCAGGCTCACGGCTGACTCGGTCCTCCCGACCCGATCAGCCGCGCGCGCCAGGCTCCCTGTTTCGTCGAAGGCCGCGAGCGACCTCAAAAGGTCGAGATCGATGGTTCGCATTCTTGCCTCCTATGGACCAAATATACTTTAGCAATATTTCAGTATAAAGCAGGCAGAATTCGCTTTTATCTAGAGGCGGCATCATCGAGGATAGCCGACGAGGCCGGAGAGAACGGTAGCATGGCATGAGGTTGGAATAGAAACTGCAACAAATGATGGGGTGCCGGGTAAAGCGGCGAACGCGGATAAATACTGCAACTTTATTTAAGTCTTTTATGGTCAAAGACGAGAACACCGAGAATGTCCCCGATAAAGGGACGGAAGAGTCCTGATGCCCGCTTTCTCCCACACGTCTCCCAAGCAGCCTCAAAAGCCCCTTCAAGTTCGCGCGGAAGCTCTACCTGCGCGCCTCTACTTCGTTGTTAGCGCAGTATTCCACTACTTGGGCCCCGCTTTCGCTGTGCTCCTCTTTACTCGTGTCGATTTGCTTGGGGTTGCGTGGATACGCATCGCCAGCGCCGCTCTGATATTCGCGGCCTGGAAAAGACCGTGGCGACAGTTCGGCCGACTCCGCGGTGCGGATATGACGCTGGTTGTGAGCCTCGGCGCCACGCTAGCGACAATGAACGTCTGCTTTTACGAGGCGATCAACAAACTTCCGTTAGGGACGGTGGCCGGCATTGAATTCTTAGGCCCGATTGCGATTACCGCTGCTGGGACTCGCACGAGACGCAACGCAATCGCCTTCGTTCTTGCCGTCTTCGGTATTTACTTCCTCACGCATCTAACGCTCAGCGGAGAGCCATTCGGCTACTTGTTCGCGTTCGCTAATTGCGCTCTATTCGCACTCTATATCCTTCTCGGTCATCGCGCGGCGGCAGGTGGCGGCGTGCTCGGAATTGAACGTCTCAGCGCAGCAATGGCAGTGGCTCTCGTGGTAGTGACTCCGATCGGCATAAGCCGCATCGGCCCCGCTGTGCTTCATCCTGTGTTGTTGCTTGCGGGTGTTGGGGTAGGAGCGTGTTCTTCAGTGATTCCATACGTTTGCGATCAGCTCGCGATGGCACGCCTGTCGCGTTCCAGTTTCGCCCTGCTGCTGTCGCTTCTTCCGGCGACGGCGTCCCTAGTCGGAATCTTGGTACTTCGGCAGATTCCGCGTGCTAGCGAAATCGTCGGCATATGCCTTGTCATGGTGGCGGTTGGAATTCATAGAGACGATGCGCGTGAGGCGGCATGACGATCCTGCGACCCGAAGGCGTTCGTATGGTTTGCGCTACAGGTTGTTCGAGCCAAATGGTGCTTAGCATGAGGAGCCAATGATCAAGCCCGTCGCGTGGACCGCCCGAACATTCACCTTTGACCTGCCACTCAATATGTTTCCAGCGGTGTTGGAGCGGCTGCATGGGACTCCAGCCGATGCTGCCGAACTGGTTTCTCACGTGGCCGAGGAACTGTGCAATCGTCGATGGAACGAAAAATGGTCAGCGAAAGAAAACCTTGGACATTTGGCGGATCTCGATCTGCTAAATGAGCAACGACTGCACGAATTTCTTGCCGGTACACCTGTACTCTCTGCCGCGGACCCGAAGAATCGAATCACGGAGGCAGCCGGCCACAACCAGGTACCGATGGCTCTCCTGCTCGAACGCCTACGTACAAACCGCTTCAATTGGGTACGCAAGCTGGAAGCACTTAACGAGGATGAAGTCGCCCGCACCGCATTCCACCCGCGGCTGCAACAACCCATGCGCTTACTGGACTGGGCGTATTTTGTGGCCGAGCACGACGATCATCATCTCGCCTTAGCGCGTCAGGCCACTCTTAATGCGGCTCGATCAACGGCAGTCGCGGGCAGTGCTGTCGGGGAAACCGGGGAAAAGATTCAGCCGACAACGTATGGAATCCCAACAGACCGCGAGCTATTTGAGATCCCCGATGGTGTGACGTATTTGAACTGCGCCAACATGGCGCCACAGCTGCGAAGCATTACGGCTGCAGGAATCAATGCGGTGCGAGCGAAAGCAATTCCTTGGACCTTGTCAACCCCGCAGTGGTTCTCAGGCGCCGAAGAGTTGCGGAGTCTGGCGGCGCAAGTGATTGGTGCCGACGCCGACGGTGTTGCTCTAGTTCCGGCCGTCAGCTATGCAATCGCGACTGCCGCTGCAAACCTGCCTCTCGCCTCCGGACAGACAATTGTCGTACTCGATCAGGAATTCCCGTCGAATGTGTATGCCTGGCGCGAACTTGCTAAGACAAAAAATGGACGCGTTGTAACTGTCTTGCGTAAGGCGGGTGAGAACTGGACCAAGGCTCTCCTACAAGCGATTGACGAGACTACAGCTATTGTCGCCGTGCCTCACTGCCACTGGACCGATGGCAGCAAAGTTGACCTTGAGGTGGTCGGCGAAAGTACGCGTGGAGTGGGTGCTGCACTAGTGATCGATGCCAGCCAGTCTCTCGGGGCCAGCGTCCTCGACCTGGAACGCGTCAAACCGGACTTTTTGACCGCCGTCGGCTACAAATGGCTGCTCGGTCCATACGGTCTTGGCTATCTCTATGTGGCGCCGAAATGGCGAGAATCGGGTATTCCGCTTGAGCAATCCTGGCTGACGCGTGCGGGGAGCGAAGATTTCAGCAGACTGGTTGATTACACGGACGACTATCGTGCGGGAGCGCGCCGTTTTGATATGGGGGAATTTCCGCAATTCGTGCTGGCCCCGATGGCGATCATGGCGCTTAAGCAGATCCTCGCTTGGGGTGTGGTGCGAATCGAAGCAGCACTCTCAGCGATGACGGAACGGGTTGCACAGCTAGCGACCGAATCCAATTATTCAGTGTTGCCGGCTGCAGACCGATCAGCCCACCTGATCGGAATACGTCCGCGCCGGGGAATTTCGGCGGAGTTACCGAAAGCGCTCAAGGAAGCAAATGTGTTTGTAAGCATCCGTGGGGATTCGATCCGCGTCGCTCCTCACTTATACAACAAAGCGAAAGATATCGACCTTCTTTTTGAGGTGTTGCGGCGAACATGCACATGAATCCACGAGCACTCTATCCGGGGATGGCGGTCCAGTCTCGAAGCAAGGCTTACGTGAAAACCCCAGACGCAGGGTATCCGCCCTTGATGAATCGAGTCCGTTTGACGCTTACCTTAGCAATGCTGTGTGTCACTTCAGGAGGCCGGTCCGAAATGAATAGCCGCAGCACATTTTCACCAGGAACCCAGCGAGACGTTATGGCTTTGCGGGCCGCCGCGCAATCTTCAGATTATTCCTACGAGCAGGTGGGGTTCCTATGTAACAGCATCGGGCCCCGACTGAGCGGCTCACAGCAAGCCGCAGCTGCTGTGGACTACGTCAAGAGACAAATGATGGACTTGGGATTTGAGGTAAAGCTCGAACCGGTAACAGTGAGGCACTGGGTGCACGGACAAGAGGAAGCTCAACTGACCCGCTATCTCGGACAAGTACCCGGGACCTTTCTGAATTGGTCACAAGGTGTGCCAGACAGAGGGGGTGCCGCTAGCGCGATCAGATCCGCGTGTCGTGATGACACCGCAGCTGCCACTCAAGCTTCGGCTCGAGTAAACGAATGGACACCGACATGGTAGGTCGTGTCGTACGCTTCGCTCACGTGCATTCGAAGATCGGTGCTGCTTCTCGGCCTTGAACGGGTATGCCGTGATTGGTCCGCGATCACACCTCTCACATATTGCAATCGAAACAGCGTTCATCAGAACTCACGAACAACCAGAGCCATGATCAAACTTAAGCAACTTCAACGAGGCAGGGTCTACCGTTTACAGTCGCGCAACCTAGAGTGTGGCGTTTGGAATGGCAAGGATGGCTTCGTTGGTATCCGTACCAAATTTGGCAGGCGATTTCTTGACATGGAAATTCACTGGGACTTGAGCGAGACATTTGGCACGGCCCAGGCCCTGGAACCACTGGGCGCTATTCCCGAATCATTCTCTCTGGACATAAGTCTTGGTACCGAATGCGGGAACTGCCATAAACCGGTGAACTACGTCAAACGTCCCGCGGAACAAGAAGGAGCAAGCGGCGAATGGCTCCACGATGATGGTGGTAGCCCGAATTGCAGTGTGCCTGTCCAGGGTGACAAGGCCCGCAAGGCCAGTCCGGTGGCGATTCCGAACGATGCGCTCTTTGCAGAATTACAAAAGTACGATTGCAGATGACACGTGGTAGGCAGAACCGAAGGTTACGGGGCATCTTCCATGACAAGATCGGGACAGCATCTGATGGCTGGAGTGATCGATCTCTGAAGACGCAATATCAGCGGGATTTTGAACGCGTCGGTCCAGTTTTCCTGGCTGTCCATTAGTAATGGACAAGGTGGACACTTCTACTTTGGGTCTCAGACTATGCCAGACACATGGTTCACCGCCGATTTCCATCTCGGACACGCCAACATCATCCGCTTTTGCAGCCGGCCCTTCGCGACTGTCGGAGAGATGGATCAAGCAATTCTCGATCGCCTTAACGCCTCGGTGAAAACGAATGACATCCTCTATTTTCTGGGCGACTTCTGTATGGGAGGCCACGCACGCGTTGTCGCATACCGTCGCCGGATCCGCTGTCAGAAGATCTTTGCCGTGCCCGGAAATCACGACAAGCAGGCGCGCAAATTGAAGGAGGATTTTCTTTGGCTCGACAATCTGGCAGAGGTTTCGATTCAAGGTCAACCAATCGTGCTGTGCCACTATGCCTTACGCGTCTGGAATCGAAGCAATCGCGGATCGTGGCACCTCTACGGGCATTCTCATGGACGCCTTGCGGACATTTCCAACTCACTCTCCACGGACGTCGGGGTTGACACACACGACTTCCGTCCATGGCACTATGATGAGATCGTCGGCTTGATGGAGAAGAAATCTAAGGCTCAGAAACCTGACCCAAGTACCTGACAAATCTGAACGATGTCAGGCAATGTGATCCGCCAGGATATTCTTAAGTCGGATCGGTCAACGTTGTGCTTTGGGGACCTCGGGCAGCGGCTCTCCCGCCATTCGTTTCCTTGTGAGACCTGAGAGGAAGTCTGCGAATCGTCCTATGTCCTCTCGAACGCTCGCTTGCTCGAGACTTTCCATGTAGGTTTTTCGTTCGCTGGTCGGTATCACCGTCCATGGATAGCCGCCCGATGCCAGCATCAGATTCATGAGAAAGCGGCCCACGCGGCCGTTCCCGTCCATGTATGGATGGATATACACGAAGACAAAGTGCCCGAGCACAACTCGCACGGCAGGGTCGCTCTCCGTGCGCAACAGGTCAAAAAAAACAGGCATGGCGTCCCTCAGTGCCTCGCGATTCAGCGGCACATGCATGGACTGCCGAATGTAAACCTGACCGTTGCGGTAGCCGGCAAGGTCGGAGGGTTTGAGTAGACCTGCCGCCACACTCGGGGCAAACATCTCGCGATACCATTCCCGATGATCTTCTTCGGCAACCACCCCGGGATTTTCGCCCTTTAGCGTCCGGAGGATGCTTTTCTGGACCACTTGGTATGACTGCCAGTATCCCCGCGCCGCCATGGCGTTGCGCTGCTCACGGTCTTGCTCATGAGTCTCGGGATTCCAGGCGCCGCTACGGACGCGGTCTATTAACCCAGCAGTAACCCGATAGCCCTCAATTGACAGAGAATGGTAGGCATCGGTTACATACGCTTCCTCAACACTCTTCATGTACGCGTCGACATCGCGCGGCACACCTGGCGCCTTTGGGAAGCGCTCCATCACAGCCTCACGCATTTTCTGCCACAGTAGCCTTATGCGGTTTGCGTACGGAGACGTTTCGCGAACAGGCATTGCCAGCGAAGGCCGGTCGTTGAAGGGATCGGTTTCACGGATGTCGTATCCGGCGGCCGACATTGTCTTAGTAATCTCATCCGCAATGCGGTCGCGACCACTGTTTCGAAACGCGCCCGCCAGCCGGCCGGCAATCGTGCTGTGCCCGCCGTCCAGAAGTTTGCCGAGCAGGCCAGATACATCGCGGATCATTGCCAGCACGGCTCTTACATCAGTTGAGTGACTGGAGAAATACTGAGGAGAACACTCAATGAGAGCCGATTCGTTTGAGAAAATGCGCAAGCTCTCTTTTTCTTCCTTGTCTCGTACCGCAGGGAGCGCAGCACGAAGGTCCAACAACGATGTGCCGTGCGGAAGTTTGGTGACCTTGTTGCGTGCCCGAGGCGAGCGCACGACAAGCTGCTGCGGAACGGTCCAATTGCCACCGTGGAGGGAAAGCGACTGCTCCGGAGAGAGAGACCAGTTCTTGCGAAAACGCGCTTCCAGGTAAGCAGCGGAGAACCGCCAGAACGAGGCATACCATGCCGTGCTCTCCCCTTTCACTTCATCCGGCCGACTGGGGATGTACCAGCCCTTGATGATCTCCTGGAGAAATCCGTTTTTGAGCAAGCGCTCGCGATGCGTTCGAGTCATGTCCCGCGCCCGTATGGCAGCTGCGCCAGTAGCGTCCTGGAGTCTGTGCAGAATCTCTAAGGACTGGGCGAGTTTTTCGGATGGCGAAGCCATTTCTTTGTGGGCTGCTTTAGCTTGTTGCGCTGTACTAAAATTAGCCTATTATGCTGTGTTAATATTAGCTTATTGTGTTGTATCAGTTTAAGCTTATCTTGTCGAGGGTTGGGCTATCCGGACCGTGGGACTATCACCTGGAGAAACCTGGAGCCTCCAGCCAAAGCGCAATTGGTTGGTACTGATCCAACCTGTGACGCCGGGCGACCCCAGCCATCCCGCCGCGCGAAACAACAGCCGCCAAGACACAAAGAAAGCCCGTTGTGCTGCACTGATAAGTACATTTCTTTAGTTTTCCAGGCTACTTCCAACCGAAGCAGTGAAAAGCAGCCACGCATTCAAGCTGGAACCATTTCTTCCCCACCTCCGTTTTTGACATGTGGAGCAATCCCGTCTATGAACTGCCTAATGTTCTAAGCGAAACCAGCCGCATACCGCAACCGACGCTGTGAATCACTGAACGGGCGCTCGCCGAGCACGTCTTCGTTGTTTTAAGCGGAAGCTGCTTTCAGCTAGACGGAATTCGCCAGGCCGGTACGGGCCTTCGCCCCGTATTCTTCCGGCGTCTTCATTATTTGCTCAGGAGTTTTGCGCATGCCAGCCGAACTGAAGATTGTCGACACCAAAACAGAGAGCGTCGCTTATGACCCGCTACTGACGCCGGAACAGGTTGCCAAATGGTTGAACACGTCCCTGGATTGGGTTTGGGATCACTCCTCCAGGAAGTCCCCCTTGCTCCCGGTGATTCGTTTTGGCGAGGGGCCGGGTCGGTCCGGAATTCTCCGCTATCGGGCAAGCAAGATTGAGGAGTTCATTGCGGAGCAGGAGCGATTTTCCGCAGCCCGTCACAGGAACTCTGGCCGTAGAATAGCGACACCCACTTGTTCCCCCACAGAAGAATGAGGAACGGATGGGAAAATCGCACCAAAGGGGTTGGGTAGTTCTGCGCGGCAAGAAGTGGTACGGCTATTACCGCAGAACCGTGCTCGATCCAATCAAGAACGAACAGAAAGTCGACACGGTTTCAGTCATTCTTGCCCAGAAATCTCAGCTGACGAAATTTCAGTCCAGGGAGCGGCTGGAACAGGAGATCGCGAAACAGAACGGCCAGACTCCGGGAGGCCGCGTCATGAACGATGGCGCGGTCACGTTCGGATGGTTTGTCCGGAACCGGTTTTTGCCCTTGAAGGAGGCGAACTGGAAACCGGAAACCGCCAAGGTGAAAAAGTTGCTCATCCAGAAGGATCTGATCGACACCTTCGATCACATGCCGCTTGAGAGCTTCGACCGATTCATCTTGCAGGTCCACCTGAACAAACTGGCCAAAACCAGGTCGAAAGACAGGGTGCTGCAAATGAGAGCTTACGTGCGAGATATTTTTGCCGAGGCAGTTGAGCAAGACTTCCTCGAGAAAGATCCTGCGCGCAAGGTCACGGTTCCGTCGCAGTTACGCGACACGGACAAAACCACATTAACGTGGGAACAGCTAAGGAATGCTCTTTCGCATCTCGCGTTGCGGGATCGCATTCTGCTGGAACTGGACATGACGAATGCGCTTCGTCCCGGCGAGTTGTTCGCTCTTCGTTGGAAATGCTTCAACCAGACGGAATCGAAAATGTACGTATTCGAGACCGCATACAAAGGCGCTATCCGGCCTTGGGGCAAAACCAAGAAGAGTTTGGGACGTGTGCACCTGCCGAAGGAACTGGCCGACGACCTGTGGCTCTGGAAGCAGGAATGTCCAGACTCCTCGCCAGATGCATTCATCTTTCCGGATGCCAAGGGCGGCTTTATGGACACCGGCAATTACCGCCGGCGCGTGCTGCACAAGCTGGCGAAGAAACTCGAACTGCCAAAGCTGACCTTCCAAGTGATCCGGCGCACGATAGCGACGCTGGCGCAGAAGAAGGGGACGGTGAAGGACGTTCAGGGGCTACTTCGTCATTCACGTGCGGCCACAACAACCGACGTGTACATGCAGGAAATTCCGGAGAGCGTGCAGGCGACCGTTAACGCGATCAACGCTGAACTCAGAGTGAAGCCGGAGGAAATTCACGCTGACTGAAAATGTTTTTGCAATTTGCTACCAAATGCTACCAAACGGGAAAAAGCGATGTTGGTAAGTGATTGAAAATATGGTGGACCTGGTCGGGATCGAACCGACGACCTCTTCCATGCCATGGAACTCGCAAAATCGTGTCTTGTTGACGGCAAAGGCTTTAAGAGTCGGACGAGTCGGCAAGAACCGCTGAAATCGG
>Ga0137372_10006181_pt1 | contig 11631 bp, 11 predicted proteins | sample SagtaG_6_FD_104911 | JGI IMG/M metagenome (GOLD analysis project Ga0137372, IMG submission 104911) | Vadose zone soil microbial communities from Sagehorn Ranch, Mendocino, California, USA - Sage1_R_60_16 metaG | ecosystem: Environmental > Terrestrial > Soil > Vadose zone | place: USA...
ACACCTCCCGCGCGACACTCAATGCCCCGATCGAGCTGGACGGCAATATCGTCGTTCCCGCAGACGCCGATGTTGTGGGACGCGTGGTGGAGGTCAAGTCCGCCGGCCGCTTCAAGGGCGCGGCGCTGCTCACCATTGAGCTCACCCGCCTCCGTTATAACGGACAGTCCTACGCCATCACCACCGCTCCGTGGACCAAGGAAATCAAGGGCCGTGGCAAGGGCACCGCTGCGAAGGTAGGCGGCGGCGCTGCTCTTGGCGCGATCATTGGCGGAATCGCCGGAGGCGGTAAGGGCGCGGCGATCGGCACCGTGGTGGGCGGCGGAGCCGGCGCTACAGCCCAGGGTGTGACCAAGCAGAAGCAGATCGCGCTGGAGCCGGAGACGCTGCTGAGCTTCCGTCTTGATCAATCGGTCACCGTGCGTCCCGCCAGCGTCAACGAACGTGCTCGGGGTCGCGAGCGGTTAGAGTAAACGAGGGTGCCCCACTCAAGCTTGTTTTGCTTGAGTGGGGTATTTGATCCGAACCGCGGGAAACCCCACTCAACGAAGAGAGCGTTGAGTGGGGCACCACACCATGACTCTCAGCCCCGCCCTTCTTTCGTAACTCCCGCCAGCCGACTGCTCCACCTATAATTCAGTTGTTCTCACCCCGATTGAGACCTAAGAGAGACGCGCGTGTACTCTGACTGGCTACTGGCGGCTGGATTTTTCTGCTTCGGCCTGATCTTCGGCAGCTTCCTGAACGTCTGCATCCACCGGCTGCCGCGCGGGCTCTCGGTGGTTGCGCCGCGCTCGGCCTGCCCGGAGTGCCATACGGCAATCGCGGCCTACGACAACATCCCTGTCCTGAGCTGGCTGATTCTGCGCGGCCGCTGCCGGCGCTGCGGCGCGCGAATCACGCCGCGGTACGCGGTTGTGGAGTTGATCTGCGGACTTCTTTTTCTGCTCTCCTACCTGCAGGCCGGTTTTAGCCTGGAGGCGGCCAAGGCCTGCGTACTCTGCTTCCTGCTCGTAGGGCTGACCTTCACCGACGCGGAGACCCATCTGCTGCCGGATGCGTTGACCCTGCCCGGGCTGGCCATTGGGCTGCTCTTCAGCCTGGTGACCCTGGTGCCCGGACCGGCCTATAAATTGTTTCCCCTGCACTTTCAGACTCCGCCCACGAACCTGCAGGTTGACCTGCAGCTCGGCTGGCGGTCGCTGCTCAACTCGCTGATGGGCGCGGCGATCGGCGCCGGGGCGCTCTATGGGATCGGCTGGGTCTATCTGAAGCTGCGCAAGGTTGCGGGCATGGGGCTCGGCGACGTGAAGCTGATGGCAATGGTGGGGGCATTCCTTGGGCCGCTGCTGACGCTGTTTGTGCTCTGCACCGCCTCGTTGCTGGGCGGGTTTTACGGGATCTTTCTGTTGTTCACGGTCTTTCGCAGCCGCCTGGTCCGCTATCGCACCCGTCTGGGTGCTCAGGCGCCTGGGCGGGCCTGGCAGGCCGCCAATGTCGCTATGCAGGGGCTGGAGATTCCCTTCGGAGTCTTCCTCTGCGTCATGTCCATCGCTGCCTGGTTCTATGGCGTTGCTGCGATCCGTGGTTACTTACGTCTGCTGCTGATTGGTGGCTGAATTCCCGGTTGAGGTACTGCCAACGACACCTGTCCACTGCCCCGCAGTGGGTCACATTTCCACCCATCGGGGCTACAATCAGAGCACATTTTGGCCCCGGCTTCATCCCGGCACGCCAAGTACAGGCGCCGGGGATCCCAGCTTGCCGGCCCAAGAGAGACGAGGAGCTCCTCATGAGTGTTGAACAGAGTCGCCTGGTTCGGGGCCCCCAGCAAGCCCGCAGCTGGCATGCTGGGATGTTAGTGCGCCGGTTGTGCCTTTCCGCCGTGCTGGTCATGGCGACCGGGCTTTTCGCGCAGGAATCCGCGGACCAGCCGTTGGGAGATGTCGCCCGCCAAACCCGGGCTGAGCGCGAGCAGAGCGGCTCGCGCCGAAAAGTGTACACCAACGATGACTTTGCCGGCCCGGCGCAGGCCGATTCAGTCGCCGACTCTGCCGACAGCGACGAGAAGCCTTCGCAGGGCGAGCCCGCCGCAAGCGCCAAAGCAGCCGAACCCGGCGCGGCCGCACCCGACCCGAAAGCTAAAGACGGAGACGCAAAGAAAGAAGACGAGTTGCAGAAGCGCACGCAGGAGATGAACAAGCAATACACCGACAAGGTCGGCGATATCCAGACGCAGATCGCGACGGCCAAGCAGGACCTGGAACGGCTGCAGCGCGACCAGGTGGAGAGCACCAACCAGTACCGCAGCTCAAGCGGCACCTTGCCTTCCCCCTACGAGTACGAGGAGCAGCAGCGTCAGTTGCAGCAGCAGATGGAAAACCAGCGCAATGCGATCTCAGGCCTAAACTCGAAGTTGGAGGACGCTCAGGAAGCCGCCCGTCACGCGGGAGTGCGTACGGGAGAATAGCGATCGAGCAAACAGCTCACTCAGAAAGATCAACTGCCCCACTCAAACCAAGTCGCTTGAGCGGGGCACAACTTTCCAGCCCAAATTCGAATTCCCTATCTTCCCCGACCTCTCCCAAATCTGCTTCACATGATGATGGCCGTGCAGGTAGTGGAACTTCTTCCACTGCGCGATGGTCAGAGGTCCGAAAAAGACGTGCGCGCCGATCCGCTGGCCCTTTCCCCACCGCTGCTCTGCCGCATCCAGCGCGGTAGTCATTCGTTGCAGTCCGCTCAGGGTCTTTTGCAGCGCCTCTGCTCCGTGCATGCCCTCGGGCAAGGCGAATGATGGCGACCTGCGCTCGGACGGGAACCTTCCCATCCCGATCACCGCAAACTGCAGCCACCGCTCCTTCATCGTGACCGCACGCGCCTCAGGACGCGGCGTCGATCGGAGCTTTGCTTGCGAACTTGATTGCGGCGGCATTGATTGCAAACCAGGCACGCCGCCCTCGCCGCTGTTCGCTGCGTTGTCTGCGGCAGCGAGGTTCTTCTCTACCAGTTTTGCCGTGCCTCCGTAAGTGCGCCCAAGATGCTCCACGATTTGCGCGCTGTTCCAGCGTCCTTCCGGCGCGCGGTTCCATTCCTCGTCGCTCATCCCGCGGGTCGCCTCTTCGATCTCCCGTCGCAGTCGATCCAGCCACGGTTGCATCTCTCTACCTCGCAGTCTCCCATCCACATTTGCCAACCAAGGGCAATGCGGGCCACCGTCAGTGGGATCACTTCTTCCTCAGCCGCTCCAGCGCCTTCCTGGCCTCGCTCGCGCTCGGCCCGTCGTTCAGGATAGCCAGGTAGGCCTGGTAGTGCGCGCGGGCCTCGTCCAGCTCTCCGTTCTTCTCCAGCGCCTGCGCCAGTTTAAAGGTTGCGACTGCATCGCGGGGCTTAAACTCAAGCGCCTCCCGGAAGCGGCTGATCGCCGCCTTGTAATTTCCGACGTTGTAATAGTAGGTGCCAACCTCGACGTCTTTCATGGCGCGCAGCGGGTTCCACTCGTGAGCGTCGCCCACACCAGGATGCGCCAGCTCGTCCTCCCTGGGCGGAGCAATATCGCCGCGCGTCTGTTCGCTGCTGCTGCTGCTCTGTTCTGGTTTGCGCTCGACGCCGGCATTCGGGCTGGGCTCCGGCGGGCTGGTATCGCTGCGCGAGGGAGCCGTATTGGCTGGTTCCGTATTGGCCGGTTCCGGGGGAGGAGCGGTATCGGCCGGCGTGGCGCGACTGTCTCGGTCCTGGCTCGGTTGGGGAGCCTCCGGCAGGTTGGTCTGGCCCGAGGACTGCCCGGAGCTGTCCGGCGCCTGCACCGAAACGGCGGCCGAGCCAGCAGCGGCAAAGACAAACGCGCAAGCCAATGCCAACGCCGCTGCGCCTACTCTCTTCATTGTGAGATTGTATCGCCGGCCGCTGAGACCCAGAAATGGGGTGCTATTGCGGGGGCTTGATGGTAAAGCTCCGCGTGGTCTCTCGGCCCCCCAGCCGGGCATTGACTTCCAGCTCGACCGTGGCATCGGTCAGCCCAAGGCAAAGCTCAACTACGCCCGCATCATTTGTCAGCCGGTCTTGCAGCGCTCCCGAAGCAGAGTCGATCTTCCAGTTCACTCCCACCTGGGCACGTGGGGCAATGTTGCCTCCGAAGAGGACCTGCAGGCGAAGGATGGACTTTTCACCGTTTTGCCGCTGCGAGACCAACAGCTCAATCGACAGCTCCTCGGCCTTTTCCGGCTTCGGGGCCCCCACCCTGTCCGCTTTGGGCAGATTGGGACTCAGTACCTCATCGACCTGGCCCGCGCGTAAAGACTCCAGGATCCAGCGGTGCTGCGCACGCGCCAGCTCATGGATCTGCTCATCGGTGGCGGAGTCCGGCAGCACCCCCGCGCGCTTGCCGATGCAGCGGCCGCGGACGAAGACTTGCGACTCGAGCCGGGGCAACTGTTCGCGCACCTCGGTCTGCACGTGATAGACCGTGTCCATCGCTGCAATATCGGTGTTGAAGCCGAAGATCATCGAGTAGCTACCCGCCGGCACCCCAGCGTTTTCACTCCCAGATGCCAACAGCAGGCGCGCTGGGGACCCCGTTCGAGAGGGCATCCGCGGTTCAGGAAGATGAAGCGCTTAGTCCACCGATTGTCCACGAGACGCGGCCGGTTTCACAATATTACTTTGGTTGCATGAGTTCCCCGGGAGGAAACACTTGCCCGAAATCGCTCCGGTCAGCGTACGGAAAAGCCTTTGACGGCGTCCCCCGCAAGCCCGGGGCCCCAAAACGCCTGTAGTTGGCGTGCTGGGGTGGAAGCCCGCATTTGGCTTGCTGGGGAGGAAATTTTCGGCCTCGCGTGCGGGGCGACGATGCGGCAGTCGAAATTTGGATGCGCCTTGACAATGCAAAAATCGAATATCTATACTCGGGTGTACCCGCAAATCTGCTCCTGAAAAGACGTTATGACCGATAACTACTTTGTAAGGTATCTTCCTCTGTTGATTCACTTTACGCTTGCCTGCCTATTGGCAGCCGCGATCGTGATTCTTTCCTACCTCATCGGTCAGCACAAAGCCAATAAAAGCAAGATGTCGCCCTATGAATGCGGCATGGAGCCGGTGGGCGACGTTCGCCAGCGCTTCAGCGTCAAGTTCTACCTCGTCGCAATGCTCTTCATCCTCTTTGACGTTGAGGCGGTCTTCCTTTACCCGTGGGCCATCATTTTAAGAAAGCTCCGCATGTTCGGCTTCTGGGAGATGATGACGTACGTTCTGGTGATCCTGGTCGGTTTCATCTACGTGTGGCAGAAGGGTGTTCTTGACTGGAACAAAACTTCGCGCGACGAGGCGCTCTGAGGTCTATGGCCCTACAACCTGCTGTAACTGATCTGGAGTTGCTGAAGGAGCGCCCTGCCGTGGCGTGCCTGTACTCCGAGCTGCCCCAGGCGCTCCAGGCCGCCAAGTTCGACCGCAACGAGCTGACGCTGTGGGTGGATCCTCTGCAACTGCTTGAGGCCCTGCGGGTCCTGCGCGGCTCCAAAGCTGGCTTCGAGGACCTGGCCGACATCACCGCGGTGGACTGGCACCCCTCCGAGCCGCGCTTTGAGGTGGTCTATTCCCTGCTCTCTTATCAGCTTAAGGAACGGCTGCGCGTCAAGGTCCGGCTCGCCGGCACCGATCCGAGCATCGAGACGATCACCTCGCTGTGGGCCGGCGCGGCCAGCTTCGAGAGCGAGGTCTTCGACATGTTCGGCATCCGCTTCCAGGGGCATCCCGATCTGCGCCGCATCCTGCTGCCGGATGACTGGGAAGGCCATCCCCTGCGCAAGGACTATCCCGTCGAGGGCTACCGCTAATGGCCACCATCGATCAGCTCCGCTCCAATCCTGTGGTTGAAGACCGCGGCCTGGACAGCACCATGATCCTGAACATGGGGCCGCAGCATCCCTCCACGCACGGCGTGCTTCGCCTGCTGCTGGAGATCGACGGCGAGACGGTGGTGCGCGTGAAGCCCGACATTGGCTTCCTGCACACCGGCATCGAGAAGACCTGCGAGGCCAAGTTCTATCAGCAGGTGGTCCCGCTCACCGACCGCATCGACTATCTCTGCCCCATGACCAACAACCTGACCTATGTTCTGGCGGTGGAGAAGTTGCTGGGGCTGGAGATTCCGCCGCGCGCCATGTGGATCCGGTTGATGCTCAATGAGCTGACTCGCATCAACTCGCACCTGGTCTGGCTGGGCACCCACGCGCTCGACATAGGCGCGATGACCGTCTTCCTCTATTGCTTCCGCGAGCGGGAAGAGATCCTGAAGATGTTTGAGATGGTCGCCGGCCAGCGCATGATGACTTCCTACTTCCGGGTGGGCGGCGTCTCCATGGACCTGCCGCTGGGCTTCCTCGATTACATCAAGAACTTCATCTCCTACTTCCCCGAGCGCATCGACCAGTACTCGAACCTGCTGACCAACAATCCGATCTGGCAGCTCCGCACCAAGGGCGTGGCGGTCATCACCAAAGAAGATGCCCGCACCCTGATGCTGAGCGGCCCGACGGCGCGCGGCAGCGGGGTCGATTGGGACCTGCGCCGCGACATGCCCTACGGCGGCTACGACCAGCTGGAGTTCAAGGTCCCGATTGCAACCGAGGGCGACGTCTACGCGCGCTATCTGATTCGCATGGAGGAGCTGCGCGAGTCGACCAACATGGTCCGGCAGACGATCGAGAGGCTGCCTGGCGGGCCGGTCAAGTCCGATGCGCCCAAGGTGGTGCTGCCCGACCGCGAGGCCATGAAGACCCAGATGGAGGCGTTGATCCATCACTTCAAGATCGTCACCGAGGGCTTCACGGTCCCTGAGGGCGAGGTCTATCAGGGAGTGGAGTCGCCGCGCGGCGAGATGGGCTATTACGTGGTCAGCGACGGCACGGCCAAGCCCTATCGCGTGCACATGCGCAGCCCGTCATTCGCCAACCTGAATTCGATTGGCGTAATGTGCGAGCACAACCTGCTGGCCGATGTGGTGGCGGCAATCGGAAGCATCGATATCGTGCTGGGCGACGTGGACCGGTAACGGTCCGGCCATGGATTCCGGTGAGTTTACGGTAGGAATTCGGCAGTAATTTCCAACATTAAGCCGGGCCGCGGCGGGCATTGACAGGGGTCCCCAGGCTGCCCGATTTTGGCAGATTGGGGTAGATTGACAGGGTTCTGAGAGGCTCATGAAATTCACCGACCAACTCGAAGCGCGTTTTGCGGAGATGCTCCCGCATTATCCGGTCAAGCGCTCACTCCTCGTCCCCTTCTTGCTTTATACGCAGGACGAATACGGCTATGTGAAAGACGAAGTGATTGAGGAGCTGGCGCGCCGGCTCGATATCACCGAGCTCGACATCCGCGGCGTGATCAGCTACTACTCCATGCTGCGCACCAAGCCCGGCGGCAAGTACAACGTCCAGGTCTGCACCAACATCTGCTGCCTGCTGCGCGACGGCGAGCAGATGCTGGAGCATGTGCGCGACTCGCTTGGCGTACACGTTAACCAGGGGACGACCGCCGACGGCGTCTTCTCGGTGGAAGAGGTCGAGTGCATCGGCGCCTGCTCCTGGGCTCCGGCCATGCAGGTCAACTACGACTTCCACGACAACCTCACCCCGGAAAAAATCGATCGGATCCTCAAAGAGTACCGAGAAAAGGCGGCCCAGTAGCGATGCCAACCCTGGTCTCCCATCCCGACGAGGTCAAAGTCATCAGCAAGCGCTTCGGCCAAGGCGCGGCGAACATTGACCGCTACATGGAACTCGACGGCTACAAGGCCCTGCGCAAGGCGCTGGCGGTGGGCCCGGACGCCATCATCAATGAGGTAAAGGCCAGCAATTTGCGCGGACGCGGCGGCGCCGGATTCCCCACGGGCATGAAGTGGTCGTTCGTGCCCAAGGAGAGCGCCAAGCCCAAGTACGTGCTGTGCAACGGCGACGAGAGCGAGCCCGGCACCTGCAAGGACCACCTCATCTTCCTGCATGACCCGCACTCGGTGATCGAGGGCGCCATGATCGCGGCCATTGCCGTCGGCGCTCACTCCGCCTACATTTACATCCGCGGTGAGTACCGCTATCTGCTGGAGATCATGCAGAAGGCGATCGCCGACTGCTACGCCAAGGGCATCTGCGGCAAGAACATCTTCGGCTCCGGCTACGATCTGGACGTATTCTGGCACGGCGGCGCCGGCGCCTACGAGGTCGGCGAAGAGTCGGCGCTGATGGAATCGCTCGAAGGCAAGCGCGGCGTTCCCCGCATTCGTCCGCCTTTTCCCGCCGTCGTCGGACTTTGGGGCGGGCCGACGGTCATCAACAACGTGGAGACCCTGGCCAGCGTTCCTCCCATCATCCTGAACGGCGGCAAGGCCTATGCGGAGATCGGCGTGGAGCGCAACGGCGGCACGCGTTTGTTCCAGCTCAGCGGCCATGTGGCGAAGCCCGGCGTCTACGAACTGCCCCTCGGCTACAACCTGAAGAAGGCAATCTATGAGGTCGGCGGCGGCATCGCCGACGGGCACAAGCTCAAGTGCGTCGTCCCTGGCGGCTCATCGGTTCCCTGCCTGCGCCCGGAGGAGATCGACATCGCGCTCGACTTCGATTCGATGATGAAGGCCGGGACCTTTCTCGGCTCGGGCGGAATCGTGGTCATCAACGACCAGACCTGCATCGTCAAGTTCGCCCTTCGCACCATCCAGTTCTACCGGCACGAGAGCTGCGGCTGGTGTATTCCCTGCCGCGAAGGCACCGACTGGCTCACCAAGAGCCTGCGGCGCTTCCATGCCGGCGCAGGGGTCCAAAAGGACATCGACAACATGCGCTACCTGGCGGAGAACATGCTGGGCCGCACCTTCTGCCCGCTGGGCGATGCGGCGGCGATGCCCATCATCGGCTTTGTGAAGAAGTACCGCGAAGAGTTTGAAGCACACCTGGACGGCCGTCCCTGCCCCTTCGGGCAGCACACCGTCTCGAACGCAATGGCGGTTTCGGGCCACTAATTTCGGGGTCCCCAGCGCGCCTGATTTTGGCGTGCCGGGGCAAAAGACAAGTTACGAGGCCAACCGGCCCCGGCAAAGAGAATTCATGGCAGACGTAACGCAAAACGTAACGCTTACGGTAAACGGAAAAGCGATCACGGCCCCCAAGGGCACGCTGCTCATTGAGGCCTGCAAGCAGGCGGGCATCGAGATTCCCGCCTTCTGCTACTACCCCGGCCTCTCGCTGCAGGGCGCATGCCGCATGTGCGTGGTCGAAATCGAGAAGATGCCCAAGATGCAGACCGCCTGCACCACGCCGGTGGCCGAGGGCATGGTGGTGCAGACCGAGACCGAAAAGATTGTGCAGGCGCGCAAGGCCACGCTTGAGCTGCTGCTGGCCAACCATCCGCTCGACTGCCCGGTCTGCGACGCCGGCGGCGAGTGCGAGTTGCAGGACATGACGTTCAAGTACGGCGCCGGCGAGTCGAAGTTCATCGACATCAAGAGCCATCGCGACGAGCAGCAGTGGTCGCCCGTGGTCTTCTATGACCGCCCGCGCTGCATCCTCTGCTACCGCTGCGTGCGCGTCTGCGGCGAAGGCATGGACGTCTGGGCGCTGGGCATCAAGAACCGCGGCCAGGGCTCGGTGATTGCGCCCAATGAAGGCGACACGCTCAACTGCGAAGAGTGCGGCATGTGCATCGACATCTGCCCGGTCGGCGCGCTCACCAGCGGGTCCTACCGCTACAAGACCCGGCCCTGGGAGATGACCCACACCGGCACGGTCTGCACGCATTGCGGCGACGGCTGCGTCACCACGGCCGCGGTGCGGCGCTCGGATTCCGGCTCGGAGATCGTGCGCTGCGACAATCGCGACCGCAGCGGCATCAATGACGACTTCCTCTGCATCAAGGGCCGCTACGGGTACGACTTCGCCGCCAGCCCCGATCGCATCACCACGCCGCTGATCAAGCGCGACGGCAAGTTCGTGGGCGCCACCTGGATGGAAGCCATCGAGCTGGTCGCATCACGGTTCCAGCAGCTCGCAGGCTCCGGCGGCGCGAAGTCGATCGGGGTGATCGGCTCCAACCACACCACCAACGAAGAGAACTATCTGCTGCAGAAGTTCGCGCGCACGGTGCTGGGAACCAACAACATCGACCACCACCGCACGGCCGACATTCCGTCGTTTGCGCGCGCGGTCGCGGACCACAGGGCGCAGACGGCCTCGATGAGCGAGGTGGCCACCGCGCCGGCGGTCCTGGTGATCGGCAACGATCCCACCGAAGAGCATCCGCTGCTCGCGTGGCAGATCCGCACCGCGGTGCGCCTGAGCGGCGCGCGCCTCTACGTGGTCAACGCCAAGGAGATCAAGCTGCGGCGCCAGGCCAGGCATTTTGTGCAGATCGCCCCGGGCAGCGAACGCAACCTGGTCACCTATCTTGCGGGCAACGACCTCGCGGGCTCCAATACCGGAGCGGACCCGCAGGCGCTCGCCTCCCTGCGCGATGCGCTGGCCGCCGAGAACAATCTGCTCATCATCTTCGGCTCGGAGCTGCGCGGAGACGCCATCGATGCGCTGGTGGCCTACGGGAAGGGCAAGTCGCGCTTCATCTGCCTGGCCGACTACTCGAACTCGCGCGGCGCGGCCGACATGGGGCTCTACCCCGACCTGCTGCCGGGTTATCACTCCATCGCGGGCACCTCGCGTTCGCAGCTCGGCTGGGCCGCCCCGGTCTCGACCACGCCGGGACTTTCCCTGCCGGAGATGCTCGACGCTGCCGCCGCCGGACAACTGCAGGCGCTGTGGATCGTGGGCTCCAATCCCGCCGCGCGCTACGGCAACGCCGCCGCGTTCAGCAAACCGTTCCTCATCGTGCAGGACATGTTCCTCACCGAAACCGCGCAGCACGCCGACGTCTTCCTGCCCGCGGCCTTTGCCTATGAGAAGGCAGGCACGGTGACGAACACCTGCGGCGACCTGCAGCGGCTGAAGAAGGCCGGCGACGTGCGGGGCGTGAAGGCCGACTTCGAGATCATCCTCCGCATCGCGGAGAAGATGGGCGCCGATATCGCCAAACTGGTGCCCTTCCAGGGTGTGACCTACGCCGACGCGGGACAGAGCCGCGGCGTGCAGTCCGGCGAAGCCGACCGCAATGCGGTCTTCACCGAAGCGCGCGGGCTGGCCTCACGTACCTCGCCGCTGGACCCCACGCTCACTCTCGACGAGATCGCGAACCTGGTTCCGGGCTACTCGATCCGCAGGGTCGACCTGGCTGCGGGAACTCCGCAGCGCACCGGGCTGGTGCAGATTGAGCCGGCGTCGATTCCAAGCCATCCGGAGCTGGTGGTGCCGGCCGCCAACGGCCTGTTCACCTCCGGTACGCTGGGCCGCTACTCGAACACGCTGAATTCAGTTGTGGAAAGCCATCGCGGGGCGGGAGCGAGCCAGCCCATCGGGGCCGACTGAGGTTTTGATCCTTCTTGCGGGGTGCCCCAGGTCCCGTGACGCGCGTTTTTGCGGCGCTGACCTGGGTCAGCGACAGTTTCTGTAAGTTTCTGCCGTCCGGGCGCATCGGTTTGCGCGAGTGCGGCTGGGGATTGGGTCTCCGATGAATCTGTGGACATTTCTGATCGTCGCG
>Ga0137372_10006184_pt1 | contig 11629 bp, 8 predicted proteins | sample SagtaG_6_FD_104911 | JGI IMG/M metagenome (GOLD analysis project Ga0137372, IMG submission 104911) | Vadose zone soil microbial communities from Sagehorn Ranch, Mendocino, California, USA - Sage1_R_60_16 metaG | ecosystem: Environmental > Terrestrial > Soil > Vadose zone | place: USA: California...
CGACGGTCTTCACGCTGCCATTGACCGAAACCTGCGGAAGGTCGTGGCAGAGCGTGCATTGGAGCCTGATCGCCTCGCCCTTCTCGTTGAAGTGCTTGCCGTCGTGACAGCGGAAGCACCCTGGGAAATTCTTGTGCCCCTCGTGATTGGGGAACGATTTCCAGGTCAGGCCCTTGGCGTCGAACTCGGAAAGCTCGAGGATCTCGAGCATGGTCTTGGCAAAGTTCGCCTCGGCGGCCTTCTGCTCGGGCTTAAGCTCGCCCTTCTGCGCAGCGTCGGCGATGATCTTACTGAACTGCGGCTCCTGGTCGGCAAGGGTCCCGTTGATCGGACTCGCCTTTTCGATGATGGCGAGCGCGCGCGCCTTGATCGACTTCAGGTTGCGGTCGATGCGGCCATCCTGGATCGCCTCGTCGACGCGGTCCGCGGGGTCGCGGAACGGGTGGCCCTCGGCGTTGTGGCAGTCGATGCAGTCCATCCGCCGCTTGGCCTTCTGTTCAACTTCGGCGCGGCCGACCTTGCTCGACGCGTCGAAATAGGTCGTGGTCTTTCCATCCTTGCCAGTGATGCGCACCCACGGGATCGTGCGCTTCTGCTCGTCGTCCGACACGTATTCGACGTTCTGCTCGATGTGCCAATGGATGCCGCGCGACGCCCTCTCGCGCGCTTCGCCCCCACCGGTGTGGATGATGAGCCGCGTGCGGACCTCGGTGTTGGCGGGATCGGTCTCGAAGTGGATCTTGGTCCTGACCTTGTCGTCGTGGATCACCGACGGCCAGTGGCAGCCTTCGCACGAGTCGCGCGCCGGACGCAGCGTCGTGGCGGCGAGCGGCCGTTTATAGCCGGTGATCATGCCGAGCAGCTCGTGGTAGTGCGCGACCTTGAGCGTCATCAGCTGCAGCGTCGGCAACCGGCCCATGTGGCACTCGACGCACTGGACCCGCGCGTGCGAGAAGGCGGCGTAGGCGCGTGGCTCTTCGGGATGCACCGCATGACAATTGTTGGTGCAGAACGCGTTGCTGTTGCTGTACTCCCACGCGACGATGCTGCCGGCGCCCAGAACGGCAAGGGCGATCGCCCCGAGGACGATCGTCGTCACCGTGCCCAGCATCAACGTGCGCCGCCCCAGCGTAATTTTCATCGCCGTTCCCCTTGTTCGTGTCGACGCCACATTATCGGTCGCTACCCGAGCGACGGGCACAAGGGCGCCATTGCAGCGGCATTCCGGCTGTCTCGTCGCCGGTCACGGTATCAAAACGCGCTGTAGACGATCAACACGACCGCGACAATGCCGAGCGAGAGCGCGGTTCCGCCGACAACCCAGCCGAACAGCGTGGACTCGTGGGTCGGTGGCGCCGCCTCCTTCGCGGCCAGGCGGCTCTCGCGGCTCAGACGGTCGTACTCGAAGCGACGCTCGGTCTTGAGCTCGTGTTCCGGAACGCGGCCGGTGAAGATCACGGTGTCCATCGGGAATTTTTCCGGTCGCAGGTGGCCGTTGAAGAAGTGGATGGTGAAGATGAAGCCGACGGCGAGCAGCGCCTCCTCGCCGTGGACCAGGGACGCGATGTTGAACATCCAGCCTGGCAAGAGCTTCGCGAAGAAGACCGGGAACCACAGAAGCAGGCCCGAGCCGCCGATGATGAACATGCCCCAGAAGACGGCCCAGTAATCGAACTTCTCCCAGTACGTCCAACGGTCGAACTGCGGGCGCGGGCCGCGGCCGACGAACCACTTGAGGTTGCGCCAGATGTCGATGCCGTCCTGCGGCTGCGGGACCAGCGAGTCGGGGCCCCAGAGGATGGCGAGCACGTTGCGGCGGGCGATCGCTTTGCCGAACACCAGCACCACATGACTCACAAACACGACGATCATCACGAAGGCACACAGACGGTGGACGACGCCGGCCGTTTCGAAGCCGCCGAGGAGGTGCGAAAGCGTGGTCGCCCACGTCTGGTTCGAATAGAGCAACGGCAACCCGGTGAGCGCGCAACCGACGAAGGTCAGCATCAGCGCTACGTGCATGATCCGTTCGAGCGGCGTGAAGCGGCGGTAATACCGCTGCGCAACGCCAATCGATCGGCGCGCGCCTGCTGCGGTCGAGTCTGCCATCGGGAGCGCGGTCGCCATCAGGGTTCCTTCCGGTCGCCGCCGCCGAATTTCACGCGCAGCGAACGATAGAGCCAGAATGCGGTGTGGATGCCGAAGAAAGCGAATACGCCGATCAGCAGGTACTCCATGAACTTCGCGGCGTACCAGTAGGCCGGGTTGCGCTCCCTCTCGTGCCGGCTCGCGTGCGGATCGAAGCTCGCGAAGTTGGCGCTGGCGCCGGCGTGACACTGCTGACACGTGGCCAGCCGATTCTGCTTCGAAACCTTCGATGCGGGATTCGTGGGCGGGAGCACGTCGTGCGCGCCGTGACACGACGCGCACGTCGCCGTCCGCGCATAGCCGAGCGCCGTCACCTGGCCATGGAACGTGTCCCGGTACGTCGACAGCGACTCGTGGTGGCAGGTCCCGCACTCGTTGATCGCGCCGGTCTGGAATGCCGCTGCTTCATGCTGCTGGATCGCGTGCGCACTGTGGCAGTCGGTGCACCCGGGCGCGGCGAGGACGCCCTGCTGCCGCATCTTGCCGTGCATGCCATTCGTGTATGCCTTGAATTCCGGCTGATGGCAGGAACCGCAGGTGTCCGGAATGTTCGCGCGCGCCACCTTGCTGCGCGGATCGGACTTCGGAAGCATGTTGTGCGCGCCGTGGCAATCCGTACACTCCGGCGCCGACATCTTCGCCGCGCCGCGCAGTGCTTTGCCGTGGATGCTGTCGTGGAACTCGCTTCCGATGTCGCCGCCCGGAAGCTTGCCCTTCGCAATCGTGATCTTGTCGCCGTGACAGCGCACGCACGTCGCTTCGAGGTTCACATGGTTGGTCCGCGATTCGGCGCTCTTCGAACGCAGGATATCGTGGGTTCCATGACAGTCGGTGCACGTTGCCGCGACGTTGTTGCCACCCTTGCGCGCGATGCCGTGCACGGTCGTGCTGTATTCCTTCACCGCCGCGTCGTGGCAGTTTGCGCAATTGACCGGCTTCAACGTCTCGGCGTGCGGGATCTTGTCGGCCGCGACATCGGTATGGCAGTCGGTGCATTTGAGGTTGAACTCGCCATGCACCGATGTCGTGAACTTCGGGCCGTCGACGGCAATCGACTTGCCGGCGGTGCCTTTGGCGTCGGCCGCCGCGTGGCACGCGAGGCAGGTCTCGTTGACATTCGGCGCCGCTGCCGGCGTGGCCGCGGGCTTCGCGTGCGCCGATGCTGCAAGCCCGATGCACACGAGGGCGCAAAAGGTCCGTAGCATGGTCGCGGTTGTCATGCGGATTCCGTGCGGCTTCGGGTGTTTCGCAGGGGCCGAAGGGCCGGCCCGGTTCTTTTCGCCGCCAGAGCGCATCGTCGCATCCACCGCCGCCGGCGGGGTTGACGTGGATCAAGCGCGCACGGAGGGCGACGACAATGCGACATTTTGTGTCGTCTGCGCTTCTTTTTTCGCCGGCCACCCCCGAGAACTTGTGACTTGATGCGCGAGACTGCGCGTCCACCGGCTAGAATCGCGCATGCGATATTTCTTCGTGCGCGCGTCGTCGGCGATTGCGATTCTGCTGACGGCGATGTCCGGCGCGCTCGCGCAATCCGGTGCGGAGACGGATCAAATATTCCAGGGGATCGAGCCGATCGTCCACGCGCGGACCTACTATTGGAACAGCCGAAGCACCAACGGCGATCCGAGCGAAGCGTGGGCGCTCGGCGGCTGGGCCGGGTTCAAGATCCGCGGGTTCGACGAAATGCTCGAGCTCGGTGTTGTCGGCTACACGTCGCAGAAGCTCTACGGCCCTTCGGACAAGGACGGTTCGCAGCTACTCCGCCCCGGTCAGGAGCCGATCAATGTCCTCGGGCAAGCGTTCGGGTCGCTTCGTTACGCGGGCCAGACGTTCACCGGCTACCGCCAGACCATCGACCAGCCGTGGGTCGATCCCGACGACAGCAAGATGATTCCAAACCTGTTCGAGGGCTATCTGCTTTCGGGAAAGGCTGCCGGCGTCGATTACATCGGCGGTTACGTGACCAAGGTCAAGACCCGCGGCTCGAACGCATTCCAGTGGATGTCGAGCGCTGCGGGTTCGAGCGGGCCGCAGCGCGGCATGATCATGTTCGGCGCGCGCGTGCCGTTCGCCGAGCGCACCGAGATTCGCATCGCGGAACAATATCTGCCGGATACCTACAACACCGCCTACGTGGATGGTGAACTTCCGATCGCCAACGGTGCCGCGGGAGCGTTGCGCCTCGGTGGGCAATATGCGAATCAGCAATCCGTGGGTAGCGCCGGATTGGGTACATTCGACACGTGGATGTACGGCCTCAGCGGCATCTTCGAGATCGGATCATCGAGCGTGCGGTTTGCGTTTACGCAGACCGGTCGCGGCAGCGAGACACAGGATCCGTTCGGCGCGAATCCGTCCTATCTCAACATGATGCAGATCAACTTCAACGATGCCGGCGAGAAGGCATGGTTGATCGGGGGTTCGTTCGATTTCGCGACGCTCGGGATTCCGGGTCTGAATGCCGTCGTCGAGTACGGGAATGGCCGCGCAGCCATCGACCCGACGACCCGCGCGCAACTCGGCAGCCGCAACGAAACCGACGTCAGGGTGGGCTACGGATTCGACAAGGCGTCGAAGCTCAATGGACTCTCGTTCGGCATCGAGCGTTCGTGGCTCAACCAGGCCGGCGCGCCAGCGCAGGGCCGGGAGCTCCGCGTCTACGCCAATTACGACGTCTCCTTCGATCCGCCCTGATGAAAATCGCGCAAATCGGCGACAGCCATTTGCGCCACGAAATTCCCCCTCGCCCAATCCTGGGAGAGGCGGAAGGGGTGAGGGCGGGCGATCAGACCCGACGCCGGTACTCGCCCGTGCGCGTGTCGATTTCGATCCTGTCGCCGGTGGACACGAAGAGCGGCACCTGGACCTGAAATCCGTTCGCGATTTTCGCGGGCTTCATCACCTTGCCCGACGTGTCGCCCTTGACGGCCGGCTCCGTGTAATTCACTTCACGGACGACCGAGGTCGGCAGCTCGACCGAAATGGCCTTGCCTTCGTAGAACGTGAGCTCGCATTCGAGGCCGTCGGCAAGATAGTTGATCGCCTCGCCCAGGTTGTCGGCCTCGACCTCGTGCTGGTGGTACTCCTCGTCCATGAACACGTAGAGCGGATCGGCGAAGTACGAATACGTCACTTGCTTGCGCTCGAGCTGGATTACGTCGAACTTTTCATCGGCGCGATAGATGGTCTCCGTGCCCGATCCGGACAGCAGGTTCCTGAGCTTCATCTTCACGACCGACGCGTTGCGGCCGGACTTCGAGAATTCGGCCTTCTGGACCACCATCGGATCCTTCCCGACCATGATCACGTTGCCGGGGCGGATTTCCTGGGCGATTTTCATTACGGCACCTGATTGCTAAGGGGTTGATTTGGAAAGCTTTCAATTATAACGCATTTCGCGCCGCCTTGACCAGTCCAAGGCCAAGCTCCGGGAGGCGCAGCAGGTGCTCGATCCATTGCCTGCCATGTCGCGCAAGGTGGGGGCGCATTGCCGTCCATTCCAGCCATGCCGCGTTGATGGCCCCTGCGGCCGGAACTCCGTTCCAGGCGCCGAAGAACCGGCGCGCCGCGGCACCGGTCGCATCGTCGAGCCCCTCCACATAGCGGTCGACAAACGCGTCGAGCTTGCGCCGGTGCGCGTCCTCGGGCTGCGGGTAGATGTGCCAGGCGAACGGGCGTGCTGCCCATTGCGCGCGGACGAACGAATCTTCGCCGCGGACAAAATTGACGTCGCACGCCCAGAGCAGGCGGTCATAGTCGTCCTGCGACAGGAAGGGGACGGCGTGGAGCTCGAGCCGGCCATGCCTCACCGGATGGCCGGCGTGGGGAACGTCGCCGCCGGTCCAGGCATCGAGCGCCCCGCTCGCCACTCCTTCAGGAACGATGCACGTAACGTGGTCCTCGCCATCTGCCCACGCATCGAAAAGCGCCGGCAGCGCCGGATTCGGATAGCAGAACAGCGAAATGCGTGATTCTCCCGGCACGGGCGCGGGCATGGCGAGCGAGCTCCAGAAGGTTTCGCGAAGGCGCTCGTCACGCTGGAAGGCGTCGCGGGCTTCGATCAGACCCCGCTCGCGAAGGAGGCCGCCGCTGGACAGCGTGAATCCCGGAAACCAGAATCGACGCACGATGGGAAGGCGCGGATGCGGCGATGGAAGACCATGCGCGCCGTCGATCCACGCCTCGGCCGACAAGTATTCGAGGACGAACCAGACGGGAGGCCGAGCGCATTTCGCCATCGCACTCGCATACGCCTCCGGAAGTCCGCAACCGAACGCCTCGATCACGACATCGGCGGGTGCCCCGATCGACGTCGCTTCGGTCCAGCGCCGGATCGCCACACCGGAAACGGTCTGCTCGGCGCGCGCGCGATCGACGCCGGGCGCCATCCATTCCAGCGTCTGGAGATCGTCGATCGCAAGCGTGACATCGAGGCCGTGGTCCGTCGCGAGTTGACGCGCGAGACGCCAGCAGACGCCGACGTCGCCGTAGTTGTCGACGACCTTGCAAAAGATGTCCCAGCGGGCGGTCATGAGGAGAGTGACGACGGGTGCGAAGGATCCGGGCGCGCGCGGAGCCACAAATTATCGCTCCGTCCACAAGATTTCATTAGTCGCGACGGCGCGAAGTCGCGGGATTGCAATTTTTACAAATGGGCAAGCCAGGAAACGATTATTCGCGATCACGGTCTTTTCTGTGAGGCTCGGGCCGCGAATCGCGTGCATCGGCTCAGGGCGAGGTAGCATAGGCACGAGTCACCCGCATCAGCCGCAATGTCTCCTGGCGAGATCGGATATGGAGAACAATAAACCGTTGCTGGGCGAGCAGGACCTCTATCTGTTCCGCGAGGGCACGCACAGCCGGTTGTACGCCGAAATGGGTTGCCAACTCGGTGTCGCCGGAGCGACCTTTCGCGTTTGGGCGCCGAATGCCTCACGCGTGTCGGTCATCGGCGCGTGGAACGGCTGGGACGCCAGCGCCGATCCGCTCGCGCCGCGCGGCGACGCATCCGGCATCTGGGAGGGCACGGTCGCTGCGGTGACGCGGGGCGACGGGTACAAATTCCGGATCGTCAGCGCCACCGGCCAGGAAATGGACAAGGCCGATCCGTTCGCCTTGTTCGCCGAGGTTCCGCCGTCGACCGCTTCGCGCGCGTGGACGCTGGAGTACGAATGGGGCGATGCCGAGTGGATGCGCTCGCGCGCCGCGCGCAACGCGCTCAATGCGCCGATCTCCATCTACGAGGTCCATCTGGGCTCGTGGCGCCGCGACAACAACCGGCTGCCGACCTATCGCGACATTGCACAGCCCCTGGCCGACTACGTGCGCGATCACGGCTTCACGCACATCGAGCTGCTGCCGATCACCGAGCATCCGTTCTACGGCTCGTGGGGTTACCAGACGACCGGCTATTTCGCGCCCACCGCACGTTACGGGACGCCGCAGGACTTCATGTATCTCGTCGACATCCTGCATCGCCAGGGCATCGGCGTGATCCTCGACTGGGTGCCGTCGCATTTTCCCACCGACGCTCACGGTCTCGGCTACTTCGACGGAACGCACCTGTACGAGCATGCCGATCCGCGGCAGGGCTTCCATCCCGAGTGGGGGAGCTCGATCTTCAATTACGATCGCCACGAGGTGCGGGCATTCCTGCTGTCGAGCGCGATGTTCTGGCTCGACCGCTACCACATCGACGGGCTGCGCGTCGACGCGGTCGCATCGATGCTCTATCTCGATTACGGACGCAAGGCCGGGGAGTGGATTCCCAACGTGCATGGCGGGAAGGAGAACCTGGGCGCGATCGCCTTCCTGCGGCACCTGAACGAGTCGGTCTATCGCGATCATCCCGACACGCAGGTGATCGCCGAGGAATCGACGTCGTGGCCGATGGTATCGCGCCCCGTGTATCTGGGGGGACTCGGCTTCGGCATGAAATGGAACATGGGGTGGATGCACGACACGCTCGAATACATGCGCCAGCAGCCGATCTTTCGCAAGTATCACCACGACCGGCTGATCTTCTCGATCTGGTACGCTTTTTTCGAGAACTTCGTGCTCGCGCTGTCGCATGACGAGGTCGTTTACGGCAAGGGCTCGCTGATCGGGAAAATGCCGGGCGACTCCTGGCAGCAATTCGCGAATCTGCGGCTGCTCTACGGTTACATGTGGGGACATCCCGGAAAGAAGCTGCTGTTCATGGGCGGGGAGTTCGGCCAGCGCCGCGAATGGACGCATGAAGGCAGCCTCGAATGGGACGTGCTCCGCTATCCCGAGCATGGCGGCATGCAGCGCTGGATCGGCGACTTGAACGCACTCCTTCGCGCGGAGCCGGCATTGCATGAGCGCGATTTCGACCAGGGTGGCTTCGAGTGGGTCGACTGCCACGACGCCGAGGCGAGCGTGATCAGCTTCCTGCGCCGGGGGCGCGAGGGCCCACCGGTGCTCGTCGTGTGCAATTTCACGCCGATTCCGCGCCAGAATTACACCGTCGGCGTGCCCGAGGGCGGCTATTGGCGCGAGCTCCTCAACAGCGACGCGCCGATCTACGGCGGCAGCGGCGTCGGCAACTTCGGCGGCGTCGAGGCGGCCCCGGTCGCCGCGCAGGGTCGGTTTCATTCGGTGGTGCTGACGTTGCCGCCGCTGGGGACGGTATTTTTCAAGCCCGGCACGCGCTGATCCCCATGCCGCGGCAAAAAAAGAACACGGCGGTGCCGCAGGAATTTCGCACGGACGGGCGCGCGCGGGTCGTGATCGAAGACATCACCCCCGCCGTCGATGGCGGGTGCTTCGCGATTAAGCGCGTCGAGGGCGAGGCGATCGACGTCGAAGCCGACTGCTTTGCCGACGGGCACGACAGCCTCGCCTGCGTGCTCCTGTATCGCCGTGACGACGAAGCCGATTGGCGCGAGACGCCGATGACTGCGCTTGCGAACGACCGCTGGCGCGGCACGTTTGCCGTCACGTCGGTGGGCCGCTATCGCTACTCGGTGATGGCGTGGGTCGATCCCTTCCTGTCGTGGCGCCACGACTTTGCGCGCCGCGTCGACGCCGAGGATCTTCGCGTTGCCGCGCAGACGGGTGCCGAGCTGATCGAGGCGGCCGCGCAACGCGCTTCGGGCGACGATCGCCGCGAGCTTGCCAAGTGGGCGGCACGACTGCGTGATCCCGAAGCCCCAACCGATCTGCGCGTTCTGGCACTCGACGACGCCCTCGCAACCATCGCCGCACGCCACCCGGATCGGAGCCTCGCGACGAGGTTCCCGACTGAGTTCCCGGTCGTCGTCGATCGCACGCGCGCGCGCTTTTCTTCATGGTACGAGATGTTTCCGCGCTCCTGCGGCGCGGACGCGCGCAGCCACGGCACGTTCCGCGACGCCGAAGCCAGGTTGCCGTACGTGGCGCAAATGGGCTTCGACGTGCTCTACCTGCCGCCGATTCATCCCATCGGCCGCGAACGGCGCAAGGGGCGCAACAATTCGCTCGCGACCACCGCGGAGGACGTCGGCAGCCCGTGGGCGATCGGCTCCGTCGAGGGCGGCCACACGGCGATCCATCCGGAGCTCGGCACGCTCGAGGACTTTCGCCGTCTGGTCGCGAGCGCGCGCGCATCGGGTCTCGAAATGGCGCTCGACATCGCGTTCCAGTGCGCCCCCGACCATCCGTGGGTGAAGGCGCATCCGTCGTGGTTCCGCTGGCGGCCGGACGGAACCGTCCAGTACGCGGAGAATCCGCCGAAGAAATACCAGGACATCTATCCGTTCAACTTCGAAACCGCGGACTGGGCCGAGCTGTGGCGGGAACTCGAAGACGTATTCGCGTTCTGGATCGGCGAAGGCGTGCGGATCTTCCGCGTCGACAATCCGCACACCAAGCCGTTTGCCTTCTGGGGCTGGGTGATCGAGCGGATCAAGCGCGAGCATCCCGACGTGATCTTCCTTGCCGAAGCGTTCACGCGGCCGAAGGTGATGCACCGCCTCGCGAAAGTCGGTTTCACGCAGTCGTACACGTACTTCACATGGCGCAACACCAAGGCCGAGCTCACCGCCTACTTCACCGAGCTGACGCGAGGACCCGGGCGCGAATATTTCCGGCCCAACTGCTGGCCCAACACCCCGGACATCCTGCCCGAGTATCTGCAATACGGCGGGCGCGCGGCGTTCATGGCGCGTCTCGTTCTCGCTGCGACGCTGTCGGCCAACTACGGCATTTATGGCCCGGCGTTCGAGCTCCTCGAGCGCACGCCGCGCGAGCCCGGCACCGAGGAGTATCTGGACAGCGAGAAGTACGAGCTCAAGCAGTGGGACCTCGCGCGCGCCGACAGCCTTGCCGGCTTCGTCGCCCGCGTGAACGCTGCGCGGCACGATAATCCGGCGTTGCAGCATGATGGCGCGCTCACTTTTTTCCCGATCGACAACGACGAAATGATCTGCTACGGAAAAATGGATCCGGCGGGCGAGAACGCGGTGCTCGTCATCGTCAATCTCGACCCGCATCACACGCAGGCGGGGTGGGTGACGCTCGATTCGGCGGCGCTCGGCCTCGAGCTCGACCGGGCGTTCCAGGTCCACGACGTGCTGACGGGCGCGCGATTCCTATGGAGCGGTGCACGTAATTTCGTGCAGCTCGATCCGGCGCGGGCCCCTGCGCACGTGTTCCGGCTGCGCCGGCGGGTGCGCACCGAGCGCGATTTCGATTACTTCCTGTAGGGAGCCGGCATGGCTGCACTCCTCCCGGCAGCAACGAGCGCGAATCTCCGCGCCGCAGCGACCGCGCCAGCGCCGACCGTCGCGACGGCACCCGTCGCCGCGGCGGCGTCCGACGTCCTCTGGTACAAGGACGCGGTCGTCTATCAGCTGCACATCAAGGCGTTCTTCGATTCCAACGACGACGGGATCGGCGATTTCCGCGGGCTCACCGACAAGCTCGATTACGTCAAGGATCTCGGCGTCAACACGATCTGGCTCCTGCCGTTCTATCCGTCGCCGCTGCGCGACGACGGCTACGACGTCTCCGATTACACCAACGTGCACCCGTCCTACGGGACGCGCGCCGACTTCCACCTGTTCGTCCGCGAGGCGCACCGCCGCGAGCTCCGGGTCATCACCGAGCTCATCGTCAACCACACCTCCGACCAGCATCCGTGGTTCCAGGCGGCGCGGCGTGCGCCCAAGGACTCGTCGAAGCGCAACTGGTACGTCTGGAGCGACGACCCGAACAGGTACGCCGGCACCCGCGTGATCTTCACCGATACCGAGAAGTCGAACTGGGCCTGGGACGACGTCGCCAAGGCGTTCTACTGGCATCGCTTCTTCAGCCACCAGCCCGACCTCAATTTCGACAATCCGCAGGTGCTGAAGGCGATCTTCCGGGTGATGCGCTTCTGGTTCGATCTCGGCGTTGACGGCTTCCGGCTCGACGCGATTCCGTATCTGTGCGAGCGCGATGGCACGAACAACGAAAACCTCCCCGAGACGCA
>Ga0137372_10006185_pt1 | contig 11628 bp, 6 predicted proteins | sample SagtaG_6_FD_104911 | JGI IMG/M metagenome (GOLD analysis project Ga0137372, IMG submission 104911) | Vadose zone soil microbial communities from Sagehorn Ranch, Mendocino, California, USA - Sage1_R_60_16 metaG | ecosystem: Environmental > Terrestrial > Soil > Vadose zone | place: USA: California...
CAATTTGCAGGAGGATGGACACTCTGCCGAAATTGCCAGTGACGGCGAACTTGCACTCGAAAGGCTGTTGGCAAGGCACGAGCAATTCGACGTTGTAGTGCTTGACATCATGCTCCCGGGCAAAAATGGTTTCGAGGTTGCCGCCGCGTTGCGCGAGGCAAAGAACTTTGTCCCGATTTTGATGCTGACCGCTAGGGGTAGAGCGGAAGACGTGCTGGAAGGCTTCGCGTGCGGCGCAGACGACTACATTGCCAAGCCGTTTGAACTTCCGATTCTTCTGGCCCGTCTCCAGGGGCTACTGCGTCGCACCGAATGGATGCGGCAGCCCGCGCGGGAGCCGCTTTCCGGCGAACCCGCAGCCGAGAATAATGAGGAAGAGTTGGACGAGTTCTCGTTTGGCAGCGGCACCATTGATTTCGTAAATCTCGAGCTCAGAGCCAAAGGGACAGTTACCCGGCTGACGGTCATGGAAGCTGAACTGCTTCGTCACTTGATTCGCAACCGCGGCCGAGTCGTTTCGCGTAAATCCATACTCGAACAAGTTTGGGGACTGCGAGAAGACACCGATACCCGCGCCATTGATAATTTCATTGTGCGTTTGCGCCGGTACATTGAAGAAAATCCGTCGCGTCCAAAGCATTTGCTCACGGTACGGGGAGTGGGCTACAGATTTGAATCTGATGCGGAAGGGGATGGTGTGGAAGGTTAATGCCTAGAAGCAGAAGATCCGGCAGCTAAGTCTCGCAGCACACCCAGGAACGCGGCAGTTGTCTCCTCATCCGAGAGTGCGTCGAGAGCGATCGTGGCAGCAAGGTTAGGTGAGTCGGGACGGAAGCGTACGCTTAGCAGGTTATGTCCCCGAGAGGTCATGAGCGTGTTCACGACTGGGGTAAGCTCGTGGGTCCACTCTGTGCGAGTCGTCAACACCACCGGGCCGGGACGCGAGATCGTCCAGTTCCGCTCGGGACTGGAAATTTCCTTTGGTTTCTGGGTCAGCCAGCGATGGCGCGAGATCTCGAGGTGAAAAGTCGGCGACTCGTCGAAATCCGCTTCGAAAGTCAGAGTCTCTCGCTGGCGGCGCCATGCGCAGAGGACCCATTGCAGAGGAACGTGACGAGGCAGTAACTTTATGGTAACTCGGGCATTCTCAAACCAATGCGTGGCAAAACTAAAATGCGCCTGCAGACGACTGGCGTTCAGCCATCTAGATTCTACGAGGCGGCCTCGCGTCGCACACGCAGCTTCTACCCATTGCAGAACCAAGGTTCCGCGCCGTCGGTTATAGCGGGAAAATAGCAGATACCAAAGCGCAACCAGGGCGGTTGCAACCAGTACCGCTTCAATGGCGATCGCCAGCACCACAAATCCTCAGATGCGAATGTTACGACTTAGGGGTGTAAGTCGGCAAGGATTTCCGTGTAGATTTTTTTAAGATTAATGCGGTCATGCAAGTCATTGAGGATGCGAAACTTGCAACGGGGCGTGTCGAAGGCGCCGGAGGAGGTTGGGTGCGATTCACAATCCGCGACTACCAGCCTGAGGACTTTACCAGGTTGTGGGAAATCGACCAGCTGTGTTTCGCACCGGGAATCTCGTATAGCCGATATGAACTTAGTTTCTATATTCGTCGGCGGAATACATTCACATTGATCGCCGAAACAGAGGATGCGGACGACGTGAGCCACAAGATCCGTGGCTTTGTAGTCGCGGAGGCAGGCCGTGATCATACAGGCCATGTCATTACCATTGATGTGCTTTCAGAAGCGCGCAAACAGGGCCTCGGATCGTTGCTCTTACAGAACGGGGAGAGGCGGATGCAGGCAGCCGGTTGTAACGTAGTTACGCTAGAAACCGCTGTGGATAATGCTGCTGCGGTAGCGTTTTACAAGCGACATAATTACGACGTCATTGAGACCATCCCGCGATATTACTCGAACGGTGTAGATGCATTGGTGCTCGAGAAGAATTTGCTTCAGGTGGGTGCTTCCGGATAACGTGCTCAGATGAAAGTTGCTATCCAGGGAGAGCCCGGGTCGTTCAGTCACGAGGCTGCGCGCAGAATGGTTCCGGGATGCGCCATCGTTCCCTGTGCGCGCTCAGTCGAGGTATTCGATCGATTGGAATCGGGCGCCGTTCCTGCCGCCGTGATTCCCATAGAGAATTCGCTGGCAGGATCGGTAACAGAGCACCTCGACCTATTGTTAGCGCGAGATGTTTTCATTCAACGCGATTTCCATCTGCGGATCATCCACAACTTGATCGCAGCGCGAGGCGTGAAAAAATCGGATTTGCATAGCGTTTTTTCTCATCCGGTTGCACTCGACCAGTGCCGCGATTTCTTCAGCAAAAATCCTCGCATTCAAGCGATGCCTTTCTATGACACGGCCGGAAGCGTAAAACACGTGGTCGAGACCGGAATGCGCGATGCGGCGGGGATCGCCAGCCGCCATGCGGCATCGGTTTACAAAGGCCGAATTCTGGCGGCGGGGATCGAGGACGATAAGCGAAACTTCACACGATTTTTTCTGCTGCGTCGAAAAAAACGTGTTCTTCCTCGATCGGACAAGACCTCAATCGCGTTTGGATTGAAGAATGTTCCGGGGGCTTTGCACAAGGCTCTGCGCGTATTTGCGGATCGAGATATCAGCTTGAGCAAAATCGAATCGCGGCCGATTCGAGGGCGTCCCTGGGAATATGTTTTTTACGCCGATTTCCTACGTGGCGACGATAAGTTGGCTCGCGGAGCGTTGCTGCAGTTAAGAGCGGTGGCGGACATGGTGAAGGTGTTGGGAATTTATCCAGGAGCCTAGCCGTGGAACATTTCGCTGATTCTCTAGCGCCCGATCCGAACCCGAAGCACTTTCGTCCAGTTCTCGTTCAAACCTTCGTTTTTCACAAACCTACCGGGACAGGATTAGAATCCAAGTGCTTCGGCGGACTCGTTCAACTTGGCTGACCAAGTGACCGATGAATCCTCCATAGATTAAAGGCATCAAAAGTTGAGTACAACACACTCAAGTAGGAAAACTGCTGAAAACGGCGCGGCAATGTAGCCGCAGCGAGAGAAAAATGCCTCAAGAAAAAGCACTACCAGTATTACCGGTTAGGGACACGGTCCTGTTCCCCCATGCGGTGTTGCCGCTGACCGTAGGTCGCGAAAGTTCTGTCCAGCTGATTAATTCGCTTGGAGAGGACAAGACCATTATTGTCGTCGCTCAGCGCGAAGCGCGGGTAGACTCCCCGCAACCGACTGATCTATATACGGTTGGGAGTCTTGCGGTCGTCCACAAAGTCGTGAAGATGCCAAACCAGAGCCTGTTCGTTTTTGCGGAAGGCTTGGAGCGCGTCCGGCTGACCGAATTCACTCAACTCACGCCTTACATGATGGCGCGGGTCGATAGCGTGCCAGAAGCGGTTCCACCAAAGTCTTCTGAGGTCGAGGCACTGCAGCGCAACGTTCTCACTCTCTTCCAGCAGATCGTAGCCGGCTCTCCAACATTATCTGACGAGCTTTCGACGGTTGCGATGAATGTGGAAGAGCCAGGCAGACTAGTTGACTTCATCGCTTCGTCGCTGCCTTCGCTTTCAACAGCTGACAAGCAGGACACGCTCGAGACTACCGATGTTCGCGTGCGGCTGGAAAAAATTAATCAGCATCTGGCCAAAGAACTCGAAGTCCAGCAACTCCGCAACAAGATTCAGTCAGAGGTGCAGGACCGCGTCCAGCAAAGCCAGCGCGAATACTATTTGCGCGAGCAGATGAAGGCCATCCAGAAGGAATTGGGTGAACAGGACGAGGGCCAACGCGATACCGAAGAGCTTCGGCAGAAGATTGAATCGGCGGGAATGCCCGACGAAGTTAAGAAAGAAGCTCTCAAAGAACTTGGCCGCCTAGCACGCATGTCCCCGATGGCCGCGGATTACGGAGTCACGCGGAACTATGTGGAGTGGCTTGCCGTGCTGCCGTGGGCAAAGACGTCGGGTGGTGAAGTAGACATTCCCAAAGCAAAGGAAATTCTCGATACCGATCACTATGACTTGCAGAAGGTCAAAGATCGCATCCTCGATTACTTGTCGGTACGACGTTTGAAGCCTGCAATGAAAGGCCCGATTCTTTGTTTCGTCGGACCTCCTGGAGTAGGTAAGACTTCGCTCGGACGCTCCATTGCGCGTGCTTTAGGTCGTAAATTCGTCCGCATTTCGCTGGGCGGCGTGCACGACGAGGCCGAGATTCGAGGACACCGGCGCACGTACATCGGCGCGTTACCAGGGCAGATTATTCAAGGCATTCGCCGCGCGGAAACCAAAGATCCGGTCTTCATGCTCGACGAAATTGACAAAGTAGGACGCGACTTCCGCGGCGATCCCGGTTCGGCTTTGCTCGAAGCTCTCGATCCCGAGCAAAACTCGACGTTCCGCGACAACTATCTTGATGTGCCGTTCGATCTGTCAAAAGTTTTGTTTATCACGACAGCGAACATGCTCGATCCGGTAGCCGAACCGTTGCGCGACCGTATGGAGATCATCGAGCTGCAGGGTTATACCGAAGAAGAAAAGGTCCACATCGCTTTCCAATATCTGGTTCCGCGGCAGATTGAAGAAAACGGCATTACGGCCGAGCAGATCGAATTCCCACAAGAATCGATGGGACACCTCATCCGCCATTACACGCGCGAAGCTGGAGTTCGCAACCTGGAGCGCAATATCGGAACGATTTGCCGGAAGCAAGCGCGGCGCTTAGCTGAGGGCAAAACCGAGAAGCTGGTTGTTACTCAGGAAGTCATTCAAGAATTCCTCGGCGGCATCAAAGTCCGCAGTGAAGGCGAGATTGCTGAGCGCACGAAGCGCTCCGGTGTTGCTGTCGGTTTGGCGTGGACTCCAACTGGCGGCGATGTGTTGTTCGTCGAGGCCAACGTAATGAAAGGCAAAGGTGGATTTACAATGACCGGCCAAATTGGCCAGGTCATGCAGGAGTCCATGCAAGCCGCTCTTACGTGGGTAAGATCGAATGCCGTTCAGCTTGGGATCGGAGAGAGTTTCTTTGCCGATCATGACATCCACATCCACGTTCCAGCGGGAGCGATTCCGAAAGATGGTCCATCCGCAGGTGTAACCATGACGACTGCGCTGGTTTCTCTCCTAAAAGACCGTCCGGTGCGGCCTCTTACAGCTATGACTGGCGAGATAACTCTGAGCGGAAATGTCCTTCCAGTAGGAGGAATCAAGGAAAAAGTGCTGGCGGCAAAACGCGCCGGAGTGCAAGACGTCATTCTGCCCGCGGAAAACAAAATGAATGTGGACGAAGACCTGACTCCCGAGCAACTCGAGAATCTAAACGTTCACTACGTGAAGACGATTCAGGAAGTGCTTGACCTCGCGCTCCCCAGCTCGAGTCGTGACGAGCAACATGACGCCGAGGAGCGCGAGAAGATCCTGGCCGAACAGCCGGTTAGCTGACACTGCTCGAAATCGCACGGCCACCTACCTTTGTAAGCCCGTAATTACCCTAGTAATCTAATGTCTTTTCTCGAGTGCTGGCTAACTAGTCTCACACAGAAAGTCCGTGCTGTGAGGCGGAGGTCAGCAAAAACTCCGATCATCAAGGGGACACGGCGACATGTGGGAAAGATGCCACATCCGCTATGGCAAAAAATATCCTCCTTGTGGATGATTCCACCACTACTCGGCTGCTGTGTCGCTCGATCGTAGCCCGCAATACGGAATATGCCGTAGTGTGTGCACAGGATGGCGAACAGGCACTCAAGATGGCCGGTTCGGAAAAACCAGACCTGATCCTCATGGATGTCATGATGCCCGGAATGACCGGGCTGGAAGTGTGCGAGCGCCTCCGGAGACAGAGGGTGACCTCCTCCGTACCGATCGTGCTCCTGACTCTCCGGATCGCAGACGAATCGGTACAAGGAGGGCTTTGCCTGCGGGTGCACAGCTTACTTGAAAAAGCCAGTGCAGGAAACCGAGCTGTTGCAGATGCTGCGCACCTATCTCGACTGAGGATTCTTCGGCAATGCCCCTTGAACCAATTCGGAGTCGAAGGCTCAGGAACGTCCTCCTTGGCGCAACGGGCGCCCTTTGGGTTGTTGGTCTGGGAGTTGGCTTAAAGGCCACACTCAACTACGAAACCGCGCCCGCAGCAGCAGGTTCGGCACCGCATCTGTGGCCGGCGAAAAGTTCGATTCGGCGCATTCCGGGGCTTCCCACGATTGTGGTGATGGCTCATCCGCACTGCCCCTGCACTCGGGCGACGATAGGAGAATTGGCCCTATTAATGGCGAGACTTCAGAACCGGGTGGCCGCGACGGTAGTTTTTGTGCGTCCGAATGGAGTCCCAGAAAAATGGGAAGTAACGGATCTTTGGCACGATGCCGAGCAAATCCCTGGAGTCACCGCGATGAATGATCCCGGAGGCAAAGAAGCCGCATTGTTCGGCGCGCTGGCTTCGGGCCAAACCATGCTGTACGACGCGAAGGGCAACTTACGCTTTAGCGGCGGCATTACGGCCTCCCGCGGCCACTCGGGAGACAACCCAGGAAGGGGCACCATTTTCGAATTGGTAAGTACCGGCAAATCGCGAGTGAGTGAGACGCCGGTGTTCGGATGCTATTTGAGAAACCACGAATCCAAGCAGGCAAGTACGGAGTGACAGATGAAAGTCGGCATCCTCGATGAAGCGAAGCAGAGAGAGAGACAGAAGCTGACGGAGTCTCTTTTTCATGAAAGACAACAGGCGACCTACCGTCGTGTAGACCGGCTCTTCGCCGGTCTGATGTTGTTCCAATGGGTCGGGGGCGTAATAGCCGCGTTGGTGATCTCGCCACAAGCCTGGGAGGGCGCAACCAGCCATCTTCATATTCACGTTTGGCTGGCGGTCTTCTTCGGCGGACTGATCACACTTTTCCCTGTTTTATTGGCTTTTCTGCGTCCTGGACATGCTTACACCCGTTTCACCATCGCAATAGGTCAGATGTTGATGTCAGCCCTGCTCATCCACCTCTCTGGCGGCAGGATTGAGACGCACTTCCACGTCTTCGGATCGTTGGCATTCCTGGCTTTTTACCGCGACTGGCGCGTCTTCATACCTGCAACGATCGTGGTCGCGCTCGACCATTTTGTTCGCGGAGTGTATTGGCCTCAGTCCGTATTCGGCGTGTTGACGGCGAGTCATTGGCGCTGGGTTGAACACGCTGCCTGGGTCATTTTTGAGGACGTCTTCCTCATTTACTCATGTGTTCAGGGTGTCGGCGAAATGCACGACAGCGCCAGAAAACAAGCTGACCTTGAGGCGTTGAGCACTGAGGCGCAGGCCGCAAACCGTGCTAAGAGCGAGTTCCTGGCCAACATGAGCCACGAGATACGCACCCCGATGAACGGCATTCTGGGAATGACCGAAATCTTAATGGACACACAACTGAATCCTGAGCAGACCGAGTATCTGAACATGGTAAAGAGTTCCGCAGACTCGCTGCTGCAAGTAATCAATGACATCTTGGATTTCTCGAAGATCGAAGCGGGGAAACTCGATTTGGATCCTGTGAACTTCAAGTTACGAAACACGCTGAATGTCACCCTCAAACCGTTAAGCCTGCGCGCGGAGGAGAAGGGTCTCGAGCTCGCCTGTCATGTCCATTCCGAAGTGCCGGATGACTTAGTTGGCGATCCTCTGCGATTGAGACAGGTAATTCTGAACCTGGCGGGAAACGCGCTGAAGTTTACCAACAAAGGCGAAGTTGTCGTCGAAGTGGGGGTAGCCAAACGAAGCGACGAAGATATCTCACTGCACTTCTCCGTTCGAGATACCGGAGTAGGAATAGCCGCGGACAAACTGAAGTCTATCTTTGAGCCCTTTACGCAGGCCGATGGTTCGATGAGCCGTAAATACGGCGGCACGGGACTTGGCTTGACCATTTCCACTCGCCTAGTTGAAATGATGGGCGGAAAGGTGTGGGTGGAGAGTGAGCCTCATAAAGGCAGCACATTTCATTTCACCTGCCGGGTACTGCCCAGGGCGACCGGGGAGAGTCAGATCCACCAGGCCTCGCTCCTTTCTTGCGAAAATCAACCTGTCCTGGTGGTTGACGACAACAAGGCCAATCGCAGAATTCTCCAGGAGATGCTATTGAACTGGGGCATGAAGCCGATCTTGGCAGAGAGCGGAGAATCCGCTTTGGTGGTCGTGTCCGCGCTGCAGAACACTCACGCCATTCTGCCTCTGATCCTCATTGACGCGCAGATGCCGGAAATGGATGGCTTCGAATTGGCTAAACGCCTCATACAAGTCCCTGCGCTGCGAGCCACCGCATTTATCATGCTCACATCATCGGGACAGCCAGGCGACGCTCAACGCTGCCGCGAACTAGGCCTTGCCGCCTTCCTTACCAAACCCGTATGCCAGCCGGAACTCTTCGAAGCAGTCTCGGCTGCTCTTCGGCGCACGTCAATGAGTCCGAACAAGAGCCCGCAACCTACCCCGTTAGCACTTGCAGGCAAAGGCCCCTTCCGCATCCTCCTGGCCGAGGACAACGTCGTCAATCAAAGGTTAACGATTCTGCTCCTTGAAAAAGGCGGGCACAAAATCACGCTGGTCAGCAATGGGAACCAGGCTGTCACAACCGTGGAACATGGCGAATTCGATCTTGTGTTGATGGATATTCAAATGCCGGAACTGAACGGGCTGGAGGCGACCAAGGCGATCCGGACGAAGGAAACCGGGACGGGGCGACATATTCCCATAGTTGCAATGACGGCACACGCGATGAAGGGCGACCGGGATGCGTGCATAGCCGCGGGAATGGACGGATACTTGTCCAAGCCAATTTGCGCGGTTGAATTATTCGAGACAGTTGAGCGTCACTTGGGTGCGAAGTCTCAAACGGCGGTAGTTAGGCCCGCACCAGGCCCGGGGGGACTCCCGTTGGACGAGGCGAATATTCTTGAGCGCGTAGGTGGCGACCAACACTTGTTCAACGAATTGATTTCAACGTTTCTCGCTGAATGTCCCAGGTTAATGACATCGGTGCGCCAGGCCACCATTCGTAAGGACGCCAAAGAGTTGTACGAGGCCACTCACAGATTAAAGGGCGCGGTTTGTAATCTCACCGACAAGGGCGCATTCGAAGCAGCGTCGCAGCTGGAAACTTTGGCACGGGCTGAGGAGTTGCGTCACGCCGACCAGATTCTTCAAAAGCTCGAATTGGAAATGGGCAGGCTCGTGGCTGCATTGATGATGCACCAAAAACCTGATTCGCCCAAGGCTCTTGGAGCCGCAAATTGACAGTCAAATCGGCAGGCTGAAATGGGCAGGCTGAAATTTGGTTGCAATAAGACTTGCATGCCCATTTGAAGGCTAAATTCCGCTGCATCAAAGTGATACAACTACCATGTACTTCGGTCATGTTTACCTGCACAACCGTATGGAACTTGCTGTTCCCCCGTGTGTTTAATCAGGATGAACTGGGAATTATGTTTATGCGGCAGGGCTCGCAAACTGGCAGCCGCAAGTAAGGAAACCTATGAAAAACATGCGCGCAGGATTTTCCCTTGCAGTCTTCGCAGCGGCAATCTTGTTGCTGTTGCAAACAGTTGTTCTGGCGCGGGCACAGGACCAAGATCAAGGTTATGACCAGGACCCGCCAACACGCGCCGGACGAATCAGCTTCGTCCAAGGCTCTGTTTCATTTCAACCAGGCGGAGAAGGTGATTGGGTCGAGGCTTCACAGAATCGTACGCTCACGGTAGGCGACAACTTATGGGTGGATCGCGACTCGCGTGCGGAACTCCAGATTGGGTCCACATCCATCCGGCTGGCGCCGCAAACAAGTCTGACGTTTCTTGATCTGGGCAACAACACGACGCAGCTTCGCTTGTCGATGGGGTCGGTGTTCTTGAGCGTGCGACATTATGGCGGCGACGATGCGTTCGAGGTCGATACTCCGAATCTCGCCTTTAACCTCGACCGGCCGGGCCAGTTTCGTCTCGATGTGAACGAAAATGGCGACCAGACGGTTGTAGCCGTTTTGCGAGGCGAAGCAGAAATTACTGGTGCCGGCAACTCCTATCGTTTGACGGAAGGGCAGCAGGGGACATTCTCCGGAACCGACCAGCTGACTTATGACGTAGCCGGCATCAATAGAGGCGACTCATTTTCAGATTGGTCCTTGTCACGTGACCAGCGTGAAGATCGGGTTCGCAGCCGCGAATACGTTTCGGATGAAATGACCGGTTATGAGGACTTGGATGACTATGGCCGGTGGCGCAACGTTTCGGGATACGGAAATGTGTGGTCACCCGCTGGCGTTCCGGGCGACTGGGCTCCTTATCGTTACGGACACTGGGTTTATGTTTCCCCATGGGGTTGGACTTGGGCTGAAGACGAACCTTGGGGCTTCGCTCCATTTCACTATGGCCGTTGGGCCTTCGTCGAAAGCAGCTGGTGCTGGGTGCCCGGACCAATTGCGGTAGCGCCGGTTTATTCTCCCGCTTTGGTTGCCTTTGTAGGAGGAGGCGGTTTCAGTATCGGCGTCGGAGTTGGGGGTGGGGGCGGCGTAGGATGGTTCCCGTTAGCACCTGGAGAAGTGTTTGTCCCCTGGTACCGCACCAGTCCAAGGTACGTACAGAATGTGAACATCACCAATACCCGCGTGAACGTCACGCAAGTCACGAACGTTTATAACAACGTGACGGTCAACAAAGTCACCAATGTGACCTATGTGAATCAGCGGAACGAAAGGGCAGTGACGGTTGTCAATCGCGACACCTTTGTGAATGCGCGGCCAGTGCACAACAACATTGTTCGAGTTGACGCAAGGCAGATTGCCTCAGCGCAGGTGACGCACGATGTTGCAAGAAACATCCAGCCACAACGACAGAGCCTGGTCGGTTCCGCTCGTCCAATAGATAGGCGGCCACCTCAACAGGTCATGACCCGCGCGGTGGTTGCTACGCGGCAGCCGGTTACAATGAATCGGGCTGCAGCCGTGCCTGGAATTGAACGGCGATCTGCACCGCCTCCGGTACGGACGGTCAAAGCAGCGCCGCCAACTCAGGCCCAACCGTTGGAGCGTGGCGCGAAAGGTACCGGCCGTCCGAATGGAGCCACGAACGAAGGCGCGTCGCGACCGGGAGCTCCCGAAAATCGGCCTAACGCTGCTCCTCGGCCTGGTGCGCCGGAAAATCGCCCCGGGGCGCCGGAAAATCGTCCTGGTGCCACGGAGAATAATCGTCCAGGAGCTCCAGAGAATCGCCCCGGTGCGACAGAAAACAGTCGCCCGAATGACAACAATCGCGGTGGGGCTCCACGGCCTGGAGGTCCCGAGAACCGTCCGGGTGCGCAGCCCAATGCAGCGCCGCGCCCAGGAGCATCTGAGAACCGCCCTGGACAGCCAGAGAACAATCGTGGCGCGCAACCAGAGAACAACCGTGGCGCGCAGCCTGAAAACAACCGAGGCGCACAGCCAGAGAACAACCGTGGTGCACAGCCTGGAAACAACCGAGGCGGACAACCTGAAAACAATCGTGGAGTTCCGCGGCCACCGGCGAATAATCGGCCTGAGCCGACACCGGAACAGCCACGGTCGGCTCCCAACGCGCAGCCGGAACGCGGTCGTCCGGCCG
>Ga0137372_10006187_pt1 | contig 11627 bp, 12 predicted proteins | sample SagtaG_6_FD_104911 | JGI IMG/M metagenome (GOLD analysis project Ga0137372, IMG submission 104911) | Vadose zone soil microbial communities from Sagehorn Ranch, Mendocino, California, USA - Sage1_R_60_16 metaG | ecosystem: Environmental > Terrestrial > Soil > Vadose zone | place: USA...
AGGGACGTGACCCTAAGAGCTGGGGTCAGACCCTGGCCCTTCGAGACGGTAACGAATTAGGGACGTGACCCTAAGAGCTGGGGTCAGACCCTGGCCCTTCGAGACGGTAACGCTCGAGCACGCGCTCCGACGAGTGGAGTCAGACGCCCGGCACTCTGACCAGCGGGATGGTTTCATCGTCGTCCAAGTTGCCGGCCTCGACAAATCGGCGGAAAGCGGGCTGGGCGACGTTGCGCCGACTTGCGAAGAGACTGAGGACGCCGTCGATGTCCAAGAAGGACGGACCAGCTTCTAGCCCGGCAAGCGCGCGAAAGCTTCCCCAGCGCCAGGATTCCGGGCGCTGGCAGAGGCCAGCGCGGACGGGATTCAAAGCCACATACCGGTGGGCCTCAAGCAGGTGCTCGTCCGTGACGATGTGCACGGAACCGAAACGTCGCCCAAAGAGGTGCCCGCGTCGCCCGTACTTCCAATTGAACCACTGCGCGTACGAGCCGCACAGATGCTGCATCCCACGTGAAAGCGTCGGCTCAGGCGTGTCGACGATGAGGTGGAAGTGCGTGCCCATCAGGCAAAACGCGCCACAGTTCCACCTGTAACAGTCGACGATCGCGTCGAGTTGCGCGAGCAGCCGCCTACGGTCAGCAGGCTCCCTGAAAACACGTTCCTTCTCAACCGCTAGAGCGGCGATGTGATGGATTGCGCCGGCAAAATCAATGCGGTCCGGTCTGGGCACAGAACGAAGCTAGCTCGCACAGTAAGAACCAGGCCCTTGGGCGCGACGATTGTTTCTGACTCGTCGCGGCGCTGACCCAAACTGCTGGGGTCAGACCCTGGCCTTTCGAGACCGTGACGCTCGGAATAGGGACGTGACCCTAAAAGCTGGGGTCAGACCCTGGCCTTTCGAGACGTGACACCGGTAGCGGTGGAACGTGCTTATTCGAGCAGGGCCGCCCACCGATCTCGGGTCCCGACGTAGAACGTCAGGGCGTCGTAGGCCTTCTCAGTGTCTTCGGTGTGGTGATGCGGTGATCGAAGCAGATCGGTGAAGGCGGCGATGTCGGCGAGGTCCCATCTGAGGCGAAAGAAGTTCACGGCAACCTGGTCGAGCTCGTGGCCTGTCGCATCGGTGTAGGTGGTCGCTTCTTCTCCGTTGTCGCCCACGAACATCCAGAGATCTCGCTCGGGAGGGGCGAGCGCCACCGTGTCCCAGTCCACGAGCACATGGCTCTCATCCGTTCGCATCAGGTTGCCCCCGTGCGGCTCCCCGTGGGTGACGACCCAGTCGGTTCTGCGGCTCGTTACATCGACAGAGAGACGGTCGCCTAAGGCGAGCAGTTCGGCCACATCGCTCGCGCGCCGCGCAAGCGCTTGTCGTGCGGGTTCCGAGAAGGGTCCACCAGACCACGTCTGCCTCAGGTCTCGCAGCGCTGCTTCGAGCCGGCGACGGCCGGGCAGATGGAGGTCGACGCGGCTCGCGACGGCACTGACCGCAGGCGTTGCCTGATGGAGCTCGGCGAGCATCGTCAGGAGAGCAGCGCGCTCAGCGGTCTCGTAGTGGCCGTAGGTGCCCGGTTGTCCAGCCACGAACGGGAACAGAGCGATGGTGTGACGTGGCCGGATTCGACGCACCGTCTCGCCGCGGCTCGTGGGGATCGGTGCGACCACGAAGCCGAGGCCGCCGTCACGGAGTGCAACCGCGGTGTCGAATGCGCGTCCCAGGCCGTCGAACGCCGACTCACGTGTGTCCCCGAGCCAAGGCTTCTGGTCCAGGTCGTCGGCGGTGACGAAGCCACGCTTTCCCTCGACGTCTTCTACCACCCAGTGGTAGCTGCCACCCCCGACCGCCGCGTAGTGGACACCTTCGACGTCGAAACCCCAACCGTCGGCCAGGAGATCGATCAGCGTGCTGGTCTCGAACTCCTCCGGCGGGGGCGCTCTCACTCCACCAAGAGTAACCGCGGCCTCCTACGTGTCAGGATCCGCGCGTGGACATCGTCGAACGGCGAACGAACGCACACGATGCAGCGCGTCCGCCGCTGCTGATCCTGGAGACGGTCCGCTCGTTTCTCGATGCCCACGGGCTCGGGTCGGGCGCGTTACAAGCGCGCCGCATCGGCGAGGGCGGTGGCTCGAACTTCTCCTTCCTGCTCGAGCGGGAAGACGGGACGCGATACGTGCTGCGACGACCGCCACGGCCACCGTTGCCGCCTTCGGCGCACGACGTCGTGCGCGAGTCGAGGTTGCAGCTCGCGCTCGCACCGCTCGGGATCCGCGTCCCGAACATCCGCGCCGTGTGCGAGGACGATTCCCTGCTCGGCGTTCCGTTCTACGTCATGGACTACATCGACGGAGACGTGATCACGACAGAGCTGCCGCCGCCACTGGACCGCGATCCCGGAGCGCGGCGCCGACTGGCGGACGACCTCGTCGACACACTCGTCGAGATCCATTCGGCCGACGTGACCGCGCCCGGGCTGGCCGCGTTCCTGCGACCGGGGAACTACAACGAGCGCCAGGTACGCCGGTTCACGCAGCTCTGGGAGGTGAACCAGACGCGCGACCTGCCCAAGGTGGTCGACGTCGCGAACTGGCTCGCCGCGAACGTTCCGGAACAACTGCCTGCAACCGTCGTCCACGGCGATTATCGCCTCGGGAACATGATGGTCACCCACGAGCAGCCGGAGCGGGTGGCCGCAGTGCTCGACTGGGAGATGGGTGCGATCGGCGACCCGCGCGCCGACGTCGGCTACCTCGTTGCGACCTACAGCGAGCCCGGGGGTCGCGCGAATCCGCTCGGGACGTCGCCGGTCACGGCGAGCGAGGGCTTCCCCACTCGCGGCGAGCTCGTCGAGCGATACGCGAGCCGAAGCGGCCGCGACGTCGAGCCGCTTGCGTGGTTCGAGGCGCTCGCGCTCTGGAAGGCGGCCGTCTTCTGCGAGGCGATCTACGGCCGGTACATGCGCGGCGAGCTGACGGCCGACGACGGCCGTGCAAGCCGCTTCGAGACGGGCGTTCCGCTGCTCGCGGAGACGGCTGCCGAGCTCGTCGGCGCCTGATAGCACCACATGATCAGGGCTCGGTCGGCAGCGCTCTCTCGTCGAGCCCCTGGCCTCGCGCGATCTGCTCGAGCAGCATCCGATCGGTCAACCACTCCACGGGTGCCCGATCGTCGGTGAGCACTCGACCGACCGGGTGCGCGGCGACGAGACCATGCCGAAAGGTGGGAAGAAGCATGAGTAGCCGCCCTCGTACGTGCGACGCGCGACGTACGAGAACGCTTCGCCGTGCCGGATGGTCGAGCGCCATCACCAGGTCGTTGAAGCGCAATGCGGGCCAGCGCCAGACCTGAGGAAACGCGGCGAGCAGCGTCGTGTCGACAGCGCGCGTCAAGCGGTCGTCCTCGGGGACCTTGGCGACGTTGAGCGCGAGGATTCCGCCGGGTCGCAAATGCCGGCGTGCAAGTTCGAAGAACTCGCGCGTTGCCAGGTAAAACGGCACATAGGGCTGCCGGTACGCATCGACGACGATCAGGTCGTACCGCTTGCGGGTTCGCTGGAGGAATGGCCGGCCGTCGGCCGTGTAGATGTGGAGACGAGGGTTGTCGTCAAGGCCGAGGAAACGCCTGCCCGCCTCGGTCACCGAGGGGTCGAGCTCGACGCCGTCGATCGCTATGCCCGGGTAGAACTGGCCGTACATGCGTGCGATCGTGCCGCCGGCGTTTCCGATCACCAGCATGTTGCGCGCGGGGTGGCCCAATAGTGGCGGCAGCATCGCAAAGAGGTCCCAGTACTGCCCCGTCAGTACAGAGCCACGGCGCCACATCGAGTGGTAGACGACACCTTCGTTCAGCTGCAGGACACGCGTACCGTCGTCCCACTGCACTACCGAGACGTATTGATACGGGGATTCCTTTTCGAACAGCAGTCCAGAGCTCGCTTTGACGGCCCCTGCGGGCACGAGCAGGAGCCCAAGGGCGGCAATGGTCGCGGGAACCGCGCGGCGCCCGATCAACAACACGGAGCAGCCGGCGAGGAGCGCCGCGGTGCCGATCATGGTCCGCTGCGTGCCGAAAGCCTCGATCGCCACCAACGCGGACACGAACGTCCCGATGATGCTGCCGACCGTCGAGAGCGCGTACAGACGGCCTGCGACGGCGCCGGACCGCTCGAGATCGGTGAGGGAAAGCCGAATCGCGAACGGCGAGACGGCGCCGAGCAGAGTGACTGGCACCGCGAACAGTGCCAAAGCGGCGAGGAACGACCCGACGACCACGCCGACGGAGATCGAGTCGAACCCGCGGAGTGCGGCGTCGAGAATCGGACGCGCTGCGAACGGCGTTGCTGCGATGAATGCGGCCGCCACGAGAACGATCGCACCCAGCAGGTCCGGTCTCGGAGCCCGGTCGGCGAGCTTGCCTCCGAGCCAGTAGCCGAGCGAGAGGTAGACGAGGATTAGCCCGATGATGTTCGCCCACACCACCGTTGAGTTGCCGAAGTAGGGAGCGAGCAGACGGGACGCGGCGATCTCCGTCGACAGCGTTCCAGCGCCGGCTGCGAAGACGACTCCGCCGAGTCGCCACGGAGCACATGCCCGCAAGCTTGCCGCTCCCGGCCGGCTCGGCACGTTGAATGCCACGACTTGGAGCGTACGCCTGCCCAGCGTAAGTCGAGACGGCTGCCGACTCCGGCATGGGAGACTGACGCGATGGCAACGATGGCCGATCTAGACGAGCTCGCCCTCGCGATGCCCCAGGCGACGAAGGAACTGTCCGACGACGGGAGGCCGGCGTACCACGTGCACGGCAAGCTCTTCTGTTTCCATCGTGGCCGACGTCGAGATGCGATCGATCCGGACACCGGCGAGCGGCTCGACGATGTGCTGATGTTTCGCGTCGCCGATCTCGGAGTGAAGGAGCTGCTGCTCGCCGACGAACGCGGAATCTTCTTCACGACGCCGCATTTCGACGGCTACCCCGCCGTGCTCATGCACATCCCGGAGCTTGCGCCGCTAGATCGAGACGAGCTGGAAGACTTGGTGGTCGAAGCCTGGCTGACCCGCGCGCAGAAGCGCGTCGCGAAGGCCTGGCTCGACGAGCACAGGGTGACAGGCGACTAAGAGCAAGGGCGCGACTACGACGAGCGCTTCTGGCGCTCGGCTCGACGCAGTGCATCGAGTCGGCGCCGGTCGAGCTTCGTGGGACGCCCTCCGAACCCCATACCGGGCGGAGCCGCGAGGCGACGCTGGATCGCAGCTTGTTCCCGCGCGCTGACCGATTCCGGCGTTTCGACGTAGAGAGCCGCGGCGGCCGGCGCCGGTCCGCGCCTGTCTGCGATTCCGACGATGTCCACGGTGCGCTTCTCCGAGCGCATCGTCACCTCGATGGTGTCTCCCGGGCGAACCTCATGCGACGGCTTCACGCGTACGCCATTCACGTGGGCGCGGCCGCCGAGGACAGCCTGCGTCGCCGCACTACGAGTCTTGAAGAAGCGCGCCGCCCACAACCACTTGTCGACTCTCGCCTGTTCCATACTCTCGCCAAGATACGCAATCCCGGCGCCCGCTTGGGCCGCGTCCAGGTAGTGCTACTGCGTGATGGTCGGAGACCCCTCCTGACGTGGCGAAAGGTCGCCTACGAGGTTCGAGAAGGGACGCCAGCTCTCGTAGTCCCATGTCGACTCGCCACACATCGGGCAGCGTTCCGGCGCCGACCTTCGGCTCGCGCCATAGGAACACTCGGCGCAGCGAAAGCGAAACAGCGGTCCCTGGTCGCCTATAGGTCTTCCCACGTCGAACTCCTCAGCACCCATTCGGACCCCCTCTCAAACGAGCCGCGAGGTCTCGGCGGCGGAGTTTGGCGGCGCCACAATAGCCGAAATTGGCTCTCGGTAAAAGTCTGTCGGATCTGGATGGCCCCACGACAATGTCACCCACGATTACCGGCTCTCGGCGTCTTCTGCCGCCTCGCCCCGTTCGACGATGTCACCGTCGGTGAAGAGGATCGCCTTCAGGGCGATCCGCCAATTCGGCGTGCGCCGCAGCAGGAACTCGAGGTCCATGCCGAAGTGCTTGAACTCCTCACCCTGCGCGTTGGCCATGATCGCCTTCGCCTGCGGATCGGGCTCGAGCGCGATTCGCTGCTCGTACCAGCCGATCGCCTCGGCCTCCTCGGTCAGCGATGCAATCATGCGTGCGAACGTCCGCGCCTCCGCGCTCAGTTCGTTGGCCGGCTCGTGATACTGCTCGAATCCCATCCCCGCTCCTCTCGTCCAGGTGCTGCGGCACGGGCTGAGGAACACCCGAGACGCAGCATGCCACTCTCAGTACCGGCGCCGGCCTGTGGAGTCCTCGGGCCGTGAAGGTTGCGGTGCTCTACGACATCCACGGCAACCTCGCCGCGCTCGAAGCCGTGCTTGCGGACGTCGAGGCCGCAGGAGCGACGTCCTACCTGCTCGGCGGCGACTACGCCTCGTTCGGCCCGTGGCCCCGCGAGACCGCAGAGATGCTCGAGAGCCTGCCGGCGATCGGTCGCATCCGTGGCAACGCCGAACGATGGCTGCGCGAAGATCCGGAAGCCCCGGAGAGCGCGCAGCAATTCCTCAAGACCGCGTTGACGGTTGCGCGCGAGTCGCTCGGCCCCGCTCTCGTCGAACGGCTGTACCGGCTCCCGGAGGCAGCGGAGCTGGACGGCATCCTCGTCTGCCACGGGTCGCCGCGCTCCGACATCGAGAGCTTCGCTCCCGAAGCCGAACCGGACGAGGAACGGATGCTCGCCGGCGAGTCGAACCGGACGATCCTCTTCGGCCACAGCCACCGGCAGTTTCGTCGAGCGGGGCCGAACGGAACGCAGCTGGTGAACCCCGGGAGTATCGGTGCGCCGCTCGACGGCGATCCACGCGCAGCCTGGGCGATCTATCAGGACGGAGAGATAGCGTTTCGCAGAACCGCGTACGACGTCGAGCGAGCGGCCGCGCAGATGCGTTCGTACGGCGACTGGGCCGAGCCGATCGTGTACCGGATCGAGCACGGATCCGACCGGCAGCCATGACGAGGAGCGAGCACGCCGGAAGAGGTGGCGACGCTCGTGGCTCTCCTAGCCTCACTCCGCACGGCTAACGTCACCGGTGCGAACTATTTGATCGACGGCTCGCCCGGTTTGCGGACCCGCGCCTCCGGGCATCGATGGTTCGAACGGTTGCGAAGCGCGCGACGGCCAAGCCGTAGCCCGACACTTTGGAGGCCCCCCGATGTTGAAGCGCCGCCTGCCCCTTCTTGCCCTGTCTGTCTTCTCGCTCGTCGGCCTGCAAGCGTCGGGGCTCATGGCGAGCCCGGCCACGCCAGGATTCCATGCGGTGGTGCAGATGCCGAGCAGCACCGGGGGGACGGAACCCTCCCTCGCGATCTCCAACGACGGCATCCGCTATGTGTCGTGGCAGGTTCCGGGCGAGTTCGCGGGGTCCGCAGACGGAGTCAACTTCGGGGCGCTGACCACGCCGGACACGGGCGCTTCGGGCGACGTGACGAACGCCGTCAGCTATTCCGGAGCGCTCTACAACGGCCAGATCTGCGGGGGCGCTACCGAATTGCACAGCTGCATCTATCGGAGCCTTGACGGCGGGAAGCACTGGACGACGCAGAACATCCTCGCGGACAACCATCCCGGGGCCTCCGACCGTCCCTGGATCGACGTCTACCCGAAGAGGAACTCCGCCTCGACCGCTTCGAACCCCGACAAGGACACCGTCTACCTCGAGTACCACACGTTCAGCCCGGACGACCTCGTCTATGTCACTGTCTCCACCGACGGCGGCAAGACCTTCTCTCCGCCCCGGATCATCGCGAGCGACACCAACGCCGCAGATGCCTCCATCTGTAACACGATCCCCGGCGGGATCACCGTGGACCAGGAGACCGGGGCCGTCTATGCGCTCTGGCTCTCCGGCAACGACGTCGAATCGAACGTTCACACGGGCTGCAACTACTCGCAGATCGGCCCGTTCAACAAGGCATGGGTCTCGGTCTCCACGGACGGTGGCGCCACATGGACGTCCCACCTCGCGTGGCAGGGGGCATTCGACCCGGTCACGAAGATCGGTGACAACGCCGACAAGATCTTCTCGACGATCACGGTGGACTCCTCGCATCAGGTCCACGTCGCGCTGTCGACCCGCCACAACGACGACCCGCTCGGCTTCGTGACCCAGTGTCAGGTGAACCAGGGTTCCTGCCAGGAGGATCCTCAGGCGACGGATCTGTACCTGGTGACCTCGCCGGACGGCGGACAGCACTGGACCGCGCCGTTCCGGATCAACAAGACGACGGGCTCGTTCTTCTTCCCGTGGCTGTCCGCCGGGTCGGCCGGGATCGTGGACGCGACCTACTACAGCTCGCCACGGCTCCGGTGACCAGGAGAGGTGTAGCTCGCCTGGTCACCGGAGCCGTGGCGAGCTACACGGGCGGTGACCAGGCGAGCTACACCTCTCCCCCGGTCGCCACCGATGAGATTCTGCTCGATCCCAGCCCCGTTCACGGCGACGGAACGACCGCAGGCGGGATCTGCACGTTCGGGATCTTTTGCTCAGCGGTCCCGGGCGCGAACCGCGGCTTGGCGGATGTCTTCGAGGTCCACGTCGATCCCGCTGGCGGCGCGAACGTCACCTGGACGAAAGACCTCGGCGGCCGTCGCATCTTCTTCGCCTGCCAGAACACCGGAGCGAGCGCCCTTGCCGGTGTAGCCGACCTCAACGGGTGCTACGGCCCAACAGATCTGTCGATCACGAAGACCGACTCGCCCGACCCAGTCCTGCAAGGGCAGACTCTCACGTACCACCTGACCGTCACCAACAACGGCACGTCGTCGGGGCCGTCAACAACCAGCGGTGTCACGGTCACGGACGCGCTGCCGGCGGGCGCAACGCTCGTATCGGCGACGCCAAGCGTCGGGTCGTGCTCGGGGACGACGACGCTCACCTGCGACCTGGGCATCTTCCCCGGAGGTGCGACGACCGGTGTCGACATCGTCGTCAGGCCCTCGACGAGCGGCACTCTCAGGAATACGGCAACGGTCTCCGCCGCGACCTCCGACCCGAGCCGGAACAACAACAGCGCGACCGCGACGACGACGGTTGTGGCCGCCGCGGACGTGTCGATCGCCAAGACGGATACCCCGGACCCCGTTCACCTGGGACAGACCCTCACCTACACGCTCAGAGTGGCCAATAGCGGGCCCTCTTCGGCAACGGGTGTGACGGTCACCGACACCCTGCCGAAGAACGCCGGCTTCGGCTCCGCGACGGCCTCTCAGGGCACGTGCGTGGTGAAGCCGAGCAAGCAGCAGGTCACCTGCAGCCTGGGCGCCATCCCGAACGGCGGGAACGCCACCGTCACCATCACGGTCAAGCCCACCGCGAAGGGGACGATCGTCAACACGGCGACGGTAAGCGCGCAGGAAGCCGATCCAAACGGGGCCAACAACTCGGCCACCGCCACCACTGCCGTGCAGCCCTGAGTGGGAAGATTCGGTCGCCGCGCGCCTCAACGCTCACCCCGCACAGGCGGCGAAGCTCAGCGCCGAGTGACGACCGCGCGGCTCCGCGCAATCGACGTTCGGCCGTCCTTGTCGGTCAGCGTGACGATGACCGAGTTAGCTGCCCCGGCGGCGGTAGCGCTTGGTGCTGCGCACGTCGTACATGCCGCCACCCCGGATCAGGACGGTGCCGTCCCAGCGTGAACGCGCCGGCGCGATGATCCGCTTGTGATCGACCTCCATACTCACATCCTCCCCGGACTCGACGACGGTGCGCGGACGCTCGAGGAGAGTGTCGCGATGGCGCGGTCGGCCGTTGCCGACGGCATTCGAGTCATGGCCGCGACGCCACACGTCCGCGAGGACTATCCGACGCGCGCAGCCGAGATGGAGCACGGCGTGGCGGATCTCCGGCAAGCGCTCGCGAAGGAAGGGTTGACGCTCGACGTTCGCACCGGGGGTGAGATCGCACTCGACCGCCTCGGGACGCTCGAGGCCGACGAGCTGGCCCGGTTCGCTCTGGCGGACAACCAGAGCTACCTACTCCTCGAGTTCCCCTACTACGGGTGGCCGCTCGAGCTGGAAACGCGAGTTTTGGAGCTTCGTGCAGGAGGGATCATCGCGATCCTCGCGCATCCGGAGCGGAACGCGGAGGTGCAGGCCGCCCCCGATCGCCTGGGTCGCGTGGTCGAACAGGGCGCGCTCGCCCAGGTCACCGCCGCCTCCCTCGACGGACGCCTCGGCGGCGCCTCTCGCGGGGCCGCGTTCCGGTTGCTCGAGCTCGGCCTGGCGCATCTCGTCGCGAGCGACGCGCACGCTCCCGAGTTGCGCGCGGTGGGAATGACTGGGGCGGCCCGCGCGGTGCGGGACGTCGATCTCGCGCGGTGGCTGACCGTGGATGTGCCGGCCGCGATCGTCGCGGACGAGCCACTGCCGGCGCGGCCGGCTGGGCGCCGGCGGCGTCTCGGTCGGCGTTTCCGCACCTAGAGTACGGCAGGCGACCGTATTAGCTAGGGTAGGGCGGAATCCGCCGGCCGAGTCGAGGCGATTCGGAGGACTTGAGGCACTACCTCGAGCCGGTGCTCGTCTTTCTTGACAGGCTGACCACCCGCTGCAATGAATGCAGATCCACTTCCGTCGAGGGAAATGAGGGGGAGTGAGGGGAGTGAGGGGGAGACAAGGGGCTTTGCCTACGCCGATTAGCCCCCAGGCCTCAGAGGGGCCTTCAGCCCGCTTGGGAAAGCCGGTCGAGGTCCGCCATGCGACCCGATCAGCGCTGCTCAGCCGTCGGGACTCCCTCATCCACTGGACGCTTGCGGCGACCGATTCGCTCGCGCTGGTGCTGGCGTTCGCCACTGCGGAGGTCCTCTTTGCACCGCCGGCCCACCAGGCCAACACAGATGCGATCGTACCGTCCTTGGAGGCGCTCCTCTTCGTAGCGACCCTTCCCGCCTGGCTTCTCACGGCGAAACTGTTCGGCCTCTATGACCGCGACCAGAAGAGAACCGACCACTCGACCACGGACGATCTTGCCAGCATCATCAATCTCGTCACGATCGGCACCTGGCTGTTCCTTGCAGCGACGTGGTCCTTCCGTATCGCGAGCCCCAGCTTTCCCAAGCTGCTGACGTTTTGGGCACTCGCGATCCTCCTCCTTGCGGTCGGCCGGACGGCCGCACGAGCTCTCTGCCGCCGACGGCCCGCATACGTCCAGAACGCCGTCGTCGTCGGAGCGGGTGACGTCGGACAGCTCATCGCGCGCAAGTTCCTCCACCATCCCGAGTACGGCGTCAACCTCGTCGGATTCGTCGACGCTACACCCAAGGAACGACAGCCCGGGCTCGAGCGTGTGCCACTTCTCGGAGGGCCACCAGATCTACCGGCGATTGTCCGGGAACAAGGCGTCGATCGTGCGGTCTTCGCCTTCTGGGCCGGGTCACACCGCGAGATGATCGACTTGATCCGTCGTCTGAACGAGCTCGCCGTACAGGTGGACATCGTGCCGCGCGGGTTCGAGGTCGTCAGCACCGGCGCCGACGTGCACGCCGTAGATAGCATCCCGCTCATCGGGTTGCCGCCGTTCCAGCTGTCTCCGTCCGCCCAG
>Ga0137372_10006189_pt1 | contig 11626 bp, 7 predicted proteins | sample SagtaG_6_FD_104911 | JGI IMG/M metagenome (GOLD analysis project Ga0137372, IMG submission 104911) | Vadose zone soil microbial communities from Sagehorn Ranch, Mendocino, California, USA - Sage1_R_60_16 metaG | ecosystem: Environmental > Terrestrial > Soil > Vadose zone | place: USA: California...
AGCCGGGTTGCGGGGCGCTTTCCAGCAGGCCGTCGACGATCTCGCCGAACTTGGCGACCGCGATCGACAGGTGGCCCTCCGCGGGCAGGAGCATGGCCTTTGCGCCGGGCAGGTGCGCCGCGAGCCACTCGCCGTGGGCGGACGGCACCATCCGGTCCTCGCCACCCTGCCAGACGGTCACAGGCACGCGGATGCCGTCGAGCTCGAACCCCCAGGGCCGCACGAACGCGAGGTCGTCGTCGAACCAGCCCCAGATGCCGTTGGCCACCGCCCTGCGGAACGACGTGGCGAGGTACTCGGCGAAGTCACCGGTCAGGGCCGCACGGTCGACCTCGGAGACGAGGCCACCGAGGGCCTCGGCGACCTGTTCGCCGGTGACGACGCCGAACGCCGACGCCTCGTGCTCCAGGTAGGCCTGCAGCTCGGCCGGCCCGGCCAGCGCGGCACCGAACTCCCTGTGGTTCTCCTCGGCCATGCCCTCGAGGAAGTCGAGCCCGACGCCGAACGGCGCCGCACCGGCGATGGTGGCGCACGAGAGCACCCGGTCGGGCAGGAGGGCGGCGCAGGCGAGCGCGTGTGGGCCGCCGCCGGAGGCGCCGGCGACGTAGCAGCGGGTGGCGCCGAGGTGGTCGAGGAGCGCGGCGGTGTCGGCGGCGCAGTCGGCCACCACGCGGTCGGGCTGCCGCGACGAGTCCGCGTATCCGGGTCGCGAGTAGGACACCAGCCGCAGGCCTCGCGCCGCCACGGCGTCGGCGAAGGGCTGGTACTGCAGGCCTCCTGAGGGGGTGCCGTTGTGGAAGACCAGCGGCGTGCCAGCCTCGGGACCCGACACGCTCACGTCGAGCGAACGCCCGTCGACAAGCCGCAGTGCGAAGGTGGAGACGTCCATGGCGTCGCAGTCTGACCCGTCTTCCGCGGGCCGTCCACCGAGAGGGCCGACCTGTGGACGGCCGGTTGCACAGGGCCTCGCCGGCGGCGGCCGCCCGCTACGACGGCAGCGCCGTCACCAGGGTCGACCAGGTCAGCGGGATCGCTCCGTAGCCCTCCCCGGTCTCCGGGTGCCAGTACTCGGCGAAGCCGGAGGCCAGCGCGGCGCGGCGGGACATCTCGCCGATCACGGCGACCAGGTCGTCGCGACCCCAGCGGGCGGCGGCGAGCGCGACCAGGTAGTTGAGCTGCATCCAGGCGGAGCCGCGCCAGTAGAGCCGCGGCCGGTACAGCGGGTGCTCGCGGGCCACGTAGGCAAGGCCGAACTCGGCACCGAACCGGGCGGGGTCGGTGAGCTGGCCGAGCGCGCGCTCCGCCTTGGCGCTGTCCGGCGTGACCAGCGCGCCGAGCACCCCGTCGAGGGTGGGCACGTGCACGCTGGCGCCGCCGCCGACGAACGGCTCGTCCGACCAGAGCCCCTCGCGCTCGTTCCAGAGCCGCGCGTCCAGCGCGGCGGCCAGCTCGTCGGCCCGCTCCCGCCACCCCTGGTCCTCGGTGAGCGCCGCCAGCTCGCCGGCGGCGTGGGCGGCGAGCGCGTTGAAGGCGGCCGGCGCGACCTCGAACGCCCGGCTCGCCACGGCCGAGCCGGCCTGGTCGAACCGTGCGGCGTCGACCAGGCCGAGCTCGAAGGCATCCCACGCCTCGCGCGTCCACTGCCGCCTCGTCCAGTCCTCCCCGGTCCAGGAATCCCAGCGCGGCGCCGCGTCCGCACCCGACTCCCAGGTGTGGACGATCACGATCAGCTGGTCGCGGCGGCGGATCGACCACAGGTAGTGCAGTCCCCGGTCGATGCGGGCCAGGGCCGCGTCGCCGACGTCGAAGCCGCGGTCGCTGAGCACCCTGGCCGCGTGCGCGTAGACCGGCGGCTGGGTGAAGGACGAGGCGTCGGCGAGCGGGCCGCGCCGGATGGTCTCCCCCGCGTAGCGCATGTGCGGCAGGAGCCCGTCGGCGAGCTGCCCCGACAGCGCGGTCCGCAGCTCGCTGACCGCGCGCCCGTCGTCGAGGTGCGCCCTGACGATCGCGGTGAAGCACGAGTCCCAGAGCCACTGGTGCGGGTAGGTCCCTCGATGCGGGTAGCTGTAGCCCCGCTCCTCGTCCCAGTGGCGGTCGAGGATCTCCTCTGCGCGGCGGCGCAACCTGGCGTCGGTGATCACGGCCTCCTGTGGTCGCGGTCGCGTCGTGGGCGCGCCGTGTCGTAGCGGGTGGTCGGGAACGGTCGGGCCAATCCTCCCGCGAGGCGCGGATCCCCGCAGGCCGCCTTCGACACCCCGCCGGCGAGCCGACGTACGCTGCCATGAGGGACGGTGGGCCTCGCAGCCCGCCGGTCCTGGTCCGGTTCCTCCGGCCCCGACGACGAGGAGCGGCAGATGGCACTGCGGTTCGGACTGCTCGGCACCGGCCACTGGGCGCAGGAGGCGCACGGCGCGGCCCTCGCCGCCCACGACCAGGCGGAGCTGACCGGCGTGTGGGGCCGCAACCCGTCGAAGGCCGCCGCGGTGGCGGAGCGCTTCGGCGTGCGCGCCTTCCACGACCTCGACGCGCTGCTCGAAGCCGTCGACGCGGTGGCGATCGCCGTGCCGCCGGACGTGCAGGCCGAGCTCGCCGTCCGCGCCGCGACCGCCGGCCGTCACCTGCTGCTCGACAAGCCGCTCGCGCTCTCGACCGACGCGGCGCGGCGGGTGGTGGAGGCGGTCGCGGCGAACGGCGTCGCCTCGCTGCTCTTCTTCACCTCCCGCTACCACCCGGAGGTGGCCGCCTGGCTCGACCAGGTCCGCGAGGCCGGCGACTGGCACGGCGCCTACGCGGCCTGGCTCGGGTCGATCTACCACCCGGGCAGCCCATACGCCGAGTCGCCCTGGCGACGCAGCAAGGGGGCGCTGTGGGACGTCGGCCCGCACGCGCTTGCCCTGGCCCTTCCCACCCTCGGGCCGGTCGAGCGCGTCACCGCCGGCGGCGGCCTCGGCGATACGGTCCACCTGGTGCTCGGCCATCGCGGCGGGGCGTCGTCCACGCTGTCGTTGAGCCTCAGCGTGCCGACCGCGGCCGCGACCACGACCTTCGACCTCTACGGGCCGCGCGGCCACGCGCTGCTGCCGCCGTTCCAGGGCACCCCGGTCGAGGCGTTCGGCGAGGCGGTGCGCCAGCTCACCGCGGCCGTGGCGGCCGGGACGACGGCGCACCCCTGCGACGTCCGCTTCGGCGCCGAGGTGGTGGCCGTGCTCGACGCCGCCCAGCGGTTCCTCGCCATCCCAGCCGACGACCGCACCGCCCGGGTCACCACCTGACCGAGCACGCTCGGCCGACAGGTCCCGGCGCAGGAACGCGGGTCGGTGCCGTGCGACGGGGCGGCGGGCCCGCAATCCGGTCCCGCCGCCCGATCAGCCACTCAGTCGAGGCGCCTCAGAAGCAGGCGCACGAGGCGTCACCAGCCCCGAAGTCGGTGGCATACCCGCCCGAGTAGTCGGCCGTCCCTCCAGAGTCGTACGTACCGGTGTAGTCGCCGCCGTAGCCGCTGTCCGCACCGAAATCGGTGGACCCGGCGCTGCTCGCCGGCGCGCCACCGCTGACGCCGCCAGAGGCATCCGCCGAGGTGCCGTTGCTGACACCGCTCGAGCCCGAATAGTCCGCGGTGCCGCCGCTCACGGCGGTTCCAGTGTTGCTGCCGGAGTAGTCGGCGGTGCCGCCGCTGTCGAACGCGCCGGTGTAGTCGGTGCCGGCCATCTCGCTTGCCAGGGCGCCGGTGGCGGAAGCGTCCCCCGTCGACCCGTTGGTGCCGGAGTTGGCAACCTCGGGAGCGCCGCTGGATGGCGTCGTCGGGGTCTGCCCGTCACCGGCCGGCGGGGTGGACGGGGCCTGCCCGTTGCCGCTGGAGCCCGGGTCGGTCGGCTGGTTGCCGTCAGGCACGAGCACGGTCGGCGCCTGCTGCTCGGGCTGCTGGTTCTGCTCGCCCGGCTGCTCCTGCGACTGGTTCTGGCTGGCCGGCTGCTGCTGGTCCTGCTGGCCAGGCTGCTGGCGCTGGTCCTGCTGGCTCTGCTGGTCCTGGGGCTGCTGTTGCTCCTGCTGTTGCTCCTGCTGCTCCTGCTGCTGCTCCTGGAGCTGCTCCTGGAGCTGCTCCTGGAGCTGCTCCAGCTCCTGCAGGCGCCGCTGCTCGGCCTGCTGCGCCTGCTCGTGCCGCTGGCGCATGCTCTCGGCCCAGCCGTCGAGGGCCTTCTGGAACTCCTCCTGGGTCGGTGTCCCCGGCTTCTTCAGCACGCCGATGCCCTGCAGGAACTCGGTGAAGGTGCTGTAGCTCTTGTCCAGGGTGATGGTGCCCTTCATGGTGACCGAGGGCACCCGCTCGCCCCACGGGCCCTGCTCGGCGCCCTGCGGGTTCGGCAGGTTGATCGACCCCTTGGTCTCGAAGTTGCCCTTGTCGTCGACCGTGGCCGGGTCCAGCGACACGGACGAGCCGTTGCCCGAGGCGAGCTTGGTGCCGTTCTCCGTGGTGACGGTGACCTGACCGTCCTTGAGCTCCACGTTGGCGCCGACGCTGAACGAGCGGCCGTCCGGTCCCTTCATCTCCAACTTGCCGCCGGCCGTGCCGCTGAGCTGGCCGTCCGGCGAGACGTTGAAGCTGCCCTTGGCCGTGACCGAGGTGTCCTTGCCGAGCGAGACGGTGATCTCCCCGTTGACGTTGAACCCGTCGGGACGGGGCTTGACCGTGCCGACGCTCGGGGCGCCGGGCAGGCCGAGGAAGCCACCGCCGCCGGCGGCGACCCCGCCCTGGTCGTTGACCCCGCCCTGCAGGCTGAGCCCGTACCCGCGCCCGAGCGGGATGTCGACCTTGCCGCCGGCGAACGGGCTCGTCGAGCGGTTCTCGAAGAACGCCTCGCCGCGGCCCTTGAGCTCGGTGACGATCGCGTCGCGCACCAGCGGGTTGCGCTCGGTGGCGAGCAGCCTGCCCAACTGGTCGTTTGGCAGCAGCCTGACCTCCGGCGGCAGCCGCGAGCCCTGCTGCTGCTGCGCCGGGGCCTGCTGCGCCCCGGCGGGCGCGGTGATCGCCACCGCCCAGACGACGGCGGCGCCCAGCACCACCGTGGGAACCGCTCTGAGCAGCCAGGCCCCCCGCAGTCCCGCGCCCTTCCATTCCCTAGTCGATTGCACGCACAAGCCCTCCCTCCGAGCTGTGCCTGGGGCACACGCAGTGCCCCGACGAGCCGGCAGGTCGGCATACGGGTCGCGCAGCCTGTGCCTGCGGCGGTGGTGGTGACGTGAGTGGGTGACCGGAACCCGTCGGGCCAGGCAGGGAAGGACTCGTGCTTGGACACCTTCAGGGAGTAAGACAGTTACACCAAGCACGCATATATAGTCAAATCATGCCAAACTACTTCATTCCACGAAGCATCCGCGCCGGTACCACACGAAGACGGGCCGTCCCGATCGGGACGGCCCGTCGTGGCAGAGCGCCGGCGGCTAGGAGATCCCCTCCGCCAGGGTGTTCCAGAACATCAGCTCGTAGGCCTGTACCAGGCGCGCGTGGCGGCGCGCGGACTCAGGCGGCTCGCCCGCCTGCAGGCTGGCCTCGGCGACCGCAAGGGCCTGCTGCTCGACCTCGGGGACCGGGGTGGCGAAGAAGTCGAAGAACCCGCAGGCCTGGTCGTCGAGGCCGTAGTGGCGGCGCAGCCCCTCGGCGACGGCCGCGCAGTACGAGCCCCAGGCGGCGAAGTTGGCGACCAGCGCCAGGGCCACGTCCCCCTTGGAGCCGTTCAGCGCCAGCCAGGCCACGTAGGCCGCGTAGGCCTGGCAGCCGGCCCGCGGCTCGTAGGCCTGCAGCGCCTTCTCGTCCCATCCGAGCGCGGCCGCGTAGGTGAGCAGCAGCGGCAGGGCCAGGTTCTCGCCCTGCGCCAGCCCGGTGAAGAAGTCGCCCGCGGGCGGCTCGGGAAAGCGCGCGGCGAGCAGCAGGAAGCTGCGACGGTCGCTGGCGATGATGCGGTACTCCTCCCCGGCGATGGCTGCGAGGCGCTCGCGAGGCAGCCGTCCCTCGGCGACCAGCGCTACCAGCCGGTTGGCTCCCTCCGCCGGTGCCAGCTCGCGCCGGACCATCTCCAGCGCGTCGGGCGAGGCGCTCGACATGGTGCTCCCTTCGTCGTGTGGCGGTGGCGACGGTGGCGTCAGCCGCCCGCCTCTGGTGCCGCGGGCGCGGCCGGAGCCGTCGGCGCCTGCCGCAGCGGCTGCGCGAAGCCGAGCAGTGCCTTGGCGTTGGGCAGGCGCTGCACCGCGGCGACCAGGACCACGTACAGCACGCCGGCGAGCAGCCATGCCTCGACTGGCACCAGCCCGAGGGAGGGCGCCGAGGTCTGGCCGGGGAACAGGATCAGGCCCCAGGCGCCGAACAGCACCGCGGCCAGCACCGCGACGATCCCCGGCCAGTTGCCGGCCGCGGCCGCGCGCCACTCGGGGATGCGCTCGACCGAGCGGTCGAGCCCGAACATCCGCGGCAGCAGGAACTGGTCGACGCACATCACCACGGTGGCGCACGGCAGGGCGATCGCCGACCAGCCGGCCACCTTGAAGAAGCCGTTCTGGATGTGCGGGAACCACCAGGTGACCAGCGCGGCGACCGCGGCCATGACCAGGCAGGTGTACCAGCGCTTCCAGCCTCGTACCTGGCCGACGATGTTCTGGCCGCCGTTGGTCATCTCGTAGTAGTTGCCGTCGTTGATGGCGACCTGCAGCACCGTGGCCACCACCGCGCCGAGCCACAGCGCGCTGAACAGCGAGTACTCGACCGTGTACTTGAACGCCGGGCCGAAGTCGAAGGGGCCGGCGCCGGAGAGCTCGGCCATCATCCAGCCGCCGATGACGAACAGGACCAGCCCGATAGCCAGCGCGACCACGTAGGGGAGCAGCGGCCACAGGAAGCGCGGCCTGCCGTAGCGCCAGGTGTCCGGCTCGTTGCCCCACATCACCGAGCCGATCGCCAGGCTGATGCCCGAGAGGATCGGCAGCGGGCCCAGGTCGCCGACCGCCGGTGTCGCCGAGAGCCGATCGCTGGGGATGTTCGCGAACCCCTTGATGACCAGGTAGAGCATCCACAGGATCATCAGGGGCGCGACCAGGTAGCGCGCGAACGCGGTGATGCCCGTGAAGCCGAAGAGGTTGTTGAACACCCCGACGATCGCGAGGATCACGCCGATCAGCACCACGTGGCCCCAGGAGAACAACCCGTCGTACATGGTGGCCAGCAGGTTGAAGGCGAACGCGATCCAGCCGGCAGCGACGCCGATCAGCAGCAGCGACACGATCGCGGACCCGACCAGGCCGAACACCGACCTGGTCAGCAGCGAGTGGGTCTGGCCGGTCCTCGAGCCCAGGTACGCCGCCGGCAGCGCGTAGCACAGGTAGAAGAAGGCGCCGAGGGCACCGGCGAGCACCGCCTTGGCCAGCGTGTAGCCCGCGTCGTGGTACTGGAATCCGAGGAACAGGTAGGTAAATCCCGCCGCCAGGGTTACCCACAGCGCCAGAAAGTGGTAGAGCGAACGACGCTCGCTCAGCGGCACGATTCCGGTGCTGCTGGTCGAATAATCGTGGAGAAGTTCCTTCTCGAGCTCCTCGCGGGCGAACTCGCTGCGGGAGCCGGCTGGGGATTCGCGCATGTCCCAGGCCTTTCAGGGTTATTCGCGGCGTCTAGGAATCTTGATCGCTCTGACAACTATGACGTGCCCACGTCAATTCACCCCCTTGAATACGGGAGGCTCCTTGGTCGCGACTTACGTGTCAAGGGCATGGCGGACACTCCGGTCCCGCGGCTACGCAGTACGCGAGGGTTGCCAGCGACGCGAACGAAACACCAGAATGCATTGCTGATGCGCTAGCTCGGAGGACCCATTCCCATGGCTGACGTCGCGACCGTAGGCAGGCGGTCGGGTCCGCCGCGACACCAGCGGCAGGCGCCATCGACGCTGTGGCGCAACTACATCGCAGTCGGCGCCGTCCTCGCGCTCGCGTACCTGGTGATCCCCGCGCCGCACCTCCCGCTGCAGGTGCTGGTCTTCAAGGTCCTCCTCTACGGCAGCGTGAGCGCGTCCGCGGTGGTGTTCATGGTGTTCGGCGTGCGCCGCCACCGCCCCGCCAACACGGCACCCTGGCGGGCGCTGATCGCCGCCCAGGTCATCTACCTGGCGGCGGACCTGACCTTCTACACGCTGCACTTCCTGGTCGGCTCGGACGCCTACCCGTCGGCGGCCGACGCCCTCTACCTCGGCCACTACCCGTTCGTGATCATCGGCGTCCTGCTGCTGGTGCGCAGCCGGACCAGGGGCAGCGACTTCGGCAGCCTGCTCGACGCGGCGATCATCGCCACCGGCTTCGGCGTGCTGTCGCTGGTGTTCCTGATCGAGCCGAACGTCGATACCGAGGGGATGCCCCTGCTCGCGCGGCTGGTCTCGGCCGCCTATCCGGTGATGGACGTGCTGGTCCTGGCTGCGGCCGCCCGCCTGGTAGTCGGCGCCGGCCCACGCCAGACGGCGTTCTACCTGTTCACGGCGAGCCTGGTGGTGCTGCTGGCCACCGACACCGCCTACGCCTACGCCCAGACCAACGGCCTCTACCAGATCAACAGCCTCTCCGGGAAGCTGCTCGACGCCGGCTGGCTCACCTTCTACCTGCTGCTCGGCGCCTCCGCCCTGCACCCGTCGATGCGCACCATGGTGGAGCGCGACCTGCGCACGCGTTCCCGCATCGGCTCCGGCCGCCTGCTGTTCCTGGCCGGCGCGGTGCTGCTCGCGCCGATGGCGGTCGTTCTGGAGAACCTCCGCGGGGAGCACGGCGACACGGCCTTGATCGCGGTCATCTGCGGCATCCTGTTCGCGGGGGTGGTCTACCGCATGTCCGGCCTGGTCCGCGAGGTAGAGAGCAGCTCCGCCCAGCTCCGCGAGCGCAGCGGCATGCTGCAGTCGACCCTGGGCGAGCTGGAGAAGGCAGAGGCCGACCGCACGCACCTGCTCGACAAGACCATGCGCGGAGCGGAGCAGGAGCGCACCCGGCTCGCCGCCGAGCTGCACGACGGGCCCATCCAGCGGCTGACCGCGCTCGGCTACCAACTCGAGCAGGCGGCCCTCACCCTCAGGCGCGGCGATGAGCAGCGCGCCAAGCTACTGCTCGGCACCGCCCAGCGGGGCCTGCGCGGCGAGGTCGACGAGCTGCGCGGGCTGATGACCACGCTGCGGCCGCCGGTGCTCGACGAGCGCGGCCTGGCGCTCGCCCTCACCGACGAGCTCGACACCTTCGAGCGGGACACCGGCATCGTCTGCACGCTGCAGTCCCACCACGACGCCCGGCTCGAGCCAGAGGTCGAGACGGTGCTGTACCGGGTGGTCCAGGAGGCGCTCGCCAACGTGGCCAAGCACGCCAACGCCCACCACGTCTGGGTCTACCTGCGCACCGAAGACGACCAGGTCGACATGCACGTGCGCGACGACGGCGACGGCTTCGACGCCGGCAGGGTCGGCGGGATGGTGGACAACGGCCACTTCGGCCTGGCCGGCATGCGCCACCGGGTCGAGATGGCGGCGGGCAGCTACCACCTGCTGTCCGCCCCCGGCAGGGGGACCTCCATATTCGTGCAGGTTCCACGGCGACGGGTGTCGGCATGAACGGCGTCAACGGCGACCCCGAGCCGCTGGCCGAGTCGGTGCGCGTCCTGGTCGTCGACGACGTCCCCGAGGTCAGGAACAGCCTCGCGCAGCTCCTCGACGAGCTCGGCCTCGAGGTCGTCGGCGTGGCCGCCGACGGCATCGAGGCGCTCGAGCTGGTCGTCGCGACCATGCCCCAGGTCGTGCTCATGGACCTGCGCATGCCGCGCATGGACGGGGTCGAGGCGACCCGCCAGATCGTCGCCGAGCATCCCGACGTCGCCGTGCTGATGCTGTCGGCCTACGGCGACGAGTCGCTGGTGATCGACGCGCTGATGGCCGGCGCCCGCGGCTACCTGCTCAAGCCCGCCCCGGCCTCGGAGCTGGTCGAGGCCATCGGCGGGGTCGCCGGCGGCCAGGCCCGCCTCGCGGGCCAGGTCACCCGGCCGCTGCTCGACCGGCTGGTGGAGGCGCTCAACCGCGAGCACAAGACCAGGCAGGCCGCCGAGGAGGCCCGGCGCACCAGCGAGCAGCTGCTGCGGCACCAGCAGCAGTTCGCCACCGTGGCGGCGCACGAGCTGCGCACGCCGGTAACCGCCCTGCTGCTCTCGCTCGGGACCCTGCAGCGGCTCTGCTCGCAGGACCGCATGACCGTGCAGGAGCTCGACATGCTGAACGTCTGCATCCGCCGGACTCGCCGGCTCGCCCGCCTGGTCGAGGACCTGGTCCTGGTTGCGGAGGACGCCAGCGGCGGCATCGCGGTCAGCCCCACCACGATCGACGTTGGGCAGGCCATCAGCGGCGTGGTCGCCGACCTCGACCACCTCGGCGCCGACCGGGTGCGCGTCAAGGCCGAGCCGGGCCTGCGCGCTTGGGCGGACAGCGACCGGCTGATGCAGGTGCTCACCAACCTGGTGCGCAACGCCCTGCAGTACTCGCGGCCCCACGCCCCGATCGAGGTGGTTGCGGCCGCCGCCGACGAGGTGGTGCAGATCTCCGTCTCCGACCACGGCCCCGGCATTCCTCCCGACCGGCTCCCCGAGCTGTTCGACCGCTTCGGCGAGCGCAACGCCGGCCAGGCCGGCCTCGGGGTCGGCCTGTGGATCGTCCGCGAGCTACTCACCGCGATGCACGGCAACGTCTGGGTGGAGAACAACGACCAGGGCGGCACGACCTTCTGGGTCACCGTGCCGGCCGCGCACGGCTCCGACCAACGCCAAGCCCGGGCGAACTGAGCGCGCCGTCGCCACCGTGCGCCGCTTCCTGGAGGGGCCGGTCAACTTCATCGACACCGCCGCCGGCTTCGGCGACGGGGAGAGCGAGCGCTGCACCAGAGCGGGAGGACGAGCATGAGCGAGCAGCCGGGCCTTGCCGAGGTCCAGGAGAGCGGGGCGCGGGACGGCCTCCTGCGCTTCCCCGAGGGGTTCGCCTGGGGGGCCGCGACGGCGAGCTATCAGATCGAGGGCGCGGTGGCCGAGGACGGCCGCGGCCCGTCGATCTGGGACACCTTCTCGCACACCCCCGGCGCCGTGGTCGACGGCCACACCGGCGACGTCGCCGACGACCACTACCACCGCTACCGGCAGGACGTCGGCATGCTCGCGGAGCTGGGGGCCAGCCACTACCGCTTCTCGACCGCCTGGCCACGGCTGCAGCCGGAGGGCCGCGGCAGGCTCAACCCGGCCGGCGTCGACTTCTACAGCCGACTGGTCGACGCGCTGCTCGAGCAGGGGATCGAGCCGTGGGTGACGCTGTACCACTGGGACCTGCCGCAGGCGCTCGAGGACGCGGGCGGCTGGCCGCAGCGGGACACCGCGCCGCGCTTCGCCGACTACGCCGCCGCCGTCCACGAGCGGCTCTCGGACCGGATCCGCCACTGGACGACGCTCAACGAGCCGTGGTGCTCGGCGCTGCTCGGCTACGCGGCGGGCGTGCACGCGCCTGGCCGCACCGAGCCGGCGGCGGCGCTGCGCGCCGTCCACCACCTGCTGCTCGGCCACGGGCTCGCGCTGCAGGCGCTGCGCGCC
>Ga0137372_10006191_pt1 | contig 11625 bp, 7 predicted proteins | sample SagtaG_6_FD_104911 | JGI IMG/M metagenome (GOLD analysis project Ga0137372, IMG submission 104911) | Vadose zone soil microbial communities from Sagehorn Ranch, Mendocino, California, USA - Sage1_R_60_16 metaG | ecosystem: Environmental > Terrestrial > Soil > Vadose zone | place: USA: California...
CTGCAGGAGGAATACGACTACCACCCGAAATGGGCCGAGGGCCCGTGGCTGCTCTCGCCGAAGGGGCCAGGCACCGGCTCGGCCGGGCTGGCCGCCCGGGTGCGGGCGGAGCGCTGCCCGGTGGGTGCCCGGCTCGTCGCCGAGCTGGCCTTCGGTGACCTGCGGATCAGGCAGGAAACCGTGCTGTGGGACGGTGCCCAGCGGGTGGAGTTCCGCACCCACGCCGACGGCTCGATCGGCAGCGACCGGCTGCTCCGGGTCCGCTTCCCTGCCCCCGTGCCGGGCGCGCTGCCGGTCTACCAGACGGCATTGTCGGTGATCGGCCGCCCGTTCGGCAGCGCCGATGCCGACGTGGCGCGGCACTGGTACACGCTCGACAATCCGGCGCACGAGTGGTTCGGCCTGTCCGCCGCCGCCAGGGTGCTGCTGACGACGCCATCAGGGCAGCGGACAGCCTGCGCGATCGGGGTGGCGGAGGTGGTCTGCCCAGCTATGCGGAACGGGTCCACGGTGGCCATCAGGGACCTGCTGGCGGCCCTGGCCAGCCAGGGGGTCACGGCGACCTGCTCGCGGGCGGACGGTCCCCGGTACGGCTCGATCGACCTGGACTCGAACCTGCCCGACGTCCGCATCGCGCTCGGCGGGCCGGCGCAGAACCCGTTCACCGCCGAGGTGCTCGCCGCGGCGGGCCCGGCCGCCGCCGGCGCGCTCGCGGCCCAGCTCGAGGCCGGCGCCAGCGCGCGGCTGTGGGTCCCGGCGGCGATCAGCCAGGAGCAGGCCTTCGCCCCCGGCGCGGACGTCCGCGGTGCCCGCGACCTGCCGGTACTGATCGTGGCCGGCGACGACCTCACCGCAGCGATCGCCGCGGTCACCGCCGACCTGGCCGATGCCGAGATCGAGGCGCCCGCGGCACCTCCTGATCCGGCCGGGCCCGCCTGCCCGCCGGTTCCTGACCTGGCCGGCCGCTCGGTGGCGCTGCTCAACCGCGGCACGCCGAGCAGCCTGGTGACGCCGGACGGCACGCTGCACATCTCGCTGATGCGATCCTGCAGCGGCTGGCCGTGCGGGGTCTGGATCGACGGTGACGCGCGCACCGCCCCGGACGGCACGAGCTTCGCGTGGCAGCACTGGAGCCATACGTTCGAGTACGCGCTGGCCGCCGGGCCGGGCGACTGGCGGACCGCGGGCTTCCCGCTGGCCGGGCTCGACTACAACCGTGACCTGCTCACCTGCGAGGCCGGCCTGCACGAGGGCGCGCTGCCCGCCTCGGCGAGCCTGGCGTCCGCGGCGCCGGACACCGCCGTCCTGGCCGCGCTCAAGCCGCGCGGCAATCCGCTTGCCTCTGGCCGCCTGGGCGCCCCGGCCAGGGACGACGGGGTGACGGTGCGGCTGCGGGACATCTCCGGACAGGCCAGCCCACCGGCGGCCACGGTGCGCCTGGCGCCCGGGCTGGCGGCGGCGAGCCGCATCGGCCCGGCCGAGGAGCCGGACGGCCAGCCGCTGCCGTTGCGCGACGGCGCAGTGACCGCCGCGCTGCCGCCCGCCGGCACGGTGACCATGGCGCTGGTCACGCTGCCGTGGCTGGTCACCGGCCAGGCCGCCGCCGATGGCGGGACCGTGCCCGATGGCGGGACCGTGCCCGATGGCGGGACCGTGCCCGATGGCCTCGCCGTGCCCGATGGCCGGGCCATGCCCGATGGCCGGGCCGTGCTGGGTGGCGAGGACGCGGCCGCCGGCGATGCCGCGGCAGGCGGCGGCGCGACGGAGGCGGTTGCGGCAGAGCTGCCGGAGCCGGCCCAGCCGGTGTACACACGCTACTGGCTGCACGGCAAGGGACCGGCCCCGGCCGGGAATCTCCCGGTTGCCGTGCACCTGCACGCGGTCCAGGAGGCGGGCGCGGATGGCAGCGGCGGGCTCGGGCCCAGGATCGCTCTTGCCGGGCCCGGCGGTGAGCCAGCCATGCTGCGGCTGACCGTGGCCTGCGGGCCTGAGCCGGCCGCGGGCACGGCCGAGCTCGACGTGCCGCCCCAGCTTCGCGTCGATGCGACAGGACCGCTGCGTTACGACCTGCCTTCACGCGGCTACGCCAGCTGGGAGCTCGGGGTGCGGGCGCTGCCGGGCGCCGCCGGGCGGTACTTCGTCGCCGCCAGGATCAGGGAAGGATCCGGCCAGCTCCTCGAGGACGCGGCGCTCGTCACCGTCGGCGAGCGCGGCGCGGCGGCGCCCGGCGCCGGGGTCGATGAGCTCGTCGAGCGCTACCTCGCCGACGCCAGCGCGACCGCCGCCGAGCTTGAGGTCAGCCTGGGGTCTCGCGAGCTGGTGCTGCGGCCGGGCGGCTGCGGCGAGGTCGCCGTCCGGCTGGCGAATCGCACCGCGTCCGAGATAAGGGGCGAGGCGCAGCTGGTATCTCCGGTCGGCAGCTGGGGCACGACGCGGCCGTGGACGCGCGGCTTTGCCGTCGGCCCCGGCCAGCACGCGATCCTGCGGTATTGCGTGACCGCGCCCCTCCGAGCGCGCGATGGCCAGATGTGGTGGGCGCTGGTCAAAGTCATGTATTTCGGCCGGCTTAGGTACACCGAGACGATTGCGTGCTCCGTTGCGACGGGGGCATCTGATGAGACAATTGAGCTGCCGGGAGCAACTTCAGAAAGACGATGACTGCCGATACCAAGATCGCCACAGGAAATCTCCCCGCGGAGCCGAACAGCTTTGTCGGCCGCGAGCGAGATCTGGCGGAGCTTGCCCTGCTGCTGGGCGAGGTGCGCGCGCTGACCCTGTGCGGGCCGGGTGGCATCGGCAAGACCAGGCTCGCGCTCCGGCTGGCTTGCGAGATCGTGCCGGGCTTTCCCGACGGTGCCTGGCTGGTCGAGCTTGGCGACACCGACGATCCTGGCCTGGTCCCGCTCCGGGTGGCCGCGGCGCTGGGGATCCGGGAGGAGCGCGACCGGCCGCTCACCGAGACCCTGGCTGACGCGCTGCGGCCCCGCCGGATGGTGCTGATCCTTGACACCTGCGAGCACGTGGTGGACGCTTGCGCGGCGCTGGTGCAGCAACTGCTGGCCAGCTGCCCGTCGGTGCGGCTGATCGCCACCAGCAGGGAGCCGCTCCGGGTCCGCGGCGAGACCGCCTGGCGGGTGCCGCCGCTGGAGCTGCCCGGGCCGCTCACGGAGCTGTCCGACCAGGACATGGCTGAGCACGAGGCGATCCGCCTGTTCACCGAGCGGGCCGCGGCGGTGCGGCCCGGGTTCGCGCTGAGCGCGGAGAATATCGATGCGGTGGTCCGGCTGTGCCGGACCCTGGACGGCATCCCGCTGGCGATCGAGCTGGCCGCCGCCCGGGTCCGGGCGCTGTCGGTGGAGCAGATCGCCGCCCGGCTGGTCGACCGGTTCGCGCTGCTCGCCTCGGGCGACCGCACCGCGCCGCCGCGGCACCAGACGCTGCGGGCGGCCGTGGACTGGAGTTATGGGCTGCTGACCGAACCTGAGCAGGTGCTGCTGCGCAGGCTGTCCGTCTTCGCCGGCTGGGACCTGGAGATGGCCGAGCAGGTCTGCGCCGGCGAGCAGATCTCCGCACCGATGATCCTCGACCTGCTGGCCGCGCTGATCGACAAGTCCCTGGTCACGGTGGATGCTGAGCTGGACGGTGATTCCAGGTACCGGCTGCTTGACATGATCAGGGAATACGCCGCCGCCCGGCTCGTCGCATCGGGTGAAGAGGCCGCCGTCCGGGCGCGGCACCGGGACTACCTGCTGGACCTGGCGGAATCGATCGTGGCCAGGGCGTTCCTGCGGGGTGACCCGCCGTGGCCGGAGCGGATCGTGATGTACCGGCGGGTGCATGCCGAGCGGGCCAACTTCATCGCCGCCCTCGCCCTGTCGGCGGAGCGCGGGCAGGCCGAGCTTGGCCTGCGGCTCTGCTGCGCGCTGCGCAGTCCCTGGGTCGCCTACGGCGACGTCACCGAGGGCTCCGGCTGGTTCGACCGCTTCCTCGGGCTGGACGACCCGGTCAGGCCGGGCGTCCGGGCGCGCGCCCTGATGCTGCGGGCGGAGCTTGCCTTCGAGCAGCAGGACTACGTGGCGGCGGCCAGCTGCGCCCAGGCCGGCATCGATCTGTGCCGGTCATCAGGCGGCACCGGCGAGGCCGGCGGGCACCGGATGCTCGCACTGGTCAGCCTGCGGGCAGGCCAGCACGAGCAGGCGCTGTCCAGCGCCGAGGCGGCCGTCGCGGCCGCGCGGGCGGCCGGCGACGACTGGGAGGAAGGCCTCGCGCAGAGTACCAGGGGAGCAGTGCTGGCCCGGCAGGGCAAGTTCGATGACGCGCAGGCCGCCTACGAGGCCGCCCTCGAGGTGCTCAGGGACAACAACGGCTGGGGCGTGGCGCAGACCCTGCACAGGCTCGGCGAGCTGGCCAGGGCGCGCCGGGAGCACGACGCGGCGCTGCGTCATTTCGGCGCGGCGCTGGCGCTGTACCGGTCGATCGACGCCAGGCCGGAGGTCGTCCGGTGCCTAGCCGGCATCGGCTGGGTGGCGCTGTCCCAGCGCAACCTTGAGCTGGCCAGGTCCAGCCTGACCGAGAGCATGCAGCTCAGCCTCGCCACTGGGCGGCGGCTGGCGATCGCCCGCGGGCTGGAGGCCCTGGGCGTGCTCGCACTCGCCGAGGGCGACCCGGCCAGGGCGATCCGGCTGGAGGGCGCCGGGCTGGCCCTGCGCGAGGCGGCGGGCCACGTTTCGCCGGTTCCTGCCAGGGCCAGGATCGATGCCCTGTTCGACGCGGCCCGGCAGCGCCTCGGCCCGGCTGCCGCTGCCGCCTTGCTGGCCGAGGGCAAGGCGATGACCAGGGACGAGGCCATCAGGCTTGGCACCGAACCGGCCAGTGCCGCGAGGACCAGCGCCGCGCGGGCCGGCGCCGCCAAGGCGGGCGGCGCGGAGGGCCCGGGCGGCGCGAAGGGCGCTGACGGGCCGTCCGTGCTGACCGTGCGGGAGCAGGAGATCGCTGCCCTCATCGCCCGCGGGCTTACCAACCGGGGCATCGCCGACGAGCTCGTGATCAGCCCGCTGACCGTGGCACGGCACGTGGCCAACATCTTCGCCAAGCTCGGGTGCAGCTCGCGGACTCAGGTGGCTGCCTGGGTGGCCGACCGCGACGCCGGCCGCAGCTCCTGAGCCAGCCGCCGGGGTGGCCGACGGCGACGCCGGCCGCAGCTCCTGAGCCAGCCGCCGGGGTGGCCGACGGCGACGCCGGCCGCAGCTCCTGAGCCAGCCGCCGGGGCAGCCGACGGCGACGCCGGCCGCAGCTCCTGAGCCAGCCGCCGGGGCAGCCGTAACCGACGAGCTTCGCCGCCGCCCGCAGCAGTCACTTCGCCCGTTCCCGATTCCGGGGCGCTGGGCTAGCCGGCCGCGTACACATATCCCGGCCCGCAAATGCATATCGCTATGGCTAATTGTGCGCATGTGCACGGGCCGGGAAGTCCCTAGCGTCATGGTGTGCGCTTCGGTGCACGGCTGGCCGCAGCCAGCCACGCGAGCGGCGGTACTGCTCGCGGTCCCGGACATCAGGAGGGGGATGCCCGGTCCCGCGGGGGCGCCGCCGTGCGGGTCCGGGCCCTTGGCCCGGGCCCGCCCGGCCGCAGGCTGAGAGGGGTCCGCCCGATGACGACCACGGAGATGCCATTGCCCGACGTCGCCGTGACCCAGCGGCTGCTCGGCATAGCGCCCGCCCGCGGCAGCCACCGCGCGCTGGCGGGCCCGGCGGACCGCACGTACAGCTACACCGAGCTGGCGGCCACGATCCAGGCGGCCGCGGCGGGGCTGGCATGGCGCGGGCTGCACCCGCGGGACGTCGTCGGCGTGCACGTCCCTGATGCTGGCTGCTACGTGCTCGCCACCCATGCGATCCGGGCAGCGGGCGGGGTACCCGCGCCGGTCGCTGCCGGGCTCACCGTTGCGGAGATCGCCGGGCAGCTGGCCGACTGCGGCTCGCGGATGCTGCTGACGGCACCGCCACTGGCCGCGGCCGCGCTGGCCGCGGCCGACCGGTCGTGGGTGCGCCAGGTGATCTCGTTCGGGGACGCGCCGGGCGCGACCGCGTTCGACGCGCTGCTCAGGTCCGGGTCACTGCGGCCGGCCGGCGGGCGCCGCAGTGACCCGGCCCTGCTGCCCTACCTGCGGCGGCCGGATGGCGTGCTCAGCCCGGCCGCGCTCACCCAGCGGGAACTGGCCGCCGATCTAGGCAGGCTCGCTGCGACAGCGGAGATCACCGAGCAGGACATCGTGATCGCGGTGCCACCATCCGGCGATGGCCGGGCCTATACGACCCTGCTCGATCACGTGCTGCTCAGCGGCGCCACGGTGGTGGCCTCGGCCGTGGGCGATCTCGCGGCCACCGCGGCGGCCTGGCACGCGACCGCGGCGATCGTGCCGCGCACGGGCGACGCGGCCGGCGCCGGGTCACTCCGCGAGTTCGCCGTCAGCCCCTGATGCCCGCAGGTCCGGCGGGCGGTTCTCAAACGGCGTACTCAGCACGATGGTGGTGCGGGTGGACACGCTGGCCGCGGCCCGGATCTCCTGCAGCAGGTCCTCCAGGGCGGCCGGCGAGGCGACCCGCACCTTGAGTATGTAGTTCTCCTCGCCCGCGACGCTGTGGCACGCCTCGATCGCCGGCAGGTGAGCGAGCCGCGCCGGGGCATCGTCCGGGGCGGCCGGGTCGAAGGGCTTGATCGAGATGAACGCGGTCAGCGGCAGGCCGGCCTCGTCGGGATCGATCAGCGCGGCGTAGCCCTTGATCACGCCCCGCCGCTCCAGGCGCCGCACCCGCTGCTGCGCTGCCGACACGGACAGCCCGGTGTGCCGGGCGAGCTCGGTGAAGCTCATCCTGCCGTCGTCGGCCAGCAGGGCGACAATCCTGCGGTTGGTCTCCTCCACCCCGTCAAGGTAGCCTGCCGCACCGGGCGGCGGCTCAGTTGCCCCGTCCGGCCTGGCTAGCCGTCCTGGCGCGGCGCGGTATCCCTGGTCAGCGCCCGGCCGATCACCATCCGCTGGACCTGGTTGGTGCCCTCGACGATCTGCAGCGCCTTGGCCTCGCGCATGTACCGCTCGGCCGGGAGGTCCTCGACGTAGCCATATCCGCCGAGTACCTGGACCGCGTCGGTGGTGACCCGCATGGCAGTGTCGCTGGCGAACAGCTTGGCCATGGCCGCCTGTGGGCCGTAGGGCAGCCCGGCATCCTTGCGCCTGGCGGCGGCGAGGTAGAGGGCGCGGGCTGCCTCCACCGCCGTGGCCATGTCAGCGAGCATGAAGGACATGCCCTGGAAGTCGGCGATGCGCCGCCCGAACTGGCGCCTGCCACGCGCGTGGCCGACCGCGGCGTCCAGCGCTGCCTGGGCCAGGCCGGTGGCGCACGCGGCGATGCCGAGGCGGCCGGCGTCCAGCGCCGCGAGCGCGATGCCGAATCCCCGGCCTTCCTCCCCGATCAGGCACCCGGCCGGCACCCGGGCCGACTGGAAGATCATCTGCGCGGTCACCGATGCCCGCATGCCCATCTTGTGCTCCGCCGGGGCCGCCGAGACCCCCGGCGTCTCCGCGGGAACGTGCAAGCAGCTGATCCCGCGGGCCGGGTCAGGCCCGTCGTGCTCACCGGAAGTGCGGGCGAACAGCGTGTAGAAGTCCGCCTGCCCCGCGTGCGAGATCCACGATTTCACGCCGTCGACCACGTAGTCCGCACCGTCTGCCACGGCCCGGGTCCGCAGCGCGGCGGCGTCGGAGCCGCTCTGCGGCTCGGACAGGCAGTACGCGCCGAGCATGCCGCCGCCGAGCAGCTCAGGGAGCCAGGCTTGCTGCTGCGCCGCGGTCCCGGCCACGGCGAGCGGGAAGCAGGCCAGGGTGTGCACGCTCAAGCCGAGGCCGACGGTCAGCCAGGCGCCGGCGAGCTCCTCGACGACCTGCAGGTACACCTCGTGTGGCTGGCCGCCGCCACCCAGCCGCTCCGGGTACGGCAGGCCGAGCAGGCCGGCGGCGCCGAGCGTGCGGAACAGCTCACGGGGGAAGACGCCATCGCGCTCAGCCGTGGCGGCCGTCGGCCGCAGTTCCTTGTCCGCCAGCTCCGCCGCGAGCCCGAAGAGCTCCCTCGTCAGGTCGTCGGCATAGACGCGCTGCGCCAGGCCCATCAGGCATCCACCACGACGAGCTCACGGGTCCCGTTGTTCAGCCGGATGCAGCCGTCCTCGCCGCAGACCACGATGTCCTCGATCCTGGCGCCGTGCCCGCCAGGATAGATTCCCGGCTCGATGGAGAACGCCATGCCCGGCTCCAGCGGCTCGGTGTTCCCGGCCACGATGTGCGGGTCCTCGTGGCACTCCAGGCCGATGCCGTGCCCGGTCCGGTGGATGAAATGCTCGCCATATCCCGCGGCGGCGATCGGCTCGCGTGCGGCGGCGTCCACCGCCTCGGCGCTGACCCCGGGACGGACCGCGGCGCAGGCCGCTTCCTGGGCGTCCTTCAGCACCTGGTAGTAGGCGGCGAAACCGGGCGGCGGCGCGCCGATCACGTACGTGCGCGTGCAGTCCGAGCAGTAGCCGCTCGGCATGGTGCCGCCGATGTCGACCACGACGGCGTCGCCGGGGGCGAGCATGCGGTCGGACGCCCCGTGGTGCGGGCTGGCGGCATTGGGCCCCGACGCCACGATCGTGAAGTCCGCGCGGTCGTGTCCTTCGCCAATGATCGCGTCCGCGATGTCGGCGGCGACCTCCCGCTCGGTCCGGCCCGGCTGCAGCCAGCCGGGCACCCGTGCGTGCACCCGGTCGATGGCGTCGGCCGCCTCGCCGAGCGCCGCGACTTCGGCAGCGCTCTTGCGGATGCGCAGGCCGCGCAGGGCGGCACTGGCCAGGCCCTGGCGGGCGGCGGGCAGCGCGTCCCGCAGGCGGAGCGTCATCAGCGCCCACATCCGGTCCGCAAGCCCGACCGAGCTGACCGCGCCGAGCATGCTCGCGACCAGCGAGTACGGATCGTCGGTCTCGTCCCAGGCGATGACGTCAAGCCCGATCTGGCCGGCCGGCGAGGCCATCGCGGCTGCCAGCTCGAGCCTCGGCACGACGAGAAACGGCGGCCGCTCGGCCGGCACTGCCAGGCAGGTCAGCCGTTCAAGCTGATGGGCGTCATAGCCGATGACGTATCGCAAATCTGGCCCGGGGGTAAGGAGCAGTGCCCCGAATCCGGCCTCCTTGGCTGCCATCGCCGCTTTGTCCAGGCGATCCGCTGGGTAGAGCGGAGTCCGAGCCTGGTCATTTCCCATCGCGGCCTCCCGGACCGTTCTTGTCACTTTCCCGCGTGCGCATTCTCTCATCATGGTGAAGGGCGCTTGCATCTAGACACGAGAGAGGTCAATGCCTCACGCTAGGTGCACGAACACATACCAGATGTGAAACAAGATGACTTCTGAGACTGTCGAGGTTCAGGCCAGCCGCCCTGGCACGGCGGCGGTACCCGCCCGGCCGGGCGGCCAGGACGGGCCTTCCAGGCTGGCGTTGCGGGCGCGCGGCCGTGAGGCCAGCCTCGCCGCGGAGCTTGAGCAGGAGCGGCATGTGGCGCTGGAGTTGCAGCGGGCGATCCTGCCGCTGCACGACGCGCCATTCGAGCTGCCCGGGTTGCGAGCCGTGGTCAGGTACCTGCCCGCCACCCGCGGCCGGGTGGGCGGCGACTGGTACATCACCGCGGAGATGCCCGCCGGCCAGGTGCTGATCGCGATCGGCGATGTCGCCGGGCATGGCCTGGCCGCCGCGGCCGGCATGGCCAGGCTGCGCGGGGCGCTGGCCGGCCTGGCGATCACCGGCGCTCCCCCCGACCGCCTGGTCGGCTGGCTCAACGACCTCGTCAGGCATGTCGCGCCGGAGCACACCGCCTCGGTGGTGGCCGGCTACTTCGACCCGGTTTCCCTGGTCCTGACCTGGGCGCAGGCGGGCCACCCGCCGCCGGTACTCGTCCGCGGTGCCTGGGCGGCGCCGCTCGACCAGCCCGACGGCATCTTGCTCGGCGCGGGAACGCACGGCTATGACGTCACGTCCGTGCGGCTGCGGGCCGGCGACCTGCTGCTGCTCTACAGCGACGGGCTGGTCGAGCGCAGGGGCCGCTCGCTGGATGACGGGCTGGCGACGCTGGTCGGCGCGGCGCGCGGCATCGGCGACCCTGAGCAGGTCATCGCGGCCGTCCTTGGCGCACTCGCCTGCACCGACCCGGACGACGACACCTGCCTGCTGGCGTTGCAGGTTCAGTAGCCCGGCCGGCCGCCGGTCAGTCGGTCCGGGCCGCGAGGGCGGCAGACATCCGCCCCAGCGAGGAGCCGAGGTCCCACCTCGCGTCAAGCCCAGCGAGCCGGCCGGGGTCTGCCGGGGCCGTCGGCAGCCTGCCGTCGGCCGGCCGCACCGGGGCGTCAGTGGCCACCTGGACCACCGGGATCGCGGCGGCCAGGTAGTCGCGAGACGCCGCGAGCTTGGCCCGGCTGCCCATCGGGAAGCCGCCATGGCCCTTGTCCAGCCCGGCCAGCATCGCCTCGACGGTGCCGAACACGCGAACCAGCGCGGCCGCCGTCTTCTCCCCCACCCCGGCGACGCCGGGCAGCCCGTCGCTCGGATCCCCGCGCAGCGCGGCGAACGCCGCATAGGCCCGGCCCGGGATCTGGTAGCGGTCCGCCACCCACGCCTCGTCCACGATGTCGAGCTTGGACAGTCCCCGCGCGGTGTAGATGATCCGGACCTGGCGGGAGTCATCCACCAGCTGGAACAGGTCCCGGTCTCCGGTGACCACCTCGACCGGGCCATCCGCGCGCGCCGCCAGCGTGCCGATCACGTCATCGGCCTCGTAGCCTGCCGCCGCGGCCATCGACACCCCGGCGGCGGCGAGCACCGCCTCGATGACCGGTATCTGGGCGGTGAGCGCATCGGGCGCCTGCTCGGTGCCGTCCGGGTTGGCCCGGTGCGCCTTATAGGACGGGATCGCCGCCACCCGGAAGGCCGGCCGCCAGGCCGCGTCCATGCAGGCGACCAGGCTGCCCGGATGACGGGCCCGGATCAGCCTGGCGATCATGTCGAGCAGGCCGCGGACGGCGTTCACCGGCGTGCCGTCCGGCGCGGTCATGCTCTTTTCCGGTATGCCGTAGAACGCGCGGTAGTACAGCGACGCACTGTCGAGCAGCATCAGCGGGCCCACGCGGCCATCCTGCCAGGACTGTGCCGGGCCGCGCTGCCGACCCATGTGCTTGCTCTATGGATATGTCTGCCATGTGGTGCACACCGAGCCCGACGGCTCGTTCTCGGTATGTGCTCTGGTCTGGCGGCCCGGCCAGGTGACTCCTATCCATGACCATGTGACGTGGTGCGTCTTCGGCGTGCTGCAAGGTGCCGGGTACGAGGAGATCTATGCCCTCGGCACGGGCGGCCGCCGGCTCGCGGAAGTGGGCGCGAACGTGAACACGGTCGGCCAGGTCAGCGGCTTCGCGCCGCCGGGTGACATCCACCGGGTTCGCAACTGCGGCGACGATGTCGCGATCTCCCTGCACGTTTACGGTGCCGAGATCACCAGGCTCGGCAGCAGCGTCCGGCGCAGCTACGACCTGCCGGTGCTGGCTCCGGCGCCTAGC
>Ga0137372_10006193_pt1 | contig 11620 bp, 11 predicted proteins | sample SagtaG_6_FD_104911 | JGI IMG/M metagenome (GOLD analysis project Ga0137372, IMG submission 104911) | Vadose zone soil microbial communities from Sagehorn Ranch, Mendocino, California, USA - Sage1_R_60_16 metaG | ecosystem: Environmental > Terrestrial > Soil > Vadose zone | place: USA...
AACTTCTAACGGAGTTCCCGCCCGCAGAATTCCGAATGTCCAATCTCGACTGCCGAAGCAGAAGCTTCGGCCGAAGAGCGGGGGCAAGCCCACCTTCCTGACCCCGAGCTGATCAGCTTGGCAGCGCTCCTTGGACGTTGGACATCTGATATTTATTGGACGTTGGACTTTGGACTTTGGACTATGCCAGACTTTCGATCATGCCGGGACAATTTGAAGTAATGATCGAGCGCAACTTCTCAAGCGCGCATCAACTGCGTGGGTACAAAGGGAAGTGCGAGAACCTTCATGGTCATAACTATAAGATCGAAATTTACGCGCGCGGCCGGGAGTTAGATAATGTCGGCCTGCTGGTTGATTTTGTGGAGCTGAAAGCAGCGGCGGACGAAGTGGTCCAGTATTTAGATCATCGAAACATTAATGAGTTGCCGCCCTTCGACCTGCTGCAGCCTTCGGCAGAAAATCTCGCAAAGTATGTTCTTGAGCGAGTGGGGTCGAAAGTTGGGGACGAACGCGTGAGGATTTACAAGGTGCGCTGTTTCGAAACGCCCACCAGCGTCGCAACTTATGAAGTAACCAGCGAACGGTGAGCAGTTTACACTCAGCCGAAGCGGGCCTTCCTTTACAACTCATCCCTCATCAGCAAGCGTTGGAATCGTTGAAGCAAAAACGGGTTCAAGTGCGGTTTCGAAACTCGGTCGTTTCATCGAGAGCTTCTTTATGTAGGGCTTCTCGCAGAACTGAAAGAAGAGCCAGGCGAAGGCGACGGTGGCGGGAGTGACGATCAAGAGAGTGTTCACCATGGGCGGTAAGGCTGTGAAGCTGAACCTCCATGATTGCATGATCACGAGTTCGTGTGTGAGGTAGAGCGAGTAAGAAAAGACCCCGACGGAGGCTAAGATTGCAATCAAGCGAGGCGTGTAGCGGCCAATGAGCCAGGACTGTTCAGCTTCCAGAGCACGATTAATGAGGACAAAAAAGGCGAACCCCCAGGCGGGATGGATTAGCAGCCATCCGAGGTCGTGAAGGACTGTATCCTTCTGAATAAGCGGTAAGCCCAGCGATGTTGCCAACGCCAACGCAAGCGTCAGGCAACCGATCCTGCTACTCCGGCACCACTTCGGAAGCTGAACTAAGCCAAACCAGGCTTCAACCGCAATTGCTCCCAGTGCCCAGGTGAACCAATGCGAAGCAGCAGCTTCCGGCACTGGAATGTTATAACCGGCCATAAGCCATGCCACGTGAGCCAAAAGAAACCAGCTAATACGCGCAAGGCCGCAAATGATTAGCGTCGCTCCCCATCCCCAGCGAGTGCGCAAGAAGAGTAGCAGGAAATAAGCCAGGTACAGTTGCTCTTCGATCGCAAGGGTCCAGAAAACTCCGTTGATGCTGTAACAGGTTTGCGGGTCAAGATTGTGAAGCATCAGGAGATGCATTACGAGGTCATAAACAAACAAATGTGTGACGTTGATGCCGGTTGTCAAAGCCGCCAAACCAAGGAAGAGCGCGAAGGCAATCAGGTAAGGTGGGTATAGCCGCCGAATACGTCGTTTCCAAAAACCACCAAACTGAATCTGCTCGAATTGTTGGGCCGCGCGCGCCTTGGCCCACCGCAAATGGATGCAGAAACCAGATATCACAAAGAATAGGAATACACCGACGTAGCCAAACGAACTTAGGAACTGAATAACTTGTACGGGCAACTTGAAGACGTTGACTGGCACTGCGTGTTGCGTTTGCGCTACGGTGTGGTAGAGAACGACACCAAGCGCGGCAACACCGCGCAGAGCATCGATGCTCATTAAGCGCCCTTGCTGTAATTGTTGGGTCTTAAACATCTTTATCGACGGGGTTGATTCAGCGCAAACTGTCGCCCTGAGTGCGCGCACAAGTTAGAGTGCTCCACAGCCCTGCGTCACTCTATTCCGTCTGAGATGGAGCTGATGGTCCAAGATCCAAAAAGGATCCAAAATAAAAGTGGCATTTTAGCCACTTCTATTCGAGGAAGAACAAATCGTTCATTCAGTGCTTTGGGATTAAAAGTCTCAGGCTGACATTAACGAGGGCACGTCAATATTGTACTTCCTGATCTTACTATATAACCGCGGCCGGTAGATCCCCAGAAGATTTGCCGCCGCCTGTTTGTTGCCGCCGGTGCGCTGCAGCGTCCTTTCAATTACCAGACGCTCAATTTCCTCAAGAGTCATGTTGGGCGGCACGTCCCACCCTGCGTTCGCAGAACCTGTTTCCGGAAGTGTGCCATTGTCGAAAGGCAAGTCGACTGGTTCTATCTTGTTCGCCTTGGCGAGCAGTACGGCTCGCTCGATAACGTTCTGTAATTCACGCACGTTTCCGGGCCAGGTGTGTCCAAACAGCCGCTGGTAAGCTGCCTGGGAAACTCCGTTGATCGATCGTTCATACTTTTGAGCATACATGTGCAGAAAGTGTTCAGTCAGTAGCTGAATATCGTCACTACGCTCGCGCAGAGGCGGGACGTGAATTGTAATCGTCGAGATCCGATAAAAGAGATCGTCACGGAGCACGCCGTCGCGAATGGCGTCCGCAGGAGGGCGGTTAGTCGACGAAATAAGGCGGAAATCGACGGCAAAAGTCTTCTCTGAACCGATCTTGCGATAGCTTCTCTCCTGCAAAACTCGCAAGAGCTTCGGTTGTAACTCGACCGGCATTTCAGCAATCTCGTCGAGCATTAGTGAGCCCCCGGCAGCGTGTTGCACCAGCCCTTCCTTATCAGCGTGGGCCCCTGTGAAAGCACCCTTGGTGTGGCCGAAGAGTTCCGACTCGATCAACTCTTTAGGCAGCGCTGCGCAGTTCACCTTGATGAATGGCTTCTTCGAGCGCAGCGAATTGTAATGAATGGCGTTAGCGATCAACTCCTTGCCGGTTCCCGATTCACCCACGATGAGGACGTTAGCGTCTGACTTTGCAACCGATTCAATAGTCTCATAGATCGTTTGCATGGGCTTCGCGGCGCCAATAATATTGAAGTATTCCGCGCGGGTTGAGAGCTGGCGCCTCATGTTTGCTGTTTCTGCAACTAGCTCACGGCGTTCAAGCGCTTTTTCAACTAGTGGCTGAATCTCTTCAAAGTCGAAAGGTTTCTCGACGAAGTAGAAGGCGCCGGCTTTGGTTGCCTCCACTGCTCGAGCAACCGATCCATAACCCGTGACCACAATTACTTCGGTAGTCGGCCGGGCATCTTTCATATGACGCATTACCTCAAGGCCATCCATGTCTGGTAGTTGAAGGTCGCAAATGGCCAGATGATGACCGCCCTGATCAAAAAGCTCGATCGCCTGGGCTCCGCTTGCCGCGGTGTCGACAGAAAACCCCTCCTCGGCGAGATTCTGTTTTAGTGAATCCGCCAGCATGGGCTCGTCATCGACAATAAGAATCCGCACCGCTTTATTCTCCACCTTTTTCTCCTCCCTCGAAGTAACTGTGCCTGTCATGTTCAAGTTATTCACTTAAGTGCTGAGCGCGTGTCTCCGGTCAGCGAAGTTTCTTCAGGATGAAATCGGAAGACGTACACGCAAAATTCCCTCCTCATGCTCGGCTGCACCGCCATGCCCTTCAATCACCTTCGCGGCAAGCGACATCCTGATACCGTCTCCTCCAACAAAGGAGCTAAAGGGGTCGGGCGCCAGGTTCTTCAACCCGTGCCATTCGATAATCGCCGTTTTTTCTGACTCAAATATTGCGCGCTTCAAACTCACATTTACCGGCCGGTCCTCGGCCCGTCCCATCTTCACCGCTGCCGTTGAGATTGACTGAAGGGCTTCAGCAAGAACGGTAGGGTCGAAATCGCCTGCCATTGGAAGCGCGTCAGTTTGGCTGATCGTCAATCCATTTGACCCTCCACCTGCCGGCGCTGGTTCGGAGAAAGTTGCAGCAATTGCTCTCATAATCTTCTGAACGTCAACCCCAGGCTGTTTCTTAAGCTCGAGGGGTCGACCATACTGCACAATAGTCGAAAGCTCGCTGGCCGCTCGATCCAGGCCGGCGATGAGTTTGTTTACTGTTTCCATCTCGTCAGCAGCTCGTAGATCCTTTTCCATTCGCTTTCGCAAAAACGTGGCATACAGTTTGAGACCATTTAGTTGGTTCTTTAGATCATGAACGATCTGAACTGAAGCTCGCCCTAAGTTTTGCAGAGAGTCGGTATCCTGTTGCTTCAACAATAACGGCTTCATGATGATTCGATCTCTCCACAGGCCCCCTTGGGCGATTCTAAGGAGAACAAATTGGTGGGGGATTAGGTGTATGAATTGGACCCGGCACGCCGGGCTCGATCTGTCGTCTTTCGATGCGGCATCTTACCAAAAAGCCGGGACGTATTCTACTGATACAGTAAGGCAAGCAGTTTAGAAGTGAAATGGAGCTTGTTGTGGCAGCAAAACCCGGCCAAAGCGAAAGCGCTGACTCTAGAAGCAGTCAGGAGGCGCGCGCGAGTGTATTGCTTGTTGAGGATACCGAAGATAACCGATTCATGATGCGAAGATTATTGGAGATGAGCGGTTATAGGGTAGCAGAAGCAACCGATGGAGTTGAAGCCGTGCGGACGGCTGAATACGAGAGACCCGAGATTATTCTAATGGACTTGAGTCTCCCAATTATTGACGGACTTGCCGCCACCCGGCGAATTCGTCAGTTGCCCGAGCTTGGGAATATACCCATCATCGCCGTTTCCGCTCACGACACTGCTGATTTTCACGCTGAAGCTCTTGCGGCCGGCTGTGATGCGTATGTGACAAAACCCATAGATTATTCCGAGTTAGAAGATCTCATCACACTTCTGCTCGCAAAATCAAAGACCGATCGCGCCATTGAACAGGATTACATGAAGCTACTGAAGCGATAGCGAACTTATCCGCGTGGCCCACGTCCAAGGCGCTGGTTCGTCAATTACCTCATTCAAGCGATTGCAAATCCGATTTCACAACTCTACAATCAGCCGTTAGAGGATATGGTTACTTCACAACGAGAAGTCGAAGATCTGGAGTCGCGCCGAAAAATAATCATCATCTCGGCGGTGATTGCGGCGCTCGTAATTGTGGTTCTTTTCTATTTCTTGTATCAGGCAATGAGCGGGGATACGGTCCAACCCGTCCTGGAGGGTGCAATCCGCCCCGGTTCACCAGAGTTTGAACAATACCGATCCAAAATAGTTCTTGATGAACCGGAAGCGCATGAGGCCAAGCGTGGATTGGGAGACATCTGGATGAGTCTGGAAACGACGGCTCGTAACTTTACAGGTCGAACCCTTAGCGGGCTGGAAGTGAAAGGCGCAGTCGTGGACCATCAGGGAAAGGCTATAAAGGAGCGCACGGTGATAGTTGTGCCAGGCAGTGTAGTGCGAGAGCTGGGACCGAATGACACGATGCCCGTGCAAGTAACGCTCGAAGGAATGACGGACGCTGACGACCGGGCCAATATCACAATGGAAGTTGTCGCCTTCAAGTTCAAACAGTAAATCTCACTGCTGGCCAAACCCCCATCCCACTCTTCTTTACTCATCACCCCTTATTAAATGTAAGTTAGTCTCTTACTTCGCCAGCGGTGAGCCATTGATCTCGGTGTTGCAATTCACGTGTAAACCAGAAATCCCCGTGTGCGTGCCTATTTGAAGCTATCGGACTGATTTGAGGCAGCAAATCGGTCGGTTTAACCGTCAGTGATACGCCGAACCGGTCAAACCACTTCATTTAAAGGCTTCTTTACTCGTATTTTACTCCTATATATCGTAAAGCCGCACCCGGCATAAACTTTGCAAATATTAAGAAACGGTGAGGGTGCTGAACGTACATTAATCGTCCGGAAAACTCACCGAATTAGTGCGAGCACGGATGGATATTATGAAGCTTACGAGGTAAGAAATGTTTTGCACCGATTGTGGGGAATTGATCCAGCGCTACAGCGATAAGGTTCGCATTAACAACATGTTGGTCCATGTGCAGTGTGCGGTCTCTTTTGTGCAGCGCTTATTCCCTGAAAACGGCCAGGGAGAAGGACAACTAATTGACTCAGAAGGCCACTGTCCAATTGCAGTGGAAACAAACCGAGAGGCCAACGTCCTTCACTGAGCTGTCATTATTCACCAAGAAAGAGTTCCTCGAGCGACTGTCGTATTGGTTGCACTGAAACTAGTTGCCCACCTACTTTCCGTAAACCGGCAATCACCTCATCAACGTTCTTCTCTAAAGGAACTTCGATTCGCAATCCACTGGCTGTATCAGCTACTCCTGAGCGATAAGCAACAGGTAGATAGGGAATCAGAGTAGCGGCTTTAGTGCCGGTAGCCACTACTTCCACATGATTACTCTTACCTGCCCGCTGACGAAGTACAGCAAGAGGACCTAAGTGCGCAAGTCGACCCCGTTGCAGAATCGCAACCCGGTCGCAAAGCACTTCAATATCCGAGAGAATGTGGGAAGACATGAAAACGGTTTTGCCTTCATCGCGCAGAGCGGCTACCAGATCTCGCACCTCGCGCCGGCCGACGGGATCGAGCCCGCTCATCGGCTCATCTAAAAACACAACTTCAGGATCGTTGATTAAGGCCTGAGCCAATCCAACCCGCTGCAACATACCTTTTGAAAGCTTTCGCAGTTGAACGTCCCAGGACTTCTCATCGAGTTTCACACGAGAAAGAAGATCCGCAGCCAATTTCCTGCGCACCACGTGCGGATAGTTGAAGAGTTCACCGCAGTACTCAAGAAACTCACGCGCTGTGAGGTAGTCGTAGAAGTATGGGTTTTCCGGGAGGTAACCGATCTTGCTGTGCATTGAGACGTCAGCAATGTCCCGACCCAGAATACGGGCGTGGCCGGCGGTCGGAAAGATGAGCCTCATTAGCAACTTGAGCGTCGTCGTTTTGCCCGCACCATTCGCTCCCAGAAAGCCAAAGATCTCGCCCGGAACTACAGTGAGAGAGAGACCATCCAGCGCCCGCACTTTCCGTTTGCGCCAGAATCCGACTTCATAGTCCTTGGTTAAATTCTCGATTTCAATAATTGACGGCATGGTTTTAGACTACTGGTAGGGCACTTTTGAGTTGCGATCCAGATCCACATTGCAGCTTTCTTTGACGAGCAAATATGGCGTTCCAGCCGGATCGACCGGAGACCCAAATGCATTCACTGGCACGCGCATGGCCCGCAGAGGCCCTTCGATTTCTCGCCAGGATGACGGGCAACGGAAGGTTCGCGTTTGGTAAGCCTTTAAAACCGCGCGCAGCGCGTCACGCTCCTCCAGAGAATCGAGTTGCATCAGTCGGCGTTGAGCCATTTCTCGTACTCTATTGTCGCCCGCCTGTTCGTACATTCGCAGGTAAATCTCGCGAGCTGTGCTTCGACTTCCGCCTTCGAGAGCCATGCGAGCCTTCATAGCTTCCATCCATGATGGAGCACCAGGAAGTTTCGCGCCCTGGCTATATGTTTCGCCTGCCGCTTTGAAGTCTTGCTGTTGCCAATAGATGTAGCCCAGATGTTGATAGAGTCTCCATGCCCTGGGGTTCGCAGCAATGCCTTTTTTAGTAATGCGAATCGCGTCCTCCACATTAACTGCCGGCAAGACCACCGCGGCATACTCGTAAGGTTCCATAAAGTCGGGATCTAACGTGGTAGCAGTGTCGAGCAAAGGAGCCAGCAGCTTAAGATTGAGTGGCCCCAGGTCATCCAGTTGGACCTCGTCGGGATGATTGATGAGCTTGCGTCCGACATATTGCAGTGATCGTATCCAGTACCAGTCTGCAGCCAATCCGTTGAATCCGAGACTCATACGCTTCGCGGTATTGCTGGTTAAATAAAGTCTTTCTTCCTCGACATTCGGATCGGCTGCTGGCCTGTGCGAGTCAATCCAATGCGACAATCCAAAAACACTCAGCAAGCCGAGCAGGACCGTCAGTGCCAACGGCAGGTCATGGCTGTTTCGGTTGCGGAGAGTCATTTGAAATTGCGTCGCCTGAAGATCAGAGTCGCGGTCGCGATAATCACGGCGAGATATACGAATGCATAGAGGATCGCCGCGGCGGCATGTGTGGCTGCCGGCAACTGCCCGTGGGCTGCGGGCGTAATAAAGTTATAGTTCGCGAGATTGGGAAGCAGGTAATAGAGTCCGGCAAACAGCCAGCGAGCGGCGGTGCTCCCCATCGAACCGGCCAGACCTTTAAGATCGGCGCTGAAATGTCCAATGATGAAGACGAAGAATGTTAGGAGGGCCGATAGCGCTGGCGACGAGAACGAAGAGAAGAGCAGAGCGATGCCCGTCAGAATCATCAACTGCACATAAATAAGCAAGACTGCTGGCCAGATACGTAGCGCCAGTGGATCCCAGCCGCCGCTAACATAGAGTAGCGCTATCGAAACGCCCACCCCCATAACCACGACGTTGACGAGAAGGGTCAGGCAAAGGCCCAGATACTTGCCCACGAGGAATTCCCCGCGTCCGACCGGCTTTGCAAAGATCGCGTAAACGGTTCGCCGTTCAAGCTCTTTGTAGACCAGTCCCACGCCAACGAAAATCGCGATAAAGACTCCGAACAAAAGCATGGCACTAAGGCCGAGGTCTACAATTATCTTACGTTCCTGGCCCCCGGAGAGCGCACCAATGAAAATCGCTGCACTGGTGAGCAGCAGCACAAAGAGAACAAGATTGTAGAGCACCAGGTCGCGCACCGCTTCGCGAAAAGCGTTGCGTGCGATAGCCGAAATGCGCAAGAGACTGCCAGATCTGAAAGCAAGGCGCTCTGAGTGGTTCATTCTCGACTCGTTTCGCCGTTTGCATCACCGGGCTAGATCCGCGATGAATGGCAGGTCCAGAACCTCTTTGACCAACAGACTCCTGGACCACCGCCATCGTCCGCAATTCAAACCCCACTATTTCTTAACACGAACGTACAATTCATCGACGGAGCTGTGCAACGCGGCTGATGGTTTTTTGTTTACGTCAATCAGGGTAAAGATACAAAGCTCAGGCTGCAGTTCACCAGGCAGGGGGATGTTAGCATCTTTGCGTGCGGCGGTGGTCGCCCCTACTAATCCAAGATTGACCAGTTGCCACCAGCCACGAGCCATTCTGCCGTTTAGCGAAAGAGCCGCCTCGTATTGTTGCGCGCCCTCTTCCATCCGCCCTAGCTGTGTAAGCACGTTGGCGTAACGCACACGCAGGAATATGGACTGCGGATACGAGCTCAGCGCTTCCGATAACGTGCGCTCCGCCGCTGCCAGGTCGCCAGCTTTGATTTCAGCGGTCACGAGATAGCCATAACACAATGACGAGTTGAAGCCCCGCTCCACTGCATACCGCAAATGACGCACTGCTTTAGCTGGCTGTTCGTTGGCTAACAGAAAAATGCCGTAATTATAATGATTGACCGGATCGTAGGTATTCCAACGCAGCGCAGCCTCATAACGTTGCTGAGATCCAACGCGGTCCTTACCCCATTGCGCCGTGCCGTGCAGTGTGCTGCTTATGGCTTGCATGCTGAAACAGGAGAGCAACAATAGCGCTGAGGCCAATGTACCTGCGGTCGCCAGCCGCACATGCCTTATTGGCGCGATGATTACCTGCTCATCCTTTGCGCCCTCCGCCGCTCCCCGTAAGACGATTGCCGCGGCGAAGAAGAACACCAACCCGCTACCTAACCAGTTGAACGAAACCGGACTGGCCCCGGAGCTCACTGCGAAGACTAACAAACTACCGCTTGCGCCCAACGCCAACATTGGATTTCGAGCGCGCTGCAGCGCGCGCCTGGCCTGCCACACCAGCGCGGCGCAAAAAGCCCCGAAGAACGCGAAACCGATCACGCCCAGCTCGGCCAGCACTTGCACGTACGTATTATGTGCATGTTGCGGCAACCGTTCTTCCCCTGCAGCTAATAACTGGGAATCGGGGTAACGGGCGACAAAATCTCGGCGCCCTGCAGCAAAAGCGACCTCGTAGTTGCCGGCGCCAACACCGGTAAAGGGATGTGCATAGAACATCTCCAAAGCTGCGCCCCACAAGAGAAGACGTACCGAAGTGTTTGACTCGGTGGTGCTGACAGTTTTGATTCGCGCGATGGCCGGTGAATGACCTTGTGTTAGTGGTGAAGGTACGCTCTGCAGCGCCGTTACAATAATAAAAGCCAACAACATTGCCACTGCGCGGCCCGCGTAGCGTGGTCGAAATCTGTTCGAGGTCAATGTGATCGCGGCCAGTAATGTTAATGCGATGGCTGCGCCTGCCATGGGTGCGCGCTCCAACGATTGCAGTGTCGTTAGCCACGCAAGAACCGCCGTCGCACCGCACAGGGCTGCCTCGCGCCTGCGTCTCAGAGAAAGGCCGAGGGCCGTGAATAAGGGAACGACAACTGCGGTAGGCTCGCCGAGGCCAAGCAAATAGCGCAGTTGTACCGCAGTCGAGCCCCAAAACTCGATCATGTTTGCAATGCTTACGATCCAGACTACCGTTGCCAGCACGATCAAAGACGCGCGCAACAGCCTGGCTTGGTGGGTAAGGCGATACAGGAGGAAAAAGAAAAGCAGGTAACCAACCCACTTGAACGTTTGGTTGAGGGCGTGAATGCCGCTCACGGACCAGAGAGTGGAAATCGCGCTCCAGAAAGTGAATAGCGTGAGCAGGGCCAGAACGTAAAGCTCACCGCGGCCAATGCTCGTAACCATCTGTTTAGAACTGGGTAGTCGCTTTAGCAGCAGTGCGAACGTGACAGTCAACAGGAGTGCAAGCCAGAGTTCCTGGCGCCACAGGAGCGTGGTAGGAAATGGTGTCGGCACATAGGGGACGAGTGGCGTGAGCCAAACAAGAGGCCAAAGCGTGGCAATCGCCCACAGCGATCGTCGCGCGTTTCCCCGGCTGAATAGTTTCATTTCAGTGTGCCAACTAAATTGGGATGTTCAAATCTGGATTTCAACTAGAAGCTTTTACTCGAATATAGCCACTTTTGGCCGTTTGTAGCTCACCCATCCTGTCGTTCACGCAGGCTTACTGGATGGGAGTGCTGGAGGCAGTGGCCGTAGTAGATGCGTCGAAGCGGATAACACCCGGCTCGTTAGTAAAGAAGTGGCGCTTACCCGTGGCGGGCGAAACCGGATCGCCATAGGCTGAAAAATTGTTAGCTGCACCAGTCATCGTAAAATCATAGCCGCTTTTAGTGGTTGTCGCGTTAGCGCCGAGCCGTTCGTCAATCAAGTTTGCCCCGCTGGGTCCGAGAGCAACAAGACCGGGCGCGTAATTTACATTATTACCGATGGTCTGGAGATAAGTGACTTGCGCGGTGGCGATGGAGCGGAGCGAGGAAATGGCGGATGCTTCGTTGGCCGCCCTACGTGACGCCATTAGGTTGGGGATAGCGATGGCGGCGATGACGCCGATGATCGCGACGACCAGTAGAAGCTCAATGAGCGAGAAACCGTGTTGTCCTCTTCTCTGTTGCATTTTGTTATGCTCGTCGGCGTTCAGATGCGCCGTTCTGATTGGCAGATTAATCGAAAAAGGCGGCGGTGTTTCCACTGCCGCCTTTTCTGGTATTTGAAGCGTCAAGAGACCGCTCGAAGTTACTGAATGGGGGTGCTGGCGGAAGTGGCAGCGGCGGATGAATTGT
>Ga0137372_10006196_pt1 | contig 11617 bp, 12 predicted proteins | sample SagtaG_6_FD_104911 | JGI IMG/M metagenome (GOLD analysis project Ga0137372, IMG submission 104911) | Vadose zone soil microbial communities from Sagehorn Ranch, Mendocino, California, USA - Sage1_R_60_16 metaG | ecosystem: Environmental > Terrestrial > Soil > Vadose zone | place: USA...
TGCAACACGTGCGACGGCCATCCCTGCCTGATCAATGCGAAGGCTGACGCGCAGACAATCTGTGTTGATCCGGCGCTGGAACATGAAAACGTTTCGCTGCTGACAAACGCTCACGTGATGAGGTTGGAGACAAATGGCAACACGCGCGAAGTAAGCAACGTCGTCGTGCAGCGCAACGGCGTGGTCGAAAAGTATTCGGCTGACATCGTCGTGGTCTCGTGTGGCGCGGTGAATTCAGCTGCGTTGCTGCTGCGCTCAGCCAGCGACAAACATCCGCGCGGTCTCGCCAACGGTTCCGATGTTGTGGGCCGCCACTACATGGGCCACATCAATTCCGTTTTAATGGCGTTGTCAAAGTGCCCCAATCGAACAGTCTTCCAAAAGACGCTGGCGATCAATGATTTCTATTTCGGCTCGAAGGATTGGGAATTCCCGATGGGGCACATCTCATTCGTCGGCAAACTCGACGCCGATACCCTGAAAGCCGGAGCGCCGGCAATCGCCCCGGGCTGGACCCTCGATTTGATGGCCAAACATTCTTTGGATTTCTGGCTCACGTCTGAAGACCTGCCCGACCCGAACAACAGGGTGACGGTGAATCGCGAGGGCCAGATCATGGTTAGCTACAACCTGAATAACGTCGAAGGTCATAACCGGTTGAAAGCAAATTTGCAGAAGGCCATGAAACTGACCAACTGCGATATTCACGGGCACGAGTGTCATCAGGGTTTGTTTGCGCGAAATCTGTACCTGGGACAGCGACTCCCGCTGGCGGCGGTCGCCCATCAGAACGGCACAATTCGCTTCGGCAACGATCCTAAGACTTCTGCGCTCGATGTGAACTGCAGGGCCCATGACGTCGACAATCTGTATGTGGTGGATGCGAGCTTCTTTCCCTCGAGTGGCGCTGTGAATCCGGCGCTAACGATCATGGCAAACGCTTTGCGCGTTGGCGACCATCTTCTGGAGCGGCTTGGCTGAAACCGACGCCACGGAACCCTGAGATCGGAGTAAATGAAAAATGATAAATGATAATTGGAAAATCAGACTCTCCCGGGCGCAAGCCTTTAGCCGAACCATTTTCCATTTTCCATTTCAAATTTCTCATTTGCCATTTGTTTTTCTGCTTGCGCTGAGCATCCTTGGATCACTCCCTGGAGCGAAGTACCTGCCGACGGACGCGCGCGCTGCAACGCGCAATGCAAATAGCTCGCGCGTCCCCTTCCTTTCAGCCACTAACACGGTTGCGACGTCACCAAAGGTTCAGCAAGTAGCAGCGGTTGGCATGACCGTTTCCAACATGGATGCTTCAGTCGCCTTTTATTCAAAGATCTTGTCGTTTGAGAAAGTTTCTGACGCTGAGGTTACCGGAGAAGACTTTGAGAGGTTGCAGGGAGTTTTCGGTCTGCGCATGCGAGTTGTGCGCATGAGGCTCGGTAGCGAGCTCATCGAGTTGACTGAATATCTCGCGCCGAAAGGCCGTCCAGTGCCGGTTGACTCGCGCAGCAACGACCAGTGGTTCCAACACATCGCGATCACTACCAGCGACATGGATAAAGCTTATGCCTGGCTCAGGCAAAACAAGGTCGAACATGCTTCCACAGGTCCGCAGCTTCTGCCCGAATGGAACAAGAACGCCGCTGGAATCAAAGCTTTTTATTTCAAGGATCCGGATAAGCATGCGCTTGAAGTGCTGCAGTTTCCCGCGGGCAAAGGTGATGCGAAATGGCATCACGCGAGTAATAAGCTCTTCCTTGGAATCGATCACACCGCCATCGTCGTTAGTAACACTGAAGCAAGTCTGAAGTTTTATCGAGACGTTCTCGGATTAAGCATCGCGGGCACGAGTGAGAACTACGGCACCGAGCAAGAGCACCTGAATAACGTTTTCGGCGCAAGGTTACGCATCACGAGTCTTCGAGCCGGCGGTGGGGGGCCCGGCATCGAGTTTCTCGAGTACCTTGCGCCGCGCGATGGTCGTCCCGCGCCAGCGGATGAGCGCGCCTCTGATCTATTTCACTGGCAAACCACATTGATCGTTGATTCAACCGAACAAATCGCGCAGGGCCTAACCGAGGAAAACTACCGACTAGTATCACCGGGTGCTGTCTCAATAAACGATAGACGTCTCGGTTTCGGTAAGGGCTTGCTAGTGCGCGATCCAGACGGTCACGTAATGGCGTTGATTGAGAAGTAATTTGTTAGTGATCTTGTTGGCCCACTCATTGCAACCCACTCTCCCGCCGGAAAGTAAATAGGATCCTTCATCTCTCGTTATCAAAACATGAAACACACTCACAGAAGAGATTTTCATGCTTGATCTCCGTCCGGCGAGCGCCGATACTCTTGAAGACATACGTGTTAAATTTAGGGCTGAATTCCCCTTTCAAGTTCTGAGTGAAACCAGCGACTCGAGCGTTCTTCGAGAGATCGCGTTGGAAGGAGGTAATATGTTAGCAACTCACCGATTGCTGCTCCGAGTTTTTGTTTTCCTGCTTGCTGTTTTGGTGATTTGGGTTGCTATTTCAACATATGGCGCCCTCGAGACCTGGGAGCGCAAGACCTTTGCATCTGAAGCCAGGCTCGCCGATGGGTTGGCTGCATGGGAGCAAGTCTATTCGGTCTTGACTTCGCCTCGCTGCATCAACTGTCACACGGCGACAAATTATCCTCAGCAAGGCGACGATCGCCACCGTCATTTCGCTAACGTCATCCGTGGCCCGGAAGGCAAAGGCGTTCCCGGATTGAATTGTGCAAGCTGCCACCAGCAGGAAAACGCCGACAGCACCGGCGTCCCGGGCGGACACAATTGGCACCTGGCGCCGCTGTCGATGCAGTGGCAAGACCTGAGCGATCAGCCACTGTCCAGTGCGGCGGTCTGTCATGCTGTGACGGATCGTTCTAAGAATAACGGGCTTAGCGGACCAGGTCTGCTAAAACATCACGAAGAAGAGCCGCTGGTTCTTTGGGCCTGGAATCCGGGCCGGCGGCCAGACGGAACAACGAGGACACTGCCGCCACTTACCCATGCCGAGTTTGTCGCCGCAACTCGCCTCTGGGTTGAGGCCGGCACGCCATGCCCGCGCACCAAATAGGAGATTCACCATGGCAACTTATCAGCTCAATGTAAACGGTCAGCACAAGGCTGTCACAGTTGATCCGTCCACGCCTCTGCTGTGGGTGCTGCGTGAAGAGCTTAAGATGACGGGCACGAAATACGGCTGCGGCATCAGTGCCTGTGGCGCTTGCACGGTTCACGTTGCTGGCATAGCTACGCGCTCGTGCGTTGTTCCTGTCTCGCTGATCGGTGACCGTCCAATCGTTACGATTGAAGGCATCGGAACAGATCCTGTCGGCCGCGCAGTCCAGGATGCCTGGATCGAAAAAGATGTCGTTCAATGCGGCTACTGTCAGAGCGGACAAATTATGAGTGCGGTCGCGCTGCTGAAAGCGACACCAAAACCTACCGACACGAATATTGAAGAGTCGATGGGTGGAAATCTTTGTCGCTGCGCCACCTACGTGCGTATTCGTGAAGCCATCAAGAGCGCGTCTCAACAACTGAAGTAAGGAGGCGGACCATGCGAGTAGCACTCAATCCTGACAATGATTTGAACCTGAATCGGCGTAGCTTCCTTCGTGTATCCGCCACTGCCGCGGGCGGCTTGTTAGTTTCTTTGTACCTCGATCTTCCCACGGCGGGCCAGGAAGGAGGCCAGGCTCGGCCTGCGAAAGTTTATCCACCGGACGCATTCGTTCATATCAGGCCGGACGGTAAAATCGTTTTTCAGGTAAATCGCCTTGAGTTTGGTCAGGGTGTACACACTTCGCTGCCAATGATCCTGGCCGATGAGATGGACGCAGATTGGTCAAACGTGGTGGCTGAACTCGCGCCGGCAGCGGACATCTATAAGGATCCGCTCTTTGGATTTCAGATGGTTGGGGGTTCCGGTTCCATCGCGCATTCGTTTACGCAATACCGCGAGTTGGGGGCGAAGACGCGCGCGATATTAGTTGCGGCGGCGGCGGATCGTTGGCACGTGACGCCTGACCAGTGCCGCACGGCAGACAGTGTCGTGTATGGTCCAAACAATCAATCAGCCCGTTATGCCGAACTCGCGAATGACGCCGCACGCAGGCCGGTGCCGGATAAAGTACGTCTCAAGAATCCGCCAGAGTTTCGGCTTATTGGCAAGAGAGTGAGGCGGCTCGATAGTCGTTCAAAGTGTGATGGCTCACAAAAGTTTGGACTGGATCTCGATCTCCCAGGAATGAAGATCGCGCTCATAGCTCGGCCACCTGTGTTTGGCGGACGCGTGAAGAGTGTCGACGACAGCGAGGCTCGCAAGATCGCAGGCGTGCGCGACGTGTTCGAAATCCAACTCGTGAAGGGCAGTGGTGTGGCGGTTGTAGCCGATAGGTTCTGGACCGCAAGGCAGGCGCGCGACCGATTAAAGATCGATTGGGATCTATCAGGAATTGAACAGCCAGACAGTTCAGAGTTGTTGACCAGGTACAAAGAACTGGCTCGCACGCCTGGCAACGTCGCCGTTGCACGTGGTGACGAAAAGGCGATGGATCGCGTCGCCAGTGCCAACCGGATTGTTGCTGAATATGAGTTTCCGTATCTGGCCCACACTCCAATGGAGCCACTGAATGCCACGGTCCGCTTTGATGGCGACGCGGCAGAGGCGTGGGTTCCTTCTCAGTTTCAGACGTTCGATCAAATGACTATCGCCGAAGTGTTGGGTCTGAAACCTGAGCAGGTTACTTTCCATACAGAATTTGCCGGCGGCGGTTTTGGCAGGCGCGCTGTTGCCGATTGTCACGTACCGCGTGAAGCTGCTGCGATCGCGAAACGTCTGCGGGGCACGCCGGTTAAACTTATTTGGGGGCGTGAGGATGACGTGCGCGGTGGGTACTATCGCCCGATGCATGTGCATCGCGTGGAGATTGCCGTTGGATCTGATGGGATTCCACTGGCTTGGCGACATGTCGTGGTGGGCCAGTCGATAGGCGCCGGCACCGCGTTTGCAGGTTTTCTCATCAAGAATGGCGTCGATGAAACAGCAGTCGAAGGAACGGTGGATACCAGCTACAACATTCCGAACTTTCATGTTTCCGCGCACCACCCAACCGTGAATGTGCCCGTATTATGGTGGCGCTCTGTAGGTCACACTCACAACGCCTTCGTTATGGAGACGCTGGTTGACGAGTTGGCGATGCGAGCGAAGATAGATCCAATCGCCTATCGTCGGAAGCTCCTCAAACCTGACGCAAAGAAACTACGTGGCGCGCTCGCTCTGATGGATGAAAAAAGCGCCGTCTGGCGAAGCAAGTTGCCGAAGGGACATGCTGTCGGCGTCTCTTGTCACGAATCTTTCGGGACGGCTGTCGCCTGCGCCGTTAACGTCTCGATCGAAAACAAACGCCCGAAAATTCATCGCGTGACGGTTGCGCTTGATTGTGGCTTGGCGGTGAACCCGCTGACGATCGAAAGCCAGTTTCAGGGAGGAGTTGCCTTCGGCGTAACCCAACTGATGGCAAAGGGAGCGATTACATTCAAAGATGGCCGCGTCGAACAACGGAACTTCGACGGTTACACGCCCCCTTACATCATCGATGCGCCGGTAACCGTCGATGTGCACATCGTGCCCAGCACTGAAGCCCCGACCGGATGCGGCGAACCTCCGGTGCCTGTGATCTCACCGGCGGTAGTTAACGCACTCTTCAGACTGACTGGAAAACGCTACCGCAGCTTGCCTTTGGTGATGATTTAAGGAGAGCAGATTTCCGGCCGAAAACCGTGCGACATCCAGTCCTAAAAAGGATAAGCATAACCGGAGTCTCTGTCGATCCGGGCGTCCGTCGTTCGACTTACTATTGGATGAAGTCATTTGTCCGGATTTCGGCTTGAACCGAGTGGCACTACTTCTGGCATTGACCCAGGCCTCAGTTTCAAGCAATTAATGACCTTAGCTGGTCGAAACAAACCCATTCAGTAAGATAAGGAGAAAGGAAGTCAATGGAAACGAAACCCACGCACGAACAAGCACAACTACACTTGCAAGTCTACGATTTGCGCCGCGAGGCCAGGCTCCGCCAGGCACGCGATTGGTTCCAACAGAACTACACCGCGGAAACATTCGACGATGCCATGCGCATCGCGGCGCCTGGAACGGAAAACGGGGCTTTTGTGGGAATGGTGATCGGGTATTGGGAACAAGCCTGTGCCCTGCTCAATTACGGCCTGCTCCACGAAGACCTTTTCTTTGAGACCAGCGGCGAGTTTTTCGGCGTTTGGGAGTTGCTCAAGCCGGTCGTCCCGCAGTTTCGCGAGCGGTTTGCGGACAAAAAACTCCTCGCTAATCTGGAAAAAGCCGCGCAGCGCTACGAAGTCTGGTCGGAACTTCGCTCGCCCGGTCACATTGCCACAATGCGGCAATTCATGCAGCAGCTACGGACTAAAGCTGCAACAGCAAAGAGTGCCTGACCGAGATCAAGAGACGGATGGAGCCTGCGACCCCCTCACTATTGGTGACGAGGTCGCGGGCCCCGAAGACTAATTGATCTGGAGACCGCAGCGTCCCTGAGATTGAGAAGTTGGAGGTTTCGTGGAACTTCGTCTCAGCGGAGTTCCGCACCCACGGTTCCTTACAAAACAAACCGCAAAGCCGGCACACAATGAACAGACGTCCGCTCTCAGTCACCGTGATCGGTTGCCTATTCGTCGCGGCCGGCGCCATCGGATTTGCATACCACCTCACCGAGTTCAAGACACAGGGTCAGTTTGAATATGACCTTATTTGGGTGTGCTTCGTCCGACTTCTAGCGATTCTTTTTGGATTATTCGTGCTTCGCGGCAGCAACTGGGCGCGCTGGCTTCTGCTCGTTTGGATTTTATTCCACGTCATCCTCAGCGCGTTTCACTCACTGTCTGAGTTGGCTATACACAGTTTACTGCTTGCTGTAGTGACATATTTTCTCTTTCGGCAACAGGCGTCTGCATATTTTCGCGCAGCCCGTGCCCCACATCCACCGGAACAGGCAAACCGTCAACATGGCAAATGATTTCCAACAGTGTTCCGCTCGGCAGGCTCGGTACACCAGATGAGATCGCGAAGGCTGTGGTTTTTCTTGCGTCCGACGACAGCAGCTACATCACGGGAACGGACTTGTTTGTGGACGGCGGCTTCGCACAAGGGTAGCCTCTGATGGACCTTATGCTGAGCTGCGAGACGACAGCGTTAGTTGTTGAGGACGTCGTCAGCCACTCCTTTAGGTTTTCAGTCACCTTAAGTGCATCGCGCCACACCACTCACAACACAAGAGTCTGAATTGAATGTGGCAAACTATTCACTGTCGCTGCGTTGCCGCTGAGCCACAGCCAATAGGAGGCCGTCTTTTCGCTCGGATTCATTACGACCACCGCCACCCTTCCGTCTGGATTTAGGAACGCAGTGGAAAGAAGTTGACTGCGGCTGGGAGAGCTGGCGATCCTTCTCGCGCCAGGATGAATGAACTTTGAAAAGTGGCCAATGTAGTAATACGAACTTAAGTAAGTTAACCCTCCCGTTTTCGTATTTGCATGTACGGGCGCGAAGCAATAATTGCCGACATGGTTCGGGCCGCCTCTCTCATCCAGCAAAATATTCCAGTCAGTCCATCCCACGGTTCCGTTGTTGAAGTCATTGATCATCGATCGCCCATACTGTTCCCCAAACTTCCACTCCCCGATCTTCCGGGGATCGAAAGAGTCGACGCAGCCTTCGGTGAATAGCAGTTGCTTATCGGGAAATGTTTCGTGAACCAACCTGACGTTATCAAACATCTGCTCGCCGCCGCTCCAGGGCTCATACCAGTGATAACCAATACCCCAGACAAATTTCGCCGCCTGTGGATCAGCCAGGATGGTGCTGGCTCTTTGGTAGATGAGATCGCGATTGTGATCCCAGGCAATAATTTTTTTGTCTCCCAAACCTTCACGCTTGAGCGTTGGACCAAGATAATTTTTCAGAAAGTCTCGTTCCTCCTCAGCCGAGTAAATACATGACTCCCATTTTTGGGTGGCCATCGGCTCGTTTTGGATCGAGATGCCCCAAATTGGTATTCCTTCACTCTGGTACGCCTTGATGAACTTTGCGTAGTAATCAGCCCAGGATTGGTAGAACTCAGGCTTCAGTCTGCCGCCGTGCAGCATATCGTTGTTGTCTTTCATGAATGCCGGCGGACTCCACGGGCTGGCAAAGATATTAAGTTTTCCACGAGTGGCTGCAAGCACTTGCTTGATAAACGGTATCCGATACTGCTTGTCGTGCTCGACGCTGAAGGATTTCAGCTGTTTGTCGCCTTCATTTACGTAGGTGTAGCTGCTGCTTGAGAAATCACAACTGTGTATGTTTGTGCGCGCAAACTTATAGCCAATACCCTGTTCGTCGTCGAAATAAGCGTTGAGAAGCTCGCGCTGCTTCTCTTTCGGCAATATCGCAAACGTCTCGGCCGACGCATCCGTCAAAGCGCCTCCGACTCCCAGGAACGTTTGAAACTGCCTGGTGGGATCGACAAATACGCAAGTCTGAGTTTCCTTCGGTTGGCCCACAGGTTTGAAACTCAGCGTGTCAGTCTCGGAAATTCTGTGATCAGTTTTATCGGCCGTCGTATAGACCTTGACCTGTTTTCCGCCAGCAGAAAATGGCTTGAGCTCCCCAGGGGCAGGTAATCTTCGCTGGTCGTTTTCTGATTTGCTGGATCCAAACGAAAGTTCATTTTGGGCCAACAACGCAGCTGAGGACGCGAGCAAAAAACTGCGACGATCGATTTTCATGGCTGGACTCTACCACATCTGAGAAGACAGATGATTTACTTTAAAGCTGATTCCCCCTTCAAGTTCTGATCGAAACTGACAACCACGAGCGATCTGCGAAAGATTGCGCAAGGAGGCAACCGGTAGTTAACTCGCTGGCCAAGCTAACCGGAGCCATATCGAGCGTTGCCGCTGGTGACCATTTAGTCAAAGTCACGGCGCAGAAGAGGGCGTTGGTGATCGTTGGTACTGGCGCAGTTTGGGCCGTGGAGTTTATTGGAGCCGCAGTGTCATATCCGATGATCGCCGAGGTCTCTTGACACCTGCCTCACTATAAAGTATCTTGACATCAAGGCAACTAAATGGGAGTAAATAAACTGGAATCATTGACGGGCGGCAGTGGCGTTCATGTCTTCCTGGTGTTGTGGAAGGCGGCGCGTGCGGCTCAGGCCTACGCCGAAAAGAGCATCTCGGAGTTGGAGATGTGCGGCAGCGACTTCGCCGTGCTCGAAGCACTTTTGCACAAAGGGCCACTTCCCATTAACGAGATCGGGAGAAAAGTTCTGCTGACGAGCGGCTCGATCACAGTCGCAGTTGACCGCTTAGAGGCGAAGGAGTTGGTCGAGCGGCGCGCTCACGGCACCGACCGTCGGGCGAGGATAGTTCATTTGACGAAGGAAGGCAGGAAGCTGATCACATGCGTCTACGCCAATCACGCTGCCGACATGGAACGACTCGCGTCTGCCTCCCTGACCAGGGCGGAACGTCAGACGCTCATCCGCCTGTTGAAGAAGATTGGCTATGAGGCGGCAGGTGCGTCAGAGCAACACCCCTCTTAAAACTAACTCGGAAGGAAACGCGAAATGAAAATCTTAACTTTGATCGCACGTCTTCTACTTGGCCTGATCTTTGTTGTGTTTGGCCTCAATGGTTTCTTGAATTTCTTGAACATGGGGCCTATGCCTTCGGGATTGGCAGGCCAGTTTATCGGCGCACTCGCACAATCTCACTATTATTGGGTTGTCGCTGCACTACAAGTCGCAGGCGGGGCGCTACTGCTCGTGAACCGGTTTGTGCCCCTTGCCCTTGTGCTTCTTGGACCAGTGATTGTGAACATCATTTTATATCACCTGTTCTTGAACCCGAGTGGTGCAGCATTGGCAATCGTTGTAGTAATCCTCTGGGGGATTGTTTTCTACAGCTACCGCCAATACTTCTCCGGAATATTTGTCCAACGGACCTGATAGCTAACGACGCTCAGGCAAGGTAGTCAACTACAGTTTCCATGGAGGGTGAACGGTGACTAAATGGATTTTTGAGCCTGGACACACCGCAGCCGAGTTTCGTGCACGGCACATGATGGTGAGTTACGTCCGCGGACATTTCAAGAACATCCACGGCACGCTTGAGTTTGATCCAGAAACCCCCAGCAATTCTTCCGTCAAAGTACAGATTGATGCCAGGGAAATCTGGACAGGAGTGAAGGAACGTGACGACCACCTCCGTAGCGCAGATTTTCTTGATGTGGACCATCACCCGGAGATTACCTTCGCGGGCAATCAAGTTGAGGTCAAAGGCGAGCACGACTATGCAGTCACAGGGGATCTGACAATTCGGGGAGTTACTCGTAAAGCCACGTTGAATGTCAGCTACCTTGGACAGTGGGAGACGCCCTGGTGGGAGGATGGAGTTGACAAGGGGCCGAGGACACGCGCGGGTTTTCTAGCTACCACTCAGATCAATCGTCAGGACTTTGGAGTGAGTTGGCAAGACATAATGGATCGCGGAGGGATTGTCGTCGGTAATGAAGTCGATATCGCAATCGATGTTGAAGCGGTACTTGAAGATGCTTGACGCTGCAGATCCGTCCAAATACAAATGATTACTGGAAAACCAAAGTCGGAACAGGGAACAAAGAACAATGAATAATGTACTGACAGACGAAGCTCTCGATCAACTCTTTCGGAAAGCGCGGACGCATAGTACCTGGCTAGAAAAACCTGTCACCGATGATACGCTCCGGCAACTTTATGACGTGATGAAGTGGGGTCCCACCAGCGCCAACGGAAGCCCGGCCCGGTTTGTCTTTGTCCGTTCGCCCGAAGCGAAAGAGAGACTGCGCCCGATACTCGCGCCAGGGAACGTAGAGAAGACGATGACTGCGCCGGTCACGGTGATCATCGCTTATGATCTACTGTTTTTCGAGAAGCTACCAAAACTCTTCCCTCACAGTCCCGCTATGCGCGATCTGTTTGCTGAGAATCCGCAACTAATCGAGGTCACGGCTAAGCGCAACTCCTCGCTCCAGGGCGCGTACCTCATCATCGCAGCACGCGCGCTTGGACTCGACTGCGGCCCAATGTCGGGGTTTGATAATGCGAGGCTTGATGAAGAGTTTTTCGGCGCGGGCAAAGAGTGCGAAGGATGCGAGCAGGAATTCTTCCCCGCGGGTCACGTAAAGTCGAATTTCCTGTGCAACCTGGGCTACGGCGATCCTGCGAAGCTGTTCCCGCGAGCTCCGCGTCTGGAATTCAATGACGCATGTACGCTCTTATAAACGATTGTCATTGGCCTAAAGAGGCGAATTCGTGAACCTCCCAAAAGTTGGGTAGTGCTCCATTAGTGTGTTGCGGGTTGGGGGTGCGTCGCTCGTGTGTCATGAGGTCAGTACCACCACGCGGTAGCGGGTGTGTCCACGTTCCCGGCGCGTGAGCTATCGAAACGCGACCCACCCGCTACCGCGTGGTGGTACTGACCTCATGACACGCAAGCAGCCAAATCCGAACCCGCAACACACTAATGGAGCACTACCAA
>Ga0137372_10006200_pt1 | contig 11613 bp, 8 predicted proteins | sample SagtaG_6_FD_104911 | JGI IMG/M metagenome (GOLD analysis project Ga0137372, IMG submission 104911) | Vadose zone soil microbial communities from Sagehorn Ranch, Mendocino, California, USA - Sage1_R_60_16 metaG | ecosystem: Environmental > Terrestrial > Soil > Vadose zone | place: USA: California...
GTTAGAGGGTGGAGCGCTCGATGGTGGGAGTCGGGGCGTAGCCTTCCTCCTTCGAGGGACAAGCGCGGGCCTGCGTCGTCTACAAACCGGCTATATGCGTAACTACGCCCTGGCTATTCTGATTGGCGTAGTACTGATTATCTTGTACTATGCAGTGAGGGGGTAGAGGCATGTTTCCTATTTTATCGATTATCACATTTCTCCCTCTTTTAGGAGGGATTGCCATACTTTTCATTCCTAAAGAGCACGTAAGCGCTATGCGCTGGACGGCGCTGGCCGTGGCATGGATGGATTTATTACTGGCCCTGGTGCTAATCCTCGGCTATTCACAGGCAGACGTGACGGCGTCCTCGCCAATAGTAGGCACCGCGCCAAACGGGACGTTTCTCTATAACGAGCAAATTACCTGGATTGCCTCGCTTGGCATCAACTACAGCCTCGGCGTCGATGGTATTAGCCTCTTGCTGGTTACCCTCACCACCCTCCTTACACTCGTGTGTATCGGAGCATCGTTCCGCATCGAGCAGAAGGTCAAGAACTATATGGCCTTTATGCTGCTGCTGGAGTGTGGCATCATTGGCGTCTTCCTGTCGACCAACCTCTTCCTCTTCTATATTTTCTGGGAAGTGATGTTGATACCGGCCTATTTCCTGGTTGGCGGCTGGGGCGGCGACCGCCGTATCTACGCAGCATTCAAGTTCGTGCTGTATACCTCGGTAGGTAGCCTCTTGATGCTGGCCGGCATCATCGCTCTGAGCTACTATCACCACCAGGCGGCCGGTGGCAGCTACACACTGGACCTGGCGACCTTGCTCAACAGCAGACTTGATAATACTGTGCAAATGTGGCTGCTCCTGGCCTTCGCCGCTGCCTTCGTCGTCAAAGTGCCACTTGTGCCATTCCATAGCTGGCTACCCGATGCTTACAGTGAAGCGCCTGCACCGGTAACGGCTATGCTGGCGGGAGCAATGTCAAAGACGGGGGCCTACGGCTTCCTGCGCTTCTGCCTGCCGCTCTTTCCACAGGCTATACATACACTGGCCCCGCTCTTTAATTCCCTGGCGGTTATCAGCATTCTCTATTGCGCAGTGCTGGCTCTGGTGCAAACAGACCTCAAGCGGCTGCTGGGATATTCCAGTATCAGCCACCTCGGGGTTGTTATGCTGGGTATATTTGCGTTCAACACGCAGGGCATCGAGGGTTCTGTCTTGCAGATGGTCAACCACGGTATCACAATCACTGCACTTTTCCTGATAGTTGGCTTTATCGAGGCGCGCACAGGCACGCGCAACATCACCGACTTTGGCGGTATGGCCAGGCGTGTTCCTATTCTGGCAACAGTCATGTTGATTGCCGTGCTGTCATCGCTAGGTCTACCGGGACTGAACAATTTCGCCGGCGAGTTCCTGACCTTGCTCGGTGTCTTCCGTGCTAATGCCGTCTTTGGAGTACTGGGTACACTCGTTGTTATCCCCGCGGCCTGGTATCTCATCCGCTTCTTCCTGGAAGTTATGGAAGGTCCGAGCCAAAAAGAAGGGGTCGTAAGCTCACTTGAGCGTAAAGGGAAGCTGCATGATTTGCAATTCACTGAGTTCTTACCATTAGCGCCGTTATTGCTACTCATTTTTTATATCGGGATTCAACCTGCCCCGCTGACCTTTTTAATGGAGCCATCGGTAGTAAACACGCTGCAAAATCTCAGCAGCGCATTTATAAGATAAAACCAGGTCCAGAGGTATTTTTCCATGACATTCACATATTCAGTTACCGCCGCCGACTGGGGGCGTATCGCACCAGAGTTGATACTGGCAGCCATGACGCTCCTGGTTATGATTGCGGACCTCCTGCTGCCACAACCAGCAAAGGGGGGAAAAGATAGTGGTCCCAGAAATTTTATCCTTTTGCCTTTATTGAGTCTCCTGGGACTGGCAGGCGCTTTTGCCGCCACTATCGTGCTATTTGTAGCTGGCGACCAGAAGCCCGCCTTTAATCAGATGATTGGCTCTGATTTCGGCTCGCTCTACGCCTATATCATCATCCTCAGCGCCAGCGCCCTTGGAATCATGCTCTCTCCTGCCTATCTCAAGCGGTTGAACCTTGTCCACCAGGGAGAATACTATGCTCTCTTCCTGTCGGCTACCATCGGCATGATGCTCCTGGCAGCAGCAGTGAGCTTCCTCATGGTTTTTCTTGGCCTGGAAATGCTCTCGCTGGCCTTGTACATCCTCTGTAGTTTCGTCACAGGTCGCAAGACTTCCCAAGAAGCGGGCATGAAGTATTTCCTGCTCAGTTCGTTCGCCTCGGCCTTCTTGCTCTATGGTATTGCCCTGGCCTATGGAGCAACAGGAAGCACATCTTTTGCTGGTGTGCGTACATTTCTATTTAGACATGTAGTTCCGGCAATTTCGCACCCTGCTCCTGTAGTGCCATTTCAAACACACACACTTCTCCTTGTTGCGATGGGCCTGCTTATCGTCGGCTTTGCCTTCAAGGTTTCAGCAATACCTTTCCAGGCGTGGACGCCCGATGTCTATGTTGGCGCACCCGCACCGGTGACGGCCTTTATGTCCGTAGGCACTAAAGCGGCTGCCCTTATTGCTTTTGCGCGCGTCTTCGATGTTGTACTGGGTTCGGCACAGCCTGACTGGGTACCGGTAATCTGGGCTATCACCGTTCTGACTATTGTGGGTGGAAACATCCTGGCACTCGTACAGAGCAGCGTCAAGCGCCTGCTGGCATACTCTAGCATTGCCCATGCTGGTTATCTCTTAATAGGTGTTGTTGTAGGAGGCACAATTGGACTCTCTGCTATCCTTTTCTACTTGCTCTGCTATACCTTCATGAACCTGGGAGCCTTTGGCGTTGTCTCGGTACTGGAGCGGGCTGATAATAGTGGCAGCAACTATAGTGAGATACGCCGCTTGTGGTATCGTCAGCCTGTGCTGGCCGGCCTGCTGGCCTTCTTCATGCTGGCTCTGGCAGGCTTTCCATTCATGGCGGGTTTCGCGGCCAAGTACTACCTCTTCTATGCTGCACTCCTGGGAGGTCACGCAGAACTACTTATCATAGGCGTACTGGCCAGTGTGCTGGGCATGTACTACTACCTGCGCGTAATCGCCACTATGTTTATGGAGAAGGAAGTGGTAGCAACACCAGCACCTGTTCCTGCTGCGCCTGTTCCCGCAACTAAACGAGTTTCGAAGAAAGCGGGTAATGCAGATGCTATGGTCTCCCCGGGCGGCGCTACTGCACTGGCTGTGAAACCGGCCTCGAGAGTAGCCGGTCAGGCAAGAACGACGTTCGCAGTGCAAAAGGCCACTGAGAAAGAACCAGCTCTTAACATAGGACTGATGTCCTGGATTGCCCTGGCTATCGCATTCGTTGGCACTCTGGCGATGGGAACAGTGCTCCCCTTCTGGCTGGTTAACCTTGCACAGCAGGCCGCACAGATGATGTTGAGGTAGCCTGAATTAGAAAACAAGACCGAGCAGCCGGCTGCTCGGTCTTGTTTTCTAATTCAGGGTCGAGGGCGACTACATCATGCCACCCATGCCGCCCATACCGCCCATACCACCCATGCCGGCGGGCATACCACCAGCGGACTCCTCCTCAGGAGAATCGGTAATGAGCGTATCGGTCGTGAGAACCATGCCAGCAATACTGGCCGCATTTTGCAGAGCGGAACGCGTCACCTTCACAGGATCAACAATACCAGCCTTGAACATATCGACATACTCACCGCTCAGAGCATCGAAGCCATAGTTATGCGGGCTTCTGCGTATACCAGCAACCGTAACGGCACCATCACGGCCAGCATTGATGGCGATCTGGCGCGTGGGCTCCTCAAGAGCACGGCGCAGGATGCTGAGACCCGTCGCCTCGTCACCTGGGGCAACCTGCACCTTGTCCAGGGCAGGGATGGCGGCGATGAGCACAGAACCACCACCGGCTACGATACCTTCTTCGATGGCAGCGCGGGTAGCGGAAAGAGCATCCTCAACGCGATGCTTCTTCTCTTTCAGTTCCACCTCAGTGGCAGCGCCAACTTTGATCACACCTACGCCACCGGCCAGCTTGGCCAGGCGCTCCTGGAGCTTCTCGCGGTCATAGTCGCTGGTCGTCTCTTCAATCAGGGCGCGGATCTGGCGCACACGAGCCTGGATCTGCTCCTCTTTGCCAGCTCCCCCGACGATAGTCGTGTTGTCTTTGGTAACTATAACTGTGCGAGCCCGTCCCAGGTCACGGAGACTGGCATTCTCAAGTTTGAGGCCGGTCTTCTCGGTGATGACTTTACCACCTGTGAGAATAGCGATATCTTCCAGCATGGCCTCACGGCGGTCGCCAAAGCCAGGAGCCTTCACGGCCACGACATTAAAAGCACCGCGCAGTTTGTTGACGACCAGTGTCGCCAGGGCCTCACCGTCTACATCCTCGGCAATAATCAGCATGTCTTTAATGCCTGATTGCAGGACGCGCTCCAAAATGGGCAGGATATCTGCAATGGCGCTGATCTTCTTATCGGTAATAAGAATGTAGGGATTTGATAGCTCGGCTAGCGTGTGCTCATTGTTCGTCGTCATATATTGAGAGAGATAGCCGCGATCAAATTGCATACCTTCGGTATACTCTTTTTCCATGTTGAGGCCACGGCCCTCTTCGACAGTGATGACACCGTCTTTGCCGACTTTCTCCATCACCTCGGCGATGAGGTCACCAATTTCTGAATCAGCCGCAGAGATCGAAGCGACCTGGGCAATCTCTTCCCGCGTTTCAACCGGCTTGCTCATCGACTTAATTTCGTCGATGACAGCCTCGGCGCCTTTCTCCAGTCCCCGGCGCAGGATCATCGGGTTTGCCCCTGCCGCGAGATTTCTCAGCCCCTCGTTCACAATGGCCTGTGCCAGGACGGTTGCAGTAGTAGTCCCATCGCCAGCCACGTCATTGGTTTTGGTTGCAACCTCTTTCAGCAACTGTGCACCCATGTTCTCAAAAGGATCGGGCAGATCGATGTCGCGAGCAATAGTTACACCATCATTGGTGATCGTTGGTGCGCCAAACTTCTTATCCAGCACAACGTTACGGCCCTTTGGGCCAAGTGTTACTTTGACAGCCTCCGCCAGCGCATCCATACCCTTTTTGAGAGAATGGCGCGCTTGCTCATCAAATTGTAGTCTCTTTGCCACGAAACATACTCCTAAAAAAATCATATCTCGAGTTCCGGGCTAAATCAGTTTAAAGGGCCCGAAACTCACAACAACAAACATAAAGGAAATCCAGGTCGGGTTACTCGACAATACCCATTATGTCGCTTTCGCGCAGGATCAAATACTCCTCGTTATCCATTTTGACTTCGGTGCCTGCATATTTCGCAAAGAGCACTTTCTGTCCCACCTGCACCTCCAGGGTTGTGCGCTTGCCGTTATCCAGTACTTTACCAGGTCCAACGGCCAGTATCTCACCCTCCTGGGGCTTCTCCTTAGCTGTATCCGGTAGCACAATGCCGCTCTTAGTGACGCTTTCACGACCTAAGGGTTTGACTACCACGCGGTCACCCAGCGGCTGAATCTTCAGGCTCACTATTGCCATACCAGTTCCTCCCTATTTTTTCCTATATTCAGAAGACGAGTATAGCCTCGCTTCTTAATTTTAGCACTCTTATCATGAGAGTGCGAACCTCCCATATAATACACCATTAGAGAGGCAACCGCAAGAGGATTTCGAGGAGATATTGGGGAGAATCTTTGATGGACGCTCAAAAACGATGAGTGACTTTCATCTTGATACCATTCTTTGGGCGCAGAGTGACAATAGGCTCCAACTCGACTCGCTGCCCAGGGACTAATGCGAAGTTGACATGCTGAGCCAGAGTCGCCAGGACAAGATGGCCCTCCATTAAGGCAAAGGAATTGCCGATACAAATACGCGGGCCGCCACCGAAGGGGATATAAGCGTGACGGGGCAGGCGCTGCTCCGCCTCGGATGTGAAACGTTCAGGATCAAAGCGTTCAGGCTCCGGGAAGTAGTCTGGGCGTCGATGCATGGCGTAGGGGCTGATGGCTATCAATGTTCCCGCCGCCAGGTGGTAATTTCCAATCGTCACAGGGCGTACTGCCTGGCGTGCAAATCCATAGGCAGGTGGGTAGAGACGTATAGACTCCTTAAAAACTTGCAGGGTATAGGGCAGGCCGGGTAAATCAGCAAAAGTTGGTAGGCGTCCAGCCAGGACACGATCTACTTCGTCGCGCATGCGCGTATACACCTGGGGATGTTGCGCCAGCAGGTACCATGTCCAGGTTAGTGCAACAGCAGTGGTCTCATGACCGGCCAGTAATATCGTCATTGCCTCGTCGCGTACCTGCCTGTCGCTCATAAAGCTGCCATCGTCCTCGTCCCTGGCACTGAGCAGCATGGAGAGCAGGTCACCCCGGTCCTCTTTTGAACGACGCCGCTCCTCGATCATCTGGTAAACAATGGCATCCAGGCAAGCAATAGCTTTGCGTACGCGCCAGTTGCCCGGTGTCGGCCAGGTATAGGGAATGTGTACAACCGCTGACATCTCCGAGTTGAAACGCTGCATGGCTACCTTTAGCGCCTTACCCAGTTCCTCGGCCTCCCCCAGTACATCCGCATCGAAAAGTGTCTTGCCGACGATCCAGAGGGTCAAACGCATCATCTCGCGAGCAATATCAATAGTTTCCCCGTCAGCCCATTCTTGCTGGATCTGCTCGCTATAGCTGACCATAATATCGCCGTAAGAAGCGATGCGACGATGCTGGAATGGCGGCGCAACAAGCTTGCGCTGCCGCTTATGGAACTCGTTCTCGCTGGTGAGTAAGCCATTGCCGAGCAATGGACGTCCATAGATACGGAAAACCGGCGTCTTTTCAAAGTCGGAGGCGTGTTCCACCAGGGCAGCATGTACCAGTTCAGAGGTATTGAGCATAACAACAGTACGCGACCCAAGATGAAAAACACCAATATCGCTAGACTTCCGGCTCATGCGCAGCATAAGATCAAGGCGATTGAAGCGAAAGTCCAGTAGGTTACCGATGAGAGGTAACCCCGGCACAGTGGGAATGGTTGCTTGGGTTATTTCAATGCTCATGGCCAATACTCCCGGTGCAGTAAACAGGCAAACAGACTCTTAGTCCAGTTAATATTATAGTAAGGCTATACTCTATTGTTTAGCAAGAGAATTCTTGACACGTTCATTACGCTTCTCTAAAATTGATGTGCCCAAGAAGTTTCTAACTTCATCCATTTCAATACAGATAAATGTAACATTTGAGGTACATCCATGACCACCGACAACAACAAAGAACGCATGGAAACCATCTACCGGCATCTGTGGTCTCCCGGTGCCGTAGAACTATTGGCGCAGTTAGATAAGAGCCCCAATCCTCGCTCGTCAGAGACGCTCTATGCTATCGTAAAGGGACTGGGCATCAACCGCACCCATACAGTACTTGATGCTGGTAGTGGCCTGGGTATCTATGCATGTGGGCTAGCCAGTAAGTTTGGCTGCCATGTCGTGGGCATAGATATCGCAGAGAACAACTTAGAGATGGCACATGCCAGGGCCAAAGAAGAGAGGGTAGACAAACTTGTGACCTTCCAGCAGGGAAATATCCAGTCCCTGCCCTATGAGGATGCCGCGTTCGACCTTGTCTGGTGTCGCGATATGCTCGTTCATGTACATGACTTGCAACAAGCCTTCTCCGAGTTTGCTCGGGTGCTCAAGCCCAATGGGGGAGCGCTTATCCATACCACATTTGCAACCAATTTAATGGAGCATAAGGAGGCGATTCGCCTGTATGAGCCGCTGGGTATTGTACCGGCGAATATGTATTCTGCTTACTTTGAAGATGCTTTCAAAGCTGCCGGTCTACAGGTACGCTCTAGCGAACCCATTGGCAGTGAGTGGCTAGAATATTCCGAGGAGCGACAAGGTCATTCCTCGAAGGAACTACTGCATATAGCAAGAATGAGGCGCCTAAAGGAGAGAATTGTAGCCAGGTTCGGGCAGGAAGCCTACGATGTGATTCTGGCCGTCGACCTCTGGCATATATACCTGCTCATAGGGAAACTTAGCTCAACGATTTATACGTGGAGGAAAAGCTCCTGATTACCTCCGCTTTTTATTTTTCTTCCGTGACTGCTTAACTTTCTTGTTTTTAGTTTTACGCTCGCCAGGAATCCCGGAAGAGAAATAGCGTGGATTGGGAGTTGCCATCACACTGGGCGAGATTATCTTAATCTGATCGGGAGAGATAGGTTGCCCCCTCCTTTCAAACGGATCAAGGAGCATTGGGGGTTCTGGTGAAGCCTCCTTCAGGCCCAGCTCAACCTGCACATTATCCCAATCTCCTGTCATAAATTCATCAACCCGGTTCGCGGCGAAAGCGCGTTCGATGAGAGGTAATGCCTCTAGTACCTTCAGATCCACCAGAGAACTAATGAGGGCACCGTTCAATTCGTCGTCATTCTCTTCAAGATTTTCCAGCAGCCGGATGAGCGCTGCGACGGCTTCAGGCTTGTCTTCGGGATGCAATTTAGTCATAATTTCAAGACTCTCCGCAATCAAGCCAGTCGCTTCCTGGTGAGACTTGTCAGCTAAATAAGCTTCAATAGTTGGAATAGCTGCTGCGCCAATCAAGCCGTAAACTTGCGGCAATTCATCTATTGCCCAATCGTCTCTAACCCTTTCCACGAGAAGGTGGAGCAGAGGTTCAACGGCGTTTACAGCACGGAGCTGTCCGAGCGCACGCCAGGCATGGACAGGGGCCCAGTTTTCTGAGGCGTCCTCGCCTGCCTCCCATAATTCTTCATCTGCCGTCATACGCAGTAGATCGGGAATGTGTTCTGCGCCAAGCCCAAGTTCGAGATAGTCAGGCCAATATTGCGCATTGCTGGGCTCAGGTCTTCCATAAGTGAGCAGCTTATCTACAGGTGGTGGATAGTCGGTAGTACCCATGATGGTCTCCTTGAGATTGTGCATAATGTAGCTTCTATCATAACATTGCGCGGAGTAGTATACAATGCCTCCTATTCCGTCGCGTCCCACTGTGATACAATAGCAAGGATTTAATTGCAAACAAACGCGAAGCAGCATGCTTCTCATAATATTTCTCTTGGAGGCTGATGACGATACAATGTTGGAACAAAAAGATTTATTGGCCGGACTTAACGAGCCACAAAAGAAGGCCGTTACTATGACTGATGGGCCGGTGCTGATCCTGGCAGGGCCGGGGAGCGGCAAGACCCGCGTCATCACCCACCGTATTGCCTATCTCGTGCAGCACGAGAACATCTCTCCGTGGCGCATCCTGGCCGTCACATTTACAAATAAGGCAGCCAAAGAGATGCGCGAGCGGCTGGAAAAGCTGGTGGGGATCAATGAGTCGAAAGAGATGACCATTGGCACCTTTCATGCTATCTGCGCCCGTATACTGCGCGTCGAGGCGGACCATCTCGCCCCCCTGGGACTCAATCGATCCTTTGTTATTCTCGATACTGACGATCAAGCTACCCTTATTAAGCAAGCCATCAGGAGCTTGAATCTGGATGAGAAGCAGTACAGGCCAGCTGCGATACAGGGAATGATCTCGCGGGCCAAGAATGATCTGCTTGGGCCGGAACAAATGGCCGAGCAGGCGGCAAAATATATTGAAGAGGTGGCGGCGCGAGTCTACAAGGCATATCAAAAACTCCTGCGCGCCAATAATAGCGTCGATTTTGATGACCTGCTCCTGCTCACAGAGCAATTGTTCCGGCGCGAACCGGATGTCTTGCACCGCTACCAGATGCGCTGGCACTACATCCACGTTGACGAGTTCCAGGACTGCAATCTCCCCCAATATAAGTTGATACGACTGCTTGGCTACGGTACAGACGATAGGCACGAAGGACTGGGAAACGTCTGCGTGGTGGGCGATGATGACCAGATGATTTATACCTGGCGCGGGGCCAGCTCTGAGAATGTGCAGCGCTTCGAGCGCGATTTTCCGCGCACCAGGATCATCATGCTGGAACAGAACTATCGCTCGACACAGACCATTCTCGATGCCGCCCAGAACGTGGTGCGGCGCAACCGTCTGCGTAAAGATAAGAAATTGTGGACGGCGCTGGGTTCTGGCGAAAAAATCATTTATCACGAGGCCCATAATGAAGAAGAGGAAGGGCTGTTTGTAGCTCGTGAGATCAGCCGCTTGCTGGCGCGAGGTCAGATCGAGAAGCGCGGCGATGTAGCCGTGATGTATCGTACCAACGCGCAGTCACGCGCCCTGGAAGAGCAATTTATGCGGGCCAACATTCCCTATAAGGTAATTGGTAGCCGCAAGTTCTATGAACGCAAAGAAATCAAGGATATGCTGGCCTATTTGCGCCTGCTGGCTAATCCACATGATGAATTAAGCCTCAGAAGAATTATTAATGTGCCGAACCGCAAGATCGGCCCCAAAACGCTTGGTGAGCTGCAGCAGTGGGCCAACGAAAAAAAAGTGTCGCTCTTTGATGCTATCCAGCAGATTGAGCAGCATCCAACATTGGGCAAGGCAGCAAAAAACGCCCTGAGCGAGTTCGGGCGGCTCATGACCGATCTTGCCAATACGATTGACGAGCTACACCTTCCTGAATTACTGGATAGGATCGCTGAGCGGAGCGGCTATGGTCTTGAACTGCGTGAAGGGCCCGAAAGCGAACTAGACCGCTGGGCCAACGTATTAGAATTGCGCCGTGTCGCCGAGGATTACTCCGAGATCGAGACACGTACAGCCCTCGAACTGTTTTTGGAGAACGTCGCGCTGGTAGGTGGCGCAGATACGACACAGACCGGCGAGAACGGTACGCTTATCCAGGAAGAGAATAACGATGCGGTGACCTTGATTACCCTGCACGCCGCTAAGGGATTGGAATATCCGGTCGTCTTTATCGTCGGCATGGATGAAGGCTCCCTGCCACACGCACGTTCAGTAGACAAACCGGACCAACTGGAAGAGGAGCGCCGCCTGGCCTATGTCGGTTTTACCCGCGCCATGTACCGCCTCTATCTTATACGTCCTCGGCACCGCTCGTTCTATGGCGAGAGTCAATATACCGAACCATCACGCTTCCTCGAGGATATTCCACTAGACCTCGTCTCAAGTAATAGCACGAGCAGTCGCACAAAACGTCGTAATAACTGGGATGACCGGGACTCCAACGACTATAATCAAGATACCTCTTCGGCACGTGATACCGGGCGTACTTTCGGTAGTGGCAAGGCAAACACCTATGGCAGCGGCCAGTCCAAACCTGGAAGTTCCACTCCACCAAAGTGGACTCCACGTCCAGGCTCATATTCATCACCGACAGTGCCTCCATCTTCGCCACCGGCCAAGAAGGTAACACCTGAACCTTCACAAAAAACACCTCCAGCGCAACAACCAATGCCAGCCGCGCCAAAGGAGCAGCAGTACAAGCCAGGCGATAGAGTACTTCATAATATGTTTGGTAGAGGTACCATCCTGACAAGCGAGATGGAGCAGAATACCGAGTTCGTTGAGGTGCAATTTGAGGGCAAGGTTGGTAAAAAACGGTTGAGTATGGATTTTGCAAAACTGGAAAAATTATAAC
>Ga0137372_10006213_pt1 | contig 11601 bp, 15 predicted proteins | sample SagtaG_6_FD_104911 | JGI IMG/M metagenome (GOLD analysis project Ga0137372, IMG submission 104911) | Vadose zone soil microbial communities from Sagehorn Ranch, Mendocino, California, USA - Sage1_R_60_16 metaG | ecosystem: Environmental > Terrestrial > Soil > Vadose zone | place: USA...
CCACTTCACCGACCCCGAGGGCAACTTGATCGGCATCGCCGGGACGGCATAGCCGTCAGCGCCTGCGGCAACGAGAGGGTTCCCCGCCCGCTGTCACGGCCGGGATCGCTGGTCGAAGCAAACAGTGAGGCCCGGTAGCCGAGCCGTCGGGCCAACGTGTGAGATTCAGGCGCCGCCCGGCACAGGCTCACGCGAACAAGTGCGCTTCGCTGAAGGCCTTGCTGGGGGCCAGCGCGATGGCGCCCTTCTGGTACCTCTTGGAGATCATCTGGAAGACGCGGCTGGCTTCGTCGCGGGCCAGCCGAAGGTAGCCCCCCTCATCGAGGACGAGCACGTGAGGGCGCAGGTAGGTGCGGAGCTCCCTGGCCAGCCGGCCGATGGCGTCGGCTTGAGCTGGCGGACCATGTCATCAAGGGTGGTGAAGTAGACGCTGTATCCGGCCCGGCTGGCCGCGACGGCCAGGGCGACCAGGACTGTGGTCGACGCCTCCTACCGGACAGTGAGCCCGGTCGAGGAGTGGCTGGAGGCGCCCGGGCACTTGTGGTCGCCGAACACGGTCCGCGGGTATGCCACGGCACTCGCGCAGTGGTGGCGAGACAACACAGCGGATACCTCAACCAAGACGGGATTGCCTCCCTGACTCGGGATCCGACAGCGGTGTCGCTCCCCATGACAGCTCGCGCGCCAGCCCAACCAAGCGTAGTTGATCTCCCAAATTCCTCCCAATACGGAGAAAGACCCCACCCGTCTGCTAAGGTGTGGTCTGTCCAACGAGCTTCTGACCTGGCCTGATGCCAGATCCTGGGCTGTGGAGCTAAGGGGACCCCTGGCCTCTTGCATGCCATCACCAGGCAGCACATCCACCCACGTCCATCCCCGCAGGTCACCGTCCCTCAGCGTCCACCCGCAACCGTCCAAGTCCCCGCACGTTGCGGTACTTTCCTGCTGTATCTTTCGCCAGGTCCACAGCCGTCCAGAGACGTTGCGGTACTCCCCCCACGCACCCTGCTCGCACGGACTGCGGCATCTGGCGGCCGGTAGTCTGAGACTCCTGACACATTTTGGATCTTACTCTTCTGCCGATGAGCGGATGGGTCACTCAGTCTCGATACGGTCACACATTTGATGCGCGGTGCACGTTGCTGGGTAATGAGACAATCGGTTCATGAGTCCCCGATCGCCGAGAGAGTACACCTATAAGGAGTTCAGCGATTATGCGCGGCGGTTCAACCAGGAGGAACTCCTGATCGCGGTGGCGCAACGGGCGGCATCCCTGCCTGATGACGCCCGCGAGATGCCCTATCGGGCGACGCCGCCGTGGGCGCTTGCCGGCCTGGTGAAGGCGTCGATCTGCCACGGCAACGCTTACCGTTCAACACCGGTACGACCAAATGACATCCTCATGGGCTGCCACATGTACAACAACCTCGTGACGCATGAGCTTAACCAGCCGGGGCTCAATTCTGGCTTTAACATCCTGGCTCGTATCGCCTACGAGCAGTTCCCCTACCAGGAGTCGATATTTGAGGAGATGGCACGCCCTCAGCTGTTCTTTAATGACTATTCGGGCCGCAAGCAGCTGGCGGTGATTTCCGAGGAGAGCCTCACGGAGCTTCTTGGCGCTCCGGTTCGCACGGCCGTTGCCGTGGCGCTCATCCTGTACGCTGGCGGCCAAAAGAACGCCGGCTTCTTCGACCCTGCCTGGCTCGACCAGCAGAACTTCGCCGAGGTCGTTAAGGTTGTCCAACGCGAGCGGATCGTCGCGGTGATTGATTCCGTCTTTGCAGGCAGCATCGAGCGGTTCAAGCAGCAGGCCACGGAAGCGCCGCCCTTGCCATACCTAGAACGCTATTTGTTCAATCCGTTGACCGCCCGCCCGTTGCTGCGGCTGCGTGACGGACGCCTGCTCGCGCCCGTGTTGCAGACGATCGGCCGGAAACTGTCGCCGATCGAATTGTACTACCTCGGCATCAAGCGGTGGGGAGACGCTTTCGTCCGCGACATGGGAGAACTGCTAGAGGACTACATCGGCCGACAGTTCGCCAGCATGCCCGGCGTCGACGTCCACCCCGAAGTGGCATACACCGAGAAGAAGGACATCATAAACAGCATCGACTGGATCGTCGTCTTCGATGACCTGGTGCTGCTGGTCGAGGCGAAGGCGACCCGGACGCCCGCGGCGACGCGCGCAGCAGACGTGACGGCGCAAGGCGCCTACCAGGCGACGCTCGGCAAGGCGCTTAAGCAGATCAACCGCACTTACCGCGCGTTGCAGGCTAAAGTGCCGGCGTTCGACCACATACCAAAGGACCGGCCGATGCTTGGGTTGGTGGCCACACTCGATCCCTGGTACACGGCCAACAGCATGGCTCGTGAGTTTCTGCCGACAACCGACATCTCAACGATGGTGGCGTCAGCACGGGAAGTCGAGCACTTGGTGGCGATCGGCCAGCGACGGCCGGTGTCCGGAGTGCTGAGAGAGATCATGCGTCCAGACGACGAGCGGAGGACTTGGGAACTGGGAACTGCTTTGGAAGCATTCGATGAACCGGCCGATCGCAATCCACTGCTTGATGAGGCATGGGGCCGCCTGCCGTTCGATCCCCCAGCACGGCAAGGGTGAGGTTCTAGCACGCGACCACCATCCCAACGCACCGTCATCTGTCGCTAGCGGCCGTGGGCGATCGTGGCGTCTGATGGAGGTTCTGCAGGTGCTGGCCCGTGGGGTTGTCAGGGAGGTGACAGAAAGACGACTCCTTCTGCCAGCTCCTACTGTCCGACGGACCGGGCGTGGGAGGATAATATCCTTATGGGTCTCCCAGATCGTCACCCTCTGACAGTATTCCTTTCAGCTGGCGCTACAACCGACACTACACTTGCGCGACGGCTTCTATCGCGTGCTGCTGACGTAATTGTGAGCTGGGACGAGTTGCCGGGAGACTCAGCGCAAAGGCTGCCAGGCATTCCAGACAGCGTGGACGCGTTGATTGCGGTCATCGATCGGCGCAGTATGCCAACAGGCGTACTTTTGGAGCTTGGCGCGGCACTGGGTCGCGGGCTACCTGCAATAATTCTGCTCGCGAATGCCGAGCTGCTAAATGCCCTGCCGCCCTCCCTACGCGAGCTGCCTATAGTAGTGGCCACAGAGGCGGGAGACGCAGTAGCTCAGCGGCTTTCCGATACCATCAGGTCAGCAGTGGATGCCGCACGTGCCTCTTACGTGCCGGAGCCGCCCCGTACCACTAAAACATATCTAAAGGAGGTTCGCGAACGGGATTGGGCGGATGAGTCTGAGCGACGAGTAGCCACGATTTTTGCCGGACTTGGCGCACGAGTCGTCGGACAAGAACCGGCTAATACGAGTAGCCAAGTGGACCTAGCAGCATGGATTCCTGGTCTTCCGAGCCCCCATCTTAATCCGGTACTTATAGAGGTAACGGGGAGGCGTCCAAGCATTCGGGCGAAGGAGCAACAATTGTTGGGCTTTCTTCATGACCGCGGGGCTCAACTGGGAGTCTTGGTTATACCCGAGGGTGACACTCTGCGCTGGAACGTCGCCGAAGGAAAAGCGATTATTGTCATTAGCATTGACCGGCTTTCTCAGCTGACCGCGGATAGTCTCATGCGCCTACTAATGGACGGACGGAACAAGCTGGCGCACGCCGCGCCATGACAAACTTCAATCTCGACCGACTGTCGCAAGAGTTGGTCAGACTGGAGGAAGCGGGAACTGCCACCAGTAAAGGCCGGAAACTTCAAGATCTTATGGAGTATCTACTAAGTCAAATACCTGGCTTGACAATTATTAATCGCAACACGTTAGATACCGCTCGTAGTGAAGAAAAGGATCTTTGGCTTAAGCACGATCCTAGGTTGTCAGGCTTGCCATTCGCCGACCTCGCCGTGCCTGTTGAATGCAAGAATGAGCGAACCCGGGCGTCGGCGGCGTACATCAGAGAATTTGCAACCAAGATTCGCGATAGCGGCGGCTTTGATGGTCTGTTTGTAGCTAAAGCGGGTCTAGCGGGCTCGGCAGGATATAGTGCACATAGTGCAATCACCTCAGAACTAAGCCATGGCATTCGGATCACGGTGATTACTGGAGAGGACATAGCTGCGCTCCGCTCGGCAGAGGACCTGATAGCGCTTTTGCAGGATCGGTATACTGAGCTAAGGTTGTTTCAAACGTACAAGAGCATCTGACGTCCTATTGCCTATAGACACGTACACTCATGCCACCGGACGCCGGAACTGACCGGCCAATACAACATTCCGTGGTGGGCAGCCTTCCATGCACACGTTCCTAATCCTATATGTCGTAACGAGTAGGTGCGCAATAGCGTTCGGGACGTCGTTGCCAGGGGTGTTCGGGTGGTTGCCTGGTGGCGGCGGGCTACCGGGCTGCGGCGCGGTCGGATACCAGGGAGCCGATCGCGGTGATGGTCTCGGGCAGGTATTCGCGCCTGCCGGTCCAGCGTTGCAGGGGCCGCCAGTTCTTGCTGTCGGCGATGGCGTGTTCGACGCAGATCCGTGCCGATGACTGGGCATGGCGGGCTTGCTCGCAGGCCTCAGCCACCTCTGGTGAGGCGTTCTTGGCGGGCTTCTTCGGCGGGACGCTCACCTGGGCGGGGTGGTCACGATGCAGGCCCCGGTAGCCGGCGTCCATCTCGCACTCGACATCGGGGAACCGGTCGAGCAGGCTGTCGATGCCGTCGGTCTTGAGCGCGGTCTGGTCATGCTGGCGGCCGGACCTGAATGTCCCGTCCCACAGCGTCCGCCCGCGCTCGTCGCAGACCTTGGTGAACTTGATGGTGTTCATCTTCTTCTTGCCCGACACGAACGCCCGCCGCCCTGGCCGGTGCGCCGGAGGGCGGCGGACCTGGATCTCGCTGCCGTCGATCCGCAGCCTGATGCCATGGGCGGCGGCGTAGGCGAACACGTCAGCCAGGGTGGAAAGCCGCCGGCCCTGGGGGGTGGCATATCCCCGGCCGGCCAGCAGCGGCCGGACTTCATGCGCCGCGCGGGTCACCGTGGACCGGTCGATGCCGAACATTGCCGCCAGCGCGGCGTGCGGGATCTGCAGGCGCAGCACCGCCAGCGTCACCAGCACCCGGTCGGTGAACACCAGCTCGTGGCGCCGGCCTGCGCCGTCGGCGCGGCGCCGCTCGGCGCCCCGCCGCTGGCGTAGGGCAGCCTCCCGGCGCGCCTGCCACGGCCCGGCCAGCTCGGCCACGAGCCGGCCCAGGTGATGACGGGAGATCCCGATGAAGGCAGAATGACTCAAGGCCGCACGAGCCCATGATCGCCTAGACACCGACTCATGATCTTGTGCGGCCGTTCGCTATCCGGTGACCGACACGCCGCGATCATCACGCCTCGTCGGTGATCGTCCAATTGTGCACCACGTCGTAAGGCGGGCCGCCAGCTATTCCTCAGCCGCCGAGAGGCCGTGCAAGGCCGCGATACGCGCCGAAATCGCCAAGACACGGGCCGCCCAGCGAAACACAAGATTTGGCGTGCGGACAACCTTCCGGACACCACGTCCCGCAAACACGAATGACTTCTAGTATCGTGATAACTCATCAAACTGACTCTAGATACGATGGATGGTGTTTTGGTATCCGCTCCTGGCGGGACCACGACAAACCGCCGACGACCGAGTCAATTATCTCGGAGCCAGCAAGCACACCGTCCGGCGGAGGGAAGCACCACGCGCGAAGCTCGAAGTTCTCGATCTAGGAAAGGACATCCAATCCTGACAATCCGCACTTCAAGATAAGATTAGCGGTTCCCAGCCGCACTCTTCTGCCGCTTTCCGTTCGTTACCTTCCGTAGCCGTGCGCTGGCATTGGGGACGCTCGGTCGTGCCGAGATGAGCGTACCGTTCACATAGCTCTTTGCCCGGATATCAGCTCTGCTGTCGGACAGTTCGATCACGTCAGATGGCATCGCCATCCGGTGGCGTGGCGGAGGCGTCGATCGAGCGAACGTACCCCGAAAAGCTCAACGAGATCCGGAAACACGTGTGACTTCTCGCATACGACGCCCGGGAACAGCGGTCGCCCTTGCCAGCTCCCGGCCGCTCGCGATCAGTCTCCGCGTGACTCGTCCGGGAAGCGAGCACCAATACGCAACGCTCGGAGTAGGGCGCAGGTACCGGATCATTACATCGCATGTCCGGCGCGTCTATGCACCCACTAACATAAGCACGGCGTTTGCGACAAAGATGATGGGTAAGTAGAAGATCACGGGGGCTACGTCGCGAAATGAATTGTAATCTTCATATTGTTTAAATTCCTGGTGTAAACTCAAGAACCATAATGGCCAAAGAAGGGTCACGACGACCAGAGCTATAGGGAGAGCCCAGAGCATCAGCGCTGGGTCTTCCAGTATGCTTTCTCCTACGATCTTCCAGAGGAAGAGGGTAGCCCCGACAGAGATGTAGTCTCTGGCTAGCGGCGGAACCTTCAAGTGCCAGCCAAGCACCCTCAGCGGTGCGAGCACCGCGTCGAGGACATCTTTCACCAGCGGTCGTATGACGCTGTCCCAGATGCCAAATACGTGGGCGAAGACGCCGTACCACTCCATGTGGATATATCTGTTCAGCAGTGCGAGCAGCGCAACCGCCGTGCTGATTGCAGCAACCTGTTCGTATGTGAATACGATAGCCCGGAGGAGGTAGTCGATGCCACGGTATCGCCAGGCGCGTTCAGGACGGGATGCCATCGTGCTCCGTATCCATAATGCCCCATGCTATACGAGGCGGTAAATTCCTGTCGGCGTATTGAGCCGGATTGTGATGATTAGCGGCGACGACGCCAATATTTCGATGCCCGACGTTTGGGATCTCGTTCGGGAGTTATCTGCGGCGTCAATCATCGATCGTCGCGGATCCGGGTGCTGCGCCCAGCCTCGGACATCGGCCATCGCGCAGCGAGCAAATCCCCCGTCATCCATAACCTGTACGTTCACGCGCTCGGCGGCAGAAGCGGGTACCTCGCTTGGCGGCGTGGGCGATGATGTCAGCTGATACGCGGCCATGTCGAGGGCGGCAGCCCGGTGATGGACCCAGGCTCGTCCAGCTACGTGGCCACTTTCGACGGCAAGGACGCCCTCGCCGAACTGGTCGAGGCCGAACACCTGCCGGGTCACCGCGGCCATGCAACATCTGGCGCCGCTGGCGAGTCACAGGAGTAGTGAAGGAGGGCAGGCCATGCCCGGGACCGATGCGGGCGGCGACCGCGGCAGCTTCGCTGACTTCGCCGCGTGGTCGCTGCCTGCGCTGCTGCGGTTCGGGCATGTGCTGACCGGCAGCCCCCAGGAAGCGGAGGACCTGGTGCAGGAAGCCCTGGCCCGGTGCCTGCGCCGGTGGCAGCGCGCGGCCGCTGATGACCCGGTGGCCTATGTGCGCCGGGTGATGGTGAACGCGCACCTGACCCGGTGGCGGAGGTGGGGCGCCCGGATACGGCTGGGGGACGTGCCCGAGGCCGCCGCCGACGATCCCCGGCTGCGGCGCAGCGACGACTGGGACGCGCTGCGCCGAGCGCTGGCACGCTTGCCGCCGCGCCAGCGCGCGGTCTTGGTGCTGCGGTATCTGGAGGATCTCCCCGACCCCTCGATCGCGGCGCTGCTGGACTGCTCGCCCGGCACGGTGCGCAGCCAGGCAGCACGCGGCCTGGCCGCGCTGCGGCCGCTGCTGACCGCTACAACGCCGCACCAGGCGGGAGGAGGTGACGGGCATGGCCGATGAGAACCAGGCTGAAAACCGGCTACGCCAACTGCTCCGCGACGACCGGTGGTCCCTCCCGCCCTGGGCGGACACCCAGGCGCGGGTCCGCAACGCGGCACACCGCCAGCGGATGACCGCAGCCGCCGCGGGCGCCGCGGCGGCCGCGGCGATTACCGCGGCGATCGTGATACCCCTCGCGCTGACCGGCGCGGCACCGTCGAAGGCGCCAGCCGTCACCAGCCCCACCTCGGCCGCGAACCACCCGGCCACCCCCCACCGCCGCTACACGCTGCCCCCCGTGGGAGCGCCCGGCTTCCCCGCCGCCATCTACCCGGGCCCCCGCCGCCCTCACCCGGTGCCCAACCCCCTCGGGCACTGCCCCGCTCCCGCAGGGCTGCAACCCTTCACCGCCGGCAACGCCACGACCGCACGCGCCCTGATACCCAAGCTCAGGCGCAGCTTCCGCGAGGACCTGCGGCTCACCGACCGGGCATTCTGGCCCACCATCCTCATCGGCTGGCAACAGCCCCCCCGCCAAGGCCCCGCGCCGGGCCTGACTCAGCGTGAACGGCTGCGGCAGGCCCGCGGCGGCCACCGGCCCATCCTCTACGCCGGGCCGCTAGAGTCCTACCACCAATCCGAAGGCCCACCAGACTTCACCAGGGCCATCTCGGCAGGCTGCGGCACCCGCCTGGCCCGCGACACCTGGATGGTCGTAGATGGCCCGCGCACCAGCCCCGCCCTCCAAAGCGAATGGCTCTTCCTCACCCGCCGCGGCCACGTCCTGCTCTACTACAACCAGTAAGCGCGGCCACAGCGGGCAAGAACAAAATCATCCGCCCCGGCACATCCAGCCGCCGAACGAGGGCCACGGCATGGGCCCCCTGGCATTCAGGCAAACGAAACCACTACGGCCTGCGATATCAGCCGGAACGATCCAGCTGCCGACAACGCTGGATGCCCGACCCAGAAGATCAGCAATCCTCATACCTGACCAGTTACCAGCGAATAAGGGTGGCCACGGCCGACTCAGGACCGCCGGGCCTCAACCTGGCAAGGGCATAGACTCGTGGCCGCCGGGGTGGCGAACGGCCCACTCGGCGGCCGACTGTGCAGCATGGATGGCATCCGGCTCGGATGCGCCTGCGGTGAGATGCGCGGCGAGAGCGGCCGTGAAGGCGTCGCTAGCACCGGTGGTGTCAACAGCCGTGGTCTTCTGAGCCGGATACCGGCAAGTTGTGCCCCCGTTATGGGCGACACATCCCGAAGCGCCGAGAGTGACCACGACGGTGGGTACGGCCAGATCGCGTGAGAGCGCGGCGGCGAGAGCGTCAGCGGATAGACCAGTACCACCATTGAGGAGCGCCCGTGCTTCGATTTCGTTGGGCACCAGAACGTCCACCTGATCCCATGGAAACGACGCCGCACTTGCAGGGTCGGCCAGCACGGGAGCCGGTTGCACGAAGACCCGGACACCGCAACGGCCTGCAGCATTGATGGTGTCGCGAATGGTCGGCACCGGTAGCTCGAAGGTCATGAGCACCGCGTCGGCACCATCGAAGGCTGGCGCAGCGGCGTGCACAGTCTCTGGCTTGACGGCAACGTCGTCGTCGATGTGCCAGACGATGGCGGAATCGCCGTCGTCACTGACGAAACAGAGACAGACCGTGGTCGCGACGCGTTCGCGCGACTCAACCCAACTGACATCGATCCGGTCGCGGGTTAACGCGGCGAGTACGTCGCGTCCGAGCCCATCGTCACCCACCGCCCCGACTGCCGTAACCTGTGCGCCGAGCCGCGCGAGAGCTACCGCCTGGTTGAGCGCCTTGCCGCCGGGCGAGGTTCGGATGGACCGAGCCTCGTACTCGTGACCCCACTCGGGAAGATGCGGGGTGTTGACAAAGCAATCGGCGACGTAGGCGCCGACCACGACGAACCGCAACTCCTCGATCGGACGCCGCACCGCCCGCGAGCCTGACGCAGCCGACGGCTCCACCCCGTCAACCACGAGAATCCATCAAAGCTGTCACCGATATGTCCACTGCTGCCCCGCCCCCGTGTACTTGGACACCGGGATGGGCTTGACTCCGGGCCGCATGCGGGCCCGGTAGAGAATCCCGAACAGATGGTCCACCTCGTGGCACACGAGCCTGGCCATGCCGCGTTCGAAGGTTGTGATCTGGGTCGTTCCATCGACGTCCTGGTGTTCAACCTCGACCGCCAGCGGCCGGGGCACCTTGCCGCGCACGTCGAAGAAGCTCAGGCACCCCTCGTATTGTTGGTCTGTCTCTGCCGACTCATCACAGATCCGCGGGTTGAGCAGCGTGACAGTCTCACCTTCCGGCGTTCGGATCACGGCCGCGGCCCGGCCGATCCCGATCTGCGGCGCCGCCAAACCCATGCCTTTAACGAAGTAATGGACCTGCCCGACCCGCTCCAGGGTGCTGACGAGCTGAGACACCACACGCCGCGCGTCCTCGGCTTCGGCGGGCAGATCGAACGGCCGCGCGACTTCGGCCAGTACCGGATCTCCCTCTTGGATAATTGCCAGCGAGCGCATCCGTTCGGCAGGGCTCAGCGTGTCCATGTCGGTTGTCTCTCCATCGTCCGCTGCCTTGAACTTCCACTCGATCCGGTACCGCGCGTGGAGCGGCGGATCTTCCGTCGACCAGGTGAACACGACCTCGTCACCCTTCTCCTGACGCGCGATGGGAGTCGGGAACGGCGACGCCTCGGCGCTCATCGATGTCGTTATCCCCCACACCACCGGCTGCAGCCTCGCCGGGAACACCACAGTCATGCTCAGCCTGCGTGTGGGCAGCCGGATGGCTCGTGCCCACCAGTGTCCCCACTTGCGCGCTTGGACGCCGTAAACGTAACTGATCCACGTCGTGTCACCCGGATACAGGGGGAACCGGCCATCGCGGTTCTCGAAGTTAAGCCAGACCTCTTTGAAGGCGTCCCGGTCGTGTCTGACGCGCCACGTCATGGGTTCATCGCCGCACATAGCCGATAGCGCGATCTCTTCCCACGTCAGCGGGTCTTCCCGATAGAGCTGGTTCGACCGTTCGGGGTCACCTGGGTACCGATCCACAGCGATTCGGACCAGGTAGTGCGTCACTGGCTGCACACCGGTGTTCCGCAGGAGGCGCCGGATGCGTGTCTGGTAGACGCCGTTCCGATACGTCAATTCGCCTTGCTCATGTTCCACCACCAGGTCAGGCCCAGGCCCCGATTGCGGATCGTCGGCGTGGGCTTCGTCATGCCGCGCTCTATCATCGGCCAACTCGATCAAGGCGTCGTGCATGTCCTTCCAACGCCGGATGATTGCACGCCCCGCGCGGAGATGCTGATCAGCCGACTCAGCGAAACTCCTGCTCGCAAGCATGGTTCCGCGCTCGACCTTGCTGACGTACGACGGCGTGTACCCCACTAGCTTGGCCAAGGCCTTCTGCGAATAGCCCGCTACCTCGCGCCAGTGCCGCAGCTCCGCGATGAAAGCCCCGACAGCAGGGTTCTGCTGCGCCTCCTCGGGTTCTAACTGGACGCGGCGGCTCCTCCCACGGCCGGTGGGAATGGAGTGAATCGCATGTGATCGCTGATCACCCTGTAGTCCACCACCGTGCGTGGCTGAGTCTGCCCGTGTGAGCAAGTACCAGCAGCGCCGACCAAAACGACAAGCCCGGTCATGGCCCAATGGCGTTAAGTTAAGCTTACGTTGGTGTAAGATCGCCTGTGTGGCGAGGCCAGGGGGGTCTGTCAAGTCTTCGGTGTAACTGATCTTGTAGGTTTTACTTCCGTCCGGCGGACAGGCGGCCGTCGAAGGTGATGTCGAAGGCATTGAGGGCGGCCTTCCACCGGTTGGTCCAGCG
>Ga0137372_10006218_pt1 | contig 11598 bp, 14 predicted proteins | sample SagtaG_6_FD_104911 | JGI IMG/M metagenome (GOLD analysis project Ga0137372, IMG submission 104911) | Vadose zone soil microbial communities from Sagehorn Ranch, Mendocino, California, USA - Sage1_R_60_16 metaG | ecosystem: Environmental > Terrestrial > Soil > Vadose zone | place: USA...
CGTCCGACGTGTCGAGGGCACCGTTCGAGCCGGCTTGCGAGGCGCTCAGCGGGCTGGCGGTCGGGCGGATCACGAGGTCGTGCTCGGCGATGGAGACGGTCCCCGGCGGAACGCCCGTCACCGCGAACACCGCGAGGATCGTCGTCAGGCCACTCCCTGCGGTGACGAGGTACGCCGTCGTCGACGAGAAGGCGTGGGCCGGCTGGAGCGAGAAGCGGGAACTGTCCGGGCCGAAGCGGGAGAACCGCGCCGTCGCGCCGCCGAGGAGGTCCGCCTTGTTCACGACCCAGTACTCGACTCCAACGTACGACGGATTCCGCACGGTGCAGGAGGAGAAATCGTTCGCCGAGAGGACGACCGTGTCGTCGCTAATGCCGAGGAGCGGTTGATCGGCGCAGCCGGCGGACGCGAGGAACGCGTACGGATTCCAGGTCGACGTCGGATCGTCCGAGGTCGAGACCTCGAGGAGGATGCTCGCCGTCGTGACGTCGGCGATCGTGGCGAACCACCGACCGCCCGAGCCGTCGAACCGCACCTTCGGGTCGCTGATGAAATCCGTCGATGCGACTCCGAAGAACGTGTGGAGCGTGAAGGTCTCGAGGACCGTCCCCTGTTTCGTCCAGATGCGGCCGAGGGCGTTCACCATCTCGACGACGTGATTCGGCCCGGCCGCGACTTGGACGTCCGGCGGGACGTAGCGGTTCGTGTACGGTCCGTTCGCGCCGAAGATCAGGCCTTCGAACGACGTGACGGGGACCGCGGCTCTCGGGCCGACAGGCCCGCTCGAATCCGCGATGACAAGCGGATCCGCGGGCCGAGAATCGCGAGCACTCAACTCGGATTGGACGAGGGGATCCGCAGCGGTCGATGCCGAAGATATCGGGATCGGCAGGACTCCTCCAGGATGGGGAACCAAGACGGCCGAGGCCAGGAGGAAGACCGCGATCGATAGAGGTGTCAGATAGCCGCGGAGCACAGCATGGCGAGGATGGACGCGGGCTTTAAGTCAATCCCTATTTCCGCGCGAGGCGACGGCCCTAGCGGGAGGCCAGGTGCTGCACAACGTGGGCTGCCGGCTGCGCGACGGCGACGACCGTGTTCCACACGGCCCCGAGCGCCTTCATCTCCCAGTCCGCGATCGCCTCCGCCAGGTTGACGAGGAACGTGCCGATGGCGACGAGTCCGTCGTTGATCATCTGTCCGAGCTGCACGAGAGAGTTGACAATGGCCGACTCCGCCGCGCCGATCTTCTGCCAGAAGTCCTGCGGCATCGCGCCGGTCGGGCTGATCGTCACGGAGGCCCAGGGGAGGATCTTCACGACGTCCGCGGGAAGGTTCATCAGGACGACGTAGGACGTCACGTCGACGTACGAGTACACGAGGACGTTCGTCGCGTTCCGCAGGAGGCGGTCGAGGACGTTCTTCGCCTCGACGCTGGACAGGGACTTCGCCACCGTCCCGGCGACGCTCTCCGAGACCTTCGCTTGGCCGAGGTCTTCGCCGTACAGGGTCGCGTCGGATAGGGGCGCGAACGTCCCGGCGTCGAGGTCTTTCGGGAGCTTCGAGTCGAGGAAGATCGACCTCGGGACAACGACAAATGGACTGGATTCCGATGCGAGATCGAACTCGGAGTGGGTCATGCATCATCGATGGTTAGCGCTTCGATGGCCGCCTTGAATCGATCGGGACTTGCGATGTCCCGGATTTCGACAGACACGAGGGCCGCTCAGTCCGGTCCGAATGTATGATCATCGGCGGCTAGAATGAGGCATCACTTCAGCACCACCTTTTCCGGCGCCCAGGCGAGGAGGGCTTTGGCGGTCTCTGCAGCCAGCGCACGGTGGTGCCGCCGAAGGACATTGTAGTGCTTCTCGTACACCTTTCCATTCACAGTTGTCACAACGACGTCGGTCGGAACTTGAGCATCTTCCAATGAGGTTCCAAGCTGCGAATCGCGGACCGACGTCCGAACGATCCGGTTGAGTTTCAGCTCAATCCTTTTCACATCGCTGATATGCGTCCATTCGCGTCTTCCCAAGACCACTGCGAGAATGGTTGCCCGAGGGAAGCTAAGACGGTCGCCCTCAATGAGGACGGGAAAGGCCTGGGCCTCGGCAAGTTGAAATGCAAACCCGAGAGCAAAGGCTCCGACCAAGATCCCGAACCCCGTCAGAAGCGCGCCAAGAACCAGAGAAAACCCGCTGACAACGAGTCTGAACAGCACATATCCAAGGCTCGCCGTCGTAACCGCCAACAGGACGATGAACAGGTGCCGAAGACTTCGGTCTTTGGTTTCCCGATAGGAAAACGCCATGATTAATTACCCGTCCATCTGGCCACTACTTGCCCCACCGTGAGGATGATTCCAACGACCCCGACCACTCGGACACCGTACACCCAACGGACCATTTTCGAGAAGGCAAAGTGCGCACGCCTGGCTGAGTCGGGTATTCGGCGGGCAAGGTTCTGGCAGTTGCACAGGGGAACGTCATGCCCCGCGTCATCGATCTTGAAAGTGATTCTGGACACCCCGAGCCTGCATTGGTGGATGGAAACGGCGCCAGATATCCGGCAGACGTCGGCTCCTTGATCCAATCGACTTGCTTTCTCCGTCTACGAACACAATCCAACAGTTACGGCCCACCGCCCCACCACGGACTTCAATCGTCGAGATTCGGGCCGCCGGTATCTCCTCCCGCCGGTGAACATACCTCAACTCCAAACTTTCGCTGGACACCTCCAGGGAGTAGGGGAATTGGAAGACCGCGACGAAGAGGGCAAGCGCCATCGCCGCAAGCAGAAAAAGCACGACATAGTAGGAGGAGTCCGCCGAAGTTCCCCGTTCGTACAGGGCCCTGAGAGAATGCCCAGATTGCAGCAAAGGCGAACACGAGTCCGACGGCACCGAAAGAGACGACCGCGGGCGTGTTGGAGATTATCTCGCCTTGCCCGGCCGTGCTCCGATGCCCTCGCCCGCTCCCATCCACGGCATCACCTCAGCGGATGCTGCTGAAGATAGGCGGTAGCGGAGTACCATGCGAACGCGCCTACTGCAAAACCGATTGACGCCAAGAAGATGCCACCCTGCGACTTCGAGACGATCGTCCGTCGCGTTCGGGTTGGGCTGGGCGAAGCGGGACGTCCTCGCATCTCAGCGGTCACTTCCCAGAGAGAAGGCGAGTCACGGCGTCGACAAATCGCGCGGCGTCCCCGAGTACCGTCTCGGAGTCTTCCCTCCCGGGACGCACCGCCGTCGAGTAATCCGCCCGATTTCGAATCGCCATCGCCTTCCCGAAGGCCGTGGTGAGATCGGAGGAGAGGAGGCCGGGCGCGACGAACAGTTCTCCGAAGCGTTGGAGCGTCCCGCCGTGGGTCTTCGCGGCAACGCCGCGGCTTGCGAGCGCGGCACGGGCGGCGTACACGATCGCGTAGTACGCACGGCTCACGGCGTCCGGATGAAAACCGCGGGATGCGAGGAGCCTTGCCGCCTCGAGCGACTCTTGGGCGGCTTTCAGGAGGTCCTCGGATTCAGGCAAGGACAACGCCCTCGGAGGCCACGGTGCGCCCGAACAACGTCCGGTCGACCCGTCCCATCTCTTCCTGCGTGAATGCCATGGGGGTGACGAGGACGCCCGTCTCGAGGAGCAGCCGCACGGAGTCCGCGGCGAGCTCCCCCTGAAGTGCCAAACGGTCGCCGCGTCCCACGACGATCAGGTCCACGTCAGAGTCCTCCCGGTAGTCTCCGCGGGCCACGGACCCGAACAAGATGACCCGCTCAATCCTCTCGCCATACTTCGCCTTGAGGTGGAGGGCAAAATCCTCCGCGATCTTTCGGTAGTCCCTCATGCCGCCGTTCCGATGGTCCATGACGGTCTTAAAGGCATCGCGGCGAGGGAGGAAGTGCCTGAGGAGGAACCTTCTGCAGCATCCGTCCCCACGGCCCCGAGCGCCTTCATCCCCCAGTCCACGATCGCCTCCGCCAGGTTCACGAGGAACGTGCCCAAGGCGACGAGGACGTCGTAGAACATCTGGCCGAGCTGCACGAGGACGTTCGCGAAGCCCGGCATGCCGTCCGGCGCCGCGCCCGTCGCGCCGTTCGTCACCTTGGCCCACGGCAGGATGCGCACGACGTCGTACGGCAGGTTCGCCAGGAGGACGTACGAGGTGAGGTCGACGTACGAGTACACCTGGACGTCCGTCGCGTTCCGCAGCAACCGGCTCAGGACGTTGTACGCGTCCGAGCCGGCCAGGGACACCGCGATGACGTTCATCACGCTCTCCGAGACGCTCGTCTGTCCGAGGTCCTCGCCGTACAGGGTCGCGTCGGTCAGCGGGACGAACGTGCCCGCATCGAAGTCGGCCCGGAGCTTCGAGTCGAGGAAGATCGACCTCGGCACGACGACCGCATTGACGCCGAGGACGAACGGACCGTACGCGGACGTGACGTCGAACGTGGACTGTCCGGAGCCGAAGAACTCGCGCTACACAACCTCGACCTTGAGAATCACGATACGGGAACGCGAGCGGGATTGAATGCTGATGCCAGTTCAGAGGCCAGAGTTCCATCAAGGAAGCCGATACGAACCCTACGTCCAGTCTTCATAGTAATTGCGAGATGGGCTATGCCCGCCATTCCACGGGTGAGCTCTGCAGACCGTACCTCAGAGAGGGGAATCGTTTGGACCTGCGGTTTGCGAGACCACCGAACCCGGACCACAACGAAATTGTCACCGAGAACGCCAAGTCGTGTCGGAGCGTAAGTGATGAACAGGAGGACGAACATGTTGCACAGAATCAGGAGGCCAACCAGTAGGCCTTGGATCAGTCGACTCGTAATCTGAAGGAGAATGAGCGTGCCAAGTGGATCTAGGACGAGGAGACCAACGAATCCAACCACGTAGAGGGTCCGACGGTATCCGTCGATTCGCATCGCCATCGGGTTTTCGTTCAGTCTATGACCTCCCCTTAGCTACAGCAAACCGAATTCATGAACAGCGGCCAGGAATCCGATTATGTTGAGGACGAAGCTAATCATCGACAGAAGCTGCACTCCAGGTAGTTCTGAGTAACGCATGGCAAACATCGAAGCGACGAAGCTAACCGCTAGGAAGGCCGCGACGAATTCGAACCATTGGGCGCTTGCGGAGTCGCGTTAATCGAAATCGCGACAAACCGCTGAACGGCTGGAGGCTCAACTGCCGCCCTCCTGCTCCATGATCGACTCCAAGAGATGAACGATTTCCGGGTCCAAAGGACCATACGTTGCCTGTCGTGAATCATCGGACAAGGACGTCACCCAAGCCGCTCCGACTCGAATCTGCGGGACATGCAACCGGACTGGCTTGGACCGACCGAACAGCCGAATTGAAACGTGTTGTCCATCGACTTGGACGCGAAGAGGAACGCGCCGGGCTGAAAAAAACGCCATGGCGATTACAACGGCGGAAACGAGCGACGAGAACGCAAACGCCACGAGCGTAAGGCTCACCCGGAGGGAAAATCCGACCACGATGACATACGCCAAGCCCCCGACGAAACCAAGATAGGTCAATCGGCGCCGGCCCGATCGATTGGACGATTCCTTAAATGTAGAAGGAGGGCGCGGTGGGTGCGGTGCGCGGACGCCCGTAATCCCGAGCCGATGGAGAGCCCGGACGAAGGCTGGCCAACTGACGATCAAGCCTTTCTCGATGGCGACCCTCCGCATACCAAGTGCGGTTCGTACGTCGAAGCTCACGTAAGCCTCGGGCGGCGATTCGTGGAGATCAGCCGTGACAATTGCTTCCGCCGGCAGCCAGTATCCCCCTTCAAGGAATCCTTTCGGAAGCGGGAGGTATATCCCATCCGGCGCTACCTTCGGGCCCCGTAGTCTGCGATGGATGCGAACGGCGACCGAAAATGGAAAAAGACTCAGAATGAGTCCCAAGACACCGATGGCCAAGACCGGGGAATATCCGTAAACCGCACCCGCAATCGCTGTTGGAAGACTCCCAGCGACGAAGAGGAGCCCCTGCACGATTCCGGTTCGGACAATGCCCCGTTTGACAATCGCGAAGGGTTCTTCGAGACCCGGTCCATAAAAATCCACAGCGCGTCCCTACCCTTAGGTCATTTGAGTTTCCTTGAGCAAGCCTGCGGTGTCGTATCCCAGCGCAACTAGTGCGATACCGTCCCCTCGGCGGCCGACAACCGTGTGTTGCATATAGCCGGCGTTGTCAATTCGGCTTGAGTTGTCACGTTTTCCCCGGAAAGTCCGGAACCGGGATCGCCCTGCCGCGACTTGCCTTCGCGAAAAGTGCCACACGCGGGAGACCCGCCCAGTCACGAACTCGCCGAGTCGAAAGCCCCTGCACACGTACGCGGACGCCCCTGCTGGGATTCGAACCCAGGTCAGAGGCTCCGCAGGCCTCTGTCCTATCCAAGCTAGACTACAGGGGCGCAGCGGCGTCTAACGGCCCGGCCATATTTGATGGTGATGGCGACGTACCTCACGCCTTGAGCGCTTCGATCGACCGGAGGAAAATCTCTTCGATGAGGCCGCTCGCGTAGACCTCCCGCAGAAGGCCGCGGTCCCGGTAGTACTTGATGAGCGGCGCGGTCTGCTTCTCGTGCGTCTCGATCCGCTTGCGCACGACCTCCTCTTTGTCGTCCGCCCGGATGATCAGAGGGGTGCCGCACTTGTCGCAGACGCCGGGGTTCTTCGGCGGGTTCATCAGGATATGGTAGACCGTGTCGTCCTTCGGGCATATGCGCCGGCCCGTGTTCCGCTTGATTAAGTCCTCCGGCTCCAAGAAGAGGCTCACGACCGCGTCGATCTTCGTGAGCCTGGAGAGCGCCTCCGCCTGGGCGAGGTTCCGGGGGAAGCCGTCGAGGATGAACCCCTTCTTCGCGTCCGGCTCCTTGAGCCGTCGTTCCGTCATCGTGATCACGAGGTCGTCGGGCACGAGCTGGCCCGAGTCCATGTACGCCTTCGCCTTCTTGCCGAGGGGCGTGTCGTCGACGACGTTCCGGCGCAGGATGTCCCCCGTCGAGATCCGCGGGACGCCGAGGTACGCGGAGAGCTTTTCGGCCTGGGTGCCTTTGCCCGCGCCCGGGGGGCCGAGGAGGATGAGACGCATGGCCCGTGGAGAACGAATTGGCGGTCAAAAGACTTTGGACCTTCGATTTCGATGCACCAAACCCCAAAATCGCGCGAAACCCAGTTTCTTCGTCCTGTCCCCTCAGGCCTCACCGCCCTGTGTCGTGGGGCCCCATTTTTGGCGCCGGTTCGGCCATGGACGAACCGGCGTGGCTCACCGATTCTCGACTTGGGTTCTCCACTCCGTTTCAGGTAGTCCATTGCCTTGGCAAGGCGATCAGGGTCATCCCTAAAACAGTCCTAAACCCGTGTTGCACCCATGCATAGGAGACCCCGCACCTTAGTTGTTCCATGGATATGGTCAATTGCCAGACGTCCACTCTTCGACTTATCACCGCAAATGGCGCAGACCCCGCCCTGTCGTTCAAGAAGGAGTTGGTACTGCTCGTCGGTTAGAAGCGTCCCGCGGAATGGCGTGGTTTCTGATATCGCTCAAGCCGGGCGATTTGCTCTGTTGCAAACCTCCGTAGAGCACCCACAGCTGCAACCGTACCTCGCTTCACCAGTTCTTCCCACTCTTCCGAATCGTCGCTCATTAGTGGACAAAGCCAGACGGCGCGCTCATATAGATTCCGAGAACCGTCGGTGAAGTGTTTAGACTTCTTCCCGAAGTCCCGCTCCAAGCGTGAACCTCGCAGTCTAGCTGCTCCTCGGTTCCACCTGGAGAGGACGGTCCTCTATTTTTGTACAAACAGACATGAGTAATAAGCACTCTTCTGCAATGCATGGAAGGGCAGTTCCCGCCGAAAGAAGGAGAGAGGATCTTGCAAGACTTGATGGCTCATCTCAAACCGGAGAAGACGATCCTCCATCAGAGCGTAACTTTGTTCGGCGAAGCGGCCCGGGTCTTCGATGCAGGAGCAATCGAAGGGACCGCGCTTCTGTGCCGCGCGACATTGGAGGCCGCTTGCTATGTCTTCCTATACAGAGACTGGAGCAAGGGTATGTGGTGGAGATTTAACCCGCCGCGCACCCACGATGGGAGGATCCGGCCGGTTCGCCTTGAAGAGATGAAACGCGCGATAGCTAGGCGAGGAGTCCTTTCCGATGAGCAGATGGCCGCTCTTGGTCGAATCCAAGAGGATGGCAACCTCATCGCCCATGTAGCAGCAAAGCAGGAGGTAGCAATGGTCTCCGCTGCCCAGGAAGGCGACATCTCTAAAGCGCGCCTCTGGCTAACGCGGGACGAGGCTCTACGAGACCTCAAGGACGCCGCGAACATCCTTCAGACGCTATTGGAGTTACCTAGTTAGTGCAGTCGCGGCTGTACGGCAGGCCACGCATACGAAAGCTCCCTCAGGAGAGCGGGCGTATGAGACGTTGGTGTACCAGCTCACGGACCGCCTCGACTTTCGGCATCAAGGCCTCTATCTCCCGAAGCCGAGCAACGACCTTGCCGTTCAGGACCAGGGTCTCCTTCATCTTCTTGACCATCTCGTCCGCAAGCCTCCTTGCGTCCTGATAGCCAGCTTGACCGATTCGGTTGACTATGTTGGTCATGCGGTTTGGGTCCAACGTGGTAGTGTTCGGATCGAACAAGAATTGATAGCCACTGCTTTTGACCTCAGTCACTATTTCTGGTCCGGGGTTGCGGGAGCCTACCCTGTCGGTCAGGTGCATGGTTGCATCAATCAAGATTTTCTCTGCAGCAGAATACGCCTCGTTCCAAACCTCATGGTACGTCTTAAGTTCCCGTACGAGGTCTTCCACTGCATGTCCAACTTCTTGAGCCACGAAGACTTTGAGATGTGTGTCGTTGATTTCCTGCCACTTCTGAAGGGACCCGATGAAGCCTCGGTCTAAGTCTTGGATGACTCGCTGCAAATCGTCGTACAAGGGTGTGTAGATGCGTTCGAACCTGAACTGAGCATCTCTGCTCTCTCGAGTAATGTGTGAGTAGAGCCACATACCCATGCTCGCACTGAAGGAAGCGGTGAAGACAGCGACCGGAAGGGCGAAGACAAGGGCGAGGTCAAGTTCCGGATGCAGGAATTGATAGGCCCACACAGCGGCCGCGATGACACCCGAAACTATCCAAAGCACAGGGATGAAGTGCCAAGGGTTCCTCCACCAGGTAATGTCCACACTCGTAGCAGCGCGGTATCCCAAATGAACATTGCTCGGGTTATCCGCGGTCCACACCACTCATCACAATCCACTGCTGTCGGTCCTTCCTCCGAACCGGGTAGAACAACTTGTCCGCGAGCAGGTGTCCGGGCTCACGTCGTCGGCTTCAAGTTACGGAACATGACGAAGAAGGATGTGATCGACGACACATAGAACGCGGTCGCGAGGAAGATCGGGAGGTCGTAGTAGCCCGCGCCCATCAATACGCCGCCGAGGACCGTCGTCACGCTGTTCGGGAGGCGCCAGATGATCGAGTTCACCGCGCTCGCCAGCCCCCTCTGTTCCGGCGCGACGATCCCCATGAGGAACGAGTCCCCGATCGGCGCGGACATGTTCATCAGCGCCGCGCGGATGAGGTACAGCCCGCCCGCGACGACCGCGTTCGTGGCGAAGGCGAGGCTCAGCAGGAAGATCGTCGAGAGCCCCTGGGCCATGACGATTGCCCGCACGGAGCCGTATCGCTTCGCGAGCGCTGCGCTCCCGATCGCCGCGATCCCGATCGTGACGTTGGACAGGGCGAGCAGCGGCCCACTCCACGTGTCCGGCACACCGAATTTCAGGAAGAGCCACGTCGGCACGAGCGGGATGAAGAACCCCGCCCCGAGGCCGATGAGGCCGTTCGCGCCCGAGAATTTCAGCATCGGCTTCCAGTCCATCCATTTCGGCCGCCCCTCCCGCACCCGCAATGTCTCCCGGTAGCCCCGCAGCAGGACCGCGAAGGCGACGGGCATGACGAATCCGAAGGCGTCGGTCACGACGAGCGCGCCGACGTGGATCGTGTGGCTGTCGAGCCTCGACCATGCCTGGAGGGCCGGGAAGGCGAGCGGCAGCGCGAAGCCCGCTCCGACCGCGACGTTGTTGAGGACGAACGACAGGGAGAACGCCGCGTTCCGCTGCGCCGCCGTCGTCTGGTCCGCGATGATCGCGTTCCACGTCGAGAGGAAGGCGCCTTCGCCGACGCCGGCGGCGACGGAGGCGAGGACGAGCCATCGCAGGTCCGTCGTGAAGGCGAACACAAGCAGGGATGGCGGGAGGATGACGGACGCGGCCAGCAGGAGCCCTTTCCGGCCGCGGCGATCCGAGTACCAGCCGAGCGGGATCGCAGTCACGACCATCGAAATGCCCTGCGCGCCGAGGATCAGGCCGACGACCTCGGGCCCGATCCCGATCTGCGGGAGGTACGCCGTGATGAAGACGATCAGGTACCCGAAGCCCACCCCGCCGAGGACGTTCGCGTAGACGATCCGCCGGACGTTCCGCGGGATCTCGGAGAACCCGATCCGGCGACGGAGGCGGGGCGGTTCTGTCGGCGTCGGCTCCATCGTCGGTCCCTCGCGTCCGGGGCCCGGGCCATCCTCGCCTGCCCCATCTATTTTCCGGTGGGTGGGCCGACTGGAACGGCGTCGAGGCGCCCAGTGAAATCCGAACGTCCATAGCCGTGCAGGGCTTGCAGGCCTCGGTCGATCATCCATGCGAATCGGAATCATCGGAGCCGGGCACATCGGCGGGACGGCGGCGCGGCTGTTCGCGCGGGCCGCTCACCAGGTGGCCGTGTCGAATTCCCGCGGCCCCGCCACGCTGGCGTCGCTCGTGTCGTCCATCGGCCCGAACGCGAAGGCCGCGAGCCCCGAGGACGCGGTGAAGTTCGGCGAGGCGGTTCTGCTCGCCCTCCCGTGGCGGAAGAAGGCGGAGCTTCCTCCCGCGGAGCTCTTCGAGGGCAAGATCGTGATCGACGCGATGAACCCGTACGCCGCCACGGGCCGCGTCATCGACCTCGGCGAGAGCACATCGAGCGAGGAAGTCGCCAAGAGGCTGCCGGGCGCTCGGCTCGTCAAGGCCTTCAACACGATGGGCTGGAACACCTTGGCGGGCGGTTCGCGGCCCGCGCACGAGGGGCGGTTCGTCGTCTTCGTCGCCGGCGACGACGCCGACGCGAAGGCGACCGTGACGGAGCTGATCGACAGCATCGGCTTCGCGACCCTCGACACGGGATCCCTCCGGGAGGGCGGCCGCCGTCAAGCGCCCGACACGCCGATCTACGGCCGGCCGTTGACGGTGCGCGAGGCGCAGGCCATCTTGATCCGGCGGCCATGAGCCCCGCCCCTCCCCGATCCGCGTTCACGCGCCGCGAGCGGCGGATCATCGATCGCGCGAAAACGCCGGAGCGAGTCCAGCGGTGGCTCGAGTCCCTGCCGTACAACCACGAGACGCACGGCGAGACGCTCCGCACGTTCCGCGGCGTGGTGCGGGCGACTCAGGTGCACTGCCTCGAGGGCGCACTGTGCGCGGCGACGATCCTCGAGCAGCACGGATACCCGCCGATCGTCGTCGAC
>Ga0137372_10006219_pt1 | contig 11598 bp, 8 predicted proteins | sample SagtaG_6_FD_104911 | JGI IMG/M metagenome (GOLD analysis project Ga0137372, IMG submission 104911) | Vadose zone soil microbial communities from Sagehorn Ranch, Mendocino, California, USA - Sage1_R_60_16 metaG | ecosystem: Environmental > Terrestrial > Soil > Vadose zone | place: USA: California...
GTCGCGCGCCAGATCGTCCAGCACGTCGGCGTGGAGGACGGGCGCGAAGAAACCTGCGACGAACACGGCACACAACCAGCGGCGGGCCTTCCTCATCTTCGTAATCTCTCCTTGATCAGGGTGCAGTGGGCTCGGCGTTGCGCAGCGCTTCCTCCAATGACTGGCTGCTTTTTACGGCTTCGTTCGCCACGCGCCAGCCATCGTCGTAGCTGCGAAATCCAACGGTCGAGCGATAGCGCACGCCCTCGTCATTGAGCGCGGCGCCGACCGGATTCAGGGCCACCCAGCGCCAAGTGAAATCGACGTCGGCGAATGTGCCGGCCTTGCCGATGCCGGTGATGTCTACCAGTTGGCGGCGCGCCACGTGCAGCGGCAGCGGGCCGATTCCAGGCGAGGTGTCGGAGACCAGAGGCCGGAAGACATCGACTCCAAGCGGCGAGAGGAGCACGTCCCAGCAGGGTGGAGGCTCAACTCCCGGGGGGCATGTCTGCTGGGTCGCGATGATCCAGCCCCGGCGCTGCAGCACCATCGAGTCGGGAGAATTGAAATCGCGGTTGGAAACAAGGCCGGTCTTGAGCCAGAAGACTTGCGGAGTCTTGAAGGTTTCTGAGGCGGAGATGAGGTCAGCGGCCAGGCGGCGCGTGAGGAAGTCGCGCCGCGAGCAGGCGGGGCTCGCGCAGAGTAATGCCGACAGGATGAACAGTCCTGGTTTCGAAGATACGCTCGGGAATCGGAAAGGGCCGCCCTCAGGGGCTAAAGCCCTCGTGCATCGTGGGTCGTGCGGCACGGCTGAAGCGGTGCCCTTCCCGGAACTTCTTTTTGAGAGCAGTTCTCTTGCGATGCGCATGAATGCTGATTATTGTTGCGTGAGGATTCTAACCAATTGGGAGCGCCGGCGGGGCAGAAAAGGCCGGGTCGCAATCTGGCCATCGAATTTTTTGGACCAGCGGCCGGGAACGGCCGCATGGCAAGCCGGGCAAGTGCCTTGCGCAGTCAGCTTGTAATCTTCGATGGCGTATCCGTAGCGCCGGATCAGCAGTTCTCCGCACTGCCGACAGTGAGTGTCTTCGAGATCGCCCACAGATCCGGGAAGGTTGCCGGCATAGATGTAGCGTAGTCCAGCATCCCGCCCAATCGCCGCCGCGCGCAGCAGATCTTCGGGACGCGTATCGTCGGGCGAAGTCATCTTGTAGTCCTGGTGGAAGGCAGTGACGTGCCACGGGATGTCGGGGGCAACGCTGGCGAGAAACGCGGTCAGCTTGCGCAGTTCGTCCTCGCTGTCGTTGAAACCGGGAATGAGCAAGGTGACGATCTCCAGCCACACGCCCATCTGGTGCAGGCTGCGGATGGTGTTGAGAATGGGTTCGAGGCGTCCGCCTAGTTGGCGGTAATGGCGGTCGTCGAAGCTCTTGAGGTCAACTTTGTAGAGATCGATCCAGGGGCGGAGATATTCGAGCACCTGCGGCGTGCCATTCCCATTGGAGACGAACGCGGTCAGCAAGCCAGCTTGGCGGGCCTGGCGAAAGACCGCGACCGCCCATTCGCTGGTGATCAGTGGCTCGTTATAGGTGCTGACCACAACTTTCGCGCCTTGAGCGAGAGCATCCTGGACGAGCAGTTCTGGATCGGCCTCCAGCGGCGGCGAGATGGCGTTCGGATCGCGCAGCGCCTGCGACGTCACCCAGTTCTGGCAATACGCGCAATGCAGATCGCATCCCAGCATTCCGAAGCTGTAGGCGAGAGCGCCGGGATAGGCGTGGAAAAACGGTTTCTTCTCGATGGGATCGCATTGCACACCGGCTACGTAGCCGTAGGGAACGTAAAGCTTCCCGCCGCGATTGAAGCGGACTTTGCAGACGCCGGGTTGGCCTTCCGGGATGGGGCAGCAGTGGCCGCAGGCATAGCAGCGCACGCGATTGCGATCCAGCGTTTCCCAGAGCGCGCGGTCGCCCTCGCGGACGCGCTCATCCACAATGTCGCGCAGCGTGGCCATAACTCTATTGTACGGCTGGGTGGATGCGGGAGTGACCAAATCTCGGCGGCCGCGGAGGCAGTTTCTCGCGCTGCGTGCCAGGGCGCCCTCGCGACAGCCGGCGAGACGCCGGCGCTACTTGGCTTGCTTTGCGGCGTTGTGTTGGCGAAGCCAGATGTCGGCTTGCTGGCGGGCGGCGGCGATCTGCGATCGCGTCATTTGCGAAGCCAGGCCTTCCAGTCGGGACTTGCTGGTCTCGTCCCCTCGGGCGAACGCCAGCGTCGACCAGAAGTAGGCGCGGGAGAGATCTGGCGGAACTCCGCGCCCCGCCCAGTAGTAGGCACCTAGAGTAGCTTGCGCGCCTACGTGGCCTTGTTGGGCGGCGCGCAGGAACCACTGCACCGCTTGCGTGTCATCTTGCCGCACACCGTCACCTTCATGGTATCGGGCACCCATGCGCCACTGCGCGTCCGCCTCGCCGGCATCGGCCCGCTTGCGCAGGGCTTCAGGCGAATCTTCGTCCTTACTGTTGCGGGCAGCGTTTTGTGAAGAAACGGCCGCCGGCCGATTGGCGGCGCGCGCGTTGACGCCAGACCCGCGCCTCTCAATGGAGGGGGCAAGCAAATATCCCAGCGCCAGCGCCACAATCGCAAGCACCAGCGCCATGAGTCCAAGCTGAAGGCGCGATGACGGCCGCACTCGCTGCGGCTCAGTTCCCGCTTTGGCCTCGGGCTCGGGTTGCAAGAGAGCCTCAAGAATGGAAGGCGTCAAAGAAGCTGGTTCTGAGGAAGGAGGCAGCATTTCGGCGGTCGCGGCGTCTTGCAGCAGGGGCGCTTCCGGGTGCTCCTCGGGAAGCGCTTCCACCAGCCGCTCGAGAACCGTCGCATGCGCCTTGGTGAAGGATCGCGGGTGAGGAGAGAAGACTTGGAGCAGGCCGACGACGCGAAAACCAGAAAACATGGGCACGGCAAGCATGGAGCCGATGCCGAGCGCGCGGCAGACTTCTGGATCGACACGGGAATCGTTTTCCGTATCCTGGCAGCCGACGATCATCGCGCTGCGAACACACTCCCCGGACAAACCTTGCTTTCGATCGACGAGGGCACCCACTGGTGGCGCAGGTTCTCCGGCTCGGGCGCGGCAGATCATATTGCCGTGGGTCAGGAAGGCGAGCGCGGCGCCGTCGGCGCCAGTAAGGCGCAAAGCGTGTGCGATGATGAACTGGAAAACGGCATCGCGATCAGCGCCGGCCTCGTAGATCTCGCGGCGGACCGCATCCACCGCCGAGAGCATGCCGCTCAGATCTTGTGTGGCGCTGCTGGATTCGGTGGAGGGCAAGGGTTCGCGCGGAATCTCCTCCGGATCTTCCGTCTGGCGGGACAACTGCTCGCTGCGAGCGGCCTGGTTGGAGCATGCAATCAGAAGATTGGCAAAGAGCCATTCTCTCAGCAGCCGCCGAGAACTTTCGGGCAGCGCGGAAAAACGCATGCCCACCCGTCCTGAGGGGTCGCTCCACACCACCTGACCACTGCCGTGGATGAACGTTCTGGTCTCGGGCAGATCCAGGGTCAGAGCCACGGGCCGATTCACTTCGAGCATTTCACCGGTTTGCACGGCAAAGCCCTCTTCGTGCAGATCCAGCAGTTCGCTTAGATCCACCACCATCGATGCCTGCGGGCCATTGAAGCTGGCGTACACCGGAGAGTGGACCTTTTGCCGAACGAGCCGGCGGCGGTCTCGCGGCTGAACGGGTGGAGCGAGAGACGGTTCTGGTTCTGGATCCGGGAGTCTGAGGGTGCCCTGGGCCATGTGCGCCATTACATATTAACTCAGGCGACAAAATGAGGGTGAGTGGGATCGTGCGAGGCAAGGATTAGAGATTGGCGGCCAAATACCGGCGGGCGTCTCGCTCCGCTGAAACGAGGACGGGAGGCGTGGACAGGGCTCGATCGAGCGCATCCGCCAGGACAACGGGAAATTCCGAAGTCAGAAGGTTGACGTCCAGTTGCAGAGTGCGCTGGCTATAGGCGCGGTAGACCACGAGCGAACCGCGGCGACGGTTGGACGTCGTGAGCAGGTCGAGAGTCAGGGTCCAACAGGGCTCGCTGGAGATCGCGACCAGATGAGGGAGTTTACTCCAATGAAGGGGGCGGGTCGCATCAACCTGCGACGGCCGATCACCGTGCAGAGATTTGACATGCAGTTCGAAGGCGTCGAAATCGTTAGTGCCGAAGGCGGCGGCCAGAATGCTGCGCACCTGGGCGAAATCGCCGGCCACCTTCAGTTCCTCGACCGCGCGGCGCACGGAAAGATTGTTGATGACGATCTGGCGCTGGTCGATGGTCCGCTGCGCCACTCGCCGCAGTTCGCCAAATTCCGGGTAGTTCAGATGCTGGACACCCAGCCAGATGCCCGTGCCCACCACGGCGAGCACCAGTCCCAGAGTGCTTCCGGTCGGCCAGAGCAGGAACAGACTGAGAAGAGCAAACAGTGCCGAGACCGCGTAAAGAACGATGACGACCTGGCGATGCGAGAAACCCATCTTCAGCAGCTTGTGGTGAATGTGTTCGCGGTCGGCGGTGAAGACGGGGCGGCCGCTAATCAGGCGGCGCAGGATGGACAGCGCGGTTTCCAAGATCGGCAACCCGAACGAGACGACTGGAATAGCGACGGCCACGAAGGTGGGCGCCTTTTGCGCGCCGGCCAAGGCAAGCGCACTCAAAAGAAAACCGATGAACAGGCTGCCCGAATCGCCCAGAAAAATGGTGGCCGGGTTGAAGTTGAAGCGGAGGAATCCGAGGATCGCTCCGGCCAGCGCGACGCTCATCAGCGAACCCTGCCAGGAATGGTTCACCAGCGCGACGATGAAGAAGACGAGGGTGGAGAACAGAGCCGACCCGGCTGCCAAGCCATCCAGACCATCGATCAGATTAAACGCATTCGTGATCGCGACCACCCAAAGCACGGTGACGGGCAAACCGATGAACCAGGGGAAAGTGTGCTGGCCGAACAGGACCGGCAGATCGAGAATGCGCATTCCGCCGGCGAACAGCATGGCAGCCGCCACCACCTGGGTGGCGAATTTCAAGTACGGACCGGCGCCATGGAGATCGTCGTAAATGCCGAGACAAAAAATCAGGCAGGCAGGGATGTAGATACGAAGAAGGGTGGTGGGGGCAAATCCTTCGAGCAACCGTGGGGAAAGGAGCGCGAGGAGCAGCCACAAGCTTAGACTGAGGGAAAAGGCCAGGAAAATCGCGACGCCGCCGAGGCGGGGAAGAGCGGATGCGTGGACATGGCGGCCCTCCTGCGGGAGGGAAACCCATCCTCGGCGCATGGCCAGGTCTCGCACTTGGCGGGTCGCCGCAAAGGACACTGCCAGCGAGAACGCAAATATCCCAAAGAAAAGGAGCGTCAAAGCCCGATATCCCTTCCGGCTGAAACACCCGGCATTTCAGGCCAAGCTCGCAGAACGGATTTTCCGTCTCTTGTTCCAGAACGAGGTTTTTGTACCAAGCTAGGAAATCAGTAGTAATTTGGTTGCCGCAACTATACATCTAGCGGCTTGCGCGGGCAAATATTCCAGTACTCAGAAGGGCAAACTTGTTCTCAGAGGTTGGCGAACTGGGTACCTGCCGTTCAAAATTTTGTCCGTCAGCTCCGTGCTAGACTGGGGGGACACGCGGATCTCAGGAGTTCTCGTATGCCCCGGCGGAGCCGTTTTTTCGTATTGCGCAGTGTGTTCTTTTGCGCATTGGCAAGCTTGCGGTTGCTTTCCCAGACGCCGGTTTCGGGAGACACATCGGCGGCGCCGTCCCCGCCCCCAGCGACTGATGCGGCCCCACAGAAATCCACTCGCCTGCTGGCCAACTCGAATGTCAAGCTGGGCGTGGGCGATCTGATTGAAATCAGTGTTTTCGGAGTGCCGGATCTCAGTAGCAAAGCGCGGGTCAGCAGCAGCGGAGATGTGTATCTTCCGCTGATCGATTACGTTCATGTCGGCGACCTGACCACGGATGAGGCACAGAATGTGATCCAAAAGCGGCTCGAGGATGGAGGGTTCGTCCGCAACCCGCACGTAACGATTTTCGTGAATGAATCGGCGTCGCAAGCGATCACGATGGTGGGAGAGGTGGTCCACCCGGGACCATATCCTGCGATCGGAGAGCGGCGCCTGTTTGATCTGCTGTCCATGGCGGGAGGTTTGAGCGAGAAGGCAGGTCGAACCGTCAGCATCGTGCATCGCGGAGAAGCCAACCAGAAGGTCGAGCTGCAACTGCCGCAGAGTTTGACCGAGGACACCCAGAACAACATCGCGGTTCTTCCCGGAGATACCATCATCGTTTCGCGGGCGGGGATTGTGTATGTGGTTGGGGACGTGCAACGTCCGAGCGGATTTCTGATTGAAGACAACTCGCTCACCGTGCTGAAGGCCCTAGCCCTGGCGGGCGGGAGCACTCGCACTTCTTCCTTGAACGCGACGAAGATTTTGCGGCAAACACCCAACGGAGTGCAAGAAATTCCCGTTCGTCTCAAGAAGGTGCTGCACGCAAAAGCGCCCGACGTCGCGCTGGTCAAAGGCGATGTGTTGTTTGTGCCTGGAAGCTCAGCCAAGGTTGCCGCATACCGCACGGCTGATGCAGCGATGAGCCTAACCACATCTTTGAGCATACTTGCGGTCCGTCCCTGAGAAGAGAATTACCTTCCTTCGCGCTTTTCCGTGATTACCTTACCCAACACCTTCAGATATTTCTGCGCCGTCCGCTCCCGCGAGAGCTGGCTGACGATGTAGTTGCGGCCACTGATGCCCATGCGTTGCCTTCGCCCAGGGTCGGCGGCGAGGTTGAGGATCGCTTGGACCAGAGCGTCGCTGTCCTCTGGTTCGACGAACACTCCCGCACCGGCAGCTTCGACCACCTGACGAGCCTGACCATCGACGGCAACAATGACTGGGCGTTGGCAAGCCATGTACTCCAGCAGTTTGGTGGGAATCACGGTCTTGAACAGCTCAGTTTTCTTCAGCAGCACGAGACCAACGTCGGCAGCGGAAATGTGCACTGGGATGCGCTCGCGCGGCTGCTGATCGAGGAACTGGATGTTGGCCAGGCCGCGGGCGGCGGCGAGGTCGGAAATGCGCTGTTTTTCGGCCCCCTCTCCAATTAACAGGAAGGTGGCGGCGGGGAGCGCGGTTTGAAGGCGCTGGGCTGCGGTGATCAGTCTCTCGAGGCCGTGCGCCATCCCCATAGTGCCGATGTAGCAAATCAGAAAGCGGTTTTCGAGGTGGAGTTCCCTGCGGACTTCGCTGGCAGCGGGATGCACGCGGAAAAGATCGGTCTCTACGCCGTTTTCAACAATCGAGATCTTTGTTTCGGGAGCGCGCCAATGGCGCATCAAGTGGTCTTTGAAGGCAGGCGTCACCACTACGATGTGGTTGGCCCGACGATAGAGGAATCCGGCGATCACACCGAGGGTGCGATGCAACAGGCTGCCTTCTCGACCTGCGCCGACCGCGGCCAGTGATTCCGGCCACAGATCGCGCACTTCGAAGACGAAAGGCACGCGCTTCCACCATGCCAGCCACCATCCGGAAAGCGCGACGAGCAACTGTGGAGAAGTGGCGATCACGACATCGGGCTTCTCGAGATCGAGACCACTGATGGAGGAAGAGACAAAGAAGGACGCGTAATTGCGGATGCGCTCGTGTGTCTTGCGGTTGGGCAAGGGCCAGAGCCAGGTGCGGACGACGCGGACGCCGTCGACGTTTTCTTTATAGAGAATGCCGCGGAGGCGGGAACGCCACTCTTCGGGCACCAGGCCGGTGGGATGATTCGGAAATCCGGTGAGCACGGTGACATCGTGGCCCATGCGCGCCCAGTGGCGGGACAATTCGGCGGCGCGGGCGGCGGGCGCTCCCATTTCCGGCGGGAAGTATTGCGATACGTAGAGAATCTTCACGATCAGTAGTAGAGCAGCTTGAAAGTGCCTTTCGCGATCAGGGCACGGGTTCGATTGGTGCGATGCTTGGCGTAATTTTCCCAGCGCTGGGCGATTTCTGCGAACACGCTTACGCCCGTCAGTTTTCCCATGACCTGCAACTGCACGATGTGCAACTGGTGGTAGAAGGGGCTGGCCAGCATTTTCAGGCGCGTTCCCGATTGCTCGTAGAGCGACCAGTATCCGGTATCGTATCGGCGGAGATTGCGGACCAGCGTTTCCACTCCTCGGTCGAAGATTCCTTTTGCATTGGTGTCCGCGCGCGCGCGCCAGAAATCAAACACTCCGCATAGCGCCCACATGAAACCGTTCAGGATATGGGTGGGCGGACTCACCAGGTATTCTTCGATCCAGAGATTCTTTTCTTCGTCTTCGAAAAGCACGCCACCTTCGGCGATGGGGCGGGTCAAAGCTGCGAAGGCTCGCTCGGCCGCTTGCAGGTATTTAATTTCTCCCGTGTGAGCATGAGCGCGCAGAAGCAGCGAAACACCCTGTCCCTGGGCCAGTCCCGAATACCAGGGCGCTTTCAGTGTGTCGCGGTAGTCCCAGTCGAAATGGTGGTTCCAGACCCAGAGGCCGAGAGGATTTTGCTCCAGATTATCGCAAAGCCAAGCGGCAGCCTTCAGCGTCTTTTGGCTGCGGGCCTCGTCACCGGTGGCGCGGAACTGATTGTAGTTCGCCAGGCCCCACTGAGCGATAGCGATTGGGTTGTACTGGAGGCCGATCACTCCTCGATAGTCGAGCATGGGAATGCCGTTGGTGTCGTAGGGGCCGGCGTAATCGGCCTTTTCGCGAAACAGCATATAGTACTGGCCAAGTTGGCCGCTGGGACGAGCGAGGGCGCCCGTCGCTCCATCGTCTTGAAATGCCCGTGGATTGAGGGCAGGGGTTTCGTGCCAGAATGTGAGGTGGCTTCGCCCGGCGCCGAGATAGGCGCTGAAGATGCGCCGGTAATACTGCCAACGCGTGGCCACGCTCATTCAGGTTATTCGATCTCCCAGATCGTTGTAGTCTGATCGTCTTGTTCAACGGCTACGGTCGTCACGGCGAGATAGCGGGTGCGGTTCTCACCGTCGGGTAGAAAGGCGTTGCCGTATTGAAAATACTTCATCGAGAGGCTGTCTTTCTTCCAGCTCGCAACGGTCTGCCATTGCATGCCGTTTCGCGATCCGACTAGATGAACTTCGCGATCTCGGTTGACCGCGCTGGGCTCGACCATCGTGGAAAAGAAAATGCTCTGACCTGCCTGGCAGCCGTAGGTCGAGGATGCATTAAGATCGCCGACGCGATCGGCGCGGCCGGTGCGATCGAGACGGTAGATATGGTTCTTCTCATCCGGCGTGTCGGTGGAGAGATACAGGCAATCCGGCGTCGGAATGGCGGCGACGGCGCGGACCTGCTGGTTGCCGCTCAGCACAGTCTCAATGGCGCCTAGATCGCAGGACGCGCGAAGAATCCTGCACTCCGAGCCTTCGTCGCCAGTGAGTATCCAGAGACAATCCCCCCAGCGATCGTAGACGATGTTATGCACGTGGCGAACGCTTCCCGCGGGGAACGTGTGGGCCACCTGCCATGTACGACCTCGATCATCTGACGCGTAAATGTGAACCTCGGTTCGATCGCGATTGTCGAAGTATTCTCCCCAGTAGACCTTGCCCGATGGTGTGGATGTGATATGCAGAGGGCGCGTGCCACGCAAAATCCGATGTGAGATGCGGAATTCGCTATCTCCGGGCCTGACCGTAACGATGGCCTTCGGCACGGCTGCGACTAGATGTCCGGTTGGCAATACGGCCAGGGCGTGAAAGCCGTCACGAAAGAGGCGGAAGGCCAGGCGCTGTACAGAACTTATATTTCTCCACCACTCTGGGCGGTAGCGGCCGGCTGGTTCCCAAGTGACATTTCCATAACCGACTTTTGCCCGCAGCAACTCATACCCACGCGATGCATACAGTACATCTCCATCCCACGCCAAGGCTCGCATTCGCGGGAATCTCGCGGCGCAGGTCAGCTCCAATGCTGGGGGATCCGGGAGCGCTTGTGGCTGCGTTGCCATAGTTTTTGGAAGAACGTTTCAGTTCTCGGTCTTCAGTAGTTCAAGGTTTTTAGAACCACGAACGATCCGATGGCCAGAACGTCCATGCGTGTACGCTTGAAGCAATCGATGGCCTCGTCCGGAGTACAAACAATCGGTTCATTTTCGTTAAAACTGGTATTCAGAATCACCGGAATTCCAGTCCGCCGCTCGAACGCCCGGATCAAATCGTAGTAAAGCGGGTTCTCCTCACGGCTCACGCTTTGCAAACGTCCGGTATCATCCACGTGATTCACCGCACAGAGCTGAGCACGTTTCTCCGGCCGGATCTTGTACACATGCAGCATGAACGGGGAGGGATGGTCATGCTCGAAGTACTCAGACTGGCGTTCCGCCAAAATAGATGGCGCAAAAGGGCGAAACCATTCGCGATGTTTAATGCGCGCGTTGAGAACGTCTTTCATATTGGAGAGCCCGGGGTGGGCAACAATCGAGCGATTCCCCAGGGCTCGCGGTCCCCACTCCATGCGTCCCTGAAACCAGCCCACCACATTTCCCGCAGCGATTTGCCCGGCAACAGTGTTGAGTAACGGCTCGCGGGCCAATTTTTCGTATTTAAGGCCGGATTGCTTGAGGTCTGCTTCGATTCTGTCGTCCGAGAATTTGGGGCCCAGATAAGAATTCTGCAATACATGCCTGCGGGATTGCTTCAGAACAGAATAATAGGTATGCAGCGCCGCTCCTATGGCCAGGCCTTCGTCGCCCGCGGCAGGCTGGATCCAGGTTTTCTGAAATGGCGTCCGCGCGAAAAGTTTTCCGTTGGCGACACTATTTAAGGCGCAGCCTCCGGCCATGGCGAGGTTTTCGGAGGGAACCCGTTGGTGCAGCGCATTCGCCATGTGGAAAAAGATTTCTTCAAAATTGTGCTGCATGGCATAGGCGAGATCCATGTCCCGCTGCGTGATTTCCGCATGCGGCTCGCGCGGCTTTCCGAATAGCTTTTCCATGCGGCTGGAAAAGTGTGGCGCCAGCTTAACGGTGCCGTCCGATTGGATTTGCATGCCCTGGTTGCTGCCCAGCGGTTTAAAGTACTCGAGATTCAGCTGAAACGCTCCGTCTTTGAAGCCGGCAATTTCAGAGATCTGCCGGCAATACGTGGGCTTGCCATACGGGGCCAGGCCCATGACCTTTCCTTCATCGCCATATTTTTTGTAACCGATGAATTCGCAAATCATGGTGTAGAAGCTGCCCAACGAATGCGGCAGAAACACGCGGTCCAGGACTTCAATTTCGTTACCCTCGCAGCGCGCCATCATGGTTGAAACAAAATCGCCTGAGCCGTCATAGCTGAATCCCGCGGCCTTTTCCCATGGCGAACAATAATATGCGCTGGCGATGTGAGCAATGTGGTGCTCGAGGTGATGTTCCTGAAACCGGAGTTGTTGAGCGTCCACGTCCAAGGCGTTGGCCAGCAGTATGCGCACATCCCGCATCGCCCGTTTTCGCTGGCGCAAGCGGATGAAGTTCAGGATTTTGGCCGGGTTCGCCAAAGCATACTGCACTTTCCGGGCAAGGTTCGCATCGCTATCCTGACCTA
>Ga0137372_10006221_pt1 | contig 11595 bp, 8 predicted proteins | sample SagtaG_6_FD_104911 | JGI IMG/M metagenome (GOLD analysis project Ga0137372, IMG submission 104911) | Vadose zone soil microbial communities from Sagehorn Ranch, Mendocino, California, USA - Sage1_R_60_16 metaG | ecosystem: Environmental > Terrestrial > Soil > Vadose zone | place: USA: California...
CCTTCCATGACGCTCGCTCCCGGAACGAAACGGGGCTCGTACGAGATCCTGTCTCCTCTCGGCGCGGGAGGGATGGGCGAGGTCTACCGCGCGCGCGACACGCGGCTGCGGCGCGACGTTGCGATCAAGGCCCTCCCGCAGGATCTCGCGGCGAACCCGGAGAGGCTCGCTCGGCTGGAGCGCGAGGCGAGGATCCTCGCGTCGCTGAACCATCCGAACATCGCCGCGATCTACGGTCTCGAGGAGAGCGAAGGCTCGCGCTTTCTCGTCATGGAGTGCGTCGAGGGAGAGTCCCTCGCGCACCACCTCGCCGCGGGACCCCTTCCGGCCGAGGAGGCGCTCCCGGTCGCCGCGCAGATTGCCTCCGGGCTCGAGGCCGCGCACGAAGCGGGAGTCATCCATCGGGACTTGAAGCCGGCCAACGTGATGCTTCGACCGGACGGTTCCGTCAAGATCCTCGACCTCGGGCTCGCGCGCACGCTCGACGGCTCCCTGTCCGCGGATCCTTCCCTCTCACCGACGATGACCTCTCCCGTGACCGGCACGGGTTTCATTCTCGGCACCGCCGCCTACATGAGCCCCGAGCAGGCCCGGGGAAGAGCGCTCGACAAACGCACGGACATCTTCTCGTTCGGCTGCGTGCTGTACGAGTGCCTCACGGGGAAGCGGGCTTTCCCGGGCGAGAGCGTGTCCGACATCCTCGCGTCGATCCTGAGATCCGAGCCGGACTGGAGCGCGCTTCCCGCGCAAACTCCTGCCGCGGTCCGAAAGCTCCTGCGCCGCTGCCTCGAGAAGGACCGCCGCCGGCGCCTCCGCGACATCGGCGATGCCCGCCTCGAGATCGAGGAGGCAGCCGCCGCGCCGGGCGAGGAAATCGAGCGAGCCGCCGCCGGTGTGCCGCGCGGACGGCCTCGACCGTTTCTCTGGGTCGGGGGCGGCATCTTGCTGGGAGTCGTGGGGGCGCTTTCCGTCGGGCGCCTTATGGGCCGCCCAGCCGCGAGAACCTCTCGGCCTGTGAGAGCCAGTCTCACTCTCCCCGCCGGGACCGAGCTCAACTTCGCTAGTCGACCGGCGATCGCCGTCTCGCCCGATGGGCGCACGGTGATCTTCCGGGCGACGAGCCAGGGCATTGCCCGGTTGTACCGACGTGATCTCAACACTCCCGGCGCGGAACCGATCGCCGGGACGGAAGGAGGTTACAGCCCGTTCTTCTCGCCCGACGGAGAGTGGCTCGGCTTCTTCACGAACACCGAGCTCAAGAAAGTTCCGCTCGCGGGGGGCTCGCCGATCCGGATATCCCTCGTGACGCCAGTGACCGCGGGAGCCGCGTGGGGCACCGACGGGAACATTGTCTTCACGCTCACCGCGAACGGCCCGCTCTCCCGTATTTCCGAATCCGGCGGCGGCTTGCAACCCGTATCGGCTCTCGATTCCTCTCGCGGAGAGCACTCTCATCTTTGGCCGCAGATCCTTCCGCAGGGACGCGGGATCCTCGTGACGATGGTTCTTGGGCAGGACTTTCAAGACTTCGGGAACTCGCAGATCGTCGTCCTGGACCCGAAGAGCGGCCGCCGCACTGTCGTGCTCGAGGGAAGTCCCTTCGCGCGTTACGCGGCGGGACAGCTCTTCTTCGTCCGGGGCGGTTCGATGTTTCGAGTGGCGTTCGATCTGACGCGACTTTCGGTGACCAGCGCCCCGGCTCCTCTCGCGGAGCGCATCACGATCGACTCGGCAGACGGCGCCGCGAGCTTCGGGATCACGACCGACGGCACGCTCGTATACGCGGATGGCCCGCCGGTCGTCGAGCGCAAGTCCGTCGTATTGCGGCTCGACCGGCAGGGCATCGAAAAGCCACTGCCGCTGCCCGCCGCTCTTTACAGCCACCCGCGCCTTTCGCCGGACGGAAGGACTCTCGCGCTCATGAAGTGCGACGGCGAGTCGTGCAAGCTCGTTCTGTACGACCTCGAGCGCAACGTGCTCACTCCCCTGACATCCGAGCCGGGCCGCTTCTTCAATCCGGTCTGGTCTCCCGATGGCCGCCGGCTCGCCTACGCGGGCTTCGCGATCGGAGCTCCCACTCTCTATGTGAAGAACGCCGATGGAAGCGGCCGACCACTGCGACTCACCAGCGCGCCGACGGAGACGAGGTTGGCGGCGGAGTTTCCCAACTCCTGGTCGCCCGACGGACACACGATTGCCTACATCATGGTCGGCCGGCTCGCCGCCGGGCCGCAGCCCGACCGGGATATCTGGCTCGTCTCACCGGATGGGAAACGGCAGGCGCGCCGCTGGTTCGAGAGTCCGTACGTCGAGTCGGCCGCCGCGTTTTCGCCCGACGGCAAGTGGATCGCTTACGTCTCGGACGAGTCCGGCCGGAAGGAAGTCTACATACGGCCTTTTCCAGGAGACGGCGGCAGAATCAAGATCTCGAGCGAGGGAGGAGCCGAACCGGTGTGGGCGCGCGGAGGGCACGAGCTCCTCTACCGGCAAGGAAACCAGTTCCTGTCCGTCGACATCCGGACGGAGCCTGGTCTCGCTGCCGGCACTCCCCGCGTTCTCTTTTCCGGCGACTTCCTTCCCGGCGGGAGAGAGGATGCGCCGTTCGGGTACGACATCTCGTCCGATGGAAACGCGATCTATGCCGTTCGCGAGATCTCCGTCCCGGAGCCGGAACGTCACCTTGCGGTCGTGACGAACTGGCTGGAATCGAATCCACCTTTCGGCGCGACCAAGTGACCGGCCTCCGCAAGATCCTCCACGTGGACATGGACGCGTTCTACGCGTCGGTCGAGCAGAGAGACGATCCTTCGCTGCGCGGCCGGCCCATCGCCGTCGGAGGCAGCCCGGAGAGTCGGGGGGTCGTCGCCGCGGCGAGCTACGAGGCGCGGAAGTTCGGGGTCCATTCCGCGCTCCCGATGTCGCGGGCGGTGCGGCTGTGCCCGGAGCTCGTCATCGTGCGCCCCGATTTCTCAAAATACGGCGAGGTATCCCGCCAGGTCTTCACGATCTTCCGCGACGTCACGCCGCTCGTCGAGCCGCTGTCGCTCGACGAGGCGTATCTCGACGTCACCGAGAACTCGTGGGGGGAAGCGCTCGCGGTCGAGGTCGCGCGTCGGATCAAGCGCCGGATCCGGGACGAGACCGGACTGACGGCCTCCGCCGGCGTGGCGCCGAACAAGTTCCTCGCGAAGACGGCGTCGGCCTGGAAGAAGCCGGACGGGCTGACGGTCATTTCTCCCGACCGGATCGAGCGGTTCCTCGCGGAGCTGCCGGTCGACGCGCTGTGGGGCGTTGGTCCCGTCACCGCCCGACGGCTTCGCGCCGCCGGGATCGAGCGGCTCGTGGACGTGCGGGCCGCGGCCGACGAAGTTCTCCGCCGCACCGTGGGAAGTTGGGCGGAGTCGCTGCGCCGCCTCTCGTTCGGGGAGGACGACCGACCGGTGACGCCGAATCACGAGCGCAAGTCCATCGGCTGCGAGCAGACGTTCGCGCGCGACCTGGTGGACCTCGAGCAGATCCGGCGCGAAGTCGGCACGCTCGCACGGGACGCGGCCGGGGTGCTTTCGCGCAAGAATCTTCTCGCGCGGACCGTGGTCCTGAAGCTGCGCTATTCGAACTTCGAGACGATCACGCGCAGCGAGACGCGCCAGCCGGCGACCCGTTCGGAGGAGGAAATCGTCGCGCGGGCGGTCGCGCTGGTTGAGAAGACCGAGGCCGGAAAGCGGCCGGTGCGGCTGCTGGGCGCGTCGCTGCACGGCCTGGTTCCTGAAAACGCAGCAGAGCAGCTTTTTTAAAAGGGGTCAGGTCTCCACTTGCCACATTGGGGGCCAGGCCGCCACATCGAAACGGTCCGGCCGTTCTGCATCGCCATCCCGGAGAAAACGCTCGCCGACCTGCGGGAGCGCATGGCCCGCACCCGGTGGCCCGACGAGATCGCCGGCAGCGGCTGGGAATACGGGACGAACCTCGACGAGCTGCGCGCGCTCCTCGACTACTGGCGCGACGGATTCGACTGGCGCGCCCAGGAGCGGAAGCTGAACGCCTTCTCCCACTTCGTCGCCGAGGTCGAGGGGCTCGACCTCCACTTCCTCCATGAGCGCGGGCGCGGGCCGGATCCGATGCCGCTCCTTCTTCTCCACGGCTGGCCGAGCACGTTCTTCGAGATGTCGAAGCTCGTCCCGCTGCTCGCGGACCCCGCGGCGCACGGCGGTGACCCGCGAGACTCCTTCGACGCCGTCGTGCCTTCGCTGCCGGGCTGCGGATTTTCGCAGCGGCCGCGCGAGCCGGGAATGCACAAGACCCGGATGGCCGAGCTCTTCGCGAAGCTGATGTCGGAGACGCTCGGCTACGAGCGGTTCGCGGCGCGCGGCGGCGACGTCGGCGCGGGAGTCGTATCGCTCATCGCTCTCGACTTCGCGGAGCGGATCATCGGCATCCACGTCTCGGACGTCTACCGCCCCTACATCGGGCCGGGCGCACGTTATTTCACCGACGCCGAGCGGAAATTCTTCGACGAAGAGCGGACCTGGATGGAGAAGGAGGGCGCGTACGACCACCTCCAGGCAACGAAGCCGCAGACGCTCGGGTACGGCCTGAACGACTCGCCCGCCGGGCTCGCCGCGTGGATCGTCGAGAAGTACCGGAGCTGGAGCGACTGCGGCGGAGAAATCGGGAAGCGGTTCACGAGAGACGAAATCCTGACGCAGCTCACGATCTACTGGGCGACCGAGACGATCAACTCGGCGAACCGTCTGTACTTCGAACGCGATCGCGCGCCGCGGCCGCTCGGCCCGGACGATCGCGTGCGCGTTCCCACCGCGGTCGCGATCTTTCCTGGCGACATCGACCAGCCGCCGCGCGAGTGGGGCGAGCGCGTCTACGACGTCCGGCGCTGGACCGTCCTGCCGCGCGGCGGGCACTTCGCGGCGCTCGAGGAGCCGGAGCTGCTCGCCCACGACATCCGGGAGTTCTTCCGGCCGCTGCGCTGGGGTCAACGCCGAATCGCTGAATTCAGGCCTGACCCGAATTCAGTCATTCAGCGCTGACCCTAGCCGTTTCGGAAGCCGACCTCAAGATGCGAGTCGTCGCAGAACGGCTTGCTCTTCGAAGCGCCGCAGCGGCAGAGACGGTAGAACGCGCGCGTCTCGCAGACTCTCCCGTCCGAAAACGTCAGCGCCGGGGCGCCGACGACCTCGTAGGGCCCGTCCCGGACGACACGGATCACCGACGCGGCTTCGACGTCCTCGGGACCGGCCGATCCGGCCGCGACTGCCGGGTCCGCCATCTCCGTTCCGATGAATCCGCACTCCTTGTGCGTCGCGTCGCAATAGGGCTTGTTGGCGGACTTCCCGCAGCGGCAGAGCGAGTAGGCGGGCTTCGGTTCGTAGGGCGTGCCGTCGGGTGCCTCGAGCGGGACGTCCCCTTCGACTCGGTACGGGCCGTTCGGGCGGATCGTGATCGTTCCTCTCGGTTCGGGCATGATCGGCCGCGGATCATGACAGATTCGCGCGCGGCGGCGCTTCTTCTCTCGACCGCTCTCGCGTCGGCGACCACGTGTTCGGCGACCGCGGCCTGCGTTCCGTCCCCGGCGGCGCGGCGGCAAACCGAACGGACCGGCGCGGGCCAGCGATACCTGCTCCATCTGCCCGCCGCGTACGCGGATCGCCCTGCCTGGCCGCTCATCCTTTTCCTCCACGGCGCGGGGGAGCGCGGCGACGACCGGACTCTCGTCCTGCGCGAGGGTCTGCCGCACATCCTCGAAGCGCTTCCCGATTTTCCGTTCGTCGTGGTCTCGCCCCAGGAGACTCACACGCGAAGATGGACTCCGGACGGACTGGCCGCGCTGCTGGACGACGTCGCCGAAACGTATCGCGTGGATCGCGGCCGCGTGTACGTCACCGGCCTCTCCTCCGGCGCGACGGCGGCGCTCGAGCTCGCCATCCGCCATCCCGACCGGATCGCCGCGGTGGCGCCCGTGGCGTTCACGGCGATCCCGGCCGAACTCTGCCGCATGAAGGACGTGCCCGCGTGGGTCTTCCACAACGCGGGCGACGAGCGGGTTCCGGAGGGCCGGGCGAAGAAGCTCGTGGCGGAGCTCCGGGCGTGCGGCGGCACCGGCGAAGTGAAGCTCACGATCTTTCCGGTCGAAGGACACGACGCGTGGACCGAGGCGTACCGGACGCACGAGCTCTACGAGTGGCTCCTCCGGCATCGCCGCTAGAATCCGGACGTGGTTCTCGCTCTCCTCCTCGCCGCGTCGACGATCGTGGGGACTCGATCGCCCGAGTGGGCGAACGAGCGCTGGGTCCAGGGCGGACCGCTCACTCTCGCGGGCCTGCGAGGAAAGGTCGTCCTGATCCGGTTCTTCACCGACCCGGAGTGCCCGTTCTGCAGCGCGACGGCGCCCGCGTTGAACGCGTTCGATCGCGAGTTCGGTCCAAAAGGGCTCGTCGTCGTCGGCTTCTACACGCCGAAGCCGCGGCCGCGCGCGACCTCCACCGAAGACGTCCGCAAGACGGTCGAGACGTACGGGTTCCGGTTTCCCGTCGCGATCGACGACGACTGGGCGACTTTGAAGCGGTTGTGGCTCGACCGCGCTTCCGGCACCGGCTGGACGTCGGCGTCGCTCCTGATCGACCGCCACGGCGTCGTCCGGCACGTCCATCCCGGCGGCGTGTTCGCGAAGGATTCACCGGACCCGCAGGCGCGGCGCGACTACGCGGAGATGCGCTCGGCGATCGAGAAGCTGGTAGAGGAACGTCCGTGACAATCAGATTCTGTGAGGAGTTCCTCGAAACCAGGGAAGAAGCGGCGCATCTCATTCGCGAGGCGATCGCTCTCCACGTCGCCGGACTCAGGAGGGGCGGTCTTCCCGTTCCGAAGCCTTCCTCGACTACCGAATCCGTCGAAGTCTGAAGTTCAGGCCCCCTTCAGCCGCGCTGGCGCCGCTTCATCGCCTCCTCCGCGCGGCGTTCGAGCTCGGCGGGAGGAACGTCCTCGATGTGCGTCGCGATCCACCACTCGTTGCCCGCGAAATCTCTCACGCCGCCATTGCGGTCGCCGTAAAACATGTCCATCGGCTCCATGATCGACACCGCGCCCGCGGCGAGAGCCCGCTTGTAGAGCGCGTCACAGTCTTCTACGTAGAGGTAGAGCGAAGCGGTTTTCGCCGGGAACTCCCCCCAAACTTCGCCCATCATGATCGGCGAATCCCCGATCCGGACCTGCGCGTGCATGATCGTCCCGTCGGGTCGCGTCGAGCGATGCATCTCGGTCGCGTCGAACGCCTGTTTCAGAAAGTCGATCAGGCGAGCGACCCCGGAGACGACCAGGTACGGAGTCACGGTGTGGAGTCCCTCGGGGATCGGTTTGACGGCCATTTCGGCTCCTTTCAGCCTTCGGCCGGAACTTTTCCGAAAGGCGTGCGGCGCTGAAACATCTGGTAGACGTGGTGCGCCTCGTGATGCGCGAGGTAGTCCATCTGGAGGTTCACGTCGTAGTCGGCGAACTCCGGATGCCGGCCGGGGCGATGCCAGTCCTCGGGTGAGAGTTTTTCGAGCCGCGTAAGCAGTTGCTCGCGCTCGGCGAGAAACTCGTCGAGAGTCTCGACCGCCGTGTGGTCGGCCATCTCCTCGAAGAGGATGTCCCCCTCCGGCCCGTATTTCGCGATCACCGGGTTCTCCTCCGACAGCAGGGCGTCGAGCCGCGCGTCGAAGACCCGCTGGACGCGCGAGATGTGGCAGAGGAGCTCCTTCAGGGACCACTTCCCGGGCACCGTATGGCGCGAGAGCGACTCCTCGTCGAGCCCGGCGAAGAGGCGGCGCACCTCGATCGCGTGGTCGCGCAGCCGCGCGAGGATTCTCTCGTGGGCAGCCCGCTCGGCCCGGGCGGAATCGGCCATCGAGGCCTTGTTACTGGAGGTCATACAGATCGACCTTCTTTCCCATGAGGTACTTGTCGAACCAGTTCGCGATGTGCTGCAGCCGCGCGACGCGGTGGGACGGCTTCCCCGAACGCGACAGCTCGTGGTTCTCGCTCGGAAAGGTCACCATGACCGCGACTTTCTTCTGCGCTTTCAACGCGCGGAACATCGCGCCGCCTCCCTGCCAGGTCGGCGTGCGCCAGTCTTCCTCCCCTTCGATGAACATCATCGGCGTCTTGATCTTCTCGGTGTAACGCACGGGCGAGCGGGAAAGGAATTCCTCCGGGTCTTCGTACGGATTCTTGCGGAACCAGGACGGCGTGAAGAGCGTGAAGTCCGCCGAGTACCAGAACGAGATCCAGTCGGCGACCGAGCGCTGCGAGACCGCGGCGGCGAAGCGATCGGTCTGCGTGACGGTCCAGTTGGTCAGGAGCCCGCCGCCGCTCCCGCCGGTGACGCCCATCCGTTTCTCGTCGACGTATCCGCGCTTCAGGACCACGTCGACTCCCGCCATGATGTCTTTGTAGTCGTCGCCGGGATAACGGTACTGGATGACGTTCGCGAAGTCCTGACCGTAGGACGTCGACCCGCGCGGGTTTGTATAGAGGATGACGTAGCCTTTCGCGGCCAGCCAGAGCATCTCGTGATACAGGATGTGGCCGTACGCCGTGTGTGGCCCGCCGTGGATCTCGACGATCATCGGGTACTTCGTAGCGGGATGGAAGCCGGGCGGCTTCTGGATCCAAGCGTTGATCTTCTTGCCGTCGAAGCTGTCGTACCAGATCTCTTCGGGCGGGGAGACGTCGAGCTGCGAGAAAAGAACGTCGTTGACGTGCGTCAGCTGGGTCAGCTTCTTCGTGCGCGTGTCCAGGAGGTAGATGTCCCCGATGTGCGTCGCGTCGCCGATCTCGACCGCGAACTTCGACGCGTCCGGCGTCGCGGTGTACGCCATGACGTCGTGATTTCCGGTCGTGAGCGGCTCCATCTTACGGCTCGCGACGTCTACCTTGACGAGGTTCGAGCGCGCCTTCTCCGTCGTCGTCAGGATCACGGACCGCCCGTCGGCAGTCCAGACGATCGCGTTCGGCAGGCTTCCCCGCGGCGGCCGCTGGTCCCCGGCGAGATTGCTTCCCATCTCGTAGTCGTAGTCGGCGGTCAGGTTGGCCGCGGCCCCCCGCGTGAAGACGAAGAGGTCCGTTTCCGTGGAGGACTGCCGCTGCGCCGGGTTGATAAAGCCGGTGAAGGCGAAGCGCGAGCCGTCGGGCGAAGGGGCCGGGTCGTTGATCGGCCCGTTGATGTCGACGACCGTCTGGATCTCTCCGCCCGCGGCCGGCACGAAGTAGAGGTTGGCGTCCGGGTCGACGTAATAGGGCTCGTCGACGCGGTCCGACGTGAAGTAGATCCTGGAATTGTCGCGGCTCCAGACGAGGTCGCCCTCGTCGTAGCGGCCGGACGTCAGCCGTTTCGCCTCGACCGGCTCGGTCCCGTCGGTGAGAGCGACCGTCCAGACGTGTGAATGGTGCTGCGGGTCGAGCCAGCCCTGGTTGTTGAAGCGATAGATCGCGCGCGTCACGACGCGCGGCTTGTTTCTCTCCTCCGACTCCTTCTTGTCCTTCTCGACCTCGACCTCCTTCGGGTCCTTGCCTCGGGCGGTTTTCCTGTCCGCGAGGTCCTCGTCGTTCGTGTTGCTCGTGAAGGCGATCGTCTTCCCGTCGGGTGACCAGAGCGGCGCGCCGGCCCCCCTGGGAACGTCGGTCAGCCTCCGCGCCTCGCCGCCTGAAAGCGGGAGCAGGTAGATCTGCGGCTTGTCCTTTTCCCCCGGCGCGCGCGTGAACGCGATGTTCCGGGCATCAGGCGACCAGCGGGGCGAGGAATCGCGCGGCCCGGCAGTCAATCGCCGCGGCGAGGCGGAGCCGGACGTCGCGACGCTCCAGAGGCTCGTGTCGTAACGGTCCTCCTTCTCGTTGACCGTGACGAGGACGTAAGCCACCTCGCGCCCGTCGGGCGAGATCTGGGGGTCCGCGACCCACTGGAATTTCAAGAGGTCGGTCTCGGTGATCGGGCGGCGATCGGCGGCGGCGAGAATCGTCGCCCAGGCCATCGCGAAGAGAAAGAGTGACTTCCGCATCCGTCTGCTCCTCGGATCAGCGGCGCAGCATATCCGAGCCGCGGAGATCTTCCCGACGCGGACTTACTCGAAATACCCGTTGACGTCGAGGATGAAGTGCGTCGGGGCGGCGCTCACGACGGCGAGAGTTCCGCCGGCGCCGAGCGGAACGATCGCATTGTTCGCCCGCGTCTGGCCTGCCGCGAAATTGATCGCAGACACGGGCGGCACCGGCGATCCGCCGGGATAGAGGATCACGTGCCCCGGCGCGCCAGGCTGCGTCACCGTCACGTTGTACGACACGGCTCTTGCGGTCGAGGGAATCTGACACTGACCCGCGACCACGAAAACGCGCTCGACGCCGGTCGATAGCGCCGGCCCGCCATAGGGACCCACGGGGTCGCGCGTGTCGGCGACGCGGCACGGAGTCACCGTGAAGAACGACGCGGCGCACATCGTGTCGATCGGTACCATCACCGAGCCCATCGAGCTGCAGCCGCCGTGCTGTACGGTCACGTTCAACGTCACGGATCCCGACGCTCCCGCCGTGAACGTGATGCTCCGCGTTCCGGCGCCGCCGGTGATCGAGCCGTTCGTAATCGACCACGTATACGTCGCGCCGATTCCCGCGTCGGGGACCGAAGCGCCGTGCCCGCCCGAGTTCGAGCAGACCGAAGAAGGCGCTGTGATCGTGGAAGACGGAGCGGTATTGACGACGGCATTGGTCATCGCAGCCGGTGAAACGCAGCCGGCGGCGGTGGCGATCACGCTGTAGGTGCCCGAAGCGGCGAGAGTCGCCGAAGAAATCGACGGGTTCTGCAGGCTCGACATGAAGGTGTTGGGTCCCGTCCAGGAGTAGGACGCTCCCGAGACGGTCGAGGCCATGAGCTGCAGCGTTTGCCCGACGCAGATCGGGCCGTTGTTGCTCGCGACCGGCGCGGGAGTGGAGTTGACCGTCAGCGTCGCAGCGGTCGAAGCCTGCGTCTGCCCGAACCCGTCTGTCACCACGACGTCGTAACTTCCGGCGTCGCCGGTCACGGTCGGATTGATCGTGAGCATCGCCGTCGCCGAGCCGGAGATCGGGCCGCCATCCGAGAGATTCACGGTGTTTCTCCGCCACCGGTACGAGAGCGTCGGCGCCCCGGACGCGGTGACCGAGAAGCTCGCGCTCGCCCCGGCGCAGACCGTCTGGTTCGCGGGGGCGGACACCGAGAGCGGGACCCGCTCGTTCGCGCCCATGTCAACGATGGGAGGCGTGCCGGCTCCGACGTTCGGCGCCGCCGGGTCGTCGAAGAACCGCGGAAATCCGGCCACGTCCGTCGTCACGCCGCCCGGGACGGCGGCGTTGTTGCCAGAGTCCACGGCGGGAGATCCCGAGCCCAGCCGCAGGTCGGTGGGCGCGCCGGCGAAGAGCGGGTTGCCGCTGACGTTGCCCGTGCCGCCAAAGCCGCCCTGGATGTCGGAGTACGAGATCGAAACGGAGGCGCTTATACCGAGGAAGAGCGCGCCCGTGGGGTTGTTCCAGACGATCGAGTTGGTGATCGCGTTGCTCGTCGAGAAAAACACG
>Ga0137372_10006229_pt1 | contig 11589 bp, 10 predicted proteins | sample SagtaG_6_FD_104911 | JGI IMG/M metagenome (GOLD analysis project Ga0137372, IMG submission 104911) | Vadose zone soil microbial communities from Sagehorn Ranch, Mendocino, California, USA - Sage1_R_60_16 metaG | ecosystem: Environmental > Terrestrial > Soil > Vadose zone | place: USA...
ATGGCGATCACCGCCTGGTCGGCAAAAGTCTCCAGGAGCTTGATCTGCGCGGCAGTAAAGGGGCGCACCTCAGTGCGACGCGCGTTCATTAATCCAATCAGTTCTCCTTGCTGTCGAAGAGGAACGGACAAGTGCGTGCGGAAATGCCTTTCGGTACCCAGCTGTTGAAATTCACTCTGCGTACTTACGTCGGGAACGTGAAGCGTGCCGTGGTCGCGGACCCAACGAAAATTTGACTCATCAATATTGATCTCCGCACGGACTATGGGTATTGGGCCAAAATGGGCCCGCGAAACCATCACCTCTCGGTCACGAAGTCGTAGATGGACGTCATCAATGCCACAAACCCGCGCGGCGCTTGCCACAATCTCATCAAGAACCGGCTGCACGTCAGTGGGCGAGCGGCTGATGATACCGAGCACCTCGGAGGTTGCTGTCTGATGCTCCAGCGCCTCACGCAATTCCGCGTTGCGATCTTGCAATTCTTTGAACAACCGCACGTTCTCGATTGCAATCACAGCCTGGTCAGCGAAGGTTTTGAGGAGGCTAATGTGTTTCTCTGAAAAGGGGCGAACCTCCGTCCGGCGAATGGCAATCGCACCTATGGGCGTTTCTTCTTTGAGCATCGGTATGGCGAGAAAAGTGCGCGTGCCGGTGCGAGGCAGTATATCCCTGCTTTCGGGAAATTCTGCTTTTGCCGCCTCCGCCAAGTCTTCAACATGGATGGGCCGACGCTCCAGAAGCGCCTTGCCTGTGGGATTGGTTGGGCGTGTAACGGTGAAATCAGGCGCAGCACTCGGCCCAAACGACGCAACCAATTTAGTCCCCTCCTCTTGGACGAGCCGAATCTGGGCATCAGATGCTTCACATAGCCGTGCAGCATTTTTCGCGACAATATTTAACACCGGCTGAATCTCGGTCGGCGAACTGGCAATAACCCCTAAGATTTCACTCGTCGCAGTCTGCTGCTCCAGCGACTCCTTTAGCTCGCTGAACAATCGCACATTTTCTATGGCGATCACGGCCTGGTCGGCGAAGGTTTTCAGCAGCTTGATCTGCGCCGGGGTGAAGGGTCGTACCTCTATGCGACGGGCGTCCAGTGATCCGATGAGGTCCCCATGCTGACGAAGGGGAGCGGCCAAGTAAGTACGCCAAACGCCGACTGTACCCACTGTCGGAAAATCGTTCTGCGCGCGGACATCCGGGATGTGGAGCGCGCCATGCTCGCGCATCCAGCGATGCTGTGGCTCATCAATACTAATCTCGAAGCGGCGAACGGGTATAGGACCAAAATGAGCGCGCAAAACCGAAGTGTCTCCCTCGCGGAGTCGCAGCCCCAGGTCATCGATTCCACAAACCCGCGCCGCGCTCTCGACGATGGCATCGAGGACCGGCTGCACGTCTGTCGGCGAGCGGCTGATGATGCTGAGCACCTCGGCGGTTGCAGTCTGGTGTTCCAGAGCTTCACGCAATTCTGCGTTGCGCTCTTGAAGCTCTTTGAAGAGCCTGACGTTCTCGATCGCGATGACGGCTTGGTCGGCAAAGGTTTCGAGCAATTTGATTTGTCTATCTGAGAAAGGACGAACCTCCATTCGCCTGATGTTGATCAAACCAATCGGAATCCCTTCTCTAAGCATCGGCGCACTCAGAAATGTCCGGATTCCTCGGCGTAGGCCCTCACTTTCTGGAAATTCCGTCTTAACTTCCTGAAGATCATGAATGTGCAACGTCTTTCGCGTAAGAATGACTCGACCAGAGGGAACTCGTGGGTTCGTGGGCCCATACTCTCGCGCCGGGAGAGTTCCGAAGGAGGCCGCTAAACGGGTCCCATCCCTCTCAACGAGACGAATCTGTGCATCCGCTGCCTCACAGAGGCTGGCAGCATTTTTAGCGACGGTATCGAGCACCGGCTGAATATCCGTCGGCGAGCTGGCAATGACGCCTAAAATCTCACTCGTGGCGGTTTGCTGCTCCAGGGATTCCTTGAGTTCGTTGAACAACCGCACGTTCTCGATAGCGATAACTGCTTGGTCAGCAAAAGTCTCCAGTAGCTTGATCTGCACGCCGGTGAACGGGCGCACCTCGGCCCGTCGCGCGTTAAGTGCTCCAATGAACTCGCCCTGTTGCCTGAGGGGCACACCTAAAAAGGTGCGGACCCCGATCACTGAACCTAAAGCTGGAAAATCCGGATCCTCGCGAACATCAGAAATGTGCAGCGTTCCATGCTGGCGCATCCAGGAAAACCGCGAATCGTCCGTGCTGATTGCTGCGCGCGCCGCCGGTATTGTGAGAGGACCAAAATGCGCCCGGGCAACCATCGCATTGCCTTCAACGAGTCGCAGCACCACATCGTCGATCCCGCAAACCTTGGCGGCGCTCTCGACAATGGCATTGAGCACGGGTTGCACGTCCGTCGGCGACCGGCTGATGATGCCGAGCACCTCGGACGTTGCAGTCTGATGCTCCAGGGCCTCGCGCAATTCCGCGTTGCGCTCCTGGAGTTCTTTGAACAGCCGCACGTTCTCGATGGCGATGACGGCTTGGTCTGCGAAGGTTTCTAGCAGTTTGATTTGCGCGGGAGTAAAGGGACGGACCTCCATCCGACGGATCATGATCGTTCCAATCGGCACATCTTCACGCAGCAATGGCGTGGCGAGTACTGTCCTAACGCCGAGACTTCTGGCAAAGCGCGCTCGGAGGTCATCCTCTCGCTCGGCTGCAAGGTCATGAATGTGAATGGTTTGCCGATCAATCACAGCTCGGGCATGAATATAGAGCCCGCGGTCGATTGAGAGTAGTTCCGCTTCCCCACGCGGTGAACTGGGCAGGGGTCCATAATTAGCCACATTCTTTAAAAAGTCTCCATCGATCCGATGAATCAAAGCATCGTTCGCCTCACACAGCCGCGCGGCATTTTCGGCAATTGCATCCATCACGGGCTGTAAATCGGTAGGTGAGCTGGCGATGACGCCCAAGATTTCGCTCGTCGCCGTTTGTTGCTCCAACGCTTCAGCGAGCTGCTGGTCACGATCCTGCAACTTTTCGAGAGCTGCGCTCTCCCGCTCCAGAGCTTCCGCGAGTTGCTGGCGTAGCTCCGCATTCGTCTGAGGTCGTTTAGCTGGCGACGTCTTTACAACCGGACTGCGCGGTTTTGCCTTTGTGGTTTTTGACCCTTTTCTGGTCGGGGTTGCCATAAACAAAAAGACCGAGACGGAGAAATTGGTCGCGGGAACGCTGTGACAGCTAGCTTCCCCAGCGGCTGAGCTGACTTTTACTTCAGGTGGTCGGTCGCGTCAAATGAAGCAATCTCAGCGAAGGTTTGCCTCGACCTGATGTAATCGAGTCGACCGACACGAGGATTGCCAATCCTCGGCCCGCTCTGTTCGGTGGCGTGCACTTGATTTCGAGTCTCGTGATGATCGGCCAGACCGACAAAAACCAGCAAGAAGCAACAGAAAATCATTGCCTCTCTCTCCTCTTCTCTGTTCGTGCTTGCTCTTGTTTGTCGATTGCACTAGCACAAAACAAGCACAGCAAATCGGCACTCAGCTTGCGCGCGGCGTTTGCCGATATTATTCTCCGCAAAGCTGGTCTATTTATTATTAGTTTAGGTGGAGTAACCAATGACGAGCGACTCCGATTCGAGCCTGGATCTCACAGGAATGGGCAAGTTGGCGAAAGCCATTCCTCCGAAAGCCTGGGATAAACTCGTTACCACGGCTTGTGAAACCTTCAAGGAATGCGTTGCCCCTATCACCGCCACAACCGGGGGACTAGGACGGCTTATTGATGCGTGGTTCGACCGACTCGTGGACGCACAGAAAGTGTTGGCCGCAGACACGATGTCAAAGGCGGCGAAGAAGGCATCGACGGCTCAGAAACAAAGAAAGGCTCAATCAAGCGGATCTGTTATGATCGCAGCACTCGCCGCCGCCTCGAATGAGACAAATGACAGTCTCCGCGAACTTTGGTCGAACCTTCTTGCTCAGGAAATGGCGGCGGGCGAGGTTCATCCAGAGTTCGTCGAGATCCTCAAACGCATGACCGTCTCCGACGCAAAGACGTTAGCGCAGGTTGCGAAGCAGGGCGACCGCACAATAAGTCGCCTTGCGTTGAACATCTTCCTAAAGACGCTCATACGCGCAGACTTGGTGCACTTTACCGAAGGCTCTTCGTTCTCCCACGAGCAGCTGGAAAAACTCAACTTAATCGGTCGGAGGGAAGGTCTATGGAACCTCACGGCGACCGGGCACGCCTTTATCGAGGCAGTGAGTGATCCGTCGGTGGTCGGCGAAGAGGGGCCGGAGCTTGATGACCGACGAACCACCTAACAGCCGGTTTGTTGACCGACGCCTAACCCAGCAGACAGAGAACGAACTTGATTCTCAATCAAGTGGTTACCACCCAGCACATCGAACCAAACGACGATGATTCTCAATCCTTGTCGCACTATTGCTCTTCACCTGAATGAATCCATGCGTCTGAAGGCCGCTGCACTCATCGAACCGGAACGACACGAGGATTCTCTATTCTCGTAGCATCTCTAACCGCTAGAAAATACATACGAATCTTTTAGCTTTGCCATTACTTTGCTAGAATGAATCCCGGCGTGAAAACGAATCAAATTGCCTGGGACAAAACGAATGCTGCTGGAATGACTGTCATTCCGGCGCAAACGCCTGTTAGAACCAAAATGGACCACGACCAGACGGTTATTTAGGGGCTATTCATGGGCTGGCAAGAAGGGACGGAGCGGACCTCCAGGCAATGCCAATGCATTTCAACACGGCCGTCTGACCAGAAATCCTGTTTTCCTCCAGATTCCCATCTCCGCCTTTCGTTTGGATAATGAGGCGATATAGTTTGTTAGATACTATTGGGCAGCAACCGCATGACCGACGAGATCGAGACAATGTCGAATCGTCCAATACCCCTACGCATTCACGCAGTAAAGATCGGCGCCCAGGCAGTGGGTGCGCTGGCCTTAGGCGCATTCGCAGTTGGTGCACTGGCTATTGGTGCGTTAGCTATAGGCAGGCTCGTGATTGGTCGCTCGCGAATCCGAAGACTTGAGATCGATGAACTTGCCGTGGGGAGGCTCTACGTCAGGGAAACACTCACGGGCTCCGAGCACACCCGCCGATGACAACATCGTGGCGACGAAACAACAAAGCGTACGATTTAATCGACCCACAATGGTCGATCAGGCCATCAACAAGGTCTTCGGGCTTTTCGTTGGGCTCGGGCTAGGACTGCGCCACAACTATCTCCTCCAAGTACGTGGTCGAAAGACCGGGCGAGTCTATTCGACTCCGGTGGATGTGCTTGAGCGAAACGGCAAGAGATATTTAGTAGCGCCCCGCGGCCAAACGCAGTGGGTGCGTAACGCCATCACAAGCGGTACGGTATCCCTCAAGCGAGGGCGGCGCTCCGAAAACTTTGGCGTACGCTTACTATTAGACGAAGAAAAGCCGGAAATTCTGAAAGCCTATCTCGAACGTTACAAGCTGACAGTGCAGCGGTACTTCCCGGTTCGAGCCGGTTCTCCGAGCGAAGCATTTATCCCGTTGACCGGAGGCTACCCGGTCTTCGAGCTGATACCCCAGCAGGCGGTATAACTTTTACACGCAAGCATTTGTGAGGATACCTGTTATGGTCATGAATAAATTGTGGAGCATTGGTTTGCTGCTATTTCTGGTATCGATCGTTGGTTGTGCCAGCGAGCTTCAGCCGCGAGAACCGGCTCAATCGGTCAGAGAGAAAACACAGGAGCAAGAATCGCAAAAACCAGCGATGCCAACATTCACCTATCGCCCTGGAGCATAGGTTTCAGATTTACAGCGCTCCTGAAAATCTATTCCGTCAAGTTTTGCATGACTTTTAGGTTGTCTCCGCCGTCGGGTCAGCAGCGCTGCCCGATTCGTTTTCTTTGATGGAATGCCGGGCGGGTTCTTTAACAGCACCGTGTCGCTTTGCGCGGCATACGCGACCGCTTCCCACCCCTCGTGCCCCAGATTGTTCAGAATCTGCTCGTGTTTTTCTCGTTGATTCGGTTCGGTGGCCTCAACGAGAAAAAATCCGCTCCATTCGTTATACTATATCTATGGCGGGCATGCGCGGCAGATCCGGCCCCGCAGGCAACCAGAATGCATTCAGACATGGTCTGGCGAGCATTGCACAGCGCCGTACTGACGGCGCACTAAATCCAACCGAGCAATCAATCCGAGAAGAAATCCTCGCCGGTCTAGTCGCCGACAAGGGCGGTGAAACTCAGATCAGTACCGCCATGCGCGTGCTGGCCGAGATCATCGCCAGCGACTGTCGCTGCTGGTCACATTCAATCAGGCAATCGACAGTGTGATCCAGAATAATCAGAAAGCCAGAGCCAATCCCAAGGCGCTGGCCCAATTGGACGGCTATAAAAGGCCGTTGGTGGGGTCGTTGTCGGCCAATCTTCAGCGGTTTGGGATGGAAAAAGTCGGCAAAGTCGAAACCCTGCAGGAAATCATCCGAAATGAGCGAATCTGCAGATCATCCCGCCACAGAATAATACGGCCGCTTCGAAGCAAGGACGCGGACTACCGCGCTTTCGCGACAGTTAATAGTTCGTTCCATCCGGCAGCAAAGCATTGTCAGGGTTGACTTCATGGCGCTCAAGCGCTCCTCAAAATTATGATTGCAATTCACCGCGCACGGCGATAAACGGCAGGCACTTGCTCAATTGGACAGTTGTAAGAGACCGCTGTCTCTCTGGCAATCTTTAGCGATTCGGAATGGAGAGAGTCGTGCCGTTCGGTTTGCGGTGTCAATTCGCGGGATTAAGAATCCCGCAGTAATACGCGCATGAGTTGACGTTGTCGAGGTGCGTGGTGGCGTGATACTCGTCGATAAAGAGGGGAGCATCCATTTTGGCGGGAGGCTATAGCATGAAACGATTTGGATGGGTCGCGCTTTTTATGGTGGTGAATCTCTGTGGCTGTGCTGTTGCCGTACCGCCTAAATACAAAATCGCTGTATCGAAGCAAATAAAATCGCTGCCCCCCGACGAGTGGTGTTCTCTTACGTTCACTCTTACAAACACTCGTAGTGTTCTGGCCAACCCTTGGATAGAAGCTCGTGTTTTAGACGCTGAAAACAACACCGTTGATGAGAGGTTCGTTACCTTCGGCATCCCCCAGGGGACAACAGATCAGCGCGAAACGATTATCTACGCGAGCTGCAATCGTGTTAGACAAGTTGCGATCACCGGAAACGGCCAGATTGTAGAACCTAATATATTTGCTTGGAAAGAATGATGATCTGCGCGCACGTAGTGACTGTCACCGGATTGTAACTGACGGTGTAACCAAACTGCGGAGTAGTGAGAGACTGTAAGGGACTGTGCGAGTGCCGACGCTGACATCGGTGTTTAGCCGAATAAGCTAGTACGAACGGATTTCTTCGAGTAATGCCCCAGGATTGCGTATCCGTGCAACTAAAAACCCGTCGACAAGAACCAGTAAGCCGAACGGCGAGATCACGGAATGGAATATAAGGCTCGTACCGCCATCAATCGCCTCCCCCGGGAAGCCGTCGCGGAAGTGATGGGGGGCGTTTCAAACTCCCACGACAAAATGGGAATAAAAAATAATTAGTCCCTACCTACATTGGTGTTTCTTTCCATCCCACCACGACTGCAACGCGGGAGTGTTGCAAGCTATCGAACCCCGCCCCATGATAACAGGCGCCGACGAGTCCTGCCTGACGGAGTATCTCAAGAAACTGACGCTGATTCCCAGCTGGCAAGCCGCGCTTTCCGGTTCGTATAAATCATAGCCTGGATCCTGCTGTCGCCATTCTATCCGCCGGTCCGTTGAGTCGGCGGGAAATACCTTTCCTCTTCTGTCTTAAATCTTGGATCAGAGACCATCCAACCACATACGATGCATCTAACTCGCGCAGCGTCTCTAAGAACTCCCGCTCGTGGATCCAAATAACCACTGCAGTGTGCGGACAATTCATGTTCCCTCCACTTCACTCAATACACGCGACAGAATAGCAAATCCTCCTTTATAGTAGCCCCGAGAGCGCAGCGGATGGTAACTGGTTGGATTTCAAGAGAGGGAAATGTGGCCAGGGACAGAATCGAACTGCCGACACGAGGATTTTCAGTCCTCATATCGTAGCGAGACTATATGTCACCATCGGTCGCTATTGGTATCTATTCAAGCGTTTAACGGCGGTGGGCTGACCTTCATTTTACCGATTCGAACACATAGTGGCATATAGTTCTGGCAAAGTTGTGGCAAAGTGCCAAACCTGCGGTCATCCAGATGTCTGTAGTCCCACGCGGAGCCCGTCGGGCCAAAACACTCTTTACCACAATTAATAAAGCTTGATTGATTGCATTGCCGCCGCGCTCAGGTTGTGTTGAATCTGGCCGGTTTATTTTGGCAGGCATCTCCTGATCAGGCCCGTCGAGTGAACTCATCATACAATTGATCTTAAGAAAGGTATCCTTGCATTTATAGCTTTGCAATGCTAACTTACCAAAGGATGAGTAGGAGCAAATATCATGAGTGAGATTATCGCCCGAAGACTCAAACACGGCCGCGAAAAGCTAGGCCTCACGCAGGCGCAACTGGCTGACAAGCTTGGTTTTAAAGATCGCCAAACGGTGGCCGCGATTGAGGCCGGGCAGAGGAAGCTGACCGCCGAGGAGCTGATCCGAGCGATGCAGGTGCTGGCCGTGGAGCTGGATTACTTCACCGATCCCTTTCGCCTCGTCGGCGAAGGAAGGTTCTCTTGGCGCGCGGCGAAAGATGCAACCGCGACTCTACTCGATACGTTTGAGCAGCGAGCTGGCCGCTGGATCGCGCTCTACCGCAAACTAGGTGAAGACAAGGCTGCGCCAAGGAGCGCGCTTCAGCCTCGATTGCCGCTCACAGAGAACAGCAGTTACGAAGAAGCCCGTGAGGCCGCAGAGGCGCTTGGACACGAGTGGGGCTTGGGCGAAATCCCGGCGTTGCGGTTGCCAGAGTGCGTGCGGGAAAGACTGAGCGCGCTCCTGCTGTACGTGGATGCTCCGCGAGCCGTCTCTGGCGCTGCCTGCCAAGTGCCGGGACTCAACGCTATACTCATAAACCGTACCGAACCGGAAGGCCGACGTCATTACGACCTTGCCCACGAAACCTTCCACCTGCTTACCTGGGAGCAAATGCCGCCCGAGCACCGCGAGGGAGATATTCCCCACGGCGGCAACGGAAAACGCGTCGAGCAACTTGCTGACAACTTTGCCTCGGCCTTGCTCATGCCCGAGCGTACGCTTACGCCGCAATGGCAAGCTCGCGGCAGTACCGACATTCACAAGTGGCTTAATGCGACCGCAACTGAATTGCTGGTCACGGCTGTCGCGCTAAAATGGCGGCTTGTGCAACTTGGCTGGATAGGAAAGGTTGAGCTACTCGAAATCATCGATTCTCGGCTCACGGCAAACGGCCGGCCGAAACAGCCGCTGCCCAAGCCCAAGCTGTTCAGCGATGAATTTGTGAAATGCCTGCATGGGGCGCTTTGCAAAGGGGATCTCTCGGTCCGGCGCGCGGCGTCTTTATTGGAAATGACTCTCGAGGATCTGACCGACTTGTTTAAGGACCACCGGCTCACTGTCCCATTTGACTTGTAGTAAGACGGAGAGCAGGCGGCGTGCAACCTGGCCAGGCGGTTCTCGTGGATACCAACATCATCATCGAGGCCGTTCGCATCAAGTGCTGGAGCACCGTGACCGGACACTTCCGAATCGAGACTGTGGAAAAGTGCTGCGAGGAAGCCCGCACGGGTGATCTTCACCGGCCGGGCTATGTACAGGTGAGCGAGAAAGATTTGCAGACGCGGCTTGTGACGTATCCGGTATCAAAAATAGAACTCGCAAGCCTTGCCTTACGCGATCTCGAAAGCTTCCGTTTGGATGATGGAGAACGCCACCTTTGGTCGCACGCGCTGGGGCGAACTGACGAGTGGCTTGCGTGCTGCTGTGATCATGCCGCAGTCAACTCAGCGATTCGGCTTGGCTGGGTAGATCGGCTTGTATCACTCGAAGAACTCATCGTTGCTGCGCGCGGAAAGCGCGCGGCTGGGGCGTTAAAGGATCAGTTCCGTACCGTGAGGCTTTCCGCGTGGCGCACCGAGGCGCTCCTTAAGCACGACCTCAAGTGACGCGCTTTTCCGTCATCGACAGCGGTGAACAGTACTGGAGCTTTCGTCGCCTTGATCGTCTTAGGAATTCGAAACAGACTAAAGAGGTGATTGATCAACTCTAACCAAAGAAACATGCCGAGCTTATTGCTGGAAATACTGTTGATGTAAATGCGACTATCACGCGATCAGACGGATCGATATAAACGCACATGACACCATGCCATTGACCCCCGAACAAGAACGTCTCGGAAGAATTTTCTTTGGTCACTCATGGGAATGCCGAGATTCTGTCTTTTCCCGCAAAATACGTTTTGTTCATTACACAAACGCTGCTGCCGCAATGAACATGCTTCGAAAACATGAAGTCTGGATGCGAAATTCCTCGGCTATGAATGATTTTATGGAAGTACAGCACGGACTCTCGTGCTTGCTCGCATCATATAATCAGCGGGAATCTGGTAAGAAATTCAAAGCTATATTGAATGGCGTATTTGATGAAATAATTACTGAGATCGAGCAGTCGTTCAACGGATGGATGCATGATTTTTTAACAAACACTTTCCTAGTTTGTGTTTCCGAGCACGAAGACTTTGAGGATAATTTCGGTCGCCTCTCCATGTGGCGGGCGTATAGCCAATCCTCAGGTGTTGCAATCGTACTCAATACCGCACCATTTTTTTCTCAGTCAGATGCTCTCAAAGCATACACGAGCCCTGTTGCTTATCTTGGCGACCAAGATTTCGAGCATGAGTTTGATAGACTTGCAGATCGTATTCTCAACGAAAGAGACTTTATAAAGGCCCAAAGTCGTCAAGTTATTGTCAATGTAGTTTTTCATGTACTTCGCTTCGCCGCAATTTGTACAAAACACCCTGGGTTTAGAGAAGAAAAAGAATGGCGCCTTGTTTATTCGCCAGGTGTGCTCGAATCAACACATCTCAAAAAGGAAGTTGAAATCATTAATGGCGTTCCGCAGCCCATATATAAAATCTCTCTACAGGACATTCCAACCGAAGGGTTGATGGGTATCGAGATCCCTTCTCTCATCAATCGAATCATCATAGGTCCAACACAGTATCCAGTCGTTTTGTATGACGCTTTTTGTGATCTACTCCGTCAAGCTGGAGTCAATGAGCCCCAGGGTAGGGTTGTTATCTCAAGCATTCCACTAAGATGATAATTTGTACGAGTCTCCGTAGTCATGAGCCTGGCTTTCACACGATAGCGTCTTTAATTTCGATGTCGCCTCAATCGAGGCGCATGCTCCAGCCAAGTCTGGGATATCTTCAGTTTCTACAACTCAAAAATTGATAAACTCCCCGTGCTCGTCGGCCTCTTAAAATGACCTTGCTATCTGCCAGTACAGCGAAGGGTAGACTGCCTTGCTATGGTTGAGCTCGTAGTGAGCATATTTCA